>Ga0208242_100131_pt1 | contig 102918 bp, 98 predicted proteins | sample SubbioAug_CSW13A_FD_184825 | JGI IMG/M metagenome (GOLD analysis project Ga0208242, IMG submission 184825) | Serpentinite rock and fluid subsurface biosphere microbial communities from McLaughlin Reserve, California, USA - CR12Aug_CSW13A (SPAdes) | ecosystem: Environmental > Terrestrial > Deep... | reverse complement strand
TCAGGCTGACGTTGCCGCGCTGCACGGGCAAGCAGTGTTCGATGCGTTTGAATTGCTCGGGTGTGATCTCCATGCCTGCAGTTTCACATCCGGTGACTTCCGTCGCAATTAGTGTTAACACGCCCTAGTCGAGGCCGGCTGCCGCTCGCAGTGCGGCGGCCTTGTCCGTACGTTCCCAGGTGAATTCGGGTTCTTCACGTCCGAAATGTCCGTAAGCCGCGGTCTTGCTGTAGATCGGGCGCAGCAGGTCGAGCATCTGAATGATGCCTTTGGGGCGCAGGTCGAAATGGGCCTCCACCAGCTTGGCGATCTGCTCGTCGGGGATGACACCCGTGCCCTCGGTGTACACCGTGATGTTCATCGGTCGGGCCACGCCGATCGCATAGGCGACCTGGATCTGGCACTGGCGAGCCAGACCGGCAGCAACGATGTTCTTGGCCACATAGCGGGCCGCATAGGCAGCCGACCGGTCGACCTTGGACGGGTCCTTGCCGGAAAACGCACCGCCACCGTGCGGGCAGGCGCCGCCGTAGGTGTCAACGATGATCTTGCGGCCGGTCAGACCGCAATCACCTTGCGGACCACCGATGACAAAGCGACCGGTGGGGTTGATCAGGTACTTCGTGTCCTGCAGCCATTCTTTGGGCAGCACGGGCTTGATGATCTCCTCGATCACCGCGTCTATGAAGCTCTGCTTCATCCGGGTGGGCGTTTCGGACTGGTCGGGGCTGTGCTGGGTCGACAGGACCACGGTGTCAATGCTGTGGGGCTTGCCGTCCACATAGCGCATCGTGACCTGGCTCTTGGCGTCCGGGCGCAGGAAGGGCAGCCGCCCGTCCTTGCGCAGCTGGGCCTGCCGCTCCACCAGGCGATGGGCGTAATAGATGGGCGCGGGCATCAGCTCGGGCGTTTCGTCACAGGCGTAGCCAAACATCAGACCCTGGTCGCCGGCACCGGTGTTCAGGTGATCATCTGATGCATGGTCCACGCCCTGGGCGATGTCGTTGGACTGCTTGTCGTAGCAGACCATGACCGCACAGCCTTTGTAGTCAATGCCGTACTCGGTGTTGTCATACCCGATGCGCTTGATGGTGTCTCGCGCAACCTGGATGTAGTCGACATGCGAGTTCGTGGTGATCTCGCCCGCCAGGACAACCAGGCCGGTGTTGGTGAGGGTTTCGGCTGCCACCCGGCTGCGGGGATCCTGTTCGAAGATTGCGTCGAGGATGGCATCCGAGATCTGGTCGGCCACCTTGTCAGGATGCCCTTCCGAGACCGATTCGGATGTAAAGAGAAAATCGTTCGCCATATAAACTCCAGAGTGTCAGATCGGCGTTGCCGTTCTGTCAGAGTTCGGCGAACGCTTTAGCAGAATTTGTGAATCGCCCCGCAATCAGTTCATCAACTCGGCGATGGGCGCATTCTAGAACAAGCCCTGTCAACCAACGGTGGCCAGCGGGCCCGCTGGTCGGCTTTCGGGGCATTCGTGGGAAATTACCGACATGCACGTGTTGATCCGGGCGGTCTTCCGGTCCCTGGCGTGGTTGCCACTGCCAGTGCTTCATGGCCTGGGGTGGCTCCTTGGCTGGGTGAGCTTCCTGGTCTCGCCCAAGTACAGGCGGCGCCTGCTGGCCAATGTCCGCCAGGCCGGGTATACGCGGCATGATGCTTTTTCCGCGGTGGGTGAGGCAGGCAAGATGGTGACTGAACTGCCCCGAATCTGGTTCGGCCGTCCGGTCCGCGTCGGCTGGGAGGGCGCCGCCACCATTGAGGCGGCGCAGGCACACGGACGCGGTGTGCTGTTCCTGACACCCCACCTGGGCTGCTTCGAAATCACCGCACAGGCCTATGCTGAGAGGTTCGGCGCCCGCCAGCCCATAACGGTGCTGTTCCGGCCGGCACGGCAGGCATGGCTGCGCCCCTTGCTGGTACAGGCCCGCCAGCGACCTGGCCTGGACACGGCCAGCACCAGTATGGCGGGTGTCAAGCTGCTGATCAAGGCGTTGCGGGCCGGGCAGGCGGTTGGCCTGTTGCCCGATCAGGTGCCGCCACAAGGGCAGGGCGTTTGGGCACCCTTCTTCGGACGAGAGGCCTACACCATGACCCTGTCGGCGCGCCTGGCACGCAGTGCAGGAGCCCATGTGGTGCTGGTCTGGGGCGAGCGATTGAGCTGGGGACGCGGTTTCCTCGTGCACGTGCGTCCCTTCCGGGGTCCTTTGTCCACGGACGATCCCGATGATCCTGCAGCAGCGGCGCTGGCCATCAATCAGGCCATGGAGGCCTTGGTGCGTGAGTGTCCCCGCCAGTACCTGTGGGCCTACGATCGTTACAAGCAACCCAGGGCCGAGGCCCACCTCGGTCGGGCGACAGCATGAACCCCGCATTCGAACCCGAACGCCCGTCCACCCCTGGCCTGGCAGGCTGGCTCAACCGGGGAGGTCTGCTGTTCATGCGTCTGCTCAGCCGTCTGCCCCTGTCATGGGTTCGCGCGATTGGCTGGCTGCTGGGCGTGATCCTGTACAGACTGGTTCGCCGTCGGCGTGAGATTGCCAGGACCAACTGGCGCCTGTGTTTTCCAGAGCAGTCGGAAGACCAGATCCGTCGGGCCGTGCGCCAGCATTTCGTGTTGTTTGCGCAGGCCTGGCTGGACCGGAGCTGGCTGTGGGGCGGCCCCCCGGAGCTGGTGAAAAGCCGCCTGCGCCTGCAGGGCGCACTCGACGAACTGGATGGCCAGAGCCCCACCGTGCTGTTTGCTCCTCATTTTGTTGGGATGGATGCGGGTTGGACCGCTCTGACCGTCCACCTGCAGCGCCGTTGTTGCGGCATCTACGCGGCCCAACTCAATGCCGACGTGGATCGGTGGATGGCCCAGGGCCGTCAGCGCTTCGGCGACCCGCACATCGTCGCCCGTCGGCAGGGCCTCAAACCGCTGGTCGCGGCGTTGCGGGCCGGCATGCCACTGTACCTGCTGCCTGACATGGATCACGGACCCAGGGACTCGGTCTTCGTGCCATTCTTCGGTATCCAGACCGCAACCCTGACATCCCTGTCGCGCTTTGCCCGGCTGGCCGACGCGCGCGTGGTCGCCGTGGTCAGCCGCATGACCCCGGAAGGTTATGAAGTGACAGTCCACAAGGCCTGGGCCGACTATCCCACCCGCGACGTACAGGCCGATGCGGCGCGCATGAACCGTGAACTGGAAGCGTTCATCCGTGAATTTCCCGAGCAGTACTACTGGGTGCACAAGCGCTTCAAGACGCGCCCACCCGGCGAGCCGTCGGTTTACCTTTGAACGTAGATCGCCGATTGCGCCGGTTCCCCAGGGCAAGAAAGGTTGTCCCTGTGGCTGTCTTGCGAATGACTCGAGTCGATCAGGGCGCCGGCGTTTCTTCGACAGCAGGTGTCCAGTCCTGTGTCCATTGCCAGAGCAAACGAGCGACGTCGTCAAGTCCCTTTCGCTTCAGGGCGGAGAACAGAAGGGCCTGACCGCCTCCGGCCTGAAGCCGCGCGATCGACAGGGCCTTCTGTGCCTCTGCATGGTTGAGCTTGTCTGACTTTGTGAGCAGCACCAGAAAGGGAAGTCCCTGTTCCACCCGGGGGCGGATGGCTTCCAGCAGCAGGTCGTCCAGCTCGGTCAGTCCCTGGCGGGGATCGACCAGCATCACCACGCCAGCGAGGTTCGGACGTGTCAGCAGGTAGTTGCCCATGACCCGCTGCCAGCGCAATTTGGCTTCACGAGGGACTGCCGCATACCCGTACCCAGGGAGGTCGGCCAGCACGGCGTCGGTCTCCCCTTTGCGGCCCAGGGAGAACAGGTTGATGCTCTGGGTCCGGCCGGGCGTCTTGGACGCAAAGGCCAGCCGTCGCTGCTGTGTCAGCGTGTTGATGCAGGTCGACTTGCCGGCATTGGAACGACCCACGAACGCCACCTCGGGAACATTCAGAGCCGGCAGATGCTCCAGCTTCGGTGCTGTGGTCAGAAAGCGTGCCGTGTGCAGCCAGCTGTGCATCGAACGGACATCGACTTCAGGAGTGGCAGGAATGGCTGGAGCAGAAGGGGCTGGAGTGGTGCGGTCGGTCATTGGGGGTTTTCCCGGTGGGCCATTGTAAAATCTTTGGGTTTGCCGCTTCCTCACGTGCACTTCTTCAACCGATTCCGTCGCCAGCCGACGCCAGCCCAGTCATGAAATTGCCCGTTTCGCTTCTTTGCGCTGCTGCTGCAGCCCTGTCCTTCGGTGTCCATGCCCAGACGGCCAAGCCCGATCTGGCCAGGGGAGCGGCCCAGTTCAGCCAGGTCTGCGTCGCCTGTCACGCGGCCGACGGCAATTCGACCACCCCGGCCAACCCCAAGCTGGCTCAGCAGCACCCCGAGTACTTGGTCAAGCAGCTGCAGGAATACAAGTCCGGCAAACGCCAGAATGCCATCATGACGGGTTTTGCCTCGGCCCTGTCCGATGATGACATGCGCAACATTGCCTACTGGCTGGCCAGCCAGAAGGCCACGCCAGGTTTTGCCCAGGACAAGGACCTGGTGCGGTTGGGCGAACGCATCTACCGTGGTGGCATTGCCGATCGCCAGATTGCCGCCTGTGCAGGGTGTCACAGTCCCAACGGTGCCGGCATCCCGGCCCAGTATCCCCGTCTGGCCGGCCAGCACGCCGAGTACACGGTGGACCAGATGCGTCAGTTCCGCGACGGGGTGCGCAAGAACAGTGTCCAGATGAGCCAGATCGCGGCTCACATGACCGAGCGCGAAATCCAGGCCGTCGCTGACTACATCGCAGGCCTGCGCTGACCTTTCAAGCCCCCGATTCGAAGGGGTTATATAAGCCGGCCATAATATTTGTCGGCACAATCGGGGCGGAAGCACCGCCATGGAACCGATGAGTCGCAAGTTCATCTGATGAGGGCGGAGGCCGATCCAGCGGCGCCGCCCTTTTTTTTGCCAACCACCGCCAGTCCGATTCATGAGTGTTTCCACCGAAGGTCTTCAGCTGCGAAGCGGCTCGCGCTGGCTGAGCGAATGGGTCGAGTTGCTCTCGTCCATGCGGTTTGCCATTTCGTTGCTGACGGTGATCTGCATCGCGTCGGTGATCGGGACGGTGGTCAAGCAGCATGAACCGGCCAACAACTACGTCAATCAGTTCGGGCCGTTCTGGGCCGAGGTGTTCTCCAGCGCCAACCTCTTTTCCGTCTACAGTGCCTGGTGGTTTCTGCTGATCCTGGCCTTTCTTGTGATCAGCACCAGTCTGTGCATTGCCCGCAACACGCCCAAGATCTTTGCCGATTTCAAGGCATTCAAGGAAAACATCCGCGAGCAAAGCCTCAAGGCCTTTCCCCACCGGGCAGAGGCGTCCCTGACCGAGCTGCCCGAGCCAGCTGCGCATCGTATTGGGCAGCAACTGCTGGGGTCTGGCTGGAAGGTGCGCCTTCAGTCGCGAGCCACGCCTGCCGGAGAGGGCTGGATGGTGGCGGCCAAGGCCGGTGCCGTCAACAAATTCGGTTACCTGGCGGCCCACGGTGCCATCGTGCTGATTTGCATCGGCGGATTGCTCGACGGCGACCTCATCGTTCGGGCACAGATGTGGTTCAACGGCAAGACCCCGTTCACGGGTGGCGGTCTGATTGCTGACGTGCCCGCCCAGCACCGTCTGCCTCCGTCTAACCCCACTTTCCGTGGCAATCTGCTGGTGACCGAGGGCACCACGGGCGGCACTGCCATTCTTCCGCAGCCCAGCGGTGTATTGCTTCAGGATCTGCCGTTCTCGGTGGAGCTCAAGAAGTTCATCGTCGAGTACTACGACACAGGCATGCCCAAGCTGTTTGCCAGTGACATCGTGATCCATGACCACGAAACCGGTGAGAAGAAGCCGGCCCGTGTGGAGGTGAACCACCCGGCTCAGCATCGCGGCATCAACATCTACCAGTCCAGTTTCGATGACGGTGGTTCGCGCGTGAAACTGCAGGCAAGAGCCCTGACACGGCCCACACGTCCATTCGAGGTGGAGGGCACCATCGGTGGTTCCACGCCATTGAGCAATGGTGAAGAGCAGCTCGTTCTCGAGTACACGGCTCTGCGGGTGATCAACGTCGAAAACTTTTCTTCCGACACCAGTCTGCAGAGTGCCGATGTGCGGCGTGTCGACTTGCGCCATGCCATCGAAAGCCGTCTGGGTGCAGGCAACAAGACAGTGACCGAACGGGTGCTGCGCAACGTCGGTCCGAGCATCACCTACAAGCTGCGCGATGCGGCCGGCCAGGCTGTCGAATACCACAACTACATGCTGCCGGTCGATATCGACGGTGACCGCATGTTCCTGCTGGGCTTGCGTGAGACGCCGGCGGAATCGTTTCGCTACCTGCGCATTCCGGCGGATGAGAATGACAGCATGGACGGTTTCCTACGCCTGCGCGCCGCCCTCGACAATCCGGTGATGCGAGCCGAGGCCGTGCGCCGCTATTCGGTCGAAGCGGTGGAAGGAGGGCGGGCTGAGCTGGCCGAAGCGCTGGCCGCGTCGGCCACCCGTGCCCTGGACCTGTTTGCCGGCGCCGAGCCTGTCGATCTGCCTGACGGGGTCAGCAACGGTTTGGGACAGACCCGGGTGGTGGGGGGGCTGCAGGCAGTGTCTGCATTCCTAGAAGCCAACGTTCCACCAGAAGAGCGTGAACGCGCCAGCGATGTGCTGGTGCGTATCCTCAACGGCACCTTGTTCGAGCTGGCCCAGCTCAGCCGAGAGGCCGACGGCCTGCCTCCGCTGGCGCGCGATGAGTCCACCCAACGGTTCATGACCACGTCGGTCATGAGCCTCAGTGACAGCTTCTTCTATCCAGCGCCCATGATTTTCCAGCTGGTCGATTTCGACCATGTGCAGGCCAGCGTGTTCCAGGTGGCCCGGGCGCCGGGCCAAAGCATCGTGTATCTGGGCTGCCTGTTGCTGATCATCGGCATTTTTGCGATGCTGTATGTGCGCGAGCGCCGTTTGTGGGTCTGGATCGGCCCCGACGCAGAAGGTCATTCGCGTGCCACGATGGCTTTGTCCACCAACCGAAAGACGATGGAAGTGGACCAGGAGTTCAACGTACTCAAGAGTCAGTTGCTGAAGGTGAACCCATGAACACGACGACTGCCACACGCACCGTGGATCTCAAGAAGAGCGGCGAAGGCGCCGCTCTGCAGGCTGGCTACTTTGCACGACGGGACATCTGGGACTGGCTGTTCGCTGCGTTCCTGGTGGCGGGTGCGGCGTGGGCCTTCATTCAATACGACCATGCCATGAACGGCTACGAGGAAGCCATTCTGGTGGGGTCGGTCCCCTTCATGGCCTGGCTCGGCTGGTTCTGGCGACCCTTGCGCCTTCTCAGTGCGGTGGTCGCTCTGCTGTCCCTGACCGCGATCTGGCTGTATCAGACCCCAGAGGGTGCCGACCTGGCCCGGGCTGATCAGGCTTTCCTGCTCAAGTATTTCATCTCGAGCCAGTCGGCCATCCTCTGGATGAGCCTGCTGTTCTTCATGAGTACGGCTTTCTACTGGATAGGGCTGTTGACGCGTGCAGGAGCCACCTTTGAGTTGCTGGGTTCCCGCATGGCCTGGGTGGCGGTGACGCTGGCTCTGGTGGGCACCATGGTGCGCTGGTACGAGAGCCACCAGATTGGGCCGGACATCGGTCATATCCCGGTCAGCAACCTCTATGAGGTTTTCATCCTGTTCTGCTGGATGACCGCAGCTTTCTACCTGTACTACGAAGACCGCTACCGCACCCGATCCATGGGGGCCTTTGTGATGCTGGTGGTCAGCGCCGCGGTTGGCTTTCTGCTTTGGTATACGGTGGTGCGCGAAGCGCACGAGATCCAGCCGCTGGTACCGGCGCTGCAAAGCTGGTGGATGAAGGTTCATGTGCCTGCCAATTTCGTAGGGTACGGCACCTTTGCCATTGCGGCCATGCTGGCCTTTGCCTACCTCATCAAGCAGAGTGCTGGCGAGGCGCGCTGGTACAAGCTGGCCCCGCTGTTCCTGCTCGGCGTGGTACTGTGCCTGGAGCCACTGGTATTCCGACAGTCTGCGCTCGAAAAAGGAGGCGGCTACTGGTTCATGTATTTCGGTGTCTCGTCACTGATTGTGGGTTCCATCATTGCCGCACGCCGGCGCATTGCCGATCGACTGCCCAGTTTCGAGGTGCTGGATGACGTGATGTACAAGGCCATTGCGGTCGGCTTTGCTTTCTTCACGATCGCCACCGTGTTGGGCGCCCTCTGGGCTGCCGAGGCCTGGGGTGGCTATTGGAGTTGGGACCCGAAGGAAACCTGGGCCCTGATCGTCTGGCTCAACTATGCTGCATGGCTGCACATGCGCCTGATGAAGGGCCTGCGCGGTACGGTGGCGGCGTGGTGGGCCCTGGTGGGTCTGGCCATCACCACGTTCGCCTTCCTGGGCGTCAACATGTTCCTGTCGGGCCTGCACAGCTACGGCGAACTCTGAGGCCTAGCGGACGGGGCTTTAACAGGTCCCCCTGTCCCGCTTCAGCCGGACCCCCACTTCAACCCGGTCACGGATGTGGCCGAATGGAACTCAGTAAGATTTTCCATGGTCGTATGACCAACGTCGGTGAATCAGGTGGGGCATCTTCCCTGCCGGATCCGTCGAAGGGGACATCTTCATGATCATTCGAACCGGCCGGGATGGGTTTCAGCATCCGGCAAGCAGCGAGATCACGCCACAGTTGGCGTACCGTAACCGCCGCCAGTGGCTGCTGGCCGCAATGGCTGTGAGCGGAGCAGGTGCATGGACCGGGCGGCAGGCCTGGGCGCAAGGGATCGAGCGACCGGGTCGACTCGACCCCATTCCGTCCGTCCCCTCATCTGTGCCCGGATCCCGGACTGTGGAGAAATCCACGTCCTACCGTGACGCCACCACCTACAACAACTACTACGAGTTCGGTACCGACAAATCGGATCCGGCGCGTCTGGCGGGCAAGCTCAAGACCCGTCCATGGACAGTCGCAGTCGAAGGGCTGGTCAACAAACCCGGCACGTACGACATGGAGCGTCTGATGCGGCTGGCTCCAATGGAGGACCGTGTTTACCGGTTGCGCTGTGTCGAGGGCTGGTCCATGGTCATTCCCTGGGTGGGCTATTCCCTCGCTGCCCTGATACGCGAAGTCCAGCCGCAGGCCAGCGCAAAGTACATCGAGTTCTTCACACTCGCCGATCAGGAGAGCATGCCGGGTCTGCGCTCGAACGTCCTGCAATGGCCCTACGTTGAGGCCTTGCGTCTGGACGAGGCCGCGCATCCTCTGACCTTGCTGGCCTTCGGCATGTACGGTGAAGTGCTTCCGAACCAGAACGGCGCACCGCTTAGGCTGGTCGTGCCATGGAAATACGGCTTCAAAAGCGGCAAGTCTCTGGTCCGGATCCGTTTTACCGAGAACCAGCCGGCGACGTCATGGAACATGGCGGCCCCCCGGGAGTATGGCTTCTATTCCAATGTAAACCCGGATGTGCCTCATCCACGCTGGAGCCAAGCCACGGAGCGGCGCATCGGAGACGATGGTGGCCTCCTGGCCCGCAGGCGCAAGACCGAGCTGTTCAATGGCTATGAGCCCCAGGTGGGACAGCTGTACGCTGGCATGGATCTGCGGCGTTTTTACTGATCGCCTGTGTTGCCACCTGCCCGGCTGTTTCTTGCATGCAATTCCGCTCACAGATGACCTCAGCCGGGGTGAACCGTTGGCTCTTGCACCCACTGGTCAAGCCGGCAGTGTTTGTCATGTGCAGCCTGCCCTTGTGCTGGCTGGCATTCGCCGTTCTGACCGATAGGCTCGGCGCCAACCCTGCCGAAGCCCTGATCCGTTCCCTGGGGGATTGGTCCATCAGGGCCTTGGTGCTGGTGCTGCTTGTCACTCCGCTGCGGGTCATGACCGGATGGACCGCGCTGGCCAGGTGGCGCCGCATGCTTGGCCTGTTTGCGTTCTTCTATGCCAGTCAGCACCTGATGGCTTACGTTTTGTTTGACATGGACGGGGATGTCTTTGCCGTGACCCGGGATGTTGTTCAACGGCCCTTCATCCTGCTGGGCATGCTGGCATGGCTTCTTCTGTTGTGCCTGGCCCTGACGTCTTTCGACCGGGTCATCCGGTGGATGGGCGCCGCCCGATGGCGGGCGTTGCACCGGCTGGTCTACGTGTCCGCTGTTCTTGTGACGATCCACTTCTTCTGGATGCGCAGTGGCAAGAATGACCATGCGGAGGTCTGGCTGTATGCAGCACTGTTCTCCGCTCTGCTGGGCTGGAGAGCCTTGAGTGGCCGAAAATCCGGGCCTCGCCAAGTGGGTGATGCGATGCGGTGAGCCCGGATTTTTCAGCGTCCCGTGCTGGGGGGGTCGCTGATGATCAGTTCATCCGCAGGTGCTGCAGGCGCCGGCATCGGTACGACCACGCGGCTGTCAGGCAGAAACAGAGGGCCTTTCTGACCACATGCGGCCAGCAAACAGCCCGACAGGGCAAAGGCCAGCCCTCTTGCCAGAAAACGTCTGGCCAGGCAGCGACCTAGAATCTGGGCTTTCGTGTTCATGGATGCATTGTAATGACCGATCAGGAATACCTTGACAAGGCCGAGGCGCTGCTGCGTGCGGTCGAACTGTCATGTGACCGCATCAACGAAGAGACCGACGCCGACCTGGACAACCAGCGCGTGGGTGGGATGATCACGCTCACCTTTTCGAACCGCAGCCAGATCATCATCAACCTGCAGAAGCCACTGCACGAGGTATGGCTGGCCGCGCGGGCCGGTGGCTTTCATTACAGGCACGACGGGCAGGCTTGGATGGACACAAAGGGTCAGGGCGAGTTCTTTGCCAACCTGTCCCGTTTCGCCACCGAGCAGGCGGGGGCGGCGCTGAAGTTCAGTTCCTGAAGAGGTCCAGAATACTGCGGCGGTCCTCGTTGCGCACGGGCGGTGCGGCTGGCTCCATGGGCAACTCGCCATAGCCACCAGCCGGACTCTGCTCGGTGCTCATGCCTGGCCAGGGGGCATCCAGACCGATTGCCTGCACACCCATGCCCGGACCATACTCTTCGTAGTACCAGTCGCCGCCGGCCCTGACCACGCCGGCCGGTGCCTGGTACTCCTGCACCGGTTCATTCTTCAGCGCATGAGACATGTAGGAGATCCAGATCGGCAGGCTCAGGCCGCCACCTGTCTCCCGACTGCCCAGATTGCGCGGATTGTCGTAGCCCACCCAGGTGGCGGCCACCAGAGTGGGGTGAAAGCCCACGAACCAGGCATCGACGGCGTCATTGGTCGTGCCGGTCTTGCCAAACAGATCGGGCCTCTTCAGTGTCGACTGGGCTCGGGCAGCTGTTCCCGATCGGGTGATCTCCTGCAGCAGGCTGTTGGTGACAAAGGCATTTCGTGCATCGATCACACGCTGGCTTTCATCCAGCTGAGCCGGCGTGGCTTCAAACAGGATTCTGCCCTGGTGATCGGTCACTCTGGAAATCAGGCGCGGCTGGACCAGATACCCGCCGTTGGCAAAAACGCCGTAGGCCGTGGCCATCTGCATCGGAGTGACCGAGCCTGCCCCCAGTGCCATCGTGAGGTAGGGCGGATGGCGCTGAGGGTCGAAACCGAACCGGCTGACCCATTGCTGGGCGCTTTGCGTGCCCACCATCTGCAGGATGCGGATCGAGACCATGTTCTTGGATCGCGCCAACGCACGACGCACCGACATTGGTCCTTCGAACTGTCCGTCGTAGTTCTTCGGCTCCCATGGCTTGCCTCCGGTTTCCTGGGCGCTGTAGAAGAGCGGGGCGTCGTTCACCACGGTCATCGGACTGAGGCCCTTTTCCAGAGCTGCCGAATAGATGAACGGTTTGAAGCTTGACCCGGGCTGGCGCCATGCCTGGGTCACATGGTTGAACTTGTTCTTCTGAAAATCGAACCCACCCACCAACGCCCGGATCTCGCCTGTTCTTGGATCCATCGCCACGAAGGCAGCTTCCACTTCCGGCAGCTGGGTGATTCGCCATGACTTCTCTCCCGTACGCATCACGCGGATCACCGCACCAGGGCGGATACGCACGTTCGGACCGGCGCGCTCAGAAAGCCCCGAGCGCACGGGGCGAAGGCCGTCGCCCGTGATCGCGAAAGGCTCACCATCCTGACGCACGGCCACCACCCGCGTCGGGCTGACTTCCAGCACCACCGCCGACAGGAGATCGTCGTTGTCCGGGCGCTCATTCAGTGCATGGTCGATCGCGTCATCTCTCTTGTCTTCGTCGGCCGGCAGGTCGATGAACAGTTCCGGTCCCCGGTATACCTGCCGAGATTCGAAGTCCATCAAGCCTTGACGCACCGCCTGATAGGCGCTCTGCTGATCGTCGGAACGTATGGTTGTGGTGACCACCAGGCCACGGGTGTACGCATCCTCGCCGTATTGCGCCACGATAGCCTGACGGACCATCTCGGCAGCAAACTCGGCACGCGTTCGATCCGTTGTCTGCCGTCGAAGCCGCAGTTTTTCTTCCTTGGCCGTTGCGGCCTCTTCTGCCGTGATGAATCCGTTCTCGCGCATCCGATCGATGATGTGCAGCTGCCTTGCGCGCGCCCTCTTGGGGTTCGAGACCGGATTGAATGCCGATGGTGCCTTGGGCAGCCCGGCCAGCATGGCAGCCTCGGCGATGGACACATCCTTGAGCGGCTTGCCGAAGTAGGTCTGTGCAGCCATTGAAAACCCGTAGGCCCGCTGTCCAAGAAAGATCTGGTTCATGTAGATCTCCAAGATCTGCTCCTTGGTCAGCAGGTGCTCGAGCTTGAACGTCAGCAGGACCTCGTAGATCTTGCGTGTGTAGCTCTTCTCGGCCGACAGGTACACATTGCGCGCCACCTGCATGGTGATCGTCGAGGCTCCCTGGCTCTTGGCCTGCCCCAGGTTGGCCAGAGCTGCACGCACCATGCCCCGGTAGTCGACTCCACTGTGTTCGAAGAAGCGGGCGTCCTCAATGGCCAGGACCGCATCGATCATGACCTGGGGCATTTCCTTGATGGGCACCAGGTTGCGGCGTTCTTCGCCGAAGTCGCCCATGGGTTTGCCGTCGGCTGTCAGCACCTGAAGTGGCAGCTTGGGGCGGTAGTCGGCGAGGTGGCCGACATCGGGCAGATTGGGATAGGCCACGGCCAATGCCAGGCCGATGATCAGCAGCAATGACGCCACACCAGCTGCCGCCAGTCCGGCCAGACCCACCACAAGGCGCACAAAAACCCCCACGAAGCCCGAGCGCGGTGATACTGGAGCGGACTTGCGTGGTTTCTTTGGGGTGTCTTCTTGAGGCATACCTGGGACTGTGGTGAGCCCGGATTATAAAAATGGGGTGTTGTGTGAAACCCAGCATCCGGGAACCAATTGTGAGTTCCTGTGTGTTTCTGACCCGTGCGGTGAGCGATGCCACATGAGATCAGCAGGTTTTTGCGTATGCTTTTGGCAACGCTTCGAAGTGTGTCAAAGACAAAAAATCTTTGCTGCACAAGGGGCTTACTGCTAGCATTCAAGTGAATTCTTAAGTCTGGCGCTTCGCTGCGCCATCAATCTGGGAGGTCGTCTTGATCTCATTGGGGTCTTTGTTCAGTCGCGAATCGGCGCCCTTGCTGGGCATCGACGTCAGTTCGTCAAGCGTCAAGCTTGTGGAACTTGGACGCAACCGTTCCGGCGACCTGGTGCTCGAGCGCTGTGCCATTGAACCCCTGGAGCGGGGATGGATCACCGACGGCAACATTGAGAAATTCGACGAAGTATCCGAGGCCATCCGGCGGGTGGTTCGCAAGAGCGGCAGCAAGACCAAGAACGTGGCCCTGGCTCTTCCGGCCTCGGCAGTGATCACCAAGAAAATCATCCTCCCGGGCGGGCTCACTGATAAGGAGCTCGAGGCCCAGGTGGAGTCTGAAGCCAATCAATACATACCCTTCTCCCTGGACGAGGTGAGCCTGGACTTTTGCGTCATCGGTCCCAGCGCATCCTCGGTGGGTGACGTCGAGGTTCTGATCGCAGCGTCCCGCAAGGAGAAGGTCTCGGATCGCCAAGGTCTGGCCGAGGCCGCCGGACTCAAGCCCGTCGTCATAGATGTCGAGTCCTATGCCTCGCGCATGGCTGCTGGACGCATCATCGAGACCTTGCCCAACCAGGGCATGGATTCGCTGGTGGCCCTGTTTGAAGTGGGTGCCATGACCACCAGCATGCAGGTGATCCGCAATGACGACGTCCTGTATGAGCGCGATCAGGCATTTGGGGGTGCCCAGCTGACTCAACTGATCGTGCGCCAGTATGGGTTTTCGACAGACGAAGCCGAAGCCAAGAAGCGCTCGGGAGATCTGCCCGACGACTACCGCGTGGCTGTTCTGGAGCCCTTCATTGAAAGCATGGCGCAGGAAGTGGGGCGTGCTCTGCAGTTCTTCTTCACCAGCACACCGTTCAACAAGGTCGACCACATCCTGCTTGCTGGCGGGAGCGCAGCCTTGCCAGGGCTTACCGAGGCGGTGACGCACCAGACCTCGTTTGCCTGCATGGTGATCAATCCTTTCGATGCCATGGAAATGGCATCCTCTGTTCAGGCACGGAAGATTGCCCGTGAGGCGCCGTCATATCTGACATCGACGGGCCTGGCCTTGCGGAGGTTCTACCAATGATTCTGATCAACCTGCTGCCCCATCGGGAAGCGGCCCGCAAGCGGCAAAAAGAGCAGTTCTTCACCCAATTGGCGGGATCTGCCCTCTTGGGTGGCATCATTTGCGGCGCCGTATTCACCTGGTATCAGGGGCAGATAAGCGCACAACAGGATCGGAATGCATTCCTCCAGCGCGAAATTGCCAAGCTGGACCTTGAAATCAAGGACATTGCCAACCTGCAACGGGAGATTGCATCCCTGCGTGCCCGGCAAACTGCGGTGGAGGACCTGCAGCGTGACCGCAACATCCCGGTTCACCTGCTCAATGAACTGGTTGCGCAGCTGCCCGATGGGGTCTACCTGATGAGCATGAAACAGGAAGGGCAGAGCGTTTTGCTGACGGGGGTGGCCCAGTCCCAGGAACGGGTGTCCGAACTGCTGCGCAATCTGTCCAACAACAGCGCATGGCTGACACGTCCTGAATTGGTCGAGATCGTGGCTGGTACGGTGTCACTGACAGCTCGCGAGCAGCGCCGGGTGTCGAACTTCACCATGCGCGTGGCTCTGAAGCGCGGCAGCGACAATGCGGCACCTCCGACCGCTCCCACCCCGCCCGGCAGGGTCTGATCGAGGCGAACGACAGCCATGGCCAAATCACCCGCCGTCCATCTGGATTTCAAACGCCTGCAGGATCAGGTCCAGCGCCAATTCAGCAACCTGGACCCGAATGATCCGTCCCAGTGGCCTGCTCTGCCACGCAACCTGCTGTTCATTGTCGTCTGTGCGGTGGTGGTGGGTGTTCTCTGGTACACGTGGCTTAGCACCTCTGCAGAAGAACTCGAATTCGAGAAGACCCGTGAGGTCCAGCTTCGTGACGACTACCGCAAGAAGCTCGTGCAGGCGGTCAACCTCGATGCTCTGAAAAAGCAACTGGAGCAGGTGCAGACCTACGTCAACCAGCTCGAGCGCCAGCTTCCCAGCAAGGCCGAGATGGATGCCTTGTTGTCCGACATCAACCAGGCCGGTTTGGGCCGTAGTCTTCAGTTCGAGCTGTTCCGCCCGGGGCAGGTGGTGGTCAAGGAGTACTACGCCGAGTTGCCCATCAGTGTCAAAGTCACGGGTCGATACCATGACGTCGGGCTGTTTGCTGCCGATGTTGCCAACCTCTCGCGCATCGTGACCCTGAACAACATGACCCTGACACCCGTCAAAGACCGGGACGGGGTGTTGACCATGGAGTGCACGGCCAAGACCTTCCGGTATCTGGACCAGGAAGAGATTGCCCAGCAGCAGAGCGCGGCGGCAAAGGGAGCGAAGAAGTGAACGTCAAGAACTTTCAGTGGATGTTGTTGACGCTCTCGGTGGCTGTCCTCGTGGGTTGCAGTTCGTCGGCAGATGACGAATTGCAGCAATGGATGGTCAACGAACGCAACTCGATCCGGCCGAGCGTCACCCCTATCGAACCTCCGGGTCGATTTGACCCGGAAGCCTATGTGAGCGAAAGCCAGCAACCACCGTTCGACCCTGAAAAACTCACCAGTGTCTTGCGGGGAAGCCTGCCTCCGACCCTGTCCAATTCTGCGCTCGTCGAGGCCGAATTGAATCGCCGCAAGGAGCCTCTGGAGGCCTACCCTCTGGACACCATGGTGATGGTGGGCAGCCTCATGCGGGAGGGTCAGCTGGTGGCCCTGATCAAGGTGGACAACCTGCTCTATCAGGTGCGCCGAGGCAACTACCTCGGCCAGAATTTTGGTCGTGTGAACGACATCACTGAAACCGAAATCGTGCTGCGCGAAATTGTGCAGGACGGCGCCGGCGACTGGATCGAGCGCCCGGCGGCGCTGCAGTTACAAGAGGAAGGTACCCGATGAAAAAGCCAAGCAAGGCCATTCAGGCCCGTGCCGTGCATCGCACGCTGCTGAAGACGGCTGCCATTGCGATGCTGGGCCTGGGAGCGGCCTGGGCGCACGCGCAGAACGCCATCCAGTCCATTACGGGGGCCGTGCAAGGGGGCACAGAGGTGGTGCGCATCCAGATGGCAGAGCCGCTGGCAGCCGTACCCAATGGTTTCACCATTCAGTCTCCGGCTCGCATCGCTCTGGATTTCCCGGGCGTGGTCAATGCTGTTGGCCGCAGTGCGGTGGAACTCAACCAGGGCAATCTTCGCTCGGCCAACGTGGTGCAGGCAGGTGATCGCACGCGTCTGGTGATCAATCTCAAGCAGCCGGCCTCCTATCAGGCGAGCACCGACGGGCGCACCTTGCTGGTGGTGCTGGACCGAACCGAGGCAACCGCCGCCGCACCTGCGCAACCCTCGGTCTTCGCAGAGAGCCGAAATGGTGATTCGACCGCCCTGCGCGACATCGATTTCCGCCGCGGGGCCGGCAGCACTGGTCGTGTCGTTGTCGAACTGGGCAGCAGCCAGGTGGGCGTCGACATCCGACAGCAGGGGCAGAACCTGGTAGTCGAGTTCCTCAGGACCTCACTGCCCGAAGGGCTCAGCCGCCGTCTGGATGTCACCGATTTCGGCACACCGGTGCAGACCATCACCACGACCCAGAGCGGTGACCGTGTCCGCATGGTGGTCACGCCTCGGGGCAACTGGGAGCATTCTGCCTACCAGAGCGACAACCAGTTTGTGCTTGAAGTGCGTGAGCAGGTGGTTGATCCCTCCAAGCTGACTCAGGGACCCGGCTACTCAGGGGAGAAACTGTCGCTGAACTTCCAGAACATCGAGGTCCGCGCCCTGTTGCAAGTCATTGCCGACTTCACCAACTTCAACGTGGTCACCTCCGATTCGGTGACCGGTTCTGTGACTCTGCGGCTCAAGGACGTGCCGTGGGATCAGGCGCTGGACATCATCCTTCAGGCCAAGGGACTGGGCATGCGCAAGAGCGGCAACGTCCTCTGGATCGCGCCGAACGATGAAATTGCTGCCCGAGAAAAGCAGGAGCTGGAGGCCAAGGCATCGGTGGAAAGCCTGGAAACCCTGCGGACACAGGCTTTTCAGATGAATTACGCCAAGGCTGTTGACGTTGCAGCCCAGATCATGGCAACCGGTGGATCGACGGGTGGAGCCTCTGCAGCAGCAGCCAGTTCTCGCATCCTTTCGCCGCGCGGTAGCGCTATCGCTGAGCCCCGCACCAACCAGTTGTTCGTAACGGATATTCCGTCGAGGCTTGAACAGGTCCAGCAGCTGATCGCGCGTCTGGACATACCCATCCGGCAGGTGCTGATCGAGGCTCGAATCGTCGAAGCCGACGATCGCTTCGGACGTTCCATCGGTGTGCGCCTGGGTGGCAGCGATCTGCGAGGTGTTCGTGGCGGGGAGCCGGGTTATCCGGCTGGTGGCACCAACCGCTTTGCCATAGGTGGCAGTTACAACGCCATCTCCAGTACCACCCGCGAAAGCGAGAACGTCCTGGATACCATCAACACGTCCTTCGTCAATCTGCCTTCGGCTGGTGCCGGTGGTTTTGCTCCGGCTGCTTTTGCCGTGTCGCTGTTCAGCGCGGCTGCCAATCGTTTCCTGAATCTGGAGATCTCTGCATTGGAGGCCGATGGTCGCGGCAAGATCGTATCCAGCCCCCGCATCGTTACCGCAGACCAGGTCAAGGCACTGATCGAGCAGGGTACCGAGTACCCCTACCAGACGGCCACCTCCAGCGGTGCCACCGCCATCGCCTTCCGCAAGGCCAACCTCAAGCTGGAAGTCACACCCCAGATCACGCCTGAAGGCAACATCATCATGGATGTGGCGGTGAACAAAGACAGCCGTGGCGAAACAACCGCCGCCGGTATTGCCATCAACACAAAAGCCGTTCAGACGCAGGTGCTGGTGGAAAACGGGGGAACCGTGGTGATCGGTGGCATTTTCGAGCTGATCGAGGTGGACGACGTCACCAAGGTGCCGCTGCTGGGTGACATTCCGGTGGTGGGCAACCTTTTCAAGAACCGTGCGCGCACCGCCAACAAGTCTGAACTCCTGGTGTTCCTCACACCAAGGGTCATCACAGACCGTGGAGTCACCCGCTGATGCAACAGGTACAGAGCAAAGGAATGGTTATGAACGTGATGAAGATGGGCGCGGCCTTGATTGCTGCGGCGGCACTGGCTTCCTGTGGCGGCGGTGGTCCGGTGGCGGGTGATGCCGAAGGGTTTTCCGTCTCCCCTGAAGAGACCACTTGGACTGTCTCTTCTTGTGCTGCGTCGGGTGGCGGTTACACCATCGTGACGATCAATGGTGGTCAGCCGCCTTTCCGTATTGTCAATTCGGCTCCCCAGTTCATCACCGTCGACCGGACCGAAGTGACCGGCAAGGATCCGACCTTCAGGGTGTCCACTCTGCGTGGTTGTGGCGAAGACTTGACCGTGACCGTGATCGACTACCACTCTCGCACGGCCATCTACTCGGTGACGATTGAAGAAGAAGAGGAAGAATAAGCTGGGCCAGAGGAGCGTCTTTGAAGGGGGTCGGGTGGTTCCTGGATACAGCAATCATCCGTATCCGATGATCCTGAGCCCGGTGTCTTTGGGTCTTGGATGGTCGCCTTGCTCGAGATGATGATTTCCCTGATCGGCATGCCGGGTTGTGGCAAGTCCACGGTTGGTCGGCAGCTGGCGCGGCGCTTGCAGTTGCCTTTTGAAGACGCAGATGTCCGTATTGAGCAACGCATCGGTTGCTCCATTCGCAGTTTCTTCGACCATGAAGGCGAGGCGCGGTTTCGTGAAATCGAAAGCGAAACCCTAGACGAGTTGACGCGCGGTCCTGGTGGGGTCCTGTCAACAGGTGGCGGAGCTGTGTTGCGCCCCGAAAACCGCCAGATCCTGCGGGACCGTACGCAGGTGATTTACCTGCGCTCCACGCCCGAAGAGCTGTATCGGCGTTTGCGTCATGACCGCAACCGACCACTCCTGCAGGTGGCCGATCCTTTGCGAAAGCTCAAGGAGCTGTTTGGTGAGCGCGATCCGCTCTATCGGGAAACTGCACACTTCGTGCTGGACACCGGGCGACCATCCGTATCTACCCTGGTCAACATGATCTGCATGCAGCTCGAACTTGCGGGCATGTCCCTGGGAACAGGCCCCTTGCAGGCCGACTGAGAGTTCAAGCGCCGAATCTGCCGGAGGGGGGCGCTAAACTCTGGCGCATGGACTCTACCTGCAACAATCCTCCGGTCAGGATCGATCTCGGTGACCGCAGCTACGACATCCACATCGGGCACCGGCTGCTGGATGACCCGGCGTCCTTGGATGGACTGCCGGTGTCAACATCCGCCCTGATCGTTTCCAATGTCACGGTGGCGCCGCTGTACGCAGCTCGGGTGAAGGCATTGCTTCAGGCCCATCATGACCACGTTCATGTCGTCGAGTTGCCCGACGGCGAGGCTTACAAGGACTGGGGTTCGCTCAATCTGGTTTTCGACGCCCTGCTGGAACATGCCTGTGACCGGAAGACCGTGATCTTCGCCTTGGGCGGAGGCGTGGTCGGTGACATGGCCGGGTTTGCCGCCGCGTGTTACATGCGGGGCATTCCTTTCGTGCAGATCCCGACCACGCTGCTGGCCCAGGTTGATTCGTCGGTGGGAGGAAAGACCGCCATCAACCACCCGCTGGGCAAGAACATGATTGGGGCGTTCTATCAGCCCTTGCGTGTGCTGTGCGACTTGGACACGTTGAGCACTTTGCCGCAAAGGGAACTCAGCGCAGGTCTGGCAGAGGTGATCAAGTACGGTCCGATCGCTGACATGGCGTTTTTTGACTGGATCGAGGCGAACATGCTGGCGCTTCGCGAGCGATCGCCCGAGGCTTTGTCGCACGCCATCCGGCGCAGCTGCGAGATCAAGGCGAAGGTGGTAGGGCACGATGAGCGCGAGTCGGGCTTGCGTGCCATCCTCAACTTCGGCCACACCTTTGGACACGCCATTGAGGCAGGCATGGGCTATGGCCAGTGGTTGCATGGCGAAGCGGTTGGCTGCGGCATGGTCATGGCGGCCCGTCTGTCCATGGCGCTGGGCGGCGTTGATCAGGCGTTTGTCGATCGGCTGACACGTCTGGTGCGGGCGGCCGGCCTTCCGGTTGTTGCTCCGGTGCTCGATGAGCAGGACAACGTGGGCCGCTACCTTCAGCTCATGCACGTGGACAAGAAGGCCGAGGCAGGTGCCATCCGGTTTGTGGTCATCGATCCTCCAGGCAATGCGGTGATGCGCAGCGCGCCTGATGACGTCGTGGCCAATGTGATCCGGCTCAGTTGCCTGGGTGACGACCAGCGTGGGTGAGCTTTCGGGCACGGTGCTGGCACCTTATGCTTGCGATCCGGCAAGAAGTCGCGGTCGACGGCAACTGGAACCTGAGGCGCCGACGCGCACCGCCTATCAGAGGGATCGGGACCGGGTCCTCCACTCCACCGCCTTTCGGCGCCTGGTGTACAAGACCCAGGTCTTCCTCAACCATGAAGGCGATCTGTTTCGGACGCGTCTGACCCATTCGCTCGAGGTGGCGCAGCTGGCTCGAAGCATGGCGCGCACGCTGCGTCTCAATGAGGACCTCGTGGAGGCTATTGCCTTGGCACATGATCTGGGCCACACGCCGTTTGGCCATGCCGGTCAGGATGCGCTCAATGAATGTGTCCGTTCTCAGGCGTCTGCCGGTTCGACCGAAGATGAAGTGCAGGGTTTTGAGCACAACCTCCAGAGTCTGAGGGTGGTCGACTCACTGGAAGAGCGCTACCCGGCCTTTGACGGGTTGAATCTGTCCTTTGAAACCCGCGAAGGGATTCTCAAACACTGCTCATCCAACAATGCCCGACGCCTCGAGGCCCGGGAACCCGGTGGCGTAGCCCACAGGTTTGTGGCAGGCGGTTCTCCTACGCTGGAAGCACAGTTGTGCAATCTGGCCGATGAAATTGCCTACAACGCCCACGACATTGACGATGGCGTGCGCTCGGGGCTCATCACGCTGGACCAGCTGCACGACGAGGTCCCGCTCTTTCGGCGCTACATGGGGCTGGCGTTGTCAACCCATCCTGGGCTCAAGGGCCGCCGATTGCTGTTTGAGGCGATTCGGCTCATGCTCAGTGCACAGGTCTATGACGTGATCGATCAGACGCAATACAGGTTGACGGCCGCCGCACCGGAGGGCGTGGCCGAGGTCCGGGCCTGCGGTGCCCTGGTGGGGTTCTCAGAGGACATGCGAAGCGGGTCCAACGAGCTCAAGCGCTTTCTCAGGGCAGCGCTGTACCACCATCCGCAGGTCCAGGATACGACCGATCGAGCACGCCTGGTTGTGAAAGACCTGTTTCACCACTACTTGCAACATCCCTACGACCTGCCAGATGACCATGCAGGCAAGCGCTCGCTCACCAGGCGTGTGGCTGACCATGTTGCCGGCATGACCGACCGGTTTGCGCTCAAGGACCATGTCCGCATCACTGGGCACACCCTGTTTGCATGAAGGCGCGTCCACTCCATGAAGATGAAGGTCCCATGGCGAATGACCGCCGGGTGTCCATGGTGGTGGTGCTCGCCGGTATCAGCTGTGCGCTGCACATCGGCAAGCTGCCGGTGGCGATCCCTGAACTGAAGGAAACGCTGGGTCTGACACTGGTGCAGGCGGGCTTTCTGCTGTCTGTGGTGCAGGTGGCTGGGCTGTCGCTTGGCCTCGTTGTTGGTCTGGTGGCCGACCGGCTGGGGGCGCAGCGCGTCATGCTTTCGGGACTTGTCCTGCTCGCCGTGGGCAGCCTGATCGGTGCGACTGCGCGTGATGTTCCTTTTCTTCTGGCTTCCCGGGTGGTGGAGGGAATGGGTTTCCTTTGGGCGGTGTTGCCTGCGCCGGCCCTGCTGCGCCAGCAGATCCGGGGGCCTGAGCACTTGTCGCGCGCGCTGGGCTGGTGGGGCGCTTACATGCCGATCGGGACCGCACTGGCCTTGCTGGTGGGCGGTGGGCTGATCGGTGCTGTGGGTTGGCGGTTTTTGTGGCTGATCCTGGCCGGCTTTTCGGTCGGGGCTGCACTGGCCCTTCGGACCTGGGTGACCCGGTCCAGTGTCTCTGGGTCGCCAGTGGAGGGCAAGAGCAATCGCTTGTGGCCAAGGTTGTCACGAACCTTGCGCGCGCCGGGCCCCTGGGCGGTCGCGCTCGCCTTCTTCCTCTACTCCGGTCAGTGGATTGCCGTCATCGGCTTCCTGCCGACGATCTACCAGCAGGCCGGACACGCGGGCTGGGTGCTGGGCGCGTTGACGGCGCTGGCGGCCGGTATCAACATGTCGGGCAATATTGGAGCTGGTCGCATGCTGGCCAGGCGAGTGCCTCCGCACCGCCTGCTCTCAGCCGGCTACCTGGCAATGGGAGTGGGAGGGTGGCTGACCTTTCATGCCGATCCACTGTTGCTTCAGTATCTGGGCGTGCTGCTCTTCTCTGCGTTTGGCGGGCTGGTGCCCGGCACCCTGTTCGGTATCGCCGTCCGCCTTGCGCCCGACAGCGACACCGTGTCGACCACCGTCGGCTGGATGCAGCAATGGTCTGCGTTTGGGCAGTTCGTTGGTCCACCTGCCGTTGCAGCACTGGCGGTGGTGACCGGGGGATGGTCGAGCAGTTGGTGGTTCACCGCTTCCTGCAGCCTGGCGGGTGGCCTGGTGGTGGTCTGGATTGCCCGTTTGTGGGGCCGCGAAGGAAGGAGACACTGAGCATGAGACCACCCAGGCCGAATGCACAGGTCGGCGCTGACGACCAGTGGCAGCACCGCGACACATGGCACGCCTGAATCGCCTGGTGATTGCCAGCTACCCGCACCTGCTCATGCAGAGGGCTCGGTCGGGTTGCGTGGTCTACCGTGATGAAGAGGATGCCTTCACGTTTGGCGAGGCGCTCCGCCTTGCATTGAAGCAGGGAGGCGTGGACCTTCATGCGCACGTCCTGCTGCCGGATCGCTGGATGCTGCTTGTGACGCCCCAGTCGGCACCCGCCATTTCCGAATTGATGCAGGGCGTTGGAAGACGCTATGTGGGTCACATCAACCGGCGCTATGGTCTGAGCGGAGGCTTGTGGGCGTCGCGCTTCTGTTCCACGGTCATCGACGCACAGGTCTGGACCTTGCCCTGCATGGCCTTCATGGACTTGGCGCCTGTCAGGGCCGGCCTGGTCGGTGAGGCGAAGGACCACCGGTACGGCAGCCACGGGCACTACGTGGGCCTGCACCATGACAGGTCGCTGGTGGTCCCGCCGGCGGTCTGGAATCTGGGCAATACGCCGTTTGCCCGGGAGGCAGCGTACGCCGAAATGGTGCATCAGGGATTGCCCGTCGCGCGGATGGAGGCCATCGAACATGCCCTCCAGCGGGGATGGGCGCTGGGCGATCCGGCATTCATCGAGCAGCTGCAGCTGCAGACCGCAAGAAGGCTTCAGCCACGGCCAAGGGGCCGTCCAGTGGGCACCAGCGCCTCTTCGTCGAAGTGACCTGACCGGATGGGTTCGGCATTGCAGAGCCGCGACGGTTTTCAGATTGATATGTCCCTATTTAAATCATCCTATTCATTTGCTGATAATAAATAGGGACAGACCCTATTTATTCTGCTTGGCATTGTTGTTGCAGTGCACTAGACTCGCCATCCGCCTTTCCATTTCAGAGTCAACCCACGAAGGACGCGCCATGACCACGGCTGCCGAGAAATCGCATCTACAACAACAGGGCCTCTACGACCCGGCCAACGAACACGACGCTTGCGGCGTGGGCTTCGTGGCACACATCAAGGGCGAAAAGCGGCACGACATCGTCACCCAGGCGCTCAAGATCCTTGAGAACATCGACCACCGTGGCGCTGTGGGTGCCGATCCGCTGATGGGCGATGGTGCCGGTATCCTGATCCAGCTGCCCGATGCGCTTTACCGGGAAGAAATGGCCAAACAGGGCGTCACCCTGCCGCCTGCAGGCGAGTACGGCGTGGGCTTTGTGTTCCTGCCGAAGGAGCACGCCTCCCGACTGGCCTGCGAACAGGAAATGGAGCGTGCCATCAAGGCCGAAGGACAGGTGCTGCTTGGCTGGAGGGATGTGCCTGTGAACAGGGACATGCCCATGTCGCCCACGGTGCGCGAAAAAGAACCGATCATGAGGCAGGTTTTCATCGGTCGCGGCGCCGACGTGATCGTGCAGGACGCACTCGAGCGCAAGCTCTATGTGATCCGCAAGACGGCCAGTGCCCACATCCAGGCCCTCAAGCTCAAGCACAGCAAGGAATATTACGTTCCCAGCATGAGCAGCCGCACAGTCGTCTACAAGGGTTTGTTGCTCGCTGATCAAGTTGGCACTTACTTCCTCGATCTTCAGGATCCACGCTGTGTCTCGGCTTTGGGCCTTGTACATCAGCGCTTCTCGACCAACACGTTTCCCGAGTGGCCGCTGTCCCACCCCTACCGCTATGTGGCGCACAACGGAGAAATCAACACCGTCAAGGGCAATTACAACTGGATGAAGGCCCGCGAGGGCGTGATGTCTTCGCCCGTGCTCGGCGAAGACCTCAAGAAGCTCTACCCGATCAGCTTCGCCAACCAGTCAGACACTGCCACCTTCGACAACTGCCTCGAACTGCTCACCATGGCCGGCTACCCCATCAGCCAGGCCGTGATGATGATGATCCCCGAACCCTGGGAACAGCACACCATGATGGACGAACGCCGGCGCGCGTTCTACGAATACCACGCGGCCATGCTCGAGCCCTGGGACGGCCCTGCTTCCATCGTGTTCACCGACGGTCGCCAGATCGGCGCCACGCTGGACCGCAACGGTCTGCGCCCGTCTCGCTACTGCGTGACGGATGACGATCTGGTCATCATGGGTTCGGAGTCCGGTGTGCTGCCGGTGCCTGAAAACAAGATCGTGCGCAAGTGGCGCCTTCAGCCCGGCAAGATGTTCCTGATCGATCTGGAGCAAGGGCGCATGATCGATGACGAGGAGCTCAAGGCCAACCTCGCCAACAGCAAACCCTACAAGCAGTGGATCGAGAACCTTCGCATCAAGCTGGACGATGTCGACCAACCGGTGGCCGGCGAAGACGCCATCGAGCACCCGGTCAGCCAGACCGAACCGCAATCGACCGGTGCAGAGCGCATCTCGCCCGAACTGCTGGATCTGCAGCAGGCGTTCGGTTTTACCCAGGAAGACATCAAATTCCTGATGAGTCCGATGGCCGTCAATGGTGAAGAAGGCATTGGCTCCATGGGCAACGACAGCCCGCTGGCCGTGCTCTCGGGCAAGAACAAACCGTTGTACAACTACTTCAAACAGCTGTTCGCCCAGGTGACCAACCCGCCCATCGACCCGATCCGCGAAGCAATCGTGATGTCGCTGGTGTCGTTCGTCGGTCCCAAGCCCAACCTGCTGGACATCAACCAGGTCAATCCACCGATGCGCCTGGAGGTCAGCCAGCCGGTGCTGGACTTCGATGACATGGCCAAGCTGCGCAACATCGAATCGGTGACGCAGGGCAAGTTCAAGAGCGCCACGCTGGACATCACCTACCCGGTGAGCTGGGGCAAGGAAGGCGTGGAAGCCAAGCTGGCCTCACTGTGTGCCGAAGCCGTCGATGCGATCAAGGGTGGCAAAAACATCCTGATCATCAGCGACCGCGCCCTCAGCCGCACCCAGGTGGCCGTGCCTGCGCTGCTGGCGCTGTCAGCCGTGCACCAGCACCTGGTGCGCGAGGGGCTGCGCACGACGGCAGGGCTGGTGGTCGAGACAGGCACGGCGCGCGAAGTGCACCACTTTGCCGTTCTGGCCGGTTACGGAGCTGAGGCGGTCCACCCCTACTTGGCCATGGAAACGCTGCAGGCCATTGCGGGTGACCTGCCGGGCGAGCTGAGCGCTGACAAGGCCATCTACAACTACGTCAAGGCCATTGGCAAAGGCCTGTCCAAGATCATGTCCAAGATGGGCGTGAGCACCTACATGTCCTACTGTGGTGCACAGCTGTTCGAGGCCATCGGCCTGAACAGCGAGACCGTGGACAAGTACTTCACCGGAACCGCCAGCCGGGTGGAAGGCATCGGCGTATTCGAGATCGCCGAAGAAGCCATCCGAATGCACAAGGCCGCCTTTGGTGACGACCCGGTGCTGGCCTCCATGCTGGAGACGGGCGGCGAATACGCCTGGCGAGCACGTGGCGAAGAGCACATGTGGACCCCCGATGCCATTGCCAAGCTGCAGCACAGCACACGGGCCAACAACTGGAACACCTACAAGGAATACGCCCAGATCATCAACGACCAGAGCAAGCGCCACATGACGCTGCGCGGCCTGTTCGAGTTCAAGATCGACCCATCCAGGGCCATCTCCATCGAGGAAGTGGAGCCGGCGAAGGAGATCGTCAAGCGCTTTGCCACCGGCGCCATGTCCCTGGGATCCATCTCCACCGAAGCGCACGCCACCCTGGCCGTGGCGATGAACCGCATCGGCGGCAAGAGCAACACCGGCGAGGGAGGGGAAGACGCGCTGCGCTATCGCAACGAGCTCAAAGGCATCCCGATCAAGCAGGGCCAGACCATGTCGGACCTGCTGGGCAACATCTTCGAGGTGGACTACCCGTTGCAGGATGGCGATTCACTTCGCTCGAAGATCAAGCAGGTCGCATCAGGTCGCTTTGGCGTCACCGCCGAATACCTGTCGAGTGCTGACCAGATCCAGATCAAAATGGCACAGGGCGCCAAGCCTGGCGAAGGCGGCCAATTGCCCGGTGGCAAGGTGTCCGAGTACATCGGCAAGCTGCGCCACAGCGTGCCGGGCGTGGGCCTCATCAGCCCGCCGCCACACCACGACATCTACTCGATCGAAGACCTGGCCCAGTTGATTCACGATCTCAAGAACGTGGCTCCGCACAGCTCGATCTCGGTCAAGCTGGTGTCCGAGGTGGGTGTGGGCACCATTGCGGCGGGCGTGGCCAAGTGCAAGGCCGATCATGTGGTGATCGCCGGTCACGATGGCGGGACCGGAGCTTCACCGTGGTCATCGATCAAGCATGCCGGCTCGCCATGGGAGATCGGTCTGGCTGAAACCCAGCAGACCTTGGTGCTCAACCGGCTGCGTGGCCGTATTCGCGTGCAGGCCGATGGCCAGATGAAGACCGGTCGCGATGTGGTCATCGGCGCGCTGCTGGGTGCGGACGAATTCGGTTTCGCCACTGCACCGCTGGTGGTCGAGGGCTGCATCATGATGCGCAAGTGCCACCTCAACACCTGCCCGGTGGGCGTGGCGACGCAGGACCCAGAGCTGCGCAAGAAGTTCACCGGCAAACCCGAGCATGTCGTCAACTACTTCTTCTTCATTGCCGAGGAAGTTCGCCAGATCATGGCCCAGCTGGGGATCCGCACGTTCGACGAGCTGGTGGGGCGCGCTGATCTGCTGGACATGCGCCAGGGCATAGAGCACTGGAAAGCCCGCGGGTTGGACTTCAGCCGCCTGCTGGCGCAGCCTGCCGTTCCAGCCGATGTGCCGCGACTGCATGTGCAGGAACAGGATCACGGCCTCGAGAAGTCACTCGACAACATCCTTATTGCCAAATCACGGGCGGCCATCGAGAAAGGCGAGCGCGTCCACTTCATGGAGGTGGCGCGCAACGTCAACCGGTCCGTGGGTGCAATGCTGTCCGGCGCGGTAACCAAGGTGCACCCCGATGGCCTGCCCGACGAGACCATTCGCATCCAGCTTGAGGGAACCGGCGGCCAGTCTTTTGGGGCCTTCCTTTGCAAAGGCATCACCCTGTACCTGATTGGTGACGCCAACGACTACACCGGCAAGGGGCTTTCTGGCGGTCGGGTCGTGGTACGCCCCAGCATCGAGTTCCGGGGCGACGCCACCCGCAACATCATCGTTGGCAATACGGTGATGTACGGAGCCACCTCGGGTGAGGCCTTCTTCAGCGGCGTGGCCGGTGAACGATTTGCCGTGCGTCTGTCCGGCGCGACTGCGGTGGTGGAGGGGACCGGAGATCACGGCTGCGAGTACATGACCGGCGGGACGGTGGTTGTACTCGGCAAGACCGGGCGCAACTTTGCTGCCGGCATGAGCGGCGGAGTGGCCTACGTGTACGACGAAGACGGCCTGTTCGCCAGGCGGTGCAACACAGCCATGGTCAGCCTCGATGCAGTGCAACCGGCGGCCGAGCAGGAAGCCTCGATGGACAAGGCCATCTGGCACCGCGGCCAGACCGACGAATCGCAGCTGAAAAAGTTGCTGGAAGACCACAACCGCTGGACTGGCAGCAAGCGCGCGCGTGAATTGCTGGACAACTGGCCGCAGGCGCGATCGAAGTTCGTCAAGGTGTTCCCCAACGAATACAAGCGTGCCCTGGCCGAGATCCATGCGCGAAAGGCAGCCACCGAGGTTACCGGCAAGGCGCAGGCCAGCGCCAAGAAGCAGGCAGCTCCCGCCAAGTAAGTACAACGCAGACCCAAGCAGGAATCCATCATGGGAAAAGTCACCGGCTTCATGGAGTACGAGCGCATCGAAGAGGGCTACAAGCCCGTGGTCGAGCGCCTGAAGCATTACAAGGAATTCGTTGTCGGGCTGGACGATAGCCAGGCCAAGATCCAGGGCGCGCGCTGCATGGATTGCGGAACACCCTTCTGCAACAACGGCTGCCCGGTCAATAACATCATCCCGGACTTCAACGACCTGGTTTACCAGGGCGACTGGAGGAACGCGATCACGGTGCTGCACAGCACCAACAACTTCCCCGAGTTCACCGGGCGCATCTGCCCGGCGCCTTGTGAGGCTGCCTGCACGCTCAACGTGAACGACGACCCGGTGGGCATCAAGTCCATAGAGCACGCCATCATCGACCGGGCATGGGCCGAGGGCTGGGTTCAGCCGCAGCCGCCCCGGCACAAGACCGGCAAAAAGGTGGCCGTGGTCGGGTCCGGTCCGGCGGGTCTGGCAGCCGCGCAACAGCTGGCCCGCGCCGGTCACGATGTGACCGTGTTCGAGAAGAACAGCCGCATCGGCGGTCTGCTGCGTTACGGCATTCCCGACTTCAAAATGGAGAAGTCGCACATCGACCGACGCACGGCCCAGATGGAAGCTGAAGGTGTGGTGTTCAGGACCAGTACGCTGATCGGTGCCATGCCCGAAGGTTGCAAGGTGACCAACGACGCCAAGTCCGTGGTCGGCGCGGACGAACTCAAGTCGAGTTTCGACGCCGTCTTGTTGTGTGGCGGTTCCGAGCAAAGCCGGGACCTGCCGGTGTCGGGGCGCGATCTGGATGGCATCCATTTCGCGATGGAATTTCTGCCGATGCAGAACAAGGTCAACGCCGGAGACAAGCTCAAGGGGCAGATCCGCGCGGATGGCAAGCACGTCATCGTCATTGGTGGAGGCGACACGGGCTCCGACTGCGTGGGCACCAGCAACCGTCACGGTGCCGCCAGCGTGACCCAGTTCGAGGTCATGCCCCAGCCCCCGGAGCACGAGAACAAACCCCTGGTCTGGCCTTACTGGCCGCTGAAACTGCGCACCAGCTCCAGCCACGAGGAGGGGTGTGTGCGCGAGTTTGCTGTCTCGACCAAGGCGTTCACCGGCAAGAACGGCAAGGTGACGGGCTTGACGACCGTGAATGTCGAGTTCAAGGACGGCAAGCTGGTCGAGATCGCCGGCACGGAAAAAGAGTACAAGGCGGATCTGGTGCTGCTGGCCATGGGATTCGTGAACCCGGTGCCCACCATCCTGGAGGCCTTTGGCGTCGACAAGGACGCCCGCGGCAACGCCAAGGCTTCAACCGAATTCACAGGCGGCTATGCCACGAACGTCGACAAGGTTTTTGCGGCGGGCGACATGCGTCGAGGACAGTCGCTGGTGGTCTGGGCCATCCGCGAAGGGCGCCAGGCGGCCCGAGCCGTTGACGAGTTCCTGATGGGTCACTCCGACCTGCCTCGCTGAGCCGGGACCTTGGACTGCCGACTGTTGCGCTGCCCTTGGGCAGGCAACGGTCGGATGGTTGGGGCGCATTCAAGGGGAATTGCGGACCGTGCGACAATTCGGGTTTGCCCGCGTTGTGGGCGCCGGCCACAGTCCGGCCATGCCCGGACCTATGAGCGACCAGCCCTTCATCGAAATCGATCACGTCACCTTCGGCTACGACAGCCGCAGGACCATTCTCAACGACATATCGTTGAAGTTCGCGCGCGGCAAGGTAACCGCCGTGCTGGGTGGATCGGGGTGTGGAAAAACAACCCTGCTGAGGCTGATCGGCGGGGTGCATGCCGCCAACAGCGGGCGCGTGGTGTTCGATGGCGAGGTTGTCGATACCCGCAACAAGCAGCAGTTGTTCCGCCTGCGGCGTCGCTTGGGCATGTTGTTCCAGTTCGGTGCCCTGTTCACCGATCTGTCGGTTTTTGACAATGTCGCCTTTCCCCTCAGGGAGATGACCGATTTGTCCGAAGACCTGATCCGCGATGTGGTGCTCATGAAACTGCATGCCGTGGGCCTTCGCGGAGCGGCCGGTCTGCGCATCAGCGAAGTCTCTGGTGGCATGGCTCGACGGATCGCACTGGCACGCGCCATTGCGCTGGACCCTGAACTCATCATGTACGACGAGCCGTTTGCGGGGCTTGATCTGGTCTCGATGGGAGTGACGGCCAAGTTGATCCGCACTCTGACAGACGTGACCGGAGCGACGACCTTGCTCATTTCCCATGACGTGCCCCAGTGCATGGCCATCAGTGACTGGGTGGTGCTGCTGGCCACCGGTGGACGCGTGGTCGCCCAGGGTACCCCGGAGCAACTCATGTCCAGCCAGGATGCTGAGGTGCGGCAGTTCGTTCGCGGAGAACCCGACGGGCCGATCAAGTTCCATTACCCTGCACCAGACGTTGCCGATGATTTCGGACCCGGGGGGCGCGCATGAAGATGCTGCAGTGGCTGGGTGCGCGCGCACTGGACGTGTTGTCCAGCTGGGGCCATGGCGCGCTCTTCTTCCTGGATCTGTTGAAGGCCACGCCCGCGGCCTTCAGGCGTTTCGGCCTGGTTGTCGCGCAGATTCATGCCATCGGCAACCGCTCCCTGGTGATCATTCTTGCCTCTGGGCTGGCCGTCGGATTCGTGCTGGCACTGCAGATGTACTACGCCCTGTCCACCTATGGGGCTGCCGAATCGCTCGGACTCATTGTCAACCTGGCACTGGTGAGGGAATTGGGGCCGGTGGTCACCGCCTTGCTGTTTGCAGGCCGAGCCGGTACGTCCCTGACGGCGGAAATCGGTCTTATGAAGGCGGGCGAGCAGATTGCAGCCATGGAACTCATGGCCATCGATCCGCGTCAGCGTGTTCTGGCGCCCCGTTTTCTGGCCGGTTGCATCGCCATGCCTCTGCTGGCCGCGCTGTTTTCGGCCATTGGTATCCTCGGCGCCTGGGTGGTGGCGGTCGGACTGATCGGTATCGATGCTGGCAATTTCTGGTCCATTCAGCAGAGTGGGGTGGACGTCTGGCGTGACGTGGGCAATGGGGTGGTCAAGAGCATGGTCTTTGGCGTCATTTGCACCGCAGTGGCGCTCTACCAAGGCTACGAAACCGAAGCAACCCCTGAGGGTGTGGCTTACGCCACGACACGCACGGTGGTGACCGCGTCGCTGGGTGTTCTGGCGATGGACTTCATCCTGACTGCCCTGATGTTCTCGACACCCTGACAGGGAGAACCCATGAACAAAAGAAACCTTGAAATCTTCGTTGGCCTGTTCGTTCTGCTCGGAGCTGCCGCATTGCTGTTCCTGGCGCTGAAGGCAGCAAACCTGACCAGTTTTGCCAGCGGTGGCGACACTTACACCGTCCAGGCGCGCTTCGACAACATTGGAGGCCTCAAGGCGCGCGCACCGGTTCGTTCGGCCGGGGTGTACGTGGGACGGGTGACCGGCGTCACCCTTGATTCCCAGACGTACCAAGGACTGGTCACCATGGAAATCAACCGTGGCATTCAGTTCCCACGCGACTCCACCGCCAAGATTCTGACGGCCGGCCTGCTGGGCGACCAGTACATCGGCATAGAACCCGGGGGAGATGAAGAGGATCTGAAGGCAGGCGACACCCTTTCACGTACCCAGTCTGCGGTTGTGCTGGAAAACCTGATCGGTCAGTTCCTGTTCAACCGTGCAGCTGACGGCTCGGGCGATTGACGCAGGCCCGCCCCCCCGGTCCTGTTGGAAAATCCGACATCCACCAAACTGGTTACGAATCTCGCTGAACCGAAACACAAGATACACGCAAGTTCATCTTCCTGGGTGACCATCGACGTTCACACCTTTCACCGCCTGTATCGTTCCAGATATTCAGCTGCAACAACGCTCAGTCAACATGAATGCCGCCACGCGCAAGCGCAACAGTCGCCACTCCCGCCCAGGCCCATCCGGTCTCCAGGCGCCGGTTCGTGTGCTCGCGGGCGTCTTCGTTTTGTCCACGCTGAGTGCTTGCGCCACGGGTCCCGATGCGAACCCGCAGGACCCTTTCGAGCCCTTCAACCGGGGCGTGCATGAATTCAACGAAGTGCTGGATGTGGCCGTGGTCAAGCCGGTTGCCACCCTTTATGTAAAGGCCGCTCCCGACCCTGTCCGGACCGGAGTCAGCAATTTCTTTGGCAACCTTGGGGACCTGTGGTCGTTTGTCAATGCCGCGCTCCAGTTGCGTCCTCGAGAGGCCACCGAAAACATCCTGCGCTTCAATGTGAACACCGTGTTCGGACTGGGAGGTCTGCTGGATATTGCTTCCGAGATGGGGTTGGAACGAACCCGGGTCGATTTCGGTCAAACTCTCGGGCGTTGGGGTGTGCCGGCTGGCCCCTATCTGGTGCTGCCGTTCCTCGGGCCGTCCACAGTGCGAGACGCGGCCGGCCGGGGAATAGAAACCCGGGGTGACCTCGTCATGGGCATCGATCACATACCCACACGCAACAGCCTGTACGGTTTGAGGCTGATCGACACCCGCGCCAACCTGTTGCGCGCCTCGGCCATGCTCGAAGGTGCGGCATTGGACAAGTACAGTTTCACGCGCGATTTCTACCTGCAAAGGCGCCAGAACCAGATCGATGACATCATCGACCGGGGGTTCGGCAATGGAAATGCAGGGGATGACACGAATGGCAACGATTGACCGGGAACCCGGTTGTTGCCCATGCATCTGAATCGTTAACAAGAACCACAACGCCAAGGCGTTGACCCGGAAAGGTCTGACATGATGAACCGTCGCAATTGGATGAATGCTGTGCTGATGAGCGCCGCCTTGGGTCTGGCAGGCCCGGCACTGGCCGAGGTGGAAGCGCCGGACGCGCTGGTCAAGCGCATTTCCACCGAAGCCCTTGAAGCGGTCAAGGCCGATCCAGCGATTCAGGCGGGCGATGTGGGGCGCATCATGGCGTTGGTGGACAGCAAGATCATGCCCAGCGTCAATTTCACGCGAATGACATCATCTGCCGTCGGTCGTTTCTGGCGGCAGGCCACGCCGGAACAGAAGGAAAAGCTCCAGGCTGAATTCAAGACCTTGCTGATTCGGACCTATTCGGGTGCCTTGGGTGAGGTCAGGGACCAGACGCTGAGTTTCCGGCCCCTGCGCGCACGCGCCGAGGACACCGAAGTGGTGGTGCGCACGGAAGTGCGCGGCCGAGGTGAGCCCATCCAGCTTGACTACCGTCTCGAAAAGACGCCCGAGGGCTGGAAGATTTACGACATCAACGTGCTCGGACTGTGGCTGGTAGATACCTACCGCAGCCAGTTTGCGCAGGAAATCAACGCCAACGGGATCGACGGCTTGATTGCCGCGCTGGCACAGCGCAACAAGACGGGCTCTGCCCGGGCCAGCTGATTTCCATGTCATCTGAATCGACACTGCCAGCCGACAGGCTCGTGCTGCCGGCCAAGTTGATCATGGGCACGGCCACGGTCGAGCTGCAACGGCTGACCTCGCATCTGGGGCGCCTGCAAGATCCCAGGGTCACGCTCGATGCCGGTGCACTCGAAGTGTTTGACTCGTCGGCCATCGCCGTCCTGCTTGAATTGCGGCGGGAACTGCTTCGGCAGAATCGGCAGTTGCAGGTCCTGCGTCTGCCTGCCAGGCTACGTGACCTGATGTCACTCTACGGCGTGGGCGAACTGCTGCCCGCTTAAAATAGCGGGTTCCCGCCCACCGTCACAGGCCACAGATACCCTGCTCGCGGCGGGTGCCCTTGCGGTCCCGCTCCGATGCCAGCTGTCTCCTTCCAACACGTCTCCAAAACCTACAGCACCGCCCGTGGCGCCTTTCAGGCGCTGCAGGACGTCAGCTTCGACATTGAGGCGGGCGAGTTTTTTGGTCTGCTGGGTCCCAACGGTGCGGGCAAAACCACGCTGATCAGCATCCTGGCGGGCTTGACCCGTGCCAGTGGCGGGCACGTTCGGGTGCACGGTCGCGACGTTCAGGCCGACTACCAGGCAGCTCGGCGTTTGCTTGGAGTGGTCCCCCAGGAGCTGGTTTTTGACCCTTTCTTCACGGTGCGGGAAGCGTTGCGGTTCCAGTCCGGCTATTTCGGTATCCGCGACAACGCGGCGTGGATCGACGAATTGCTCGAAGGACTCGGTTTGGCCGACAAGGCCATGGCCAACATGCGGCAATTGTCGGGCGGCATGAAGCGCCGTGTCCTGATCGCTCAGGCACTGGTGCACCGCCCTCAGGTGATCGTGCTTGATGAGCCCACCGCTGGCGTGGATGTCGAGTTGCGCCAGACCCTTTGGCAGTTCGTGTCAGGCCTGAACCGGCGTCTGGGTAGCACTGTGTTGCTGACCACACACTACCTGGAAGAGGCGGAGGCCTTGTGCGGGCGCATTGCCATGCTCAAGCAGGGCCGGGTGGTGGCGCTGGAGCGAACGTCCGAACTCCTCAGAAGGGCTTCTTCAAACGTGCTGCGCTTCAAGACCGATCACCCGTTGCCACCCGACCTGCAGGAGCTGGCCCGTGTCACCGGACGGGTGGTGCAACTGCCCGCACATGACGCGCTGGAGGTTGAGCGCCTGCTCGCCCGCGTGCGCGAGTCGGGAGCGGCCGCGCACGATATCGAGATCCGCAAGGCGGATCTGGAAGACGTTTTTCTTGACCTCATGGACTCATCTGGGCGTGAACACAGTGCAGTGCCGAGCGTGGGGGACCCATCCCAATGAACGGTTGGCAGGCCTTGTTCTACAAAGAGGTGTTGCGGTTCTGGAAGGTCGGCTTCCAGACCGTGGCCGCACCGGTGATCACTGCCATCCTGTACATGATGATTTTCGGCCACGTGCTGGAAGACCATGTCAGGGTGTACGAGACGGTCAGCTACACCGCTTTCCTGTTGCCTGGGCTGGTGATGATGAGTGTGCTGCAGAACGCCTTTGCGAACAGTTCCTCCTCGCTGATCCAGAGCAAGGTGATGGGAAACCTGGTGTTTCTGATGCTCACGCCCTTGTCCCACCGCGCCTGGTTCGTGGCCTATGTCGGATCGTCCGTGGTGCGGGGTCTGGCCGTGGGTGGCGGCGTCATTGTCGCCACATGGTGGTTTGCCAGACCACCTCTGGAGGCGCCGGTCTGGATTCTGGTCTTTGCCCTGATGGGCGCAGCGCTGCTGGGCGCACTGGGGTTGATCGCTGGTCTTTGGGCTGAAAAATTCGACCAGATGGCGGCATTCCAGAACTTCATCATCATGCCCATGACCTTTCTGTCGGGCGTGTTCTACTCCATCCACTCTCTGCCCGATTTCTGGCAGCGGGTGAGTCACCTCAATCCCTTCTTCTACATGATCGACGGCTTCCGCTATGGGTTCTTCGGCGTCAGCGACACATCGCCCTGGCTGAGTCTGGCCATCGTGGGCGTTGCGTTGGTCAGCGTGAGCGTGCTGGCCTTGCGTCTGCTGAAGACCGGCTACAAGATCAGACACTGAACAACGGACCCGGCAAATGACGGCTCAACAACTTCAACAACTCATCTCCGCCGGCCTGACCTGCGAGCACATCGAGGTCAGCGGTGACGGTCGCCATTGGGCTGCTGTCATTGTCTCTCCCGAATTCGAGGGCAAGAGACCCATCGCCCGTCACCAGCGCGTCTACGCCACGCTGGGCGAGCGCATCCGCACGGACGAGGTACACGCCCTGTCGATGAAAACCTACACGCCGGCCGAATGGGCCCGGCAGAGCTGAAAGCGACATCATGGACAAGTTGCGCATCACGGGGGGGCGCCGCCTGCAGGGCGAAGTCCAGGTATCGGGCGCCAAGAACGCGGCTCTGCCGGAACTGTGTGCAACGCTGCTGACCGACGAACCGGTCACGATCACCAATGTCCCGAGGCTGAGGGACATTGCCACCATGCGATCCCTGCTGGATCACATGGGCGTCAGGGCAGAAACGCATGGCGAGCGTGATGGCATGGGCTTTCACGCGGCGGGCCCGATCAAACCGGAGGCGCCCTATGAACTGGTCAAGACCATGCGGGCTTCCGTACTGGTTCTGGGGCCTTTGCTCGCGCGGTTTGGTCATGCCCGTGTTTCACTGCCTGGCGGGTGCGCGATTGGTGCGCGTCCGGTGGACCAGCACATCAAGGGTCTGCAGGCCATGGGGGCCGAAATCGTGGTCGAACACGGCTATATGGTGGCCCGCCTGCCTCAGGGGCGTTCTCGCCTGAAGGGCGCGCGGATTGCCACCGACATGGTGACCGTGACCGGAACTGAGAACTTCCTGATGGCTGCCTGTCTTGCCGAAGGGGAAACAGTGCTCGAGAACGCGGCCCAGGAACCCGAAATTCCCGATCTGGCCGAAATGCTCATTGCAATGGGCGCCAGGATCGAAGGTCATGGCACCAGCCGCATTCACATCCAGGGTGTTGACCGTCTGCATGGCTGCCGGCATCAGGTGGTAGCCGACCGCATTGAAGCTGGCACTTTCCTGTGCGCAGTCGCCGCCACCGGCGGCGATGTTGTTTTGCACCATGCCAGGGCAGACCACCTCGAGGCTGTGATCGACAAACTGCGGGAGGCAGGTGCCAGCATCGAGTCCGGCGATGGCTTCATAAGGGTGCGAAGCGAAGGGCGGCTCAAGGCCCAGGGGTTTCGCACCACCGAATACCCGGGCTTTCCTACCGACATGCAGGCACAGTTCATGGTGCTCAACTGCATTGCCCAGGGCACCAGCACGGTCACCGAAACGATCTTCGAAAACCGTTTCATGCACGTTAGCGAACTGATGCGTCTGGGCGCCCGCATCCAGATCGATGGCAAGGTGGCGGTGGTCGAAGGTGTCGAACGCCTGTCAGGGGCCACCGTGATGGCTACCGACCTGCGTGCCTCGGCCAGTCTGGTGATAGCCGGTCTGGTGGCTGAAGGCGAAACCATTGTCGACCGTATCTACCACCTGGATCGGGGTTACGACCAGATGGAAGCCAAGCTGCGGGGCATTGGCGCCGCCATTGAGAGGATCCGATGATCACCCTGGCTCTGTCCAAGGGGCGCATCTTCGACGAAACGCTGCCGTTGCTGGCGGCGGCCGGAATCGAAGTGCTGGAAGACCCCGAAAAATCGCGCAAGCTGATCCTGCCGACCAACCGACCCGACGTGAAAGTGGTGCTGGTGCGTGCCACCGACGTACCCACCTACGTGGAGTATGGTGGGGCCGACCTCGGCGTGACCGGCAAGGATACCCTCATCGAGCACGGTGGTCAGGGCCTGTACCAGCCGCTGGACCTGCAGATCGCCAAGTGCCGCATGAGCGTGGCCGTGCCGGCCGATTTCGACTACGCTTCGGCGGTCAGACAGGGTTCTCGACTGCGGGTGGCGACCAAGTACACGGCCATCGCGCGCGAGTTCTTTGCCGGCAAGGGCGTGCATGTGGATCTGATCAAGCTCTACGGCAGCATGGAGCTGGCGCCGCTGACCGGTCTGGCCGATGCCATCGTCGATCTGGTGTCCACCGGCAAGACCCTCAAGGCCAACAACCTGGTCGAGGTGGAGCAGATCATGGACATCAGCTCACGCCTGGTGGTCAACCAGGCCGCCCTCAAGCTCAAGCAGGCTGCCATACGTCCCATCCTTGACGCCTTCACCCGGGCGATCCAGAAAGTCCCGTCACCGTCATGAGCCTGACCGCCAAGCCCCTTCGCCTGTCCACCGCTTCGGCCGACTTTGAAACACAGTTCGCCCAGCGGCTGCATTGGTCGGCGGACACGGACCATGCGATCGAGCAGCGCGTTGCAGATATCCTGGCCGACGTGCGAGCGCGGGGTGATGCGGCGGTGCTGGAATACACGGCCCGCTTTGATGGATTGCAGGCCGCATCCATGGCCGGGCTCGAACTGACGCAGGCCGACTTCAAGGAAGCCTTCGACGGGTTGCACGTTGCCCAGCGTGAGGCTCTGCAGAGTGCGGCACGTCGGGTGCGCAGCTACCATGAGGCTCAGAAGAGGGCATCCGGTGAAAGCTGGACCTACCGCGATGAGGACGGCAGCCTGCTGGGGCAGAAGGTCACGCCGCTGGATCGCGTGGGCATCTATGTGCCTGGCGGCAAGGCGGCCTACCCGTCGAGCCTGATCATGAACGCAGTGCCTGCGCATGTGGCCGGCGTGGGTGAAATCATCATGGTTGTGCCAACACCTGTCCGTGGCAGTGTGGCCACCGGAGGGGCCGGCGCCACGACCTCCTCGCGTGGCGAGCGCAACGAACTGGTGCTGGCCGCAGCTTATGTGGCCGGTGTCACGCGGGCTTTCACCATCGGCGGGGCTCAGGCCGTGGGTGCGCTGGCCTACGGCACGTCCACCGTGCCCAAGGTCGACAAGATCACCGGGCCCGGCAATGCCTACGTGGCCAGTGCCAAGCGCCGCGTGTTCGGCACTGTGGGCATCGACATGATCGCCGGCCCAAGCGAGATTCTGGTGCTGGCCGACGGCAGCACGCCAGCCGACTGGGTGGCGATGGACCTGTTCAGCCAGGCCGAGCACGACGAGCTGGCCCAGAGCATCCTGCTCTGCCCGGATGCCGCCTACATCGACGCGGTGCAGGCCGCCATCGACCGCCTGCTTCCCACCATGCCGCGCGCGTCCATCATCGCCAAGAGCCTGAACGACCGCGGCGCGCTCATCCTCACGCGCGACATGGAAGAGGCCTGCGCCATCAGCAACCGCATTGCGCCTGAACACCTGGAGGTGTCGAGTCACGAGCCCCACCGCTGGGAGCCACTGCTCAGGCATGCTGGTGCCATCTTCCTGGGGGCCTACACCAGTGAAAGCCTGGGCGACTACTGCGCCGGCCCCAACCACGTGTTGCCCACCAGCGGCACCGCCCGTTTTTCGTCGCCGTTGGGTGTGTACGACTTCCAGAAGCGCAGCAGCCTGATCGAGGTCAGCCAAGCCGGTGCCCAGCCCTTGGGTGCCATCGCTGCCGAGCTGGCCTACGGCGAAGGCCTGCAGGCTCACGCCCGTGCTGCCGAATTGCGCCTGAATGAAGTTCCTCCAATGCGAGACGTGAAATGAGTTCGATGACCACCCCGGACCCGCTGAAGAACATCCGGCAGGACATCCAGTCCATGCATGCCTATGCCATCCAGGACTCGACCGGGATGGTCAAACTGGACGCGATGGAGAATCCCTTCCCGCTGCCGCCCGAACTGCAAAAGGCCCTGGGCGAGCGCCTGGGTGCGGTGGCCATCAACCGCTACCCGGGCGCACGCATCGAAGACCTCAGGCACGCCCTGTCCCGCTACGTCGACCTGCCCGAAGGCTTTGCCCTGATGCTGGGCAACGGTTCGGACGAGCTGATCTCGTTGCTGGCCATGGGTTGCGACATGCCTGGTGCCTCCATTCTTGCGCCGCTGCCCGGCTTCGTGATGTATGGCATGAGCGCCCAGCTTCAAGGCCTGGCTTTCCATGGTGTGGATCTCACAGCCGACTTCGAGCTGGACGAAGCTGCCATGCTGGCCGCGATGCGCACGCACCGACCGACCATCACCTATATTGCCTACCCGAACAATCCCACCGCCAACCTGTGGGACGCGGCGGTGATCCGCCGCCTGATTGCCGAAGCGGGGGCCCTGGGCGGTCTGGTCGTCATGGACGAGGCTTACCAGCCGTTCTCCAGCCGCAGCTGGTTGGACGAGATGCGTGCGAACCCGGCTGCCAATGCCAACGTGTTGCTGATGCGCACGCTGTCCAAGTTCGGCCTGGCCGGTGTGCGGCTGGGCTACATGCTCGGCCCTCAGTCGCTGGTACACGAGGTGGACAAGCTGCGTCCGCCGTACAACGTGAGTGTGCTCAACGCTGAATGCGCGTTGTTCGCGCTGGAACACGCCGACGTGTTCGCGCAGCAGGCCGCCACCATCCGCGCTGAGCGCGAACGCCTGATCACCGCATTGGCGGCCATGCCCGGCGTATTGCCCTTTCCCAGCCAGGCCAACATGGTGCTGGTGCGGGTACCTGATGCGCAAAAGGCCTTCGATGGCCTGAAATCGCGCGGCGTGCTGGTCAAGAATGTTTCTAAAATGCACCCATTGCTGGGTCATTGCCTGCGCCTGACAGTCGGTACCCCCGATGAGAACACGCGCATGATCGCCGCCCTGCAGTCCAGCCTATGACCATCCCTTCTTCCGCCAGTACCCGCATGGCCGACGTGCAGCGCAACACGTCCGAGACCCAGATCCGCGTGCATGTCAATCTGGATGGCACGGGCAGAGCACAGTTGTCCACCGGCATCGGCTTCTTCGACCACATGCTCGACCAGATCGCCCGGCACGGGCTGATCGATCTGGAGATCGAAGCCAAGGGCGACCTTCACATCGATGGTCACCACACGGTGGAAGACGTGGGCATCACCCTGGGCCAGGCCTTTGCGAAGGCGGTGGGTGACAAGAAAGGTATCCGCCGCTACGGCCACGCCTACGTGCCACTGGACGAAGCGCTATCGCGCGTGGTGATCGATTTTTCCGGCCGACCAGGCCTGCACATGCGCGTGCCTTTCAAGGCCGGCATGGTGGGCGCCTTCGACACCCAGCTCGCCTTCGAGTTCTTCCAGGGATTTGTCAACCATGCGGGTGTGACCCTGCATATCGACAACCTGCACGGCGAGAATGCCCATCACCAGGCTGAGACTGTGTTCAAGGCGTTCGCGCGCGCACTGCGCATGGCCCTGGAGCGCGACGAGCGCCTGGGTGACGTGATTCCCTCCACCAAGGGTTCTCTCTGAGCTATCGGACAGCCCGATGAAACGCAAGACAGTGGCCGTTGTCGACTACGGCAGTGGCAACCTGCGCTCGGTGTCGCAGGCGGTGATGCACGTGGCGGCGGGATCCGGGCTGGAGGTGCTTGTCACCTCTCGCGCCGATGACGTCTTCGATGCCGAACGCGTCGTCCTGCCGGGGCAGGGCCACATGGCTGACTGCATGCGCGAACTCGCCCAATCAGGCCTTCAGGCAGCCGTGCTGCACGCTGCAGCCAACAAGCCGCTATTCGGTGTCTGTGTCGGTATGCAGATGCAACTGGACCGCAGCGAAGAGGGGCCGACCGATGGCCTGGGCCTGATCCCGGGTGACGTGGTCCGGTTCAGCCTGGACGGGCGTACCCAGCCTGACGGCAGCCGATACAAGGTTCCCCAGATGGGCTGGAACCGTGTCCACCACGAGCTCGGCCGTGGCCCGTCGCATGCCCTGTGGACGGGTATTCCCGATGGCGCCTGGTTCTACTTCGTCCACAGTTACTATGCCCGGCCGGCCCGGTCGGCCCACTGCGTCGGTGAAACCGACTACGGCGGCCGCTTTGCAGCGGCCATTGCACGCGATAACATTTTTGCGACCCAGTTTCACCCCGAGAAGAGTGCCGAGCAAGGGCTGGCGCTCTACCGCAACTTCCTCACCTGGAACCCCTAAGGCGCAAGCGCCCGACCACCATGCTGCTGATTCCCGCGATCGACCTCAAAGACGGCCAGTGTGTACGCCTCAAGCAGGGCGATATGGATCAATCCACCGTTTTCGGCGAAGACCCTGCGGCCATGGCCCGCAGCTGGGTGGAAAAGGGCGCCCGTCGCCTGCACCTTGTGGATCTCAACGGTGCCTTTGCCGGCAAGCCCAAGAACGAGCTGGCCATCAAGTCCATCCTCAAGGAGGTCGGCAGCGAGATTGACGTGCAGCTGGGTGGTGGCATCCGAGATCTGGACACCATCGAGCGCTACCTCGACGCCGGGCTGCGCTATGTGATCATCGGCACCGCTGCCGTCAAGAATCCTGGTTTTCTGCAGGACGCCTGCACCGCATTTGGCGGTCACATCATCGTCGGCCTGGACGCCAAGGACGGCAAGGTCGCCACCGACGGCTGGAGCAAGCTCACCGGTCACGAGGTGGTCGATCTGGGCAGGAAGTTCGAAGACTATGGCGTCGAGTCCATCATCTACACCGACATCGGTCGCGACGGCATGCTCAGCGGCATCAACATCGAAGCCACGGTCAAGCTGGCGCAGGCGTTGACGATTCCTGTCATTGCGTCGGGTGGTCTGTCGAACATGGACGACATCCGCAAGCTGTGTGCGGTGGAGGAAGAGGGGGTGGAAGGTGTCATTTGCGGCCGCTCCATCTACAGCGGTGATCTCGATTTCGAAGCGGCGCAACAGCTCGCTGATGAACTTAACGGCTGAACATGGCCCCCAGGCTCCGTTGCTGTGCGGGTCGCAGCCCCCACGGGGGCGCGTTTGGCCTTCGGGCGGCCCGTCGGCAGAACCTTTTGGCGTAACCTATGCTGGCTAAACGCATCATTCCCTGCCTGGACGTCACCGGTGGTCGCGTTGTCAAGGGCGTCAACTTCGTCGAGCTGCGCGATGCTGGCGATCCAGTGGAAATCGCCGCCCGCTACAACGAGCAGGGTGCCGACGAACTGACCTTTCTGGACATCACCGCCACCAGCGACGGTCGTGACCTGATCCTGCACATCATCGAGGACGTGGCGTCACAGGTCTTCATCCCGTTGACTGTTGGCGGTGGCGTGCGCACGGTGGAAGACGTGCGTCGCCTGCTCAACGCCGGAGCCGACAAGACCAGCTTCAACTCTGCTGCCATCGCCAACCCGCAGGTCATCCGGGATGCATCGGACAAGTACGGTGCCCAGTGCATTGTGGTCGCCATCGACGCCAAGCGCCGACAAGGCGACGACTTGGTGGCGCGAGGCGAAGGCTGGGATGTGTACAGCCATGGCGGACGCAAGAACACCGGACTCGATGCCGTCGCATGGGCGCGGCAGATGGCCGAGTACGGGGCAGGTGAAATCCTGCTGACCAGCATGGATCGCGACGGCACAAAGAGCGGCTTCGATCTGGCGCTCACACGGGCCGTGGCCGACGCGGTCAGCGTGCCAGTGATTGCTTCTGGTGGCGTGGGCACCCTCGATCACCTGGCCGATGGCGTGCAGCAGGGGGGGGCCGACGCCGTGCTGGCCGCCAGCATCTTTCACTATGGCGAGTTCACCGTGGCCCAGGCCAAGCAGCGCATGGCCGAAAGAGGCATTCCGGTCAGGCTCTGATCCGCAAGAATTCAGTTTCCCGTTTCGCGGGGAACGCGGTCCTGCCGCTCAAGCCGGTCTTCGATTTCGCCCAAGCTCGCACTCAGGCTGTTTCCGGTCTGTTCGAACAACCGGGCCATTTCAATCTGTGTGCGTTCGAGCTGCTGCTGCAGCGTTGTCGTGTGGGCCTGCTGCCGCTCCTCCAGTCGAGCCAGCTCGGTGCGCAGGTACTCTTTGAGCTCGGTGAATCGGGAGGCCTCGGCCTTGTCCGCCAGTTGCCTTTGCTCGGCTGCCTCGCGGCTGATCCGGCGCACTTCCATAAGATGGGTGGTCTGGCCATACACCATCAACAACAGAAAGAGCACCAGCAGCATCCCCAGCATGCCCAGCAAGACCAATCCCACGGGCGCCTGTACCTCGGTGAAGGCCAGATTCAGCGCGGTGGGCCGGAACACTTCATCCAGATTCAAGGCCACAAACCCGGCCACCAGCAGCAAGGCAACGATGAGAACAATGGCGCGAATGCTCATGGGGCAGCTCCGGTCGGTGGCTGGCGCGTCGCCCGAAGTCGGTGTACGCCTGCCGGCAGGGTGATGGGCATGGTAACCGCAATCCTTGACCCGAAAGACCGGACCCCTCAGGATCAATGATAGATTCGCAGCATGGAATGGCTTGAGCTTGTGAAATGGGACGATCAGGGCCTGGTGCCGGTGATCGCGCAGGAGGCCGCGTCGGGCGATGTGCTGATGTTTGCCTGGATGAACCGCGAGGCGCTGGCGCGCACGGCCGAATTGGGCCGGGCGGTCTATTTCAGCCGCTCCCGTGGTCGGCTCTGGTACAAAGGGGAAGAGTCAGGTCACGTTCAGACCGTGCACGAGATCCGTCTGGATTGTGACCACGATGTGATTCTTCTCAAAGTCACCCAACTCGGGCATGAACCGGGTATCGCCTGCCACACCGGTCGCCACAGCTGTTTCTTCCAGCGTCTGGAGGGCGGGCAATGGACGACGGTCGACCCGGTGCTCAAGGACCCCGAATCGATCTACCGATGAAGCTCAGCATGAATGACACCGATGCCCTGGCGCGCCTGGCTGCCGTGATTGAAAGCCGCAAGCCGGCCAATGGTGGCGACCCCGAAAAGAGTTATGTTGCACGCCTGTTGCACAAGGGGCCGGACGCTTTCCTCAAGAAAATCGGTGAGGAGGCCACCGAGGTCGTGATGGCGGCCAAGGACTGCGAACAGGGGGCTGACGTGCAGAAGCTGGTCAATGAGGTGGCCGACCTGTGGTTCCACAGCATGATCGCTTTGGCCCATGCTGGCTGCAGTCCGTCCGACGTGGTGGCCGAGCTTGTCCGCCGGGAGGGTCTGAGCGGTCTCGAAGAAAAGGCCTTGCGCAAGGCCCAGGCCCGCGAGGCCGGTGCCTGACGAAACCGAAGGGTCGTACCCATGCCAGCTGAAAACGACATCGTTGACGTTACCCCCAAAGGCGAAGCCCGGGCCGAATCCCTTAAGACCATTGGCTGGATCAGTTACGTACTGCATCTGGTCGTGGCGGTGGCGGCGGTGCTGCCAGGTGCACAGCCCAGCATCGCCTTGCTGGTGGTGGCTCTGGTCATCGACTTGGTCAAGCGCAGCGATGCCGCGGGTACCTGGCAGGACAGCCACTTCAGCTGGCGCATCAGAACGGTCATCTGGGCTGCCTTCTGGTACCTGGCGACCTGGCCGCTGTGGCTGGTGCTGATCCTTCCGGGCATGCTGGCCTGGTTCATCATCTCCATCTGGTTCCTCTACCGCATCGTCAAGGGCATGGTGCGGATGAACGACAGCCGTCCCGTGGCCCCCTGAAGCTCCTCGAAAATGACCATGCACGATCCCAACTGCATCTTCTGCAAGATCATCACTGGCCAGATTCCGTCCAGAAAGGTTTTTGAAGACGACGATGTGTTCGCCTTTCACGACATCAACCCCTGGGCACCGGTGCATTTCCTGCTGGTACCCAAGATGCACATTCCATCCCTGGCCCAGGTTGGTGCCGAGCATGAGCGGCTGCTGGGAAAAATGATGGTGCTGGCCCCTCGCCTGGCCATGGAGCAGGGCTGCAATCCGTATCCCGAAGGAGGATTTCGCATTGTCTGCAACACGGGAGCGGAAGGCGGGCAGGAGGTGCATCACATGCATGTCCATGTGATGGGCGGTCCCAGGCCCTGGCTTCGCGGCTGACACCGCCAGACGCGGGAATCGGCAGAAAGTCTGACCGAACTCCCGCCCGGGCGTAGAATCACACCAACAGGGTCGGGCAGTGCGCCTTTGGCCCTTTCATCCTTCTGGAGATTTCGTATGGGTACGTTTTCCATCTGGCACTGGTTGGTGGTGCTTCTGATTGTGGTCATGGTGTTCGGCACCAAGAAGCTGAAGAACCTTGGCTCGGACCTGGGCGGTGCTGTCAAGGGTTTCAAGGACGGCATGAAAGACGCCCAGAGCGCTGATGCGGCCTCCTCCGATGCACCTGCCGCCAAGGTCACGCAGGAAATCAAGGCCGATCAGGGAACGATCGACGTCGAGGCCAAGCAGAAGAGCTGATGATCGTCCTGGCGCTGGCCCTCACGCTGGCGGCCGGATACCTGATCCGAGGCAGGGCGTTCACGCAGGAATGCCCGGCGCCGTCTGCACCATGGCTGAAACATGATTGATCTGGGCATTTCCAAGCTCGCCCTCATTGGGGTGGTGGCGCTTGTGGTCATAGGGCCGGAGAAGCTGCCCCGGGTGGCGCGCACCGTGGGTGCGCTGCTGGGCAAGGCACAGCGCTACGTTGCTGACGTCAAGGCCGAGGTGAGCCGCTCGATCGAGCTGGAGGAGCTCAAGAAGATGAAGGAGTCGGTCGAAAGTGCCGCCCGGGACGTGGAATCCTCGGTCAGCACCACCACAGCCGATTTCGAGAAGTCCTGGTCCGAGGTGACGGCTGGGCTCGAATCTTCCGGGAGCAGCGGTTACGACAGCCACCCCGACGCCATGGGCGCCATCGGGTCCCCGGTGTACCCAGAGTACAAACACCCCCGCAAGAACTGGCGGATCAAGCAGAAGGCCATGCCCCAGTGGTTCAAGGCCCGTGCCGGTATCCGCACCCGGACCCAGTCGGGTGCCGCCCGCGTGGCGCGCTTTAGGCCGCGCCCCTTCAAAGCCCCGCGCTGATGTCTGCACCCGATCCGAAGACCGACGAACTCGCCGGCACCGAACAACCTTTTGTGCAGCACCTGATGGAGCTGCGCGACCGTCTCCTGTATGGCATCGCCGGACTTGGAGTCTGCATGGCTCTGTTGGCCATCTGGCCAGGGCCCGGTGGGCTGATCGACTTCATTGCCCAACCAATCCGGGCCCACATGCCCGAAGATGCCAAGCTGATCGCAGTCGGCGTCTTCTCTCCCTTCTTTGTGCCGCTGAAGGTGCTGGCCATGGGGGCGCTGTTGCTCTCGCTGCCCTGGTGGATGTACCAGGTCTGGGCATTTGTTGCCCCAGGCCTGTACAGCCATGAAAAGCGTTTCGCCGTGCCCTTGATCGTGTTGGGGAGCCTGCTCGCCTACCTGGGCATTGCCTTCGTGCAGTTCTTCGTGCTGGACAAGATGTTTGGCTTCATCCAGGGGTTCACGCCTGCCAGTGTGGCTGCCACACCAGATATCGCGTCCTATGTCGAAGCCATACTGTCGCTGTACCTGGCATTCGGGCTTGCATTCCAGGTGCCCATTGTGGTGGTGCTGCTCGTGCGCCTGGACATGGTGACGGTGCAGAAACTCAAGGACTTCAGAGGTTACTTCATCGTGGTGGCTTTCATCATCGCGGCCATCGTCACACCACCCGATGTCATTTCACAACTGGCGCTCGCCATCCCGATGTGCCTGCTGTACGAATTGGGCATCTGGGGATCCCGGTGGTTTGCCAAGTCCGGCAAGCCCGAATCAGAAGCGACCGGCAGCGAAGCGTCCTGATCTCAGCACTGGCGCGGAAGCCGTGCCAGGAGCATGCAGCTTGCTGACCGACGACGGAGCTGCGCCTCAAGGCGCCTGCCTGATCAACAATCCTTCAACGCCTCTGACCGTTGGTGACCGGTAGATTCCGACGACCCGGCGTAACCTCAACGCTGGTCTTGCCGTCCCGACGCAACACATCCAGCCTGGCCGGATTGCCGGGGGACAGTGCTGCCACTGCTGACAACAACTGCGACACATTGGCCACTTCCCGGTCCCCCACCCGGGTGATCACGTCGCCAGGACGGATGCCCGCCTGGGCGGCGGGACCGTTCTGCAGAACGCCGGTGATGATCACCCCTTGCGTTCCGGGAATACCGAAACTCTCGGCCATTTCCGCAGTCAGGTCCTGAGGTTCAACTCCGATCCAGCCCCGCGTGACCTGGCCGTCACGGACGATGGCTTCGAGCACACTGCGCGCAGTGGAGGTCGGGATGGCGAATCCAATGCCCATCGATCCACCGGAGCGCGAATAGATGGCGGTGTTGATGCCCATCAGGTTACCGTGCACGTCGACCAGGGCTCCGCCGGAGTTGCCGGGGTTGATGGCCGCATCGGTCTGGATGAAATTCTCGAAGGTGTTGATTCCCAGTTGTGTGCGTCCCAGCGCGCTGACGATACCGCTGGTCACGGTCTGACCTACGCCGAACGGGTTGCCAATGGCCAGTACCGGGTCACCAATCGCCAAGTCGTCCGAATTGCCCAGCGTAATCACGGGCAGGGCCGTCAATTCGACCTTCAGAATGGCCAGGTCGGTTTCCGGATCGGTCCCGATGACCTGGGCGACCGACTTGCGTCCGTCGTTGAGAACCACCTCGATTTCGTCCGCTTCCTCGATCACGTGGTTGTTAGTCAATATGTAGCCGGCAGGGCTGACGATCACACCCGATCCGAGTCCGGTCTGGGGCTGTGTGCGTCCCTGTTCACCAAAAAAGAACCGGAACCAGGGGTCAGCGCTCTGGGGACTGTTGGCCACCGCCTTGCTGGTATTGATGCTCACGACCGCAGCCGATGCGGTCTGGGCCGCAGCCCTGAAGCTGGGCGTTCCTTCCGGCGGGGCTGACGCCCCAGTGGTCACGGCTTCGAATACTGGCACAACCGATGTGATGCCAGGGCGCCGATCCAGCCACTGCGGCTTGAGGGTGGCCACCACGAAGAAAACGGCAACCAGAACGGTGACCGATTGGGCAAACAGCAGCCAGAGTCGTTTCATGGGCATGTACAGATGTCAGGGCATTGGCAAACGGCCGTGGACCCCCGATATTGTCCCGCATATGGGCCCGAGGACCGGTTTGTTCAAGGCCAGCCGATCGCGTTGACACAGATCAAAGCGCCCTACCCGCCAAGCGGGTGCAATCGCAAGGCTTGCAACAACGCCAATGGAGCCCAAGATGAAAGCGATTGTGGACCTGTTCTCTACCGACTACGGGCTGTTCAGCATCGGGGTCATTCTCTTCATGCTGGTGATGGCGTTCTGGTTCTACCGGTTTTTCATGGGCAAAATTGAAGAATCCGAACGAAACAACCGCTGAGCCGGCGAGCGGGTGGTGTCAGAATGAGGTCAGTCGGTTGCGTTTCGCATCGCACGCTCGACGCACGAATCTGCTGACACGTTCGCATGCATCCTTCTTCAAGCACTCCCGTAGACCGATCTCGCCTGCTGTCCGAACTGGACGGACTGCTCCAGCCGCAACTTTTTCGTGACTACGGCCCCAATGGTCTGCAGGTCGAGGGGCGTCGTGAGATCCGAACCCTGGTGAGCGGCGTGACGGCCAGCCTTGCCCTGATCGACGAGGCCATCGAAGCAGGAGCGGACGCCATTCTTGTGCACCATGGGCTGTTCTGGCGTGGTCAGGATGGACGCGTGACCGGCTGGATGAGGCAGCGATTGGCGCGCCTTCTCTCGTACGACGTCAATTTGCTGGCCTACCACCTGCCGCTCGATGCCCATCCGCTTCTGGGCAACAACGCGCAGCTTGCTCTGAAACTGTCGATCAGGGTGCAAGATGCGCCAACCGGTCGGTTCGGCGACCAGGGGCTGGGTTTTCTGGGCGAACGCGATCCGGGTACCCTGGCGCAGCTGGTCGACGACGTGCAACTTGGCTTGGGCCGCGTGGCCACCGTGATTGGTGATCCCTGTCGAGAGGTCCGCCATGTGGCCCTTTGCACCGGAGGGGCCCAGGGCTACTTCGAAGCGGCGATCGCGGCCGGGGCCGATGTGTTCATCACCGGCGAGATATCCGAGCCCCAGGCCCACTACGCGCGTGAAAGCGGGGTGGCCTACATCGCCTGCGGGCACCACGCGTCCGAGCGATACGGCGTCGCAGCGCTGGGCGAGCATGTCGCAGGCTCGCTGGGTCTTAAGCACCATTTCATTGATATAGACAATCCGGCATGAAAGCCGCATGGCCCACACCCCCTGTCGTCGTCTCGATGGGAGACCCCGCCGGCATCGGCCCCGAGATCGTGGTGGCGGCAGTGGCGCTGCGCCCTGACCTGCTGTCGCATCTGGTGGTGGCTGGTGATGTCGCCACTTTGCAGAGGGCAGCACACACCGTGGCCCGTGCCAGACTTGAGCAGGTCCCGGCGATTCGGCCAGCACAAGGGCCGGCCGAGGCGGGGTGGGTGACCGGTGAGGCACTGTCTGTCTGGCAGGCTTGCGAGTTGCACGAACCTGTGCCTTTCGGGAAGACCAGCCCGTTGGCCGGTCGTGTGGCCGCGCAATGCATTCGTGCGGCCACCAACGTGGTGCTCGAAGGGCAGGCATGCGCGCTGGTGACTGCGCCTGTCCACAAGGAGGCGCTCTCGATGGCCGGAGTTCACTGGCCAGGCCACACCGAAATGCTGCAGGCCCTGTCGGCGGACCATGTGGGTTGCGCGCCGTCGGAACTGCCGGTCCGCATGATGCTCAGTGAGCCGTGCTTGCGCACCGTGCTCGTGAGCATCCATGTGTCACTTCGAGATGCCATCGACGCGGTCACCCGCGATCGTGTGCTGCAGACCCTGGAGATCACCGATCGGCACTTCCGGCGATTCGGCATGGGCAGGCCGCGCATGGCGGTGGCTGGGCTGAATCCGCATGCAGGTGAGGGTGGCCTGTTTGGCCGGGAAGAAATCGACGAGATTGCGCCGGCCATCGAGCTGGCCCGGGCTGCTGGCCTGGACGCCCATGGGCCCTATCCGCCTGACACCGTGTTCATGCAAGCGCGCCAGGGCGCGTTCGATGTGGTCATTGCGATGTACCACGACCAGGGCTTGATCGCGGTGAAGCTGCTCGGCCTGGAGCACGGTGTCAACACCACCCTGGGGCTGCCGTTTGTGCGAACCAGCCCCGACCACGGTACAGCATTTGACCTGGCTGGCAGCGGCAAAGCCAGTCCGGACAGCCTGCTTGCGGCCATTGAGGCTGCCCGTGGTGCAGTCGCCGGTGCCGCGTGAAGGCCGCGGGCGCCGCCTTCACTTCTTCAAACTGTCCCGGATTTCGCGCAGCAGTACGATGTCTTCGGGGGTGGCGGGTGCTGCAGGTGGTGGCGCAGCCTTTTTCAGACGGTTGATTTGCTTGACCATCAGAAAAATGATGAAAGCCAGAATCAGGAAATTGATGGCCACACTGATGAAGCTGCCATAGGCCAGGACCGGAATGCCTGCTTCCTTGACCGCCGCAAGCGTCGGTGCCGTGCCCTCCGGCACGGTGCCCAGTGGCAGGAACAGGTTGGAAAAATCGAGGTTGCCGAAAATCGAGCCGACCACCGGCATGATGACGTCGTCCACCATCGATCCGACGATCTTGCCAAACGCGCCTCCGATGATCACACCCACCGCCAGGTCGATGACATTGCCCTTGACGGCAAACTCCTTGAATTCCTGCATCATGCCCATGGGACTCCTCCAGTCGGGTTGCTCACCCGTTGCACGTTGATAGACACCTTGGTTCGCCACGGCAAACCGTGATCATTCTCCCATGGCCGACAAAAGTACTCAGGCTGTCTGATCGAAACCAAGGGGGTGTGCGTGTCTGCTTGTGACAATAGTCCAGTTCGCCACCCCGGCAAGCCACAGAACGCAATTTTCGGTCCAGTACAATGCCGGGTTGTCCCTAGTGTCCACCTCAATCCAGTTCGAAAGATCCCCATGAGTGAAGCAACCGTCGATGCGACTGTGGATAGCAGCCGCCGTACCTGGCTGATCACCTCCTGCGCCATGGGCGGCGTGGGTGCAGCCGCTGTCGCTGTGCCTTTCGTGGCCAGCTTTCAGCCCTCGGAGCGTGCCAAGGCGGCCGGGGCTGCGGTTGAAGTCGACATTTCTGGGCTTGCACCCGGTGAGAAGGTGACGGTCGAATGGCGTGGCAAGCCGGTGTGGATCATGCGCCGCACCGAGGCGCAGTTGGCGGCCTTGGAACAAGTCGAACCCCAGCTGGCGGACCCTGAGTCCAAGCGCACGGCCTTCCCGACGCCGCCCTATGCCCGCAACCGTCATCGGTCGATCAAGCCCGAAATTCTGGTGGCTGTGGGCATCTGCACCCACCTGGGTTGCTCGCCTGGCGACAAATTCACGCCGGGGCCCCAGCCTTCACTGCCCGACGACTGGCAGGGAGGCTTCTTCTGTGCCTGCCACGGCTCCACCTTTGATCTGGCTGGTCGCGTCTTCCGCAACAAGCCCGCACCAGACAACCTTGAAATCCCGCCGCACCATTACGTGTCCGACACGGTCCTGCTGGTGGGCGAGGAGCAGTCGGCCTGAGTGGCACCGACTGGCGGAAGACAACTGACATCAGAGGCACTCCATGGCTGAATTCAAAGAAATTTCCCCCGATGCTCCGCTGGGCCAGAAGACGCTGAACTGGATCGACAACCGGTTCCCGCTGTCCAAGCTCTTCAATGAGCACATGGCCGAGTACTATGCCCCCAAGAACTTCAACTGGTGGTACATCTTCGGTTCCCTGGCCTTGTTGGTGCTGGTGATCCAGATCGTCACCGGCATTTTCCTGGTGATGCACTACAAGCCGGACGCCTCGTTGAATGCGGCCGGCGTGCCCGTGGCCTTTGCCTCCGTCGAGTACATCATGCGCGACGTGCCCTGGGGCTGGCTGATCCGTTACATGCACTCCACCGGTGCATCGGCCTTCTTTGTGGTCGTCTACCTGCACATGTTCCGCGGACTGATCTACGGGTCGTACCGCAAGCCGCGCGAACTGGTCTGGATTTTTGGTGTGGCCATATTCCTGGTGCTCATGGCCGAGGCCTTCATGGGTTACCTGCTGCCCTGGGGTCAGATGTCCTATTGGGGTGCCCAGGTGATCGTCAACCTGTTCTCCGCCATTCCGTTCATCGGTCCGGATCTGGCCCTGCTGATCCGCGGCGACTTCGTCGTGGGCGACGCCACCCTCAACCGCTTCTTCAGCTTCCACGTCATCGCGGTGCCCCTGGTGCTGCTGGGCCTGGTGGTTGCCCACATCATTGCCCTGCACGAAGTGGGTTCCAACAACCCCGACGGCGTGGAAATCAAGGCCACCAAGGATGAAAAGGGTCGGCCCCTGGACGGCATTCCTTTCCACCCGTACTACAGCGTGCATGACATCTTCGGTGTGTCGCTGTTCCTGCTGGTGTTCTCCGCCATCGTCTTCTTCGCGCCCGAGTTCGGCGGGTACTTCCTGGAGTTCAACAACTTCATTCCGGCCGACCCGCTGACCACGCCGTTGCACATCGCTCCGGTCTGGTACTTCACGCCGTTCTATTCCATCCTGCGTGCCGTCACCTCGGCCTTCATGCCGTACCTGTGGCTGTTCCTCGTGGTGCTGGGTCTGGTGATCATCAACCGCGGCAAGCTGCCAGGCATCCTGAAGCTCGGCTATTGGGGCATGGTTGCTGTGCTCTTCTTCTGGTTCGGGGTGCCTGCCATTGTGGGTGCCAAGTTCGGCATGGAGCTGACCAATCCGCTTCTGGTGGGGTCTGATGCCAAGTTCTGGGGTGTGGTCGCCATGGGTGGCGCCGTGATCATCCTGTTCTTCCTGCCCTGGCTCGATCAGAGTCCGGTCAAGTCCATCCGCTACCGCCCGCGCTGGAACCTGTGGCTTTACGTGGTCTTCGTGATCAACTTCCTGGTGCTCGGCTACCTCGGCGTGCTGCCCCCGTTCCCGGTCGGCGAGTTTGTGTCGCAGGTCGGCACCCTGTTCTACTTCGGCTTCTTTTTGATGATGCCCTGGTGGACCCGCTTGGGCGATTTCAAGCCTGTGCCCGCCCGCGTGACCTTCAAGCCCCACTGAGCGCATCGAACGAATCCGGAGTCAAGCAAATGAAAAAAATCCTTCTGGGCTTCATGCTGGCCTTGGGGCTGTCGGGCATGGCGAATGCGGCCGGCGTGGCTTTCCCCCTCGACAAGGCACCCAAGCGCACCAATGACATGGCAGCCCTGCAAAATGGCGCCAAACTGTTCGTTAACTACTGCCTGAACTGCCATTCGGCCTCGTTCATGCGTTTCAACCGTCTGCGCGATATCGGATTGACCGACAAGCAGATCGCCGAAAACCTGGCGTTCACCACCGACAAGATCGGCGACACGATGAAGGCGACGATCAACCCGAACCAGGCCAAGGAGTGGTTCGGCAAGAACCCGCCCGACCTGACACTGGTGGCCCGCTCGCGTGCCAGCGGTGCCGGCTCGGGTCCTGACTACCTCTTCACCCTGTTGCGGACCTATTACCGTGACAACACCACACCCACCGGTTGGAACAATCTGGTGTTCCCCAACATCGGAATGCCCAATCCGCTGTGGGAGCTGCAGGGCGAGCGCAGCCCGGTGTTCGACAAGGTACAGTCGCACGGCCATGAAACGGACGTGTTCCGCGGCTGGGAGACCGTCAAGACAGGTACCATGAGTCAGGCCGAATACGATCGGAACGTGGGTGATCTGGTGGCGTTTCTGCAATGGATGGCGGAGCCTGAACAGAACTCTCGCATTCGCATTGGTGTGTGGGTGATGCTGTTCCTGTCACTCTTCATGGTCGTGGCCTGGCGCCTGAATGCCGCCTACTGGAAAGACATCAAGTAATCCCCGATCTGGCCGTGTGTCCGGACCGCCGTCCGGGCCGCAGTCCTGACCACAGTGGCTTGCCGCATCAGAGCGATGCGCTGGCAAGCCACTGTTTTTTGCTTCAAGGAGACATTGCCCATGATGGTTCTGTATTCGGGCACCACTTGCCCCTATTCCCACCGCTGCCGTTTCGTTCTGTTTGAAAAGGGCATGGACTTCGAGATCCGCGATGTCGATCTCTACAACAAGCCGGAAGACATCGCGGTCATGAACCCGTATGGCCAGGTACCCATCCTGGTTGAGCGTGACCTGATCCTGTACGAATCGAACATCATCAACGAGTACATCGACGAACGTTTCCCGCACCCCCAACTGATGCCGGGTGACCCGGTCGATCGTGCGCGGGTTCGCCTGTTCCTGCTCAACTTCGAAAAAGAGCTGTTCACCCACGTATCCACCCTGGAGTCCCGTGCTGCCAAAGGCAATGAAAAGGCACTGGAGAAGGCGCGCGCCCATATCCGTGACCGATTGACCCAGCTAGCACCGGTGTTCCTGAAGAACAAGTTCATGCTGGGCGAGAACTTCTCGATGCTTGATGTTGCGATTGCGCCCCTGCTGTGGCGCCTCGATTTTTACGGCATCGAGCTGAGCAAGAACGCGGCACCGCTGCTCAAATACGCCGAGCGCATCTTCTCCAGGCCAGCCTACATTGAGGCACTCACGCCATCTGAAAAGGTCATGCGCAAGTGACAAGCGTTGGCTGCGTCGGTTCTTTTCGGTCAGCGACTGTGACCGACAGATGATGTTTGGCATGCAGGACGTCCCTTCCACACGTCCCTACCTCATTCGCGCACTGCACGAATGGTGTACCGACAATGGGTTTTCCCCCTACCTTGCGGTCCAGGTGGACAGTTCGGTGCAGGTGCCACTGGAGTTCGTCAAGAACGGCGAGATCGTGCTCAACGTCAGTTTTGATGCGACCAGCGGCCTGCGCATGGGCAATGAGTTCATCGAATTCAAGGCGCGATTCGGCGGCATTGCGAGGGACATCATGGTGCCGGTTGACCATGTGGTGGCCATTTACGCGCGTGAGAATGGCCAGGGCATGGCCTTTCCTCCGCCTGCACCAACGGTCCAGACGCAGCCCGCCACACCGGCAGATACGGATTCCGACGAGCGGGGTGGAAGTGAAGCAGATGAGGCCGTGAGGGGCGCGCTGCGTGCCGTTTCGACCGATTCGTCTGCACCGGTCGGCAGTGAGGAAGACCCGCCGCCTGTGCCACCCCGTCCGGACGGTCGTCCCCACCTCAAGCGCGTCAAGTAAAATCTCCCGTTCGCCGCTTTAGCTCAGTTGGTAGAGCACTCGCCTTGTAAGCGATAGGTCGTCTGTTCGAGTCAGACAAGCGGCACCACACCACGTGTACAGGCCGCCTGGCGCGCTGAGTTTCGCGTTCAGCGGTCGCGGGCTTGGACTTTTACGCGAATGGAGGTAACCTCTGCCGCGATCTGACTCAGATCCTGCAGCAGCAAGGGAGTCAGGTGCCTGAGTTTGGTGGCCGCCGCCGGGCTGGACACCATCAGGCACCATTGGGTGTCGTCCAGGGGGCCGGCCTGAATCTGGGCGCGCAATCCGGGTGGAAACCGGTGGCGCAGTTGCTCCAGCAAGGCCTTCGACCGTCGAGCGCGGTCCATCAACGCAGCCAGTGCAGGCGCCTCGTCGGCCGCCTGTTCAAGGCTGTAGATGCGTGATGGATGCCGGACTGGAGACATGGGTGGGCAACATGCGCCAACGACGGCGCTGAAGGACAGAAATTGCACATCATTATCACGGACGCCTGGCTGGCCCGTAGCCAGGCGGTGCACCTCAATGGCTGGAAGTTGCTGGCCACGGGCGCATTGGCGTCGGTGGTCCTGATGCTTGGCGCCATCGCCAGTTACCACTGGGTGTTTCTTGAGGGGGTTCGACAGGGGTGGCCTGGATTTGCCTCGGTGGCGCGCCTTGTGCACCAGAATGAGGTTGACTCCAAAGACGCCTACCTTCGGGCCAATCTGGACGCCATGGCACGCAAGCTGGGTGAAATGCAGGCCAGGATGATGCAGATCGACGCCCTGGGCGAGCGGGTCGCCGGCCTGGCCGGGCTTGATCCGGCCGAATTCAAACAGGACGGAGCCGGCGGAGCACTTGTGGCAGACACCGAGTTGGGGCTGGATGAGTTGATGCGATCGTTGGACCGCATGGACGGTGTCTCCGGTTCTCAAGTCGACTGGCTTACCGTGGTCGAGTCTCGGCTGTTCGACCAGAAGATTCAGCGCAGCCTGGTGCCCACCGAAGAGCCCGTCGAGGGCGGTCGCATCGGTTCCCGTTTCGGATTTCGCATCGATCCGATCACGGGGCGTCGGGCCATGCACACGGGCTTGGATTTTCCGGCCGATACGGGCACGCCCATTCTGGCTGCCGCTGGAGGGGTGGTGGTGGTTCAGGAATACCACGCCGCCTACGGCAACATGGTGGAGATAGACCATGGCAACGACCTGATCACCCGCTATGCCCACGCATCCAAAGTTCATGTCAAGAAGGGCGACATCGTTCGGCGCGGACAACCTATCGCGGAGGTTGGAAGCACCGGGCGCTCCACCGGTCCCCATTTGCACTTTGAAGTGTGGGTGGCGGGGGTCCCCCAGGATCCCAAGCGGTTTCTTGAGGCGGGCGAGCAATTGGCCCGTGCTCCGACCGCCACCGGGCCGCAGCGTCGCTGACCGTCCTGTGGCGGCGGGCTAAAATGCCCGTTTTGCTCTTGAATTCGCGGCTGGCGCCAGCACCTGTTGCAGGTCTGTGCCTTGTCGCCGGCTCATGGAGCCTCCTCTTCCCAATTCTGCCTGTCGGGCCCTTTGGGCACCCGATGCAGGCCTGTACGTATGGCCACGAACTTCCTGACCAAACTCTTTGGCAGCCGCAATGATCGCCTGCTCAAGACCTACCGAAAGACGGTAGAACGAATCAACGGACTGGAAGCGCAATTCGAAAAGCTCAGTGACGAAGAGCTGCGGGGTCAGACAGAGCTGTTCAAGCAACGCATTGCGAACGGCGAGAGCCTGGACGCGGTCCTGCCTGAAGCCTTTGCCGTGGTTCGTGAGGGCAGCAAACGCGTCATGAAGATGCGTCACTTCGATGTGCAGCTGCTTGGCGGCATCGCACTGCACCATGGCAAGGTGGCCGAGATGCGCACCGGCGAGGGCAAGACACTGACGGCGACGCTGCCGGTGTACCTCAACGCGCTCTCCGGACAAGGCGTGCACGTGGTGACGGTCAACGACTACCTGGCCAGCCGTGATGCCCAGTGGATGGGACGCCTTTACAGCTTCCTGGGGCTGTCGGTGGGCGTCAACATGCCGCAGGCACCAAGGGCTGAGAAACAGGCGGCCTACGCGGCCGACATCACCTACGGCACCAACAACGAATACGGCTTCGACTACCTGCGCGACAACATGGTCTATGAGGCACGGGACCGTGTGCAGCGCAAGCTCAACTACGCCATCGTTGACGAAGTGGACTCGATCCTGATTGACGAAGCCCGCACGCCACTGATCATCAGCGGGCAGGCCGAGGACCAGACGCATCTCTACTTGGCCATCAACCAGCTGGTGCCCCGTCTGGAGCGTCAGGAGGGTGAGGCCGATCCGAGGACCGGCGAGGGTGTCATCAAGCCGGGTGACTTCACGCTGGAAGAGAAGTCGCACAGCGTGCACCTCACCGAGGCCGGACACGAGAAGGCCGAGCGCCTGTTGGCCGAGGCCGGTCTGCTGCCGGAAGGTGTTTCCCTGTACGACCCCTCCAATATCGCGCTCCTGCACCACCTGGTGACTTCCCTGAAGGCCCACCATCTCTACCATCGAGATCAGCACTATGTGAACCAGAACGGCGAGATCGTCATTGTTGACGAGTTCACCGGTCGCCTGATGGCTGGTCGCCGGTGGAGCGATGGCCTTCATCAGGCGGTGGAGGCGAAGGAGGGCGTGCAGATCCAGCCCGAGAACCAGACACTGGCCTCCATCACGTTCCAGAACTATTTCCGCCTCTATACCAAGCTGGCCGGCATGACCGGAACAGCGGACACTGAAGCCTACGAATTCCAGGAGATCTACGGTCTGGAGACGGTGGTTATTCCGCCCAATCGGCCGAGCCAGCGCAAGGATGAACTTGACCGGGTGTACAAGACAACACCGGAGAAGTACCGAGCTGCCATTGAGGACATCCGCGAATGCCATGAGCGCGGACAGCCGGTACTGGTGGGTACGTCGTCGATCGAGAACTCTGAAATCATTGCCCAGCTGCTGGTGGCCGAGAAGCTCCCGCACGAGGTTCTCAACGCCAAGCAGCACGCCCGCGAGGCCGACATCATTGTCCAGGCCGGTCGGCCGGGCGCCATCACCATCGCGACCAACATGGCCGGTCGCGGCACTGACATTGTGCTGGGTGGCAATCTGGAGAAGATGATCGCGGCCGTGGAGGCCGATGCCGGGCTGGACGAGGCAACCCGAGTCGCCCGCATCGATGCTGCCCGTACCCAGTGGCAGTCCGACCACGAGAAAGTCAAATCACTCGGGGGTCTGCGCATCATCGCCACCGAACGCCATGAAAGTCGGCGTATCGACAACCAGCTACGGGGTCGTGCAGGCCGCCAGGGTGATCCGGGTTCGAGTCGCTTCTACCTGAGCCTGGACGACTCCCTGATGCGCATCTTTGCCGGGGACCGGGTGCGCGCCATCATGGACCGTCTCAAGATGCCGGAGGGCGAAGCCATAGAAGCCGGCATCGTCACGCGAAGCATCGAGAGCGCCCAACGCAAGGTCGAAGCCCGCAACTTCGATATCCGCAAGCAGCTGCTCGAATACGACGATGTGTCGAACGATCAGCGCAAGGTGATCTACCAGCAGCGCAATGACATCATCGACGCCCTGAGCCTTCGCGCGCAGATCGATTCCCTGCGCGAGGGTTGCATCTCCGACCTGGTGCATCAGTTTGTTCCCGAGGGCAGTGTCGAAGAGCAATGGGACCTGCCCGGTCTGGAGCGAACCTTGCGTGAGGACTGGTCGGTCGATGCGCCCGTCACCAGCTGGGTTTCGGATGCCGAGGCCATCGATGTCGATGACATCGTGGAGCGCGTTCTGTCGGCAGCGACGCAGGTTTTCAACGAGAAGGTGGCCCTGGTTGGCGAAGAGAACTTCACACAGTTCGAACGCATGGTGCTGCTGCAGACCATTGATCAGCACTGGCGGGATCATCTGGCTGCGCTGGACTACCTGCGCCAGGGCATCCACCTTCGGGGCTATGCCCAGAAGCAGCCCAAACAGGAATACAAGCGCGAGGCCTTCCTCCTGTTCGGACAGCTGCTGGACACGGTGCGAAATGACGTTACGCGCATTCTGCTGAATGTGCGTGTCCAGTCGCCCGAGCAGGTCAGCGAAGCCGCCCAGCAGATCGAGCAACGTGCCGAACACTTGGCCAACGTCACTTACACTGCGCCCACCGAAACCGGTGAAGTGGAGATCACCACCGACCCCACCACCACTGCGGCGGCGGTTCCTCGGGTGGGACGCAATGAGCCATGCCCTTGTGGCAGCGGCAAGAAGTACAAGCACTGCCACGGCGCCTTGAACTGACTTCCCGGACAAACGGGGTCATTTTTCGCGGTGGGTGTCTCATCGAGAGGTGCCCGGTGGTCGCTGGTTGTGCGCAGTTTTTCTCATGTACCCGACTGACAGGAGTTGTCCGAAATGCCTGTGAACTTCACCGCACCGAATCCCAAGGACCTGATGCCGGTGCCCGGTGTGCGCATTGGCGTGGCCGAAGCGGGCATCCGCAAAGCCAACCGCAAAGACCTGACGGTGTTCCTTCTTGACGAAGGCAGCGTGGTCGGTGCGGTCTTCACCCGCAACCGGTATGCTGCTGCGCCGGTGCAGGTGTGCCGGGAACACCTGTCCGCTGGCGCTGCTATCCGGGCCTTGGTGATCAACACGGGCAATGCCAATGCCGGCACCGGTGAGTCCGGCCTGCAACATGCACGGCAGACAGCCAGCGCGTTGGCCCTCGCGCTGGGCGTCCGTCACGAGCAGGTGCTGCCGTTCTCCACCGGTGTGATCATGGAACCCTTGCCCATGGACCGCTTGATGGCAGGCTTGCCGGCGGCCCTGGCCGATGCCGCTTCCCCGGAAGGCGCGTCTGGCGCCCAGTGGCTCAAGGCTGCAGAGGGCATCATGACGACCGACACCCTGCCGAAGGCCATCAGCCGGCAAGTGAAACTGGGGGGCGCGACTGTGTCCATCAGCGGAATTGCCAAGGGTGCCGGAATGATCCGGCCGAACATGGCCACGATGCTGGGCTATGTGGCCACCGATGCGGTGATTGACCCGGTGTTGATGAATGCGCTGGCGCAGCGCCTGGCCGATCATTCGTTCAACCGTGTCACCGTCGACGGCGACACATCGACCAACGATTCCTTTGTACTGATGGCCTCGGGCCAGGCTGAGCATGAGCCGGTCCGTTCGCTGGACAGCGCCGACGGGCAGGCCTTGCTGGCGGCTCTGAGCGAGGTGACGCAGCATCTGGCGCATGCCCTGGTGCGCGATGGCGAGGGGGCGACCAAGTTCATCACCGTGCGCGTCGAGGGTGGTCGGACCACCGACGAGTGTCTGAAGGTGGCCTATGCGGTGGCGCATTCACCGCTGGTCAAGACGGCCTTCTTTGCCAGTGACCCGAATCTGGGGCGTATTCTGGCCGCTGTAGGTTATGCCGGGATCGACGACCTGGATGCCAGCCGCATAGAACTCCACCTGGGTGATGTGCATGTGGTGCAGGCAGGAGGAAGAAACCCCAACTACCGCGAACAGGACGGGCAGCGGGTCATGAAGTCCGACGAGATCTTGGTCCGCATCGGCCTGGGTCGAGGCGACTGCGTGGAGACTGTTTGGACTTGCGACTTCAGCCACGACTACGTGACCATCAACGCCGACTACAGGTCGTGATCTTCCGGTCGAGTTGCTGACGTTCCCCTGGATGGGGCGACGTCGTCGGCAAAGTCGAACCGGAATGAGATGCACCAGACTGCCCCGTCTGCACGATGAAGGCCCAATGATGAACGAGAAATTTGAACGCCTGATCGAACGGGCCGAGCAGCTGATCGCCCGTATCGAGTCGGTCTTGCCCCAGCCGCTGGGCGCGCCTGACTGGAATGCATCGGTGGCATACCGCTATCGCAAGCGCAGCAGTGGTCATGGTGTCCTGGAGCCGGTTCGCCAGGTAGCCCAGATGCGGCTTGCTGACCTCAGGGAAATTGACGGTCAGAAGGAAAAGATCCAGCGCAACACGCTTCACTTCGTGCAGGGCCTGCCTGCCAACAATGTCCTGCTGACCGGCGCGCGTGGCACGGGCAAGTCCTCGCTGGTCAAGGCTTGTCTGAATGAATACGCTCCCCAGGGACTGAGGTTGATCGAGGTCGACAAGGCGGATCTGGTGGACCTGCCGGATATCGTGGACGTCGTTGCTGACCGCCCGGAGCGCTTCATCGTCTTCTGTGACGACCTGAGTTTCGAGGAAGGGGAGGCGGGGTACAAGGCCTTGAAGTCCATTCTCGACGGATCCGTTTCTGCGGCTGGCCAGAATGTCCTGATCTATGCCACCAGCAACCGCCGCCACCTGCTGCCGGAGTACATGAAGGAGAACCTCTCTTACACCCACACAGCCGATGGTGAGGTGCATCCGGGAGAGGTGGTGGAGGAAAAGATCTCCCTGTCCGAGCGATTTGGCCTTTGGGTCAGCTTCTATCCCTTCAGTCAGGACGAGTACTTGTGCATCGTTGCCCAGTGGCTGTCTGCTTACGGTATCGACCAGGCCGCCATTGAGTCCGTGCGGCCCCAGGCCCTGGTCTGGGCACTGGAACGAGGTTCGCGCAGCGGGCGCGTTGCCTACCAGTTCGCGCGAGATTTTGCAGGTGGCCGGGGTGAGACCGCCTGAAGATGGTCAAGTGAATCCGCCGGTTCTTGTGGTGGACGGCGGCGGACAGACGGGGATGCCCGGGAAACGTCCGGTGGTGGATGTGGCGGTCGGCATCCTGATCGACAATCAGGGTCGCTACCTCCTGACCTCACGACCGCCAGGCAAGGTGTATGCCGGGTACTGGGAATTTCCCGGGGGAAAGCTGGAGGCGGGCGAAACCGTCGAAGTTGCCCTGCGCCGGGAATTGCAGGAGGAAATCGGCGTGACCATCGGTCCCGTGGAAGTCTGGCGCGACTCGCTGGTGGATTATCCCCATGCACTCGTGCGCCTGCACTTCTGCAGGGTCCGGAGTTGGCACGGCCAGCTGCACATGCATGAAGGGCAGGCTTTCAGCTGGGAGCACCTTCCGGTGCAATGCACACCCGTATTGCCTGGCACGGTACCGGTACTGGCGTGGCTGGCTGGGACACCAGCACAGGGTTGACGCCGGGGTTCAGTGGACACTGCCCTCGGTATCCTGGGCTGGGCCCGCCTCGGGCACCCGGAACGACTCGCTGGCCCAGGCACCCAGATCCACCTGCCTGCAGCGTTCACTGCAGAAGGGGCGAAAGCGGTTTTCGGGCGTGTACAGGCTGGGACCTGCACAGGTCGGGCAGGTCACTGTGCGTCGGGTCTGGTGCTCGTCAGGCCGCGACATGGTCAGGCGCAGAGGGTGAGCTCGAAACTGCCGTCCTCGTTGACCGGATGCAGCCGCTCGTCGTCGCCATGCCGCAGCAGGCGCACCGACAGCATCAGACGGTTTCCGCTGATCTCTGGGATCATGCCTGAGCGCGGGTCAATACGCAGGCGCAGCAACTGGAATGTGCGCCCCTGCGGCAGGTTCTGCTGGAACTGTCCGCCGGGCGCCACCACTTTCTGGGCCGAGCCGGAGTCTCGCAGCATCTTGAGCAGCAACACAATTGCCTCGGCCAGCGGCATGAGCGGCATCATCCAGCGTTGCAGGTCGGCCTGCCGTTCAACGGGGCTGTGGTGCTGCCAGTGGAAATAGGCCGGGAGATCGAACTCGCAGGTGCCTCCCGGTATGCCAATGCGGCTGCGAATGCTCATCAGCCAATCATTTTCGGTCAGCGACTGTCCGGTCTTTCCGTTGAGCTCACTCAGGCGGGTGAAGCAGCGGTCGATCTGGGCAATCACCTCGTCAAGGGCGTGTTCGGAGATGGCCGGGTTGCCTCGGTAGGCGTTGAGCTGGGCCTTTTGCCGGTCGAGGTCTTTGAGGACATCGGATTTCATGTCGGCGCGGGCGGCCACGTCCATGATCTCGAAAACGGTCTGGATCGCAAAATGGTGATCCAGTGGATGTTGTCTTGACGCCAGCTCGGCCAGACGACGGAACAGTTGCTCCAGCCGCAGGTACGTGCGAATGCGCTCGTTGAAAGGGTATTCGTACAGGATCACTTGGGCCATGGCGGGTGCGGTTCAGCCGGCATCATAGCCCGAACCGTGTGGCCAGCGTGTCCACCTGCCTGGCCAGGGCCTCCAGAACGTCCACATCGTTGAACAGGACTGCGTCTGCAGCCGACAAGCGTGCCAGACGTGGGCTCTGGCTATGGAGTACCGCTGTGATCGTGGCCTCGTCCCACTGGTTTCGCGCACGGACCCGGCGGCGCTGGGTGTCTTCGCTGCAGTCCACTACCAGCACGCGGTCCAGAGCGTGACGCCAACGCCCGGATTCCACCAGCAATGGAACATCATGAACCAGGCACCGCGTACCGGCCGCGATCGCGGCTTCTGCGTGTTGCTCCATGGCCTGTGCGACCAGCGGATGGATGATGTGCTCGAGTTGTGCACGCGCTTCAGGATGAGCAAACACGTGATCACGCATGCGTTGGCGGTCCAGACTGCCATCCGGGGATACGAACCCTTCACCGAAGGTACGTGCAATGGGAGCCATGGCCGAGCCACCGGGCTGGGTGGTGGCTCGTGACATCGCATCGGCATCCAGGATGGCCGCCCCGCGAGCAGCCAGCAACCGGGCCACCGTGCTTTTGCCACTGCCGATGCCGCCGGTGAGCCCCAGACGCAACAGCATGGTATTCAACCCTGACGTCAGCCGAGTCCGACCAGTGCCAGCAGGCTCTGGGGTCCGAACAGCATGGCACTCAGACCACCCAGGGCAAGGAACGGACCAAAGGGCACATAGCCTCCGTCGCGCAGTTGTCCCTGCAGCTTGATGACGATGCCGACCACGGCGCCTATCACCGAGGCCAGCAGAATGACCGGAATGAGGGCTTGCCATCCCAGCCAGGCTCCCAGGGCGGCAAACAGCTTGAAGTCACCATAGCCCATGCCCTCCTTGCCCGTCAGCAGCTTGAAACCCCAGTAGACCAACCACAGGGACATGTACCCACCCACCGAGCCCCAGAACGCGTCGGCCAGGCCGACATGCGAGACACCGAGCGCTGCGACCAGCAAGCCGGCCCAGAGCAAAGGCAGGGTGATGTCATCCGGCAGTAGCGTGGTGTCCCAGTCGATACCGGTCAGTGCCAGCAGCGCGGCACAGAAACCGGCCCAGGCCAGCGACTCCCAGCCGAGACCCCACTGCCATCCGCACCACGCGAACAGCGCGCCACAGACCAGTTCCACCATCGGGTAGCGCAGGCTGATGGGAGCGGCACATTGTGAACAGCGGCCGCGCAGTGCAACGTAGCTGAGGACGGGGACGTTCTCGTACCAGCGGATCTGATGCCCGCAGTGCGGACAACGCGAGCGTGGCACCATGAGATTGAAGACGGGGGTCCCGGTCTCGGATTGTTCTCCATCGGATGCGGATTCGACTTTGTCGCGCTGCAGTTCGGCACACTCTGCCGCCCAGCGCATCTCCATCATGCGAGGCAGGCGGTGAATCACCACATTGAGAAAACTGCCGACCAACAGGCCCAACAGGCCCATCAGGGCGGCATCGAGCCATGGCATCGGGGTCAGACCACCTGGCCGAGCTTGAAGATGGGCAGGTACATGGAAACCACGATACCGCCGATGATGGTGCCCAGGATCACAATGATGATGGGCTCCATCAGGCTGGACAGGCCAGCCACCATGTCGTCGACCTCGGCTTCGTAGAAATCGGCGGCTTTGCCCAGCATGTGATCGATGGATCCCGACTCTTCGCCGATGGCGCACATCTGCAGCACCATGGACGGGAACAGGTTCGCGTTGGTCATCGCGTTGGTCAGGCTCGTGCCGGTGGACACCTCCTGCTGGATTTTCTCGGTCGCTTTGGCGTACAGCGAGTTGCCCGAAGCCCCGCCCACCGAATCGAGGGCTTCGACCAGCGGCACGCCGGCCGCGAACATGGTCGAGAGCGTACGCGTCCAGCGGGCCACCACCGATTTTTCAACCAGTGGACCAAAGATGGGCATGCGCAGCATCATCCGGTCCATGAAAGCCTGCACGCGTTCACTCCGTTTCCAGGCCTGCAGCAGAAAATAGATGCCACCACCCAGGCCGCCGAAGATCAGCCACCAATACTCGACGAACACCTCGCTCATGCCGATCACGAACAGGGTCGGACCCGGCAGGTCGGCACCGAACGAACTGAACACCTCCTTGAACGAGGGAATCACGAAGATCATGATGATCGCGACCACCACAAAAGCGACGATGATCACCGAGATGGGGTACATCAGTGCCGACTTGATCTTGGACTTGATCGCCTCGGTCTTTTCCATGTAGGTGGCCAGGCGGTCCAGCAGCTCTTCCAAGATACCGGCTGCCTCACCAGCTTCGACCAGGTTGCAGTACAGGCTGTCGAAATACAGCGGGTGCTTGCGGAAGGCCGAGCTGAGCGATGTGCCTGTCTCCACATCCGCGCGTATGTCGTTGAGCAGTTTGGTGACGCTGGGATTGGGGTTGCCACGGCCAACGATATCAAAGGCCTGCAGCAGTGGTACGCCGGCCTTCATCATGGTGGCCAGCTGGCGGGTGAAGATGGCGATGTCCTTGGGCTTGATCCGCTTGCCCGAACTCATTCGACGCTTCTTGACCTTGCTGGGCACGATGCCTTGGCGACGCAGTGCGGCCAGCACCTGGTTTTCGCCGCCTGCGCGGGTCTCGCCTCGCACCGTCTTGCCGTTGCGGTCTTTGCCTTCCCACTCGAAAACAAAATCCTTGATGCTCTTCGATGCTGCGGTTGCCATGGGTTCCTCGGATAGCTGATCGTCGCCCGTGTCACTCGTTGGTGACGCTGAGCACTTCTTCGAGTGAGGTCATTCCCTGCCGGACCTTGAGCAGGCCCGACTCGCGCAGCGTGCGCACGCCTTCCTTGCTCGCCTGCTGGGCGATGTCCAGTGCACTCCCGCCGCGCAGAATGATGCGCTGGATCTCTTCTGAAATCGGCATGACCTGGTAGATGCCGACACGCCCCTTGTAGCCGTTGTTGCAGGCAGAACAACCCACCGGCCTGTACGGCGTCCAGGAACCGTCCAGCTCTTCCGGCTTGAAGCCGGCTTCCAGCAAGGCCTTGCGCGGAGCATCCAGGGGTGCCTTGCAGGTCGGGCACAGTCGCCTTGCAAGGCGTTGAGCGGTGATCAGGATGACGCTGGAAGCGATATTGAACGTGGGAATGCCCATGTTCATCATGCGCGTCAGTGTGGTCGGTGCATCGTTGGTGTGCAGCGTCGACAGCACCATGTGACCGGTCTGCGCGGCCTTGATCGAAATGTCGGCTGTCTCCAGGTCGCGGATCTCACCCACCATGATCACATCGGGATCCTGGCGCAGGAAGGCTTTGAGGGCAGCGGCAAAGGTCAGGCCGGCCTTCTCGTTGACGTTGACCTGGTTGACACCTGGCAGGTTGATTTCCGACGGGTCTTCGGCCGTCGAGATGTTCACTCCCGGTTTGTTCAGCAGGTTCAGGCAGGTGTAGAGTGAAACCGTCTTGCCCGATCCGGTAGGACCGGTCACCAGCACCATGCCGTATGGCCTGGAGATGGCGTGAAGCAGGCGCTCCTTTTCTTCCGGTTCATAGCCCAGGGCTTCGATGCCCAGCTTGGCACTGCTCGGATCGAGAATACGGATCACGATCTTCTCGCCGAACAGGGTGGGCAGTGTGCTTACGCGGAAGTCGATCACGCGTTCCGGCCCGATCTTGAGCTTCATCCGCCCGTCCTGTGGCACCCGCTTCTCGGAGATGTCCATGCGGGAGATCACCTTGATGCGCGAGGCCAGCTTGTCCTTGATGGCGATCGGGGGCGATGCGATCTCACGCAACTCGCCATCGATGCGGAAGCGCACCCGGTAGTTGTGTTCGTAGGGCTCGAAGTGCAGATCGGATGCTCGCATGTTGAACGCATCGATCAGCATCTTGTGCAGGAACTTCACCACCGGCGCGTCTTCGACTTCCGATGATTTGTCGTTGGTCTCTACGGTGGTCGGTTCGCTTGCTGTTTCGTCGAACTCGAAGTCGCTGCCGCCGACAATGTTGTCGATGGCCTCGTTGGCGCTGGTGGTCAGGGCATCGACCAGCTTGTTGAGTTTGTCGTATTCGGCGATCACCCAGTCGACACCCATCTGGGTGGCGAACTTGATCTTCTCGGCCGCGCCGAGGTCGGCCGGGTCGGCCGTAGCGACCATCAGGCGGTTGTTGCGCTTGCTCAGAACAACAATGCGGTAGTCGGCGCAGATCTTGGGGTCAAGCAGACCCTTGGGCAGCCGCTCGGCATCGATGGCGTCGAGGTCGAGCAGGGGGGCGGCAAACGCAGTGGACATGGTGTTGGCCATGTCGGATGCGGAAACCGAGCCGGAGCTGGTGACTTCAGCAATGAAGCTGGTGCGGCTGCTCTGGGCTTTCTTGTAGAGCTCTTCAGCTGCCCGTTGACCCAGCTTGCCCGCAGCCACGAGCGCACGGGCCAGGCCGGGCAGGGCCATGGTCGAGCTTTCCTGGGTCGGGGTGTCAATGGACGCCATAAACCCGTAATCTAACGTAAATCAACGACTTGCGAACCGCATTTGACGCAACTTGTGCCGAATTTGCCGCTTCCTGTGGTTTTGAGGTTGCGGGTTCGGCATCATCTGGCGACGGGCGGTGCGTGTGGTGCGCCGTGCGGTTGGCGCAACGGGAGATCAAGAATCTGGTCGGGGTGAGAGGATTCGAACCTCCGGCCTCTACGTCCCGAACGTAGCGCTCTACCAGGCTAAGCTACACCCCGTACAACCCGTGTGCCGGGTTGGACTGACCGACATGCAAGGCATGATGCCCTGGGTCGGCCTGAGGAACCATTTGGGCAGGTGCTCAGGAGCGCCTCTCCAACAGTCCAACTGTCAATTGTAGCAAAGCTGCGCGGTACTCGTTGACGGGCAGTTGACGGGCAGCAGCAGCGGCGCGTTCTGCTTCGGCCATTGCGCTTTGGCGGGCGGCTTCGAGAGCCCCGGTCCTGGTCACAATGTCCAAGATCTCGTTCAGGTGGGTCAGGTCACCGTTTTCGATGGCTTGCCGGATCACTGCCGCCTGGGCAGCGTCGGCTGTCCTCAGGGCGCAGATGATGGGCAGGGTGACTTTGCCTTCGCGAAGGTCATCGCCCAGGTTCTTGCCGAGTTCTTCGGCCTGTCCTTCGTAGTCAAGCACATCGTCAATGACCTGGAAGGCCGTTCCCAGCGCCTGGCCATAGGTGGCACACGCGGCCTCGGTCTGCCCGTCCGCCCCCATCAGAATGGCACCCAGACGGGCGCTGGCTTCAAACAGCTTTGCCGTCTTGGATCGGATCACGCGCAGGTAGGCGGCTTCATCCAGCGAAGCGTCATGCATGTTCATCAGCTGCATCACCTCGCCCTCTGCGATCACGTTGGTGGCTTCGGACAGCACCTGCATGACACGCATGTTGTTGACATCCACCATCATCTGGAAGGCGCGCGAGTAGAGAAAATCGCCTACGAGCACGCTCGCTGCATTGCCGAAACGCTCGTTGGCGGTCTCCCGGCCCCGGCGGAGCGTGGATTCGTCCACCACATCGTCATGCAACAGTGTGGCTGTGTGGATGAACTCGACCACGGCCGCGAGTGCATGGCGCTGGGGGTGTTGGCTGCCCAGTGCGCCGCTGATCAGCAACAGCAGGGCCGGTCGCAGGCGTTTGCCACCTGCCGAAATGATGTACTGCGCGACCTCCCGCACCAGAGGCACATCGGAGGTCAGCCGATCGGCGATGACCTGGTCGACCTGTTTCATGTCGTCTTGCAGCAGGTCCAGGGCGGCGGAGGCGGAGTTGTTGGAGGTCAAGGCGGGGGTGTGCGGGTAAGAAGGCCATGACAGGCCGGCAGTCAAATTATAGGAAGCCCCCCCATTCGGTTGATTGCTGGGGGCCAAGCGTCTGGTCTTTGATGCTGCGGCTGCAGTCGGGCTTGATCTGGCTCCCAGGCCATGGTAGAATGTTGGGCTTGGTGGAAATCCGTCTGCCAGGTTTTCGATGTGTTTCTTTGCCTGACAGGCATGGAAATCACCTGAGAGGTTCATATGTACGCGGTCATAAAAACCGGTGGCAAGCAGTATCGCGTTGCCGCTGGCGAAAAAATTAAAGTAGAACAGATTGCTGCGGATGTGGGCCAGGAGATCGTCATCGACCAGGTTCTGGCTGTCGGCAACGGCGCTGAACTGAAGGTGGGTACGCCCCTGGTGTCCGGCGCAACAGTCAAGGCCACGGTGGTGGCACACGGTCGTGGTGAGAAGGTTCGCATCTTCAAGATGCGCCGTCGCAAGCACTACCAGAAGCGTCAGGGTCACCGTCAGAATTTCACCGAACTGCAGATCGCTGCGATCTCTGCCTGAGGAGTGAATTGAAATGGCACAGAAAAAAGGCGGCGGCTCTACGCGAAACGGGCGCGATTCCAAGCCCAAGATGCTCGGTGTGAAGGCTTTCGGTGGTGAACTGGTCAGCGCCGGTTCGATCATCGTGCGCCAGCGCGGCACCAAGTTCCACCCCGGCACCAATGTCGGCGTGGGCAAGGACCACACCCTGTTTGCGACGGTGGACGGCCACGTGACGTTCGCCGTCAAGGGTGCGCTCAACCGCCAGGTTGTGAGCATCACTCCCGTCTGACGCCTGCACGGCCCTGCGGGCTCGACGCTCGTCGGGCGTTGCCAGCGGGGCGGGTGGACAGCACGTCAACTGAAGGCCCGCTGATGCGGGCCTTTTGTGTTTTTCCTGCAGGAGCGCAACATGAAGTTTGTGGATGAAGCCACGATCGACGTCGCCGCGGGCGATGGCGGCAATGGCTGCGCCTCGTTCCGGCACGAAAAGTACAAGGAATTCGGCGGCCCCGATGGGGGAGACGGTGGGCGGGGCGGGCACGTGATCGCCGTGGCCGACAGCAGCCTCAACACCCTGGTGGACTTTCGCTACACGCGCCGGTTCGAGGCCAAGCGCGGTGAGCACGGCAAGGGCTCCGACATGTTCGGTGTCAAAGGGGATGACATCGTGCTGCGCATGCCGGTGGGCACCATCGTTTCGGATGCCGAGACGGGCGACGTGCTGTTCGAGTTGCTGCAACAGGGTGAGCAGGTCACGTTGGCCAAAGGGGGCGACGGGGGCTTCGGCAACCTCCACTACAAGAGCTCGACCAACCGGGCACCCCGTCAGAAGACACCAGGATGGCCGGGTGAGCGGCGCACGTTGAGGCTGGAGCTCAAGGTGCTGGCCGACGTTGGTCTGCTGGGCATGCCCAACGCGGGCAAGTCCACCTTGATCACCGCGATCTCCAATGCCCGTCCGAAGATTGCCGACTATCCCTTCACCACGCTGTATCCGAATCTCGGTGTGGTGCGTGTTGGCCCCGAGAAAAGCTTTGTCGTGGCCGACGTGCCCGGCCTGATCGAAGGCGCGTCTGAAGGAGCCGGTCTCGGCCACCAGTTCTTGCGACACTTGCAGCGCACCCGCCTGCTGCTGCATCTGGTCGATGTGGCGCCGTTCGACGATGCGGTCGATCCAGTCCAGCAGGCCAAAGCCATCGTCGCCGAACTGAAGAAGTACGATCCCGGCCTGTATGCCAAGCCGCGATGGCTGGTGCTCAACAAGCTCGATATGGTGCCAGCCGACGAACGTGAAAGCCGTGTCAAGGACATCGTTCGCCGACTTCGGTACAAGGGACCGGTGTTCCAGATTTCGGCACTGACCCGCGAAGGCTGTGAATTGCTGGTCCAGAAGGTCTACGAGCACATCGCCCGCGTGCACGAGCAGCAGCAGGGTCCGGCCGAAGTGGATCCTCGCTTCGATGACACATCTGGCCACGCCTGAACAGGGCGGGCTCCACTTCATCATTTGTCCCTGTTGGTTCACACCATGGAAGCAGACACCCCCACGATCGATGAGTCCCCGACAGAGCTGCTGAAATCGGCGCGCCGTATCGTTGTCAAGGTCGGCTCCAGTCTGGTGACCAACGAGGGCCGTGGTCTGGATGAAGAGGCCATTGGTCAGTGGAGCGAGCAGCTGGCGGCACTGGTTCAGCAGGGTCGCGAGATGGTGATGGTCAGCAGTGGTGCTGTGGCCGAAGGCATGAAGCGGCTGGGTTGGGCCACCCGGCCCAAGGAAATCCACGAACTGCAGGCGGCAGCCGCCGTGGGCCAGATGGGCTTGGTCCAGATGTATGAAACCAAACTGCGCGCCTGCGGTGTCGGGAGTGCGCAGGTGCTGCTCACGCATGCGGACTTGGCGGACCGCGAGCGCTACCTCAACGCGCGCTCAACCCTGCTCACCCTGCTTGACCTGAAGGTGGTGCCGGTCATCAACGAGAATGACACGGTGGTCAACGACGAGATCAAGTTCGGCGACAACGACACGCTGGGCGCCTTGGTTGCCAACCTGATCGAAGCTGATCTGCTGATCATCCTTACCGACCAGAAGGGCCTGTACACGGCGGATCCACGTCGCGATCAGTCGGCCGAGTTCGTGCATGTGGCCCGGGCGGGTGATTTGCGTCTGGAGGCCATGGCCGGCGGGGCTGGCACGGGCATTGGCAAGGGCGGCATGATCACCAAAATCCTGGCAGCCAAGCGTGCAGCGGGATCGGGCGCCAGCACGGTGATTGCCTGGGGCCGCGAGCCGAAGGCGCTGTTGCGCCTGGCCGAGGGCGAACCGATTGGCACCTGCCTGGTCGCCCAGACACCCAAGAACCAGGCTCGCAAGCGTTGGATGGCCGATCACCTTCAGTTGCGTGGATCGGTCTCGGTGGACGCGGGCGCAGTCCGCAAGATCGTGGGCGAAGGCAAGAGCCTGCTGCCGATCGGCATGGTCAGTATCTCGGGCGAGTTCTCGCGTGGTGATGTGATCGCGGTTCGTGACCCGGATGGTCGTGAGGTGGCCCGCGGACTGGCCAACTACGCCAGCTCGGAGGCACGCCTGATTTGCCGCCGATCTTCAGCGGATTTTGAGCGCCTGCTGGGCTATGTCGGCGAGGCGGAAATGATTCACCGTGACAACCTTGTGCTGATGCCAGCCTGAGCGGCTGCCACGGTTTCAGGTCCGCTGTGGGTCGGGGTCGAAGCTGCCACCCGGCGGCAGCTCCAGAGACATGGCCCCCTGGATTGGGTGGCTTTCCTGGTGGTCGTCCGCACCACGGTGCCGCATGCCCCCCCTCAGGTACCGGTTGCGGTTGTCGTTGCGGGGCAGGTAGCGGGCCAGCTCGGTCAACGCCATTTCATACACCCCCCGCTTGAACTCGACCACCACGTCCAAGGGGACCCAGTAGTCGTGCCAGCGCCAGGCGTCAAACTCGGGGTGGCTGGTGGCTCTCAGGTTCAGGTGCCAATCCTGGGCGACCAGTCGAAGCAGGTACCAGATCTGCTTCTGGCCCTTGTAGTGTCCGCGGGCGTCGCGGCGAATGAAACGGTCCGGCACCTCGTAGCGCAACCAGTCGCGTGTGCGTGCCACGATGGCCACATGCTCCGGGAGCAATCCGACCTCTTCGTGCAGCTCCCGGTACATCGCTTGCTCGGGTGTCTCCCCCCGATCGATACCACCTTGCGGAAACTGCCAGGAGTGCGAGCGGATGCGCTTGCCCCAGAACACCTGGTTTTTCTGGTTGAGCAGAATGATGCCGACATTGGGCCTGAAGCCTTCTCTGTCAAGCATAATCAACCCCAAATTTTGAACTGTGTCCATTATGCATCGCGGTGTTCAAATTGCGAAGCAGGGCCTCCCCGGTCACGGGCGTGACATGGTTCATACCGCCCTATCCTGACGATCCCCCTCCGACTTTGATGGCCGCCCCGGCGGTTCGCGTTTTTCTCATGAAAGCCTCCCAGTTCCTGATTTCTACCCTCAAGGAAGCTCCTGCCGATGCCGAGGTGGTTAGCCACCAGCTCATGACGCGTGCAGGCATGATCAAGAAGCTGGGCGCTGGTATCTACAGCTATATGCCCATGGGCTTGCGCGTGATCCAGAAGGTCGAGCGCATCGTGCGCGAGGAAATGACACGCGCAGGCGCGGTCGAGATGACCATGCCTGTGGTGCAACCGGCCGAACTCTGGCAGGAGACCGGGCGTTTCGAGAAGATGGGGCCCGAGCTGCTGCGCATCAAGGACCGTCATGACCGCGATTTTGTGGTTCAACCCACCAGCGAAGAGGTTGTCACCGACGTGGCGCGCCAGGAGTTCCGCAGCTACAAGCAACTGCCCAGGAACCTGTACCAGATCCAGACCAAGTTCCGCGATGAGCGCCGGCCACGCTTTGGTCTGATGCGCGGGCGCGAGTTCATCATGAAGGATGCCTATTCCTTCGACCGGGACGAGGCCGGTGCCAAGGCCAGTTATCAGGGGATGGCTGTTGCCTACCGTCGCATCTTTGACCGTTTCGGATTGCGGTACCGGGCCGTCGCCGCGGACAGCGGTGCGATCGGCGGTGATCTGAGCGAGGAGTTCCAGGTGATCGCGGCCACCGGCGAGGACGCGATCGTGTACTGCCCGGGCAGCGACTATGCCGCCAATATGGAGAAGGCCGAAGCACTGGCCCCGACTGGAGCACGCCCGGCTCCGGCCAATCCGATGACCCGCACGCCTACGCCTGGCAAGGCCACCTGTGCGGACGTCGCAGACCTGTTGGGGGTGCCGCTGGCCACCACGGTCAAGTCGCTGGTGCTGGCGACCGATGAACTGAATGAGGCGGGCGAGGTGGCCAGAAGCCAGGTCTGGCTGCTGCTGCTGCGCGGTGACCACGACATGAACGAGGTCAAGGTCAGCAAGGTGCCGGGCCTTGAAAAGGGATTTCGTTTTGCGACCGTGCCCGAGATCGAGGCCCACTTTGGCTGCAAGCCGGGCTACCTGGGGCCCATTGGCCTGAAACAGCCGCTCAAGATCGTGGCTGACCGTGAGGTGGCCGTGATGGCCGACTGGATTTGCGGCGCCAACGAGGTGGACTTCCACATGACGGGTGTGAACTGGGGCCGTGATCTGCCCGAGCCCGATCTGGTGGCTGATCTGCGCAATGTGGTCGAAGGTGACCCTTCGCCCGACGGCAAGGGGACGCTGTCCATCGAGCGTGGCATCGAGGTCGGTCATGTGTTCTACCTCGGCACCAAGTACAGCAAGGCCATGAACGCCACCTTCCTGGACACCGACGGTAAGCCCAAGCATTTCGAGATGGGCTGCTATGGTATCGGCATCACCCGCCTGCCTGCCGCGGCCATTGAGCAGAACCACGATGAGCGCGGCATCATCTGGCCGGATGCCCTGGCACCCTTCACCGTGGTGGTCTGCCCGGTGGGTGCGGATCGCAGCGATGCGGTCAGGGCCGCGGCCGATGAGCTCTATGCCGGCCTGCTGGCTGCGGGTGTGGATGTGATCCTGGACGACCGTGGCGAGCGGCCAGGCGCGATGTTCGCCGACTGGGAACTGATCGGTGTGCCGCACCGTGTGACGATCGGCGACCGTGGGCTCAAGGAGGGGCAGGTGGAGTACCAGCACCGGCGCGACGCCAGCGCCACCAAGGTGCCGCTTTCGGAAGCCCTGGCTTTCGTCCGGGGTCGTGTTTCGGTGTGAACGCCTTGCCGTCTCGGGACAACTGGCGTCGCCGGGAATGGCTCGGCGGGTTGGCCGTTGCGGGGGTTGGGGGTTTGTTTTGCATCCCAACGGTGCATGCTGGCGGTCAGCTGGAGGAACCACTGGCCGATTCGGTGCGCACCGCACTGAGCTCGGCGATTGCCAACAGCGAACCTCCGGTGCCGGTGTTTGCCGACACCCAGCGGCGCCTGGCCTACCTGCGCTGGCTGGGCGCCACCAGTGACCGGCTGCATCGGCGCAAGCCGGACTTCCAGACCCGCATCGAATTCCTGCAGACAGTCTGGTATGAGAGCCGTCGTGCCCGCCTGGACACGACGCTGGTGCTGGGTCTGATTCAGGTGGAAAGCGCCTTCCGGAAGTTCGCCGTATCGCGTGTGGGTGCCCGCGGTTACATGCAGATCATGCCTTTCTGGGCCCGCGTGATCGGCGATGGTGACGTGGGGCGCCTGTTCGACATGCGGGTCAACCTGCGTTTTGGGTGCGTCATCCTGAGGCACTACCTTGACCGCGAGCGGGATGACACCTTCATGGCACTGGGTCGCTACAACGGCAGCCGGGGGCGCAGCGAATACCCCAGCGCAGTCTATGCAGCCGCCCGCAACTGGGCGCACCCTGACGCCTGAAACTGCTGACTATTGCAGGAAGCCGATCCGGCCTTTGCCGACCCCCTGGCGCGGCAGGTCGCCATCTTCCAATGTGTAGCGGTTGTCCAGGCGGGCGTTGCCAAAGGCGGTCATGAGGGCGCGCCGCATTTCGCGCGGCGCCAGGACGGCCAACTGGTCCAGCACGTCGTCAGGTGGTTCCGGATCGAAGCGCTGACCCCAGTCGTGCTCGTTGCGAATGCCCCTGTACAGGTGGGCCGCGATCTTGCGTGCTGCATCCAGGGAGGGTGGGGCGATCTCGAACACATTCATGCGGTTGAGGATGGGCTCCGGTATGGCGCGCTCGTCGTTGGCGGTGGTGATCCAGATCACCTGGCTGGCGTCGATCGGCACTTCAGCGAACTCGTCGACAAAATTCTGGGCGGTGTCGTGCTCCAGCAGGCTGTAGAGGGCACCGAGCGGATCGTACTGGGCATCGCCGCTGGCCTTGTCGATCTCATCGACCACGATGACCGGGTTGGCGTACTGGCCGTCGACAAGGGCTTCGAACACTTTGCCCGGTTTGGCCCCTTTCCATTGCGAGGAAGAACCTGACAGCAACCACCCCGCGGTCATGGAGCTCATGGGAATCAGGTTCATCCCGGTGCCCAACAGGTCAGCGATCTGACGGGCGAAATGGGTCTTGCCCACACCAGGTGGTCCCAGCAACAGGATCGGGGTGACTTCCAGGCTGTCGTGGCTGTCCTGACTCAGGGCCACATGGCGCTTGACGTCATCCAGGACGTCGGAGAAGTTGGGCAGAAGCTCGTACAGTGGCGCCATGTCGGGCACGCCGGATGGCTTGACCGCGAAGCGTTGCGGACCACGTTCGATCATCCGCTGCCAGGTGTTGCGCAGGCTTTCGTACTCGCGCTCATTGCCACTGGCCTGCAGTTTGGCCAGCTTGCGTTCGACCGAGTCGGCGTCGTAGACGCTGCGCATCTGGGCGATGGGCAGGCCCAGGGCGGGGGTTGTGACCAGACTGCGAGAGCTCATGAGACCTCCATGACGAAAGCAGGCACGCCTTCATTCAAGCACATCTCATGCCCACCCTCAAGGCAGGATAAACCACAGGAAACAGGGGCAGACCGGGCTTTTGGCTGCCTGGTGTGAACAAATGCGCGGTTCGGCGGACGTGCCCCGCGCCGCGCAAGCCAGGTAGCCGGTCAGGCCTTCCCGTTGATGACCTGTTGGAGTTCGCCGGACTCGTACATTTCCATCATGATGTCCGAGCCGCCGATGAACTCGCCGCGCACGTAGAGCTGAGGGATGGTCGGCCAGTTGCTGTATTCCTTGATGCCCTGGCGGATGCCATCGTCCTCCAGCACATTCACCGTGGTCACGTTGCGCGGGTCCACACCACAGGCCTTGATGATCTGGATGGCGCGCCCTGAAAACCCGCACATGGGAAAACTGGCACTGCCCTTCATGAAGAGCACGATGTCGTGGTTCTTGACCAGCTGGTCGATCTGGGTCTGGGTGTCGCTCATGGTGGTGGAGTCCTTGGGTTTCGGGCGCGGGGAATGACCCGCCGCAACACTCAATTATCCATCGAACGCACGCTGGCCACCGCTGCAACGCTCGATGCCCGCGAGGTCGGTGCGGCTGCTGACTTCGGTGAAGCCGGCCAGTTCCAGGAGTTGCCGGACCGCCTGAGCCTGGTCGTGGCCATGCTCGAGCAAGAGCCAGCCTCCGCTGACAAGGTGGTCCGGCGCCTTGCTCACGATGTGCCGCAGGTCTTCAAGTCCGTCGGGTCCTGCGGTGAGGGCGCCGAGCGGCTCGTGGCGAAGGGCCGGCATGTGCGGATCGCCATCGGCGATGTAGGGTGGGTTGGATACGATCAGATGGAAGTGCTGTCCTTCCACTGGCTGGAACCAGCTGCCCTGGTGAAAGTGGACCGGGATGGCAAGACGCTGCGCATTGCGCCGGGCCACATCCAGGGCTTCGGCGCTGGCGTCCACCGCCTCCAGCACCGCATGGGGTCGGGCTGCCGACAAGGCCAGTGCAATGGCGCCGCTGCCCGTGCCCAGGTCCAACACCCGGGGTTCAGAAAGCAATGGGTTCAGGCGGTCCAGACATTCCAGCGCCCAGGTGACCAGGGTCTCGGTGTCGGGGCGCGGGACGAGAACCCGGGCATCCACCTCCAGCCGAAGACCGTGGAATTCCTGCCACCCGATGAGGTAGCCCATGGGTTCTCCGTCCAGGCGGCGGCGCTGCAGAGACTGCAGTCGAGCCACCTGTTCATCGTCCAGATCGGTGTCATCGTGGCTCCACAGCCAGGCCCGGTCGTGCGGGTCGCGCGTCAGGGCATGCAGCACCAACATCTGGGCGTCCAGGCGGTCGAGGCCAAGTGTCTGGGCTTGTGCCAGCGCTTGCCGGATGTTCAAGCCAGTCCTCCGCCGCCGTGGCGCTGTTCCAGTTCGGACAGCAGTTCGGCGCCCCGGGCCACCTGCAGTGCGTGGATCACCTCGTCCAGATCGCCATCCATGACCGCGGCCAGTTTGTAGAGCGTGAGGTTGATGCGGTGGTCGGTCAGGCGACCCTGGGGGAAGTTGTAGGTCCGGATGCGGTCGCTGCGGTCGCCGCTGCCGATCAACCCCTTGCGGGTGGCGGCCTCCGCTTCGGCCCGCTCGCGCCGTTCCTTTTCTTGCAGACGGGCCGCGAGCACCTGCAGCGCCTTGGCCTTGTTGCTGTGTTGCGAACGGCCGTCCTGGCATTCGGCGACCAGCCCGGTGGGCAGGTGTGTCACACGCACGGCGGAGTCTGTCTTGTTGATGTGCTGACCACCAGCGCCGCTGGCACGAAAGGTGTCGATGCGCAGGTCGGCGGGGTTGAGCTGCACAGTCTGTGTTTCGTCCGGCTCGGGCATGACCGCCACCGTGGCCGCGCTGGTGTGGATGCGACCCTGGGTTTCAGTGGCTGGGACGCGCTGCACCCGGTGGCCACCCGATTCAAAGCGCAATCGGCCGTAGGCGCCCTGGCCGTTGCTGCGGTGGGCCATGCGCAACACCACCTCCTTGTAGCCGCCCTGTTCACCGGGTGATTCGCTGACAATCTCGGAGGTCCAACCCTGCCGGTCGGCATAGCGCAGGTACATGCGAGCGAGGTCGCCGGCGAACAGGGCAGATTCGTCTCCGCCGGTGCCGGCGCGGATCTCGATGAAGGCAGCCCGCTGGTCGTCGGGGTCGCGCGGCAGCAGCATCTGCTGCAGCTCGGCGTCGAGGTCCGTCAGCTCTGCCTCGGCGTCGACCATCTCCTGTCGGGCCAGATCAGCCATTTCAGGATCGGCGAGCAGACCGCGTGCCGCTTCGATGTCGGATTCGCGCTGCAGGAAGCGCTCGAACTTCTCGATCACTGCCGAGGTGTCGGCGTGCTCGCGGCTGAGTGTGCGAAAGCGCTCGATGTCGTCCACAACATCGGATGCCGAAAGGCGTGCGTCGAGCTCGTGAAGCCGGGCGCGCTGGCGCAGCAGGGTGTCGCGGACAAAGGGTTTCATGGCGGTGGGCGTACCCGGCTGCAACCGGGCTGGCCAGAGGTGGGCTAGGACTTGTCGCGCAGGAACAGGCGCGAGACGGTCTGTGCGGTGGCAGCACGCGTGGCCTGGTCGCCGGCGTGCAGTTCGGCCAGCGTGCCATGCAGCATCTTCTGGGTCAGGCCACGGGAGAGCGCCTCCAGCACAGCTTCGACCGGTTCACCCTTGGCCAGCATCTTGCGGGCTCGGGCCATTTCAAGGGTTCGCCACTCATCGGCCTGGGCGTTGATGCGCTGGATCAGTGGAACGACGCCGGTGTCCGGGTCGCGTTGCTCCATCCAGTGCATGAAACTGAGCACACCGGCATCGATGATGGCTTCGGCCTGGGCCACGGCGGCCTGCCGGTTGTCCTTGCCCGTCTGCACCACGTTGGCCAGATCGTCGACGGTATAGAGGTAGACGTCGTCGAGCGCCTTCACCTCAATCTCGATGTCCCGCGGGACCGCCAGGTCGACCATGAACACCGGCCGGTGCCGCCGTTTCTTCAGCGCGCGTTCCACGGCACCCAGACCGATGATGGGTAGGGTGCTGGCGGTGCAACTGATGACGGCGTCGAATTCGTGCAAGCGGTCCGGTACATCGGACAGGCGCATGACCTCGCCGCCAAATCGAAGGGCCAGCTTTTCGCCACGCTCCAGGGTCCGGTTGGCAATGGCCATGGACTTGGGTGTCTTCGCCGCAAAGTGGGTGGCCGCCAGCTCGATCATCTCGCCTGCGCCCACGAAAAGCACCCGGATGTCGCGCAGGTCTTCGAACAGCTGCCCTGCCAGCCGCACCGCGGCTGCGGTCATGCTGATGGAATGGGCGCCGATTTCTGTCGAGGTGCGGACCTGCTTGGCCACCGCGAAGGAGCGCTGGAACAGCTGGTGCAGTGTGGTGCCCAGGGCTCCGGCATCTTCGGCGGCCCGGACAGCATCCTTCATCTGGCCCAGGATCTGCGGTTCTCCCAGAACCATGCTGTCCAGTCCACTGGCGACACGGAAGGCGTGGCGCGCTGCCTGGTCTTCACGCAGGATGTAGGCGTGGTCGCGCAGCACGTGGGTGCTCACGCCGCCGGTGCGGGCCAGCCACTCGAGCGTGGGCTCGACGGCGGATTGGTCCCCGGCGCCATAGAGTTCGGTCCGGTTGCAGGTGGACAGCAAGGTGGCCTCGGGTTGCCGGGCCAGGCACTGGCGGTAGCCGTGCAGCGTGGGCTGGATCTGGTCCAGGGCAAACGCAAAACGACCGCGCAGATCGAGTGGCGCGGTGTGGTGGTTGATGCCGAGTGCCCAGACAGACATGGGCCCGATTATAAAATCGCGCGCTTATGTCTGCCGATAACCGACCGTACAAAGTTGCCTGCCCTTGCGGCCCCTCCAGGGCCAAACGGTCTGTTGAGGTGCTTGCGTGACCCCCGCTGCCCTGGTTTGGCACCTGGGCGGGTTTGTGGCACCGGCTGTTCTGGTGGCCCTGGTGCTGTGGCCCGGCGTGGCGTTTCGACGCAAAGGGCGTGATCGCTGGGCGGCGCTGGGCTGGTTGAGCCTGGCGGGTGTGCTGGTCTTGCTGGCCGGACTCGCCTGGTTCGGGCGTGACGGCCGCATGGCCACCTACGCCGCCATGGTGGTGGCGCAGGGTACCCTGGTTTGGTGGTGGCGCGGTCGCTGATCAGATGCCGGATGCCGGGAGTGAGGGGGCGTAGCGGTCGACCCGGTCCGTGATCAGTCCATCGAGGCCCAGCCCGTGGAGCCTTTGCACCTCTTCATCGTCGTTGACCGTGTAAGCGAGGCAGCGCATGCCGTACTGGCGCACTTCGTGCACCAGTGTGCTGTTCCACAGCGGGTGATGGCAGATGATGGCGTGGCAGCGAAGCGCGCGGGCCACGTCTTGCCACCCTGACCACAGAGAGTGCAGCAGCAGGCCGCGTGGCAGTTCAGGCGCTGCGATCATGGCGCCCTGGAGCGACTCTGGCCTGAAGGAGCTCAGCAGCGGTGGAGCAGAGCCGGGTCTGGTTCGCCACAGGTCGCGGGCCAGGGCAGCCACTTCCCGGCCTGTAAGTTCCTCCTGGCCCGGGGTGGGCTTGATTTCGATGTTGAGCATCAGGCCGTTGCCCAGGCACCAGCGAGCCAGTGCCTCCAGGGTGCATGGTGGCTCGCCGGCCCACAGTCGTCCATGCCAGCTGCCGGCGTCCAGCCGGGAAAGGGTCGACCAGGTTTGATCCGAGGCCACACCCTGACCGTTGGTGGTGCGCTCAAGCTCGGTATCGTGCAGGAGAAACGCCACGCCGTCGGCACTGAGCTTGGCATCGCATTCGAACATGCGGTAGCCATGTGCCGCACCCAGCCGGAATGCAGCCAGGGTGTTCTCGGGTGCCAGTTGCCCGGCACCGCGGTGGGCGATCCAGGCGGGGTAGGGCCAGGGTACGGGTGCGGTCATGGGTGCGGGCTCAGCAACGGTGTCCGGTGGCGGCGTCGAACCAGTGCAAACGGTCCGCACGGGGGCGGGCGCGGATGGTGCTGCCGATGGTGGGCGCGCCTTGGTCTTCGTGCAGGCGCAGGATCAGCTCTTCGTCACCCAGGCGGGTGTGTACCAGCCGCTCGGCGCCCAGCAACTCGACATTCTCCACCCGCAATGACCAGCCGTCTTCGGCCAGGTCGATGTGTTCCGGCCGGATACCCAGCAGGCGACCGGCCTGACCGCCGGGTGCCTGTCGCAAGAGGTTCATGGGGGGAGAGCCAATGAAGCTGGCCACAAAGGTGGTGGCGGGCCGAGCATAGACCTCTTCCGGAGTGCCAAACTGTTCCATGTGACCGCCGTTCATGACGATCATGCGCTGGGCCAGTGTCATGGCCTCGACCTGGTCGTGGGTCACGAACAGTGACGTGATGCCCAGTTCCTGGTGCAGTTTCTGGATTTCAAGCCGGGTCTGGGCGCGCAACTTGGCGTCCAGGTTGGACAGGGGTTCATCGAACAGGAAGACTTGTGGCTGGCGCACGATGGCCCGGCCCATGGCCACACGCTGGCGCTGGCCACCGGAGAGCTCGCGAGGTTTTCGCGCCAGCAGGTGCCCCAGTTCGAGAATGGCTGCCGCCTTGTCCACGCGCTGGCGGATTTCATCGACTGGCAGCTTCTTGATCTTCAGGCCATAGGCCATGTTGTCGAACACGCTCATGTGGGGGTAGAGCGCGTAATTCTGGAACACCATGGCGATGTCGCGTTCGGCCGGTTCAAGCTGGTTGACCACACGGGGTCCGATGGCGATCTCTCCGCCACTGATTTCTTCCAGCCCGGCGACCATGCGCAACAGGGTGGACTTGCCACAGCCGGAGGGTCCGACGATGACGATGAATTCGCGGTCACTGATCTCGGCGTTGACGCCGTGGATCACCTGCAGTTCGGACTTGCCGGTGCGGTAGCGTTTGACGACGTTGCGAAGGGAGATGGAGGCCATGGACGGGTTTGGGTATCAGGGTTCGGGCAATCGGATGGCGGCAGGCGTCAGGCGGTCACTTCTCGGTGTCGACCAGGCCTTTGACGAACCACTTCTGCATCAGTACGACAACGACTGCCGGGGGCAGCATGGCCAGGAAGGCGGTGGCCATCAGCACGTTCCATTCGGTGTAGGACTCGCCGCTGACCAGGCGCTTGATGCCCAGCACGATGGGATACATGTCTTCGTTGGTGGTGACCAGCAGCGGCCAGAGGTACTGGTTCCAGCCATAGATGAACTGGATCACGAACAGGGCCGCGATCGAGGTGCTCGACATCGGCAGCAGCACGTCCTTGAAGAAGCGCATGGGGCCGGCGCCATCGACCCTTGCCGCCTCCACCAGCTCGTCGGGCACCGTCAGGAAGAACTGGCGGAACAGGAAGGTGGCGGTGGCCGAGGCAATCAGCGGAATGGTCAGGCCGGCATAGCTGTTGAGCATGCCCAGGCCCGCCACCACTTCGTAGGTTGGCCCGATGCGCACCTCCACCGGCAGCATCAGGGTGACGAAGATCATCCAGAACACCAGGTTGCGCAGCGGAAACCGGAAGTAGACGATGGCGAAGGCCGAGAGCAGCGAGATGGCGATCTTGCCGATGGCAATGACCAGCGCCATCACCAGGCTGACCCACATCATGGGCAAGGCCGCCGGCAGCTTGCTTCCCATGCTGGTTTCCCCGCCGAACAGCGCCACCTTGTAGGTTTCCAGCATGTGTGAGCCGGGCAGCAGCGACATCGGAACCGAGGTGGCGATCTGTTCGGACGACTGGGTGGAGGCCACCAGGGTCAGGTACACCGGGAAGGCCACGATGGCGACACCGACCGTCAGGATGAAATGGGCCAGAAAGGTCAGCCCGGGGCGCCGCTCAATCATGGTGCACCCCTGTCGAGGCGCTGTCACCCGCCTGGGATATGGAGCAGGTCGTCATCAGTACTGGACTTTCTTTTCGATGAACTTGAACTGGAAGATGGTCAGCGCGATCACGATCGCCATGAGCACCACCGACTGCGCTGCAGAGCCTCCCATGTCCAGCGCCTTGAAGCCGTCGTAGTAGACCCGGTACACCAGAATGGATGTCGACTTGCCAGGCCCGCCCTGCGTCGCCGCATCAATGATGGCGAAGGTGTCGAAGAAGGCGTAGACGACGTTGATCACCAGCAGGAAGAAAGTGGTCGGCGAAAGCAAAGGAAAAACAATCGTCCAGAAGCGGCGCCAGGGGCTGGCACCGTCGATTGCGGCGGCCTCAATGAGGGACTTCGGTATCGATTGCAACCCTGCCAGGAAGAACAGGAAGTTGTAGGAGATCTGTTTCCAGACGGCCGCCATCACGATCAGGGCCATGGCATGGTCGGGATTGAGCAGGTGGTTCCAGTCCATGCCAAGCTGGCGCAGCAGAAAGGACACCGTGCCAAAGGGTGAGGCGAACATGAACAGCCACAAGACGCCGGCCACCACGGGCGCCACGGCGTATGGCCAGATCAGCAGGGTCTTGTATGTGCCGGAGCCCTTGATCACGCGGTCGGCCATGACGGCCAGCAGCAGGGACACGCTCAGGCCGACCACCGCCACCAGGACCGAGAACACGGCAGTCACCTTGAACGATTCGACGTAGGTCTCGTCGTCCCAGAGGCGCTGGAAGTTCTCCAGACCGACAAACTCGGTGTCGATACCAAAGGCATCCTGCTGCAACACGCTCTGGTAGAGCGCCTGCGCCGCAGGCCAGAAAAAGAAGACCAGCACCACGGCCATCTGGGGGGCCACCAGCAGCCAGGGAAGCCAGGTTGATCTGAAGCGGACGCGTTTTTCCATGGGGTCTCAAACAGAAACACCGCCCGCGGTCGTGACCAGCGGGCGGTGCGGGGAGCGGGCGGATCGCCCGCAGCCGGTCAGCAGGAAAAAAACATCACATCCGGCCCTGGTTGGCCTTCTGGAAGCGCTCGAGCTGTTCATTGCCGCGGCGCACAGCGGCGTCCAGGGCCTCCTTGGCGCCCTTGCGGCCAGCCCATACCTGCTCGAGTTCCTCGTCGTTGATGGTGCGGATCTGCACGAAGTTGCCCAGGCGGATGCCGCGCGACTTGTCGGTGGTCTTGCGGATCATCTGGGTGACCGACACGTCGGTCCCCGGGTTCTGCTTGTAGAAGCCGCTTTTGTCGGTCAGCTCGAAGGAGGCAACAGTCACCGGCAGGTAGCCGGTGCGCTGGTGGCTCTTGGCTGCTTCCTCGGGCTTGGACAGGTGGGCAAAGAACTGGGCCACGCCCTTGTATTCCTCGGGCTTCTTGCCGGCCATCACCCACAGGCTGGCTCCGCCGATGACGGTGTTCTGCGGCGCACCGGGCACATCCGGGTAGTACGGCAGGGTGGAAATGCCCGACTCGAACTTGGCGTTGCGTTTGATGTTGCCATAGAGCGCCGAGGAGCCGGTTGTCATGGCGCACTCACCCGAGACGAAGGTGGCATCGGCAGCGTTGCCGCGTCCCTTGTAGATGAAAAGGCCGGTCTTGGCCATGTTGGCCAGGTTCTCGATGTGGCGCACGTGCAGCGGGCTGTTGAAGGTCAGGCGGGCGTCAATGCCACGCATGCCATTGCCCTTGCTGGCGAACTCGGTGTTGTGCCAGGCCGAGAAGCTCTCCAGTTGCGTCCAGCTCACCCAGCTGGTGGTGAACGGACACTTGTGACCCGAGGCCTTGAGCTTGCCGGCCGCCAGGGCCACTTCGGGCCAGGTTTTCGGCGGGTTGTTCGGATCCAGGCCGGCGGCCTTGAAGGCGTCCTTGTTGTAGTGGAACACCGGGGTTGAGCTGTTGAACGGGAAGCTCAGCATCTGGCCGTTGGGGGCAGTGTAGTAGCCGGCGACGGCGGGCACATAGGCGGTCGGGTCAAACCGGACGCCAGCGTCCTTCATGATCTGGCCGACCGGCACGATCGCATTGCGGCTGGCCATCATGGTGGCGGTGCCTACCTCAAAGACTTGCAGGATGTGGGGGGCATTGCCGGAGCGGAAGGCCGCAATCGCAGCCGTCATGGATTCGTCATAGCTGCCCTTGAATGTGGGCACGATGCGGTACTGGGTCTGCGTGGCGTTGAAGTCCTTGGCGAGATCGTTGACCCATTCACCGAGGGCACCACCCATGGAGTGCCACCACTGGATTTCCACCTGGGCGTGGGCGGGTGATGTGGCCAGTCCGGCCAGGGCGAGTGCGGCGGTGAGGGAAACAAGGCGGGTGCGCATGGAAGCTCCTTTGCTGGGAGGAAAAAGACAAGGGGCTAGGCTAAGGTCGTAATGTGACAGAAAGATTGCATACAGCTTTCGCACACATGACAACAGGGGTTTCCATGAGGTGGGTGGGTGTATGTTGCGCTGCGGTACCATCAAAGGTTCAGCGCCTCCCGCCGGACGCCGTTGCCCCACATGAACGCTCCCACACCGCTTCCGCTCATCGACGCCGCCGCCAGCGAGGCCCCGCGGCTGCGTGAAATTCCCTACAACTACACCTCGTTCTCCGACCGGGAGATCGTGATCCGTCTCCTGGGCGAGCGTGCCTGGGCACTGCTGGACGGGTTGCGGGGCGAGCGTCGCACCGGCCGTTCCGCCCGCATGCTGTACGAGGTTCTGGGCGATATCTGGGTGGTTCAGCGCAACCCCTACCTGCAGGATGACCTGCTGGACACGCCGCGACGGCGGCACCAGCTGGTCGAGGCATTGCAGCACAGGCTGGGCGAGGTGCAGAAACGCCGCACACCGCAAGATGACCCGGCTCGTGACGCGCTGGTGGGTGAGCTGCTGGAGGCGGCGCGGGCCTGTGTTGCGCGTTTTGCCCGCTCATTCGACGAAATGGGCGAGCTGCGGCAGCGCGCACGACGTGTGCTCAGGCGTCTGACGGCGGCCGACAACATCAAGTTCGACGGCCTCTCACGCGTGTCGCATGTCACCGATGCCACCGACTGGCGCGTGGAGTATCCGTTTCTGGTGCTCACCCCCGACACCGAGGCCGAAATGGCCGGACTCGTTCAGGGCTGCATCGAGCTGGGCCTGACCATCATTCCGCGTGGGGGCGGCACCGGCTACACCGGCGGTGCGATTCCTCTGACCTGGAAGAGTGTGGTCATCAACACCGAGAAGCTCGAGGCCATGACCGAGGTTGAGCGGGTTTCCGTGCCCGGTCATGACGAGCCCCTGCCCACGGTCTGGACCGAAGCGGGCGTGGTGACCCAGCGCGTGGCCGACGCGGCCGAGCGCGCCGGCTTCGTGTTCGCGGTCGACCCTACCAGTGCGGAAGCCTCGTGCATTGGCGGGAACATCGCCATGAACGCGGGCGGGAAGAAGGCGGTCCTCTGGGGAACGGCCCTGGACAACCTGATCAGCTGGCGCATGGTCACCCCGGATGCACAGTGGCTGGAGGTGAGGCGGATGGACCACAACCTGGGGAAGATCCACGATGCCGAAGTGGCCACGTTCGAGCTGCAGTACTTCCAGGCCGATGGTCGCACCCTGATCCGCACCGAGCGGCTGGAGATCCCGGGGCGAACCTTCCGCAAGGAGGGTCTGGGCAAGGACGTGACCGACAAGTTTCTCAGTGGTCTTCCCGGCATCCAGAAGGAAGGCTGCGACGGTCTGATCACCAGTGCCCGCTGGCTGGTTCATCGCATGCCCGAACATGTGCGCACGGTCTGCCTGGAGTTCTTCGGCAACCCCAGGGAGGGTGTGCCTTCGATTGTCGAGATCAAGGACTTCATGTTTGCCGAGCAGAAGCGCTCGGGCACCTTGCTGGCCGGACTGGAACACCTGGATGACCGCTACCTGAAGGCGGTCGGCTATGCGACCAAGAGCAAGAAAGGCAACGGCGGCCTGCCCAAGATGGTGCTGATCGGCGACATCGTGGGAGACGATGCCGATGCGGTGGCGCGGGCCACCAGCGAGGTCATCCGGATCGCCAATTCGCGCAGTGGGGAAGGTTTCGTGGCCATCAGCCCGGAGGCCCGCAAGAAATTCTGGCTCGACCGCAAGCGCACCGCGGCGATCAGCAAGCACACCAACGCCTTCAAGATCAACGAAGACGTGGTGATCCCGCTGCCGCGCATGGGTGAATACACCCTGGGCATCGAACGCATCAATATCGAGCTGTCGCTGCGCAACAAGATCCGGCTCTGTGAGGAGTTGCAGGCCTTTTTCCTCAAGGGCAATCTTCCGCTGGGCAAGACAGACGATGCCAGCGAGATCCCCAGTGCCGAGCTGCTGGAAGACCGTGTGCAGCAGGCGCTGGCACTGGTGGGCGAGGTGCGCGATTTGTGGAGTGGCTGGCTGCGTGACGTGGATGCGCTGTTCCCCCAGTTGCAGGACCACACGCTGCGGGCGAGCTGGAAAACCCAACTGCGTGCGCCGCTGCAGCAAATCTTCTCGGGCGGCTCGTTTGGGCCCATCCTGGCTGAATGCAGCGCCATCCACAAGCGCGTTCTCAAGGGGCGCGTCTGGGTTGCCCTGCACATGCATGCCGGTGACGGCAATGTGCACACCAATATTCCGGTCAACAGCGACAACTACGAGATGTTGCAGACCGCGCACGAAGCGGTCGCGCGCATCATGACCCTGGCCCGCAGCCTGGACGGAGTGATCTCGGGCGAGCATGGCATCGGCATCACCAAGCTGGAGTTCCTGTCCGACGACGAACTGGCACCCTTCGCACGCTACAAGGCCCAGGTGGATCCCCAGGGGCGCTTCAACAAGGGCAAGCTGCTGCGCGACATGGACGGCATGCCGGCCCTGGCGCAGGATGCCAACCTGCGCCGTGCCGACCTTTCGCATGCCTACACGCCGAGCTTCGGCCTGATGGGGCATGAGTCGCTGATCATGCAGCAGAGCGATATTGGTGCCATTGCCGACTCGGTCAAGGACTGCCTGCGCTGCGGCAAGTGCAAGCCGGTCTGCGCCACCCATGTGCCTCGCGCCAACCTGCTCTACAGCCCGCGCAACAAGATTCTGGCTACCTCGTTGCTGATCGAGGCCTTCCTTTATGAGGAACAGACGCGCCGGGGCATCAGCGTGAAGCACTGGCACGAGTTCGAGGACGTGGCCGATCACTGCACGGTGTGCCACAAGTGCTACACGCCTTGCCCGGTCAAGATCGACTTCGGCGACGTGACCATGAACATGCGCAACCTGTTGCGCAAGATGGGCCAGAAGAGTTTCCGTCCGGGCAATGCGGCGGCGATGTTCTTCCTGAACGCCACGCGGCCCGAGACCATCAAGGTCATGCGCACGGCCATGGTCGACATAGGTTTCAAGGCCCAGCGCCTGGCCAACGAACTGCTGCAGCGGCTGGCGCGCAAACAGACATCGGCTCCGCCGGCCACCCTGGGGCCTGCGCCGGTCAAAGAGCAGGTGATCCACTTCATCAACAAGAAGATGCCGGGAGGACTGCCCAAGAAGACCGCACGCGCGCTCCTGGACATCGAGGACAAGGACTACGTTCCGATCATCCGCAACCCGCAGGCCACCACGTCCGAGACCGAGGCGGTGTTCTATTTCCCGGGCTGCGGCTCTGAGCGCCTGTTCAGCCAGGTGGGCCTGGCCACCCAGGCCATGCTCTGGCATGCGGGTGTGCAGACGGTGTTGCCACCGGGTTATCTGTGCTGTGGTTACCCGCAGCGCGGTTCAGGGCAGTTTGACAAGGCCGAGAAGATCATCACCGACAACCGCGTGCTGTTCCACCGGGTGGCCAACACACTGAACTACCTGGACATCAAGACCGTGGTGGTCAGCTGCGGCACTTGCTATGACCAGCTGCAGGGCTACGAGTTCGAGAAGATCTTCCCGGGCTGCCGCATCATCGACATCCACGAGTACCTGCTGGAAAGGGGCATCACGCTGCCGGCCGGGCAGGGTGGCTTCCTGTACCACGACCCCTGTCATAGCCCGATGAAGCTTCAGGAGCCGATGAAGACCGTCAAGGCCCTGGTTGGCGACGGCGTGCTCGAGAGCAAGCGTTGCTGCGGCGAATCCGGAACGTTGGGTGTCACCCGCCCCGACATCTCGACCCAGATACGCTTTCGCAAGGAAGAGGAGATCCGCAAGGGCGAAGCGGCCCTGCGAGCTTCAGGGGCTGTGGCACCGACGGGCAACGTGAAGATCCTCACCTCCTGCCCCAGCTGCCTGCAGGGCCTCACCCGCTACGGTGATGACCTGAGCAACGGCTTGCTCGAGGCCGACTACATCGTGGTCGAGATGGCCCGACAGATCCTGGGTGAGAACTGGCTGCCGAACTATGTGGACCAGGCCAACCAGGGTGGCATCGAGCGCGTGCTGGTTTGAACAAAGGAGACAGGAAGATGGCAGGACTGGAAAAGGACACCCCGACACCGGTGGATATCACGGTGCACAGCACCTCTCGCGTGCTGGAGATTGCGTTCTCGGACGGCCAGACCTTTCGGCTGCCCTTCGAGCTGATGCGCGTGTATTCGCCGTCGGCCGAGGTGCAGGGCCACGGCCCGGGACAGGAGGTGCTGCAGACCGGCAAGCGCGAGGTCGGCATTCTCGAGCTGGAGGCGGTGGGCAACTACGCTGTGCAACCCACATTCAGCGACGGTCACGACTCCGGCATTTTTTCCTGGGACTACCTCTACTTCCTTGGCACCCGGCAGGACGAACTGTGGGCCGATTACAACGCTCGATTGCAGGCTGCAGGGGTGGATCGTGACGCACCCATGGTGCCGAAGGCCGGGAGCGCCTGCGGCAGCCATTGAAGGCGTAGCATTCCCGTATGGCCCAGACACATTTCGGATTCAAGACGGTCGACGAACGCGAGAAGGCGCAGCGCGTGCGCAGCGTCTTCGACTCGGTGGCGCCCAAGTACGACCTGATGAACGATCTGATGTCGGCGGGTTTGCACCGGGTCTGGAAGCGTTACACCCTGACGGTCGCCCAGGCGCAGCCCGGACACCAGGTGCTCGACATCGCCGGGGGCACGGGCGACCTGTCGCTGGGCTTTGCGCGCCAGGTCGGGCCCACCGGGCTGGTGGTGCACACCGACATCAACGAGGCCATGCTGCGCGAAGGCCGCGACCGTCTGCTCGATGAAGGCGTCGTCCTGCCGTCCATGGTCTGCGATGCGGAAAAGCTGCCGTTTGCCGATGGCAGTTTCGACATCGTTTCGGTGGCCTTCGGCCTGCGCAACATGACCCACAAGGATCTGGCCCTGGCCGAAATGCACCGGGTGCTTCGGACCGGTGGCAAGCTGGTGGTGCTGGAGTTCTCGAAGGTGGCCAAACCTTTGGAAAAGGCCTACGACTGGTATTCGTTCAGCGTGTTGCCGCGCCTGGGGCGCTGGGTGGCCGGTGATGCCGACAGCTACCGCTACCTGGCGGAATCGATTCGAATGCACCCCGGTCAGGAAGAGCTGCGTCAGATGATGAAGCAGGCCGGGTTCGGGCATGTGGATGTACACAATCTGACCGGAGGTGTGGTGGCGCTGCACCTTGGAATCAAGTGTCAGTGAGGCAGGTATTCGTGCTCAAGTGACGACAGAAGCCGCCGATTCAACAGGTGGACATGGGAGACAGGGATGATTCGGGTTCTGGGCTTCATGGGGTTGGTGCTGGCGTCGCCCTCGGCGGTACTGGCATCGGATGCGGGTGGCGAACATCCGGGTGCCGGTCTGGCGCCCTGGCTGATCACTGGCGTTCTGGTGGCTGCTCTGGTGCTGCTGGGTGGTCTGCGCCTCTTGCGCCGGTCCGTGGTGAACGACCGGGGCGCAGGTGCGTTTGCCCAGAGTGGCCATTCCCAGTTCGATCCGGCGGTTCCGCGCCAGTACAGCCCGCTGAATGTCGGCAATGACGCCTCGGCCCGCCCGTGGGAGCGTCAGGGTGCCGTCGATCTGGCCGGCGCAGGATCTGCCGCCGGTGCAGCTGTCGCTCACGGCGCCTGGGTGCCCGAAGGATTTGATGCCGAGGGCTTTCTGCAGGATTCCAAGGCCAACTTTGTCGGCCTGCAGGCTGCCTGGGATCAGGCCGACATCCCGACGCTGCGTGCCATGATGACCGAGAGCATGTTGTCCGAAATACAGGGACAACTGGCTGAACGCGAGCGCACGGGCGGTCACGCTGATGTCCGGTCCGAGGTCATCGTGATCGATGCCCAGTTGCTGGGTATCGAGGAACTTGCCGATCGCTACACGGCCAGCGTCGAGTTCTCGGGGCTCATGCGCGAAGGCAGAGGTGCGGGTCCCAATCCTTTCCGGGAGTTGTGGAACATCACCCGGCTCAAGACGGAAGACGGGCGGTGGCAGGTGGCCGGCGTTCAGGCCCTGCAGTAGCGCGACCCTGCCAGCACTTTGGGTGTAACCGGCCCTGTGCCGGGCTATCCGGTGTGGGCGGTGTGACCAACGGTTTATCCGTCAAAATCGGGGGGCCATGAAAAATTCGCCTCCCGATTCAGCCCATCCATCCGGTAGCACAGAGAACCACGGACTGCTGCACAGCCTGCTGCAAGGCCTGCGGCCGCCGGAGTGGGTGGTCGATGAATTGCAGAACCGGGTGGTGCTGTTCCTCAACCATGTGCTGGGACAGGAAGCCCAGGCCCAGGACCGCCTGAGGCGCCAGAAGGGCAAGTGTGTGCGAGTGCAGTGGGGCGACTTCCACCTGACCCTGGCGCCCACGCCGGCAGGGTTGCTGGAGCGCGTCAGCCCGAATACCGCGCCGGACCTGGCCGTCTCCGTATCACAGACTTCGCCTCTGTCCCTGGTCCAGACCGTGCTGGCCGGTGACAAGCCGGCGGTGGATATTCGCGGGGATGTACAGCTGGCTGCCGAGGTGGCCTGGCTGGTCGACAACCTGCGCTGGGACCTGGAGGAAGACCTGTCGCGCCTGGTGGGCGACGGGCCGGCCCATGCACTGGCCCGGATGGGACGCACCCTGGTGTCGGCCCTGCGTGGCTTTATGGGTCAGGCCGCCAGCCGGTTTCCCGGGAAGGCGTCGTCGCCGTCCGGGTCCACCGGATCCGGCTCCGGGCCTCAGGGCTGAGGCCCGCGCATGCTGCGGCGCCTGTTTCGCGGGTTCTTCATTGTCTGGGTGGTGCTGAGGCACGGGCTGGACGAGCTCGTGCTGTCCAGTTTCCAGCATCCTTGGCTGCGCTTGCTGTCGCGTGTGATTTCGGTGGGGCGCAAGCTGGATGCACCGCGTGGCCAGCGCCTGCGCGAGGCGCTGGAGCGACTCGGCCCCATCTTCGTCAAATTCGGTCAGGTGCTATCGACCCGGCGTGACCTGCTGCCTCCGGACATTGCCGACGAGCTGGCCCGTCTGCAGGATCGGGTGCCACCGTTTCCCAGCGCGGTCGCGGTGCGCACCATCGAGCGCGCCTTTGGCAAGCCGCTGGATGCGGTGTTCAGCCATTTCGAGCAGGTGCCGGTGGCCAGCGCTTCCATCGCCCAGGTGCACTTCGCCACCCTGCGGGACGGCCGGCACGGTGGTCGGGAGGTGGCAGTCAAGGTGCTGCGCCCCAACATGCTGCCGGTGATCGAGAAGGACCTCAGCCTGATGCGCATGATGGCCGGCTGGGTGGAGAAACTCTCGGCCGATGGCAAGCGCCTCAAGCCGCGGGAGGTGGTGGCCGAATTCGACAAATACCTGCACGACGAGCTGGACCTGCTGCGCGAGGCCGCCAATGCCGCCCAGCTGCGCCGCAACATGGCAGGACTGGACCTGGTGCTGATTCCGGAGATGCTCTGGGACTATTGCCACACCGAGGTGATGGTGATGGAACGCATGCACGGCGTTCCCATCAACCGGGTGGACGAGCTGCGCCGGCACGGCGTGGACATTCCCCGGCTTGCCCGGGATGGGGTGACCATCTTCTTCACCCAGGTGTTCCGTGACGGTTTTTTTCACGCCGACATGCACCCGGGCAACATCCAGGTGAGTGTCGATCCTGCCACCTTCGGGCGCTACATCTCGCTGGATTTCGGGATTGTCGGCACCCTCACCGAGTTCGACAAAGAGTACCTGGCGCAAAATTTCACGGCCTTTTTCAGGCGTGACTACAAGCGTGTTGCTGAACTGCATGTCGAATCGGGCTGGGTACCGGCCGAAACACGCATTGATGAGCTGGAGTCGGCCATCCGGGCGGTCTGCGAGCCCTATTTCGACCGTCCCCTGAAGGAAATCTCGCTGGGCATGGTGCTGATGCGTCTGTTCCAGACTTCGCGCCGGTTCCATGTCGAGATCCAGCCCCAGCTGGTGCTGCTGCAGAAGACGCTGCTCAACATCGAAGGGCTGGGTCGCGATCTTGATCCCGAGCTGGACCTGTGGAACACCGCCAAGCCCTTCCTTGAGAAGTGGATGCTGGAACAGGTCGGTCCGCAGAAGCTGCTGCAGCAGCTCAAGGACGAGGCGCCCCAGTATGCCAAGCTGCTGCCAGCCCTGCCCCGGCTGCTGCACGATTACCTGCGGCACCGGCCCGACACGTCTCGCAACGAGCTTCAGGAACTGATTCGAGAACAGCGTCGTACCAACCGGCTGCTGCAGGCCCTCTTCTATGGTGGTCTGGGTTTTGTGCTGGGGCTGATTGCCATGCAGGTGCTGGTGCGCATCCGGGTCTGGTGAGTACGCCGGTCGGCAGCGGAGTGCTCGGGCAGGGCGGGTGTGAGCCGGAAAGCACCCGCAGCTGCCTCAATTTATAATGAGCGGTTTTCCTCGGCGGGCAGTCGGGGGGTGTCCTGCCTGAGTTTTCTTGCCAGGTACACATCCGGAACGGACCGCCGCTTTCCCTTCCGCCTTCTCACAGGTTCACGTCATGCCGATCTATGCCTACAAGTGCGCGTCCTGCGGCCATGCCAAGGACGTGTTGCAGAAAATATCCGATGCGCCGCTCAGCACATGTCCGGCCTGCGGCCAGGAAAGCTTCCAGAAGCAGCTGACCGCCGCCGGCTTCCAGCTCAAGGGGTCGGGCTGGTATGTCACCGACTTCCGCGGTGACAGCAAGGGTGGGGCCGCCAAGAAGCCGGATGACGCTGCCTCGGCACCGTCCACCACACCCCCCTCCGAGCCCGCCAAGGCCGCAGAACCGGCAGCGGCGGCTCCGGCGGCGTCCAGCGCGCCAGCGGCGAGCAGCTGAGTCGACCTGATGCACGCCTTGCGCAAGTGGTTCTTGTCCGGCCTGCTGGTGCTGGTGCCCCTGATCGTCACCCTGTGGGTGCTCGAGTGGGTGGTCAGTACGCTGGACCAGACGCTGCAGATCCTGCCCTTCGACTGGCACCCCGACCGTCTGCTGGGCATGCACATCCCCGGGTTCGGCGTGCTGTTCGCACTGGCCGTGGTGATCACCATCGGCGCCTTGGCGTCCAACATCATCGGTCACCGGCTGGTCAACTGGTGGCATGCCTTGTTGCACCGCATTCCGGTGGTGCGCTCCATCTATTCCGGGGTCAAGCAGGTGTCCGACACCGTGTTCTCGGAGAAGGGCAATGCGTTCCGCAAGGCCTTGCTGGTCTCCTGGCCCCAGGACGGCATGTGGACCATCGCCTTTCTGACCGGTGCGCCGGGTGGGGACGTGGCGCAGCATCTGAACCCGCAGGACTACCTGAGTGTCTATGTGCCCACCACGCCCAACCCTACCGGGGGCTACTTCGTGATGGTTCGCCGGGAAAGCTGCATCGAACTGGACATGAGCGTGGACGAGGCGCTGACCTACATCGTGTCCATGGGCGTGATCGTGCCCGGGTCCCGCGGGCTTCGGATCAAGACCTCCGAGCCGGGCGCCGGTATTTCCACCACCTGATTTCCGAAGAACAGCGGCCTCTGCCGCTTCCTGTTGAAAGTAGATTGACATGGCCATGCGCTCCCACTATTGCGGTCTGGTGACCGAAAACCTGATGGGTCAGACCGTCACCCTTTGCGGCTGGGTCAACCGCCGCCGCGACCATGGTGGTGTGATCTTCATCGACCTGCGCGACCGCGAAGGTTATGTGCAGGTGGTCTGTGATCCTGACCGTCCTGAAATGTTCAAGACCGCTGAAGATGTGCGCAACGAGTTTTGCGTGCAGGTCACGGGTGTCGTCCGGGCGCGCCCGGCGGGCACCACCAACGACAAGCTCAAGAGCGGTCAGATCGAGGTGCTGTGCCATGAGCTCAAGGTGCTCAACCCTTCGGTCACACCCCCGTTCCAGCTGGACGACGACAACCTCAGTGAAACAACCCGCCTGACGCACCGCGTGCTGGACTTGCGCCGCCCCTACATGCAGCGCAATCTGATGCTGCGTTACAAGGTGGCGATGGAAGTGCGCAAGTTCCTCGATGCCAATGGCTTTGTCGACATCGAGACCCCGATGCTGACCAAGAGCACGCCGGAAGGTGCGCGGGACTACCTGGTACCCAGCCGTGTGCACGACGGCCATTTCTTTGCCTTGCCGCAGTCCCCGCAGCTGTTCAAGCAGTTGCTGATGGTGGCGGGCTTTGACCGCTACTACCAGATCACCAAGTGCTTCCGTGACGAAGACTTGCGGGCCGACCGCCAGCCCGAATTCACCCAGATCGATATCGAAACCTCGTTCCTGACCGAGGAAGACATTCGCGACATGTTCCAGGGCATGATCAAGACGGTGTTCCAGAACACCCTGGGCGTGGATCTGGGTGACTTCCCGGTGATGCCTTATGCCGAGGCCATGCATCGCTTCGGCTCGGACAAGCCCGACTTGCGTGTCAGCCTGGAGTTCACCGAGCTGACCGACGTCATGGCCGACGTCGACTTCAAGGTCTTCAGCGCGCCGGCCCAGATGAAGAATGGCCGCGTGGTGGCGCTGCGCGTGCCCGGTGGCAGCGAAATGAGCCGCAGCGAGATCGACGCTTACACCGATTTCGTCAAGATCTATGGCGCCAAGGGCCTGGCCTGGATCAAGGTCAACGAGGTGGCCAAGGGCCGCGATGGGTTGCAGAGTCCGATCGTGAAGAACCTGCACGACCGGGCGGTTGCCGAAATCCTCGCCCGTACCGGCGCGCAGGATGGCGACATCATCTTCTTTGGTGCCGACAAGGCCAAGGTGGTCAATGACGCCATCGGCGCCTTGCGGATCAAGATCGGGCACAGCGAACTGGGCAAGAAGAACGGCCTGTTCCAGGACCGCTGGGCTCCGATGTGGGTGGTCGACTTTCCGATGTTCGAACACGACGAGGAAGAGGACCGCTGGACTGCCGTCCATCACCCTTTCACCGCGCCGAAGGACGGGCACGAAGACTGGATGGTCACCGCACCTGAGAAGTGCATCGCCAAAGGCTACGACATGGTCCTCAATGGCTGGGAAATCGGCGGCGGCTCGGTCCGTATCCACCGCGCCGATGTGCAGCAGAAAGTGTTTGACGCCCTGAAGATCACGCCGGAAGAAGCCCAGATCAAATTCGGTTTCCTGCTGGATGCGCTGCAGTACGGTGCGCCGCCGCATGGTGGCCTGGCCTTCGGTCTGGACCGTATCGTCACGCTGATGACGGGTGCCGAGTCCATCCGTGACGTGATCGCCTTCCCCAAGACACAGCGGGCCCAGTGCCTGCTGACCCAGGCCCCCAGCCTGGTCGACGAGAAGCAGCTGCGCGAGCTGCACATCCGGCTGCGCAACCCGCAGGCTGCCTGATCGGGCCGCTCAGGGCTTAGGATGGAAGGGCGCCCGCGTGGCGCCCTTTTTTCTGGTCTGTCCGGACCATTCGAGGCCATCAGTTTGTCCCAGGCACGCGCTTTCAAGATCCCTCAATCGGTGCTGGTCGTTATCCACACGCCAGCGCTGGAGGTGCTGCTGATCGAGCGCGCCGATGCCCCGGGATTCTGGCAGTCGGTCACCGGGTCCAAGGACCGCGTTGAAGAGGCTTTTGTCGACACCGCGGTGCGGGAGGTCTTCGAAGAGACGGGCCTGGATGCGCTCGCGCCGGGTTGTCGCCTGAATGACTGGGCCCTGGAAAACGTCTACGAGATCTACCCGCAGTGGTTGCACCGGTATGCGCCGGGAGTCACCCACAACACCGAGCATCTGTTCGGCCTGTGTATCCCGCAGGCCTTGCCAGTGGTGCTGAATCCGCGGGAACACAGCGCCCAGGTCTGGCTGCCCTGGCGCGAGGCGGCCGAGCGCTGCTATTCGCCATCCAACGCCGAGGCCATCGGCTGGCTGCCCCGTCTCGGGGGCTGAATCACAACGCATCGGGGGACGCTCTGGCGTGTTCGGGCTTCGCGCCCGAGCGTTGCGTCGGTGTTGTTGTGTGTGTCCGGTCCCGTGAAAAACTTTGGATTAATCCCCATTTTTCACTTGGTTGATACCAAACGCACTGTGCACACCAAAAATTGAATACTAAATAATGTTAAAAACCGCAACGCTACCAATATGAGGCTAACACTGCCTCACAAAGCTGGAACGTTGCGCACATGAACAAGACTTACAAGTCGATCTGGAATGAGTCATTGGGTACCTATGTGGCGGCTGCCGAGGCGACCGCTGCGGGTGGTCGCAAGGCGTCGTCAGCGCGCAAGGCGCGACGCGCCCCGCTGCGTGCCCATACTGGCCAGATGGCACTGGAGCAGCGCATCGTCTTCGACGCGGCCGTGCCGGCCACCGTCATGGAGGTGCAGGCCGACAGCGCCGACAACGCGTCCGATGTGATCGCGATTGACTACGACGATTCCGACGCGTTCGAGCCGGCAGTGGCGGCAACCGGTTCCTCGCCCAGCGAACTGGAAGCTCAGGTCGATGATGCATCGGCGGATGGTGAGGCCGCCGCGGCGCCTGAGGATGAATACGAAAGCACCGGGATCTTGGTGTCCGATCCAGTGTCTGCTCATGGTGGCAACCCCTCCGATGGCGATGAAGTCGCATCGGACGGAGATCCTGATCAGGAGATTGAGCTTGCCCAAGAGGCCGCGAGGCAGGAGATCATCTTCATCGATGCCGTGGTGCCGGACATTGGCGACTTCCTGCAGAACCACACGGGTGAGGTCATCTACCTGGATGCCGGTCGCGACGGCGTAGAGCAGATCGCCGAGGCCCTGCAAGGTCGCACCGGCGTTACCGCCATCCACATCATCAGCCACGCAGAAGCGGGTCAGGTCCGGCTCGGTTCGGCGCTCCTGACTTCCGAAAGTCTCCAGGGAGAGCATGCCGACGAGATGATGATCATCCGTGCTGCGTTGGCCGATGAGGCCGACATTCTGCTGTACGGGTGTGACATTGCCGCCGACGAGGGCGGCCTGCAGTTTGTCCAGGCACTGGCTGATGCCACAGGTGCTGACGTGGCCGCGTCCATAGACACCACGGGGTCGGCCGAGCTGGGAGGCAACTGGGCACTGGAAGTCCAGCACGGACAGATCGATGCCCAGACCCTCGCTGTCACCGCATGGCATGGTGTGCTGGCGCAGAACAACACAGGTGCGTGGACGATCACGGGAACCACAGCATCCCAGAGCACCACTGCATCTGCTTCAACCACAACGGCTGGAGTCACGACCACGGTCTCGTTCAGCGGGTTTTCGACGCCCACGACCAATGTCACCGGGTTTGTCGGTGGCACCACCAGCAACCTCAACAGCATCCCGGTGTTCAACTCCGATGGTGGTGGTGCTGTTCAGGGGACGCCATCGCTGACCTTCTTGTACAACTGGGATAGCACGCCGGAAGACGGGGCGTCACCTGCTTCAAGCGGCGGTGGCACTGCCCTGATGACCATCACCTTCTCGCAGCCGGTGACGAATCCGGTGTTGCATCTGGACCGCATCGGTGGGTCTGGTGGGGGCGTCCACAATGGCATGTCCTTCACCTTGCAGGACAGTGGGCTTTCGCTGGTTCGCTTGTCTGGAACCGATCATTTCGCGGTCGTGGGCGGCAACGTCATCCGCAATTCACAGGTCGGACAGGCTGTTGGCAGCGGTTACACCGCCGAGTCCAACACCAACATCAACCTGGGCACCGCAGCGGGTAGCGTGCTTGTCAATGGCACGAACATCACCAGTATCACCTTCCTGATGAGCTTTGACGTCGGGTCCGTCGAGGGCGCAGGGGGCGACGCGGTGGAGCTCAAGGTCTCGCTGGATCCAGCCCCGATTGCGCGAAACGACGCTTTCACCACGGCTGAGGACACCAGCGTTTCTGGCAATCTGTTTGCCAACAACGGCTCGGGCGCAGACAGTGATTTCAACAGCGATCCGCTGACGATCACTGCCGTCAATGGTGTTGCGGTGACCCAGGGGGTTCCCATCGCCTTGGCCAACGGTACGCTGACCATCACCAACGTGTCCACCGGCACTTTCACCTTCGTGCCGAATCCGGACTACAACGGTGCACAGTCGTTCAATTACACCATTCGCGATCCGCGTGGCAGTACGTCCACAGCCAATGTGATCATCACTGTTACCCCGGTCAATGACGCGCCAGTTGCTGTCAACGACAGCTTCACCACCAGCGAAGATGCATCGGTGAACATCAGCGTGCTGGGCAATGACACCGATGTTGACGGCGATGCGCTGACGGTCACCCAGATCAATGGACAGCCCGCGATCGTGGGAACCCCCGTCACCCTTTCCGATGGAAGCGGCACAGCCACGCTCAACGCCAGCGGAACCATCACGTTCAATCCTGCACCAGACTACAACGGCCCTGCCAGCTTCACCTACCAGATCACTGACGGCAATGGTGGTTTTGCCACAGCCACCGTCACGGGTACAGTTAATCCGGTTAACGACCCCCCGGTGGCGGTGAACGATGCTGCCTTGACGGACGAGGACACTCCGGTGACCGTCAATGTGCTGGCCAATGACGGTGACGTGGATGGCGATTCCCTGACGGTCACGTCGGCTACCGCGCCCAATGGAACGGTGGTGATCAACGGCGACGGCACGGTCACCTACACGCCGAACCCCAACTTCAATGGCACCGATACCATCACCTACACCATCAGCGACGGCAATGGAGGGACGGCGACCGCGACGGTGACGATCACGGTCATCCCGGTCAATGACGCACCGACCAGCACGCCGATTGCCGACCAGAGCGACAGCGACAGCGAGGCGGTCAGCGTCAATGTCTCGGGCAGCTTTGCCGATGCGGACGTGGCCACCAATGGTGACAGCCTGAGCTACAGTGCGGCGGGTCTGCCACCGGGACTGAGCATCGATCCAGTGACGGGGGTGATCAGCGGAACGCTGGCCTCTTCGGCCAGCCAGGGCGGCCCGACGGCCAACGGTGTGTACAGCGTGACGGTAACGGCCACCGACAGCGGTGGTTTGAGCACCAGTCAGAGCTTCACCTGGACGGTGAGCAATCCGCCACCGGTGGCCACGGACGACACCTTTACCACGGATGAAGATACGGCTGTTGGCGGCAACCTGCTGGGCAATGACAGCGACCCGGACAGCGACGTCCTGACGGTGACGGCCAACACCGACCCGGCCAATGGCACGGTGGTGGTCAACCCGGACGGAACGTTCACCTACACGCCCAACGCCAACTTCAACGGCACCGACAGCTTCAGCTACACCATCACCGATGCCGATGGTGCCACCAGCACCGCGACGGTGACGATCACGGTCAACCCGGTCAATGACGCACCGACCGGCACGCCGATTGCCGACCAGAGCGACAGCGACAGCGATGGGGTCAGCATCGACGTATCGGGCAGTTTTGCCGATGTGGACGTGGCCACCAACGGTGACAGCCTGAGTTACAGCGCGGCGGGCCTGCCGCCGGGGCTGAGCATCGACCCGGTGACCGGGGTGATCAGCGGCACGCTGGATGCCTCGGCCAGCCAGGGTGGGCCGGGCAGCGACGGTGTGTACAGCGTGACGGTCACGGCCACCGACGGCGGTGGTCTGAGCACCAGCCAGAGCTTCACCTGGACGGTGGGCAATCCGCCACCGGTGGCCACGGACGACGCCTTCACCACGGATGAAGACACGGCTGTTGGTGGCAACCTGCTGGGCAATGACAGCGACGCGGACGGCGACGTCCTGACGGTGACGGCCAATACCGACCCGGCCAATGGCACGGTGGTGGTCAACCCGGACGGAACGTTCACCTACACGCCCAACGCCAACTTCAACGGCACCGACAGCTTCAGCTACACCATCAC
>Ga0208242_100130_pt1 | contig 103339 bp, 89 predicted proteins | sample SubbioAug_CSW13A_FD_184825 | JGI IMG/M metagenome (GOLD analysis project Ga0208242, IMG submission 184825) | Serpentinite rock and fluid subsurface biosphere microbial communities from McLaughlin Reserve, California, USA - CR12Aug_CSW13A (SPAdes) | ecosystem: Environmental > Terrestrial > Deep... | reverse complement strand
CGGCCTCACGCTGGTGGGCTTCGGCATCAAGGTCGGCGCATTGCCGCTGCATGTGTGGCTGCCGCTGGCGCACCCGGTGGCGCCCACGCCGGCCAGCGCCGTGCTGTCGGGCGCGATGATCAAGGCCGGCCTGCTGGGCTGGCTGCGCCTGCTGCCGCTGGGGGCCGCCGGTGCGCCGGGCTGGGGCGAGGCGCTGGTGGCGCTGGGCCTCGCGGCCGCCTTCGCCGCGGCGCTGGCCGGTGCCACGCAGCGCCAGGCCAAGGCGGCGCTGGCCTATTCGAGCATCAGCCAGATGGGCTTCGTCACCGTGGCCGTGGGCATCGCGCTGGCCGCGCCAGCCGCCGCCCCGGCGGCGCTGGCCGCTGCCACGCTCTATGCCTTCCACCACGCCTTCGCCAAGGCGGCGCTGTTCCTCGGTGTGAGCCTGGGCGGCGCGACCTCGGCCCGTTCACGCGTGCTGTGGACGCTGGGCCTGGCGCTGCCGGCGCTGGCCCTGGTCGGCGCGCCGCTGACCAGCGGCTATGCGGCCAAGACGGCGCTCAAGGCCGCCCTGCCCGAGGGCTCGGTCTGGCTCGGTACAGCACTCAGCCTGGCCGCCGCCGGCACCACGCTGGTGATGCTGCGCACGCTTTGGCTGCTGCGGCGCGACGCCGGCAGCAGTACCGCACACCCGCCGAACGGCCTGATGTGGGCCGGCTGGGCGCTGCTGGTGGCCGCCAGCACGGCCGGATGGTTCGTGATCGGAGATGCGCGCCAGATGCTGCCCGCCACGGCCGACGGCTGGGCGGCCGCGAGTTGGCCGATCGTGCTGGGCGCGATCCTGGCGCTGCTGGTCTCGGCGTGGCGCCGTAGAAGTCCGGGCGCCGATTCGTTTGCGGTACCGCCGGGGGACATGTTATTGCCGTTGCTGGCGCTGGCAAGAGCGGCCGCCGGCTCGAAGCAGGCCGAGCATGCGGCGAAGGGGCACGCCGGGCACGGCGCCGAGCCCGTGGCGCACGCCACCGTGCCATCATGGCCGTGGCTGGCCCGCGCCGAATCTGCGCTGGCCCACGGCGGCGGCCTTGCGCTGGCCCTTGTCGGTGCCAGCATGGTTGCGTTGTTGATCGTGTCCGAGTAGACGCCTGAACAGCGCGCGCAGTGGCGCGGACCCGGGCTCTTGCGATTTGCTCGCGTCAGCGCGCCCTGTCAGGGCCGATTGCGCACACCGGCACCAGACCTCGACAGGGAGTGCTTGGGCCTTCCAGGCCGACAACAGTCACCCCCCCCAGCCGGTCACGGTTGTAAGCCAGTTTGTCATCGACCACCTGGAGCGCGACCTCCTCGGACCGGTCGCGGACGCCGTCGCGCGCTGCAGGTCGATGATTTGCGGCGCCTGCGCGAGGACACGTGGACCTATGCCTGGGAAGCGCCAAAACCCAGGCCGCTGGCCCCCGGCGCGAGAAACCATTGCGCGGCGACGCAGCTCGCGCTGTCGCCGCATGGCTGGAGGTAGCCAAAAGGTGAGCTGCCTTCAGTGCCGCCTATCGAGACTCAAACAGATTGACAGCCGGACCGGGCCGTTCTTCGTGGTCCCTTCGGATTTCGCCGACCCGATTCACTGTCCGAGCGCCTGCGAAGCCCAACCCCACAGTGCAGCCGCAGCAATGACGGCCGGAATCACCATGCGCGCCTTGGAGGCGAAAAGGATACCCAGCGCGAGTGAGAACAGCAGCAGTGGCTCCAGTCCCGTCAGGCTCACCTTCAGAAGGGCCAACGTCGTTCCCGCAATCAGGCCGACGACGCCGGCCGTCACGCCCTCCAGGAACAATCGAATGCGCGGCTGATGTACGACGCGCTCCAGCGCATCGTGTCCCAGCAGGGTAAACGCGAAAGCCGGCAGGAAGATGCCTGCAGTCATCGCAAATGCACCCCACGGCCCGCCGCCGAGGTAACCCACAAAGGTCGAGAAGATGATCAACGGCGCAGGCAGCAATCCTGACAGGCCAAGGCCGTCGAGAAACTGGCCATTGCTCATCCACGCGCCCTGGGTCACGGCATCGCGCTGAAGGAACGGAATGACCGTGTACGCACCGCCAAACGTCAGCAGCCCGGCCTTCAGGCCTGACCAGAACAGCACCATCAAGGGCACCGCTGTCTCCGTCAGCACGGTGGTCGAAGCGTCCGCATGACTCAGCGCTTCCAGACCGGCCAGGCCACCGTTGTGCAGGGCGAACGTGACAATGCCGGCTACCGCCAGCCCCATGGCGCTCAACGCAGCGACAACTCGGCGATAACGCGCCATCAGGTAGATCAGTCCACCAACCGAGAGGATCAGGCCGAAGTGCACACCGGCCAGCTGCGCGGCCGCCGCCAGGATCACCACCGCCCAGAGCCAGCGGTCGGTGACCACGTGGCCACCGATGCGAAACACGGCTCGCACGATTAGCGCTGCGACCGCCACCTGCACGGCCGCGAAAACCGCCAGCAGGCCTTCAGTCTGCAGACCAAAGCGTACATAGGCCCACGAGAGCGCGAACATCAGGATGAAGCCGGGCAGCATGAAGCCGAGACCGGCAAGGATGCCGCCCCAGCGACCGCGCGAGAGCATCCCGAAGTAGACACACAGCTCGTGCGCCTCGGGTCCGGGCAGGATCTGATAGACCGCCAGTACACGGTTGAACTGGGCGCCGCTGACCCAGCGCTCTTCGTCCACCAGTTCCTGCCGGATCATGCCGATCTGCGCGACCGGACCACCCCATGCGAGCGCGCCGAAGCGCAGGAACCTGAGAAAGAGCTGAAGCAAGGGCTCACGAGGAACCGCGTAGTCCGGTCCATCATTAGCTTCTGTTGATTGCGCGGCGGCTTCGTTGACGCTCATCGATCCCTTGCCCATTGCTGTCTCAAACGATGTCGTTGCTGCCGGCTGGTCTACGCCGTGACGCGATGCGCCTCGAGCCGTCGCGCCACCGCTTCCCACTGGATGTTCTGGAAGAACGCGTCCACGTACTTCGCAGCTGCTGCGCCGTAATCCATCTGGTAGGAGTGCTCGTACATGTCCATCACCAGAATGGGCTGTGTAGCGATCGGGCCATGGGCGTGATCGGCCATCCAGTAGTTCTCAAGCAGACCGGTGTGGGTGTTGAAGCCCAGCACTACCCAGCCCGAGCCGCCGCCCAGGCCCAAGCCCATGCGACGGAACTCGGTCTCCCATGCATCAAAGCTGCCGAAGGCATCGGCCAGGGTCTTGCGACTGCCAGCGTCTGCCTGGTTGCTGCCGCCGAGGTTGTCGAAGTAGTACTCGTGCAGCACCACCGAGCCAGTGCGCAGCAGGTGTTCCCGCTTCAGTTGGTTGTAGAGGTACGGCGGCGTGTCCGGTGCAGCCATCGCCTCGGTCAGGTGCTTCTTCGTCACCGCCAGCGCCTTGACCGAGCCGCCGTAGTTGTTTTCCCAATGCGACCGGATGAGGCGCTCTGACAGCCCGTTCAGCTTGGCCGGGTCGAATGGCAGCGGCTTGAGCGCGGGGGCACCGTTGCATGCAAGGACGGGGTTGGTCATCGCGGCGGTCTCCGAAGTCGGAACAGCGTGGGCGGTCTTGGCGGAACTCAGTGCGAAGGGCGCCGCAGCGGCCAGGCACAGAATGTGGCGGCGTTGGGTGTTGATCGGCGAGATCATGCTCATCGCGCGCTCATGAAAGCCTGGGGGACAGGTGCAAGCGCAGGCGATGCGCACATTCCTGCTGCCGAGTTCGCGCAGCGATCGGGGGAGATGCGATCAAGCGGTGCTCCCGTTTGCGCCGAAACTGGCCAGCAGACCGTCGAACACGGCGCAGGCGAGATCCAGCAATCGATCGTCATCGGCAACGGTGTCGCGCAACCCGGCCAGCACGCGCTCCACGCCCGGCGCTTCCGGCGGCGGCGCACCGCCACGTCGAGGAAGTGCACCAGTTGGCCCACGCGAGCAAAGGCCCCTTGATCCAGTTCGAAGCTGGCAGCAAGCACCTCAAAGGTGACTCGGTGGCCCACGTGACTGAAGGTCGCTCCATCGAAGTCGAACCCGAGCGCCTCCGATGGGCAGTCGGCCGGATGGGCGAGCCAAAGAAATCGCGCATCGGGATCGATGAAGCGGCGGATCAGCCAGGCGCTGGCCAGCCGATCCACCCAGGGTCGACAACGTGTTGCCCACGTACGGCCGCGGAAATCCGCGCTACGCAGTGGCTTTATCGCGCCCGCCGCGAAACGCGGCTCGTCCGGCGCCTGCAGGCGGGCGCAGGCCGCTTCCACTTCGGTCAGCGTGCCCTCCACCTGATGCCGCGCTGCGCCCGGGAAGAAATCGATCGCGGCGATCGATTCAAAGGCGCTGCGCAACTTGCGCGTGCGCTTCAAAGCCTCCGCCGGGCTCGTGCCGGGGAGTGCGTTGCGAAGGTCCCTACAGTCCGCGAGCAGTTTGGCGTACTCCCGGCCTCGGTCAAACAGCGCCTGGTAAGGCGCGTCGCCTTCGGTCTGCGCCGTAACGAGATGGGCGACGCCGCCCCCGCCGGTTACCTGGAGTGCTACGGCATCAAGTGGGACACGGTGTTCTGTTGCACACGGCATCAAATAGACGCCGTCTCGAAGAGGCGCAGCACCGACCCCTTTGAGCGCTCGCCATGCCCGCTGCCGCACCGTGCCGTTCCGAGTAGGTAACGAAAGAATCAGGAGGAGCCACTGCATTCGTAGACTATCCTACAAAAGCGATTCGATCACTACTGTTTGGCGCACTGTGGCGGCGTCCCTCTGTGCGAAGCCTCGGAACGGTGAGCCACGCCAAGCGAGTAGACCCGGCCACGTTGGCCAGGAACGTCCTCAGCGCGGCCAATCGATCGGGATCCCGACCATGAACGCAGCCGGCCGCTGCCGTTGCCCCGCGACTGCGCGAAACCGCGCCCGGCTGACGCCTGAGAGGCGGTGATTCCCGTTCGGGCGACCGTTGAATTCAAGTTCATGAGCCGGCTTGCGGTGCATTCCGACAGTAAAGCTGCTGAAGCGTCACCGTAGGGTCGGGCACAGCGACTGAATAGCGCCCTCGACGCAGACGCACTACGCGATCTGGTTGACGACCTGCTTCGCGGCGTGGCGCAACTCCGAGATCGCTGTGGCCTCCCAATGGCAGCCGCGGGCCGCTGCACCGAGAACAAACAGATTTCCGGTTGTCCCCCCTGAATCGTTGAAAGGTCGGCCTTCGGGGTCGACAGCCAGTCCCAGGCCATTCGGATCTGCCTGAAGCATCCCTCGGGCGACAAGTTCGTCGAGGACAGGCATGCTCGGGCCCAGACTGCTTCCTTCGCGCCCAGTCGCACGCAGCACGAGGTCGCATTGGATTCGCTCCGTGCGGTCATTTCCTCGGGCACGGACCACCAGTGCCGCCTCGCCGCCGGAGACGCTTGCTTCCACTACGCGCCCGGCGATCACCTTGACCCACCCCGACTGTATCCAGTGGTCGATACGCTCGTGCACGGCCGGGGAAAGCCGGTGCCGGTGGACGTCCCAGAATGGGCGAACATGCCGCAGAAAGCGTTGCCTTTCAGCAGCGGGCAAAGCCTGCCACGCGGTTCCAGTATGCGGTCGAAACGCATCCATGACGGACTGCCAATTATTGGCCGCGTCGCAGGCATCGCGTAGTGCGGATACCAACTGGCGCAGGGCCCCAGCTTGCGATGCTTCGATCAACCTTTCGGACAGGCTGGCGGGCAAACCGCGTCGCAGAAGATGCGCTTGAGGCAGGAGCCCGCGACGTGAAAGCACCCTCACCGGCGGTCGAACACCGAGTGCGCGTAGGCGCTGCACGTGATCCACCGTACTAAGGCCAGTGCCCAGGATCACGACCCGGCTGGCGGAAGTCACCCGGGACTCCCAATCGGCGCGCCAGGGATCGTCGACAAAACCCTCGAAGTCATGCAAGGCAGCCATCGGCCCGGGCAGCGGTGCGGGCGGCAAGCTACCGATGGCCAGAACGAGGATATCGGCGCGCTCAGTACGCCCCTCGGCAGCCACGTCGAATGCGTCGTTCGACGGAACGATCGCATCGACGTTCGCCGCCTGCACACGAATCGGGAATCGGTTGCGTGACCGGCTCACGATCAACGACTCCCGCAGGTAGGCGCCGTATAGCCGTCGCGGCAGGAAGGCGTCCCGCGCGAGGCCCTCCAGCCCGACCCAATCGGCGAACTCGCCCGGGCGCTCGGGCACAAGCCCGAGATCCGCGGCCCGTGTGTTCAGGAGCGCGTCGACCGCGTTCAAGCCGTATGCGGGGCCGGTCGTGAACTCGTCGGCGCGGCCGTAGAGCATCACTTCATCAAGCGGCGCATCGCGTTCCACCAACTGGCGCAGCAGCGACATGGCCGAGAAGCCCGCACCCACAATCGCCAGGCGTCGACCGCTCATGAGCCTTGGCCTCGGGTGAGCCGCGGCGCCATGCGGGCGCCGACCACCCATGTCGGAGGCGCAGCCACCATCAGAACGCAAGCTGCACGCGAGAGAAAAAGGTTCGTTCGTCGGGCATGTCAGCACCGCCTGCGGCACCGCCGTCGAAGCGAGTGCGTTGGTGATCGAACTGCACCTTGACGTTGCTGCTGAGGTACCAGTTCAAGCCGATGCCCCAGGATCGAGCACGTGAGGCGGCGTTCTCCGGGTTCGCATAAAGCGGGAAGGCTTCGTCATCCACATCGAGTTCACCCAAACGACCGACCAACTCGAAGACGCCCCAGCCATCGGCCCCTGGCGAGAACGACTCAGTCAGATCACCAATGCCCCGGTAGGAGGCGGGCTCACCCGTCAACACCCAGCTTCCGGTCACCGACCACGCTGAGTGGGAAAGCTTGGTGGCAGTGGATGGGTCTGCAGCCACGCGCACGCTCTGGCGCGAGACGATGTGTTCGGCGAGCAGGCCGAAGCGGTCGTGGTACCAGTACAGCTGAGGTGACCAGCGCGCGTGCTCCCCGTGCGCCTCGACCGTGCTTCGGTGCGAGAAGAACACGTCCTGGCCCGGTGTGCGATAGCGCGGCAAGAAGCCATTCCCACTGCCGTCGCGGTCACCGATTGTGGCGGCTACGCCGAATCCCAGCCCGGCCAGCGCGCCGGCGCTGCCGCGCCACGGCTCGAAGAACAACCGGCCCTGCAGGTCAGCGTGATTGTCCCCGTCGCTGCTGGCATCGTTGCGACCGTCGGGGCCGCCGTTGAACACGCCCAGCGCGTACTGCACCTTTCCGGAGGACAGCGTACCGAAACCCTGTACGCCCAGCGCACGATTGGGCGCCAGCTCCGAGGCGTAGCCGCGCTCGATCATCGGCAGCGCAGAAAAACTCACCAGACGTTCGAGACTGACCGGTCCCTTCATGCGCCCGAATCGCAGTCCGAATGCCGGGTTGAAGTTCAGGTCGATCCAGGCGTCGAGCAGGGTGACACTGTCGCCGGCGAGTTCGGGGGTGATTCGAAACGCGGCGAGCGCGCCTAGCTTGCCTTCCAGCGTGGGACGGATGCGGCGAAAGGTGAACGAGCCGTCCGCGCCGGCGCGGTCGCGGCCGAGAAACTCGCGATGATCCAATTGCAAGCCGCCGCGCAACTTGATCTCGAATCCATTGATGTCATCGCGGATAGTCAGGCCGCGCTTGCCCATAGCCACGCTGGCTCCGGGAGGCGACGTTGGCTGCGCAGGCGCGACGGGGGGGCTCGCGGCGGCCGACAGTTTCGCCTCGAGCTGTTCGAGGCGGGCCCGTAGCGCGGTCACTTCATCGCGCAGTGCTTGCTCGCCAGATTCGCTGGCCATAACCGGCGCGCTCAGCAGCAGCGCGATGCAGACCGGTAACCATCGGAGCGAGGGACTAGCCTGCGAGTGCGTAGCCGAGAGCGCGATGGGATCGAGGAATGGGTGAATTCGGGCAACGGTCTGGCGCATCGGTCCTCCTTGGGGCCAATGAGAAGTGGGCGCGGTGATCGCGGGGGTCAGTCGGGCGACGCGGGACCGGCGCGTGCGCGGAAGGCGTAGCCGCTGGGTGCCACGTACTCGATCCAGCGGCCGTCACCACCACCGGTCTGAAGCTTGGCGCGCAGACGGTGCACCAGTTGCTTCAGCGCCTCGCGATCCACCGCATCGCGATCAGCCCAGACGTGGGACAGGATGCGGTCGGTGTCCACCGGGCGTGGCGATTGACTGCCCAGGAGACGCAACAGACGCAGTTCCAGCGCGGAAAGCTTGAACACCATGCCGTCACCGATCCGCGCCTCGCCGCGCTCGGCATCCACCGCCAGCGGCCCCAGCGTGAGCGACTCGATCGGTTCGGCATCGCCGCTGCGTCGCAATAGCGCACGCAGCCGCGCGAGCAAGGCGCGCGGGCTGAACGGCTTGCGCAGGTAGTCGTCGGCACCGAGGTCAAGGCCGCGCACTTCGTCTTCTTCGGCGGCCCGCACCGTCAGCATCAGCACCGGGACGTCACTGCGTCGGCGCAACTCGGCAAGCACGCCATAGCCGTCGAGCGAAGGCAGATTGACATCGAGAACGACCAGATCAGCGGGCGCCGCGGTGAAACGCCGCAGCGCTTCGAGGCCGTCGTAGACGACATCGACGGTGTATCCGCCCTGGCTCAGGGCCATCCGCAGAAGCCCAGCGAGCTCGACATCGTCGTCGACAATCAGGACCTTCATGACGCGTCCTGCTCGGCGAATGGCAGCACGATGCCGAAGCGGGCGCCGCTGCCATGGCGCGGCGAGGCAACGACGACTTCACCGCCATGCTTCTCGACCAGGGCGCGAACGATCGCCAACCCCAGCCCCGACCCGCGAGCACTCGGTTCCTCGTTGGGCGAGCGACGGAACGGCGCGAACAGGTCTGCCTTGTTGGCAAACGCCGGCAAGCCGGCGCCTTCGTCCTCGATCCACAGCGAAACATACTGATCGCCCCAGACCACCTCCAACCAGATGCGACTTTGGTCAGGCGCGAACTTGTTGGCGTTGGCCAGCAGATTCACCACCACCTGGACCAGACGCTGGGCGTCGCCGATGATCGGACGAGGCAGAATCGGAAGCGAGGCCACGATCTGCTGGTCACGCTGATCCAGCAGCGGTTGCATCAGTGCCAGCGCATCGCGCACCACACCGGGCAGATCCACGACCTCACGCCGCAACCGCATCTCGCCGCTGTCGAGGCGTACGCTGTCAAGCAGATTATCGACGAGCTGCGAAAGGCGCAGAACACCGCGGTACTGCGCATCCACCAGGCGCCGAGCATGACCGTCCGCACTCTCACGAAGGTGGTCGCGGAGCAGTTCGACGGCGGCGACCTGGGCGGCCAGTGGCGTCTGAAACTCGTGGGCCAGGTTGGCGAGAATGGCGTCGCGCATGCTGCGCGAAGCCTCGGCCGGAGTCTCCTCGCGCACGATCGCCACCTGTCGCGAATCGCTGGCAAAAGCGCTGTGCATGACCAGGTTGTGGACGCGGCGGTCGCCGAGTCGGAGCTCCACGAGCTGCGCCACGCCGTGCTGGCGCGCCCGTATCAGCGGACACTCGGCAGCGCAGCGGTGGTTCTCCGTTCCAGTGTGTGGGTGCAGCACTTCGCTGCAGTGCTTGCCGACGACGTCCTGACCAGCGAAAAGCTCCAGGAACTGTTGGTTCGCGTAGCGAATCCGGCGCTCACTGTCGAGGACGACGATGCCTTCGTCGACGCTGTTCAGCACGCCATCGAGTTCCTCGCGACGTGCCCGCTCGCGCTCGGTGATGTGTAGCAGATTCACCCGCATGCCCTCAAGGTTGCGCAGCAAGGCGTCCGCTTCGGCGAGGGTGTACTGTTGCGCAGGCAGCTCGGCGTCCAGATTGCCGAATCCCAGCCGATAGGATCGGGATGCCAGTTCGGCGAACGGCCGGCTGATACGGCCTGCCAGTCGCGCGGAAAGGGCCGCCACCAGAACGGCCAAGCCGACCACGCCCAGACTCAACAAGCCGAACCAGCCCGCGACTTCGCGGCGGACGGTGTCCCGAGACACACCGACCGACAGCACCGCCGCCACGTCTCCCTCCCGGGTGCGCAGCGGTTCCATCCGCACTGCCGCAAACTCCGGCAGATCGGTGACGAGTTCGCGCTCGCCGGTGGCCAGAACGTGCCGCAAGGCCGCCAGGGCCCGGTCTGCGCTGGCGTCGGCGGCCAACAGGCGGTCGGGAGACCACAGCGTCACCGCGAGACGGCTGTCCCGGTCCGCCACCAGCGCGCGGGACGGTACTTTCTGTGACAACCACAGACGAACGCCGGGTTGACTTTCAATCTCTCCACCGACGACCCGCCATGGCGTGTCGTCGACAGCGGCGAACTGAAGCCCTTCCATACCGGGCTGTGGCGGTGGCGTGCCGGTCTCCACAAGGATCTTGCCATCCTGCTCGATGCGCGCATGGTGCAGTCGCGCAGACCGCGCATAGGTGTCGAGAAACACCTCCGCTTCCTTGATGCGCTTCTGCTTGACAAGACGGGTCAGCGTCGGTCGTTCACCCAACAGACGCGCCACGACCGTCAGTTCGCGCCGATTGTCGTCGAGTCGCCGCAGGGCATTGATCGCAGCAATCTCTACCTGGGCCGTGGCCTGATCGAGCAGGGCCGACCGCAGTGCCCAGCCTCCAATCAGCAAGGCAACCGCCACCAGTGCCAGGGTCAGGCCCAAATGGCTTTGCAGCAGCAGACGATTGAGGGTCGGCAGGCGCTTGGAAAATTCCGCTTTCAACGGCCACGCTCCTGCAAGCGGTGTTCGACCACCGTCTTGGCGAGCAAGGTGAGTAGCCCCAGAGCCGCCAGCAGAGACGCTACCGCAAATGCCGCCGAGAACGCGTACTCGTTGTACAGAATCTCGACATGCAGCGGCATCGTATTGGTCAGCCCCCGGATATGCCCGGACACGACGGACACCGCGCCGAATTCGCCCATCGCACGCGCATTGCTCAGCAGTACGCCATAGAGCAGGCTCCAGCGGATCGAGGGCAGCGTGACATGCCAGTAGGTCTTCCAGCCGCCGGCTCCCAGCGTGTACGCCGCCTGTTCCGGGTCGGTAGACTGCTCCTGCATGAAGGCGATCAGCTCGCGCGCGACGAATGGCAGGGTGACGAAGAGCGTGGCGAGCACGATCCCTGGTACGGCGAAGATGACCCTGAGTCCGCTGGCTTCCAGCCACTCGGCAAACCACCCCTGGGCACCGAACAGCAGCACCAGCAGCAGGCCTGCCACCACCGGCGATACGGAGAACGGCAGGTCGATGACTGTGATCAGCAGGCTCTTGCCGCGAAACGCGAACCGGGTCAGGGCCCAGCTGGCGGCCAACCCGAACACGATATTCAACGGCAGCACGATAGCCGCCACCATCAAGGTGAGCCAAATGGCGGCCTGCGCATCGGGCTCGGTGAAAGCCGCAAGGAAGGTTGCCCAGCCGCCGGCCAGCGCTTCGCGGAACACCAGCACAAGTGGCAGCAGCAAGAACAGCAGCAAGAAGGCCAACACCACCGCGATCAGACCACGGCGCAGCCAAGTCGGATCGCGCAGGGCGGGTTCGAGATCGGACGTCATCTCAGCGCCTCGATCGTGCGCCGGGGGTATAGCGCTGCAGCAGGTTGATCACCAGTAGCAGCGCGAAGGACACGACCAGCATCGCCACCGCGATCACGGTGGCTCCGGCATAGTCGTACTGTTCGAGATGCACGACGATCAGCAGCGGTGCGATCTCCGACACAAACGGAATATTGCCGGCGATGAAGATCACCGAGCCGTACTCGCCGATGGCACGCGAGAACGCCAGCGTGAAACCGGTTAGCGCAGCCGGAGCGAGGTGCCGCAGCACCACCCAGCGCAATGCCTGGAAGCGGCTGGCACCGAGTGACGCGGCCGCTTCCTCCAGTGAACGGTCGAGGTCCTGCAACGCCGGCTGGACGGTTCGCACTACGAACGGCAAGCCGATGAACACCAGAGCAACCAGGATGCCGAGCGGGGTGAACGCAACTTTGATGCCCAGCGCCGCCAGTCCTGCACCTAGCCATCCGTTCTGGGCGTAGAGGGTTGCCAGCGCGATGCCGGCGACCGCAGTGGGCAGCGCGAACGGCAGGTCGATCATGGCGTCGACCACACGCCGGCCGGGAAAGCGGTAGCGCACCAGGACCCACGCGGTCAGCGTGCCCATCACCAGATTGATTGCCGCGGCGGCGAGTGACAGACCGAAGCTGATCCGATAGGCGGCAAGCGCCCTGTCGCTGGTCGCCAATGACCAGAACGTCGCCCAGTCCAGCTCCAGCACCTTGATGGCGGCCGCTGCCACGGGCATGAGCACGAGCAATCCCAGGTAGACCAGAGTGATCCCCAGGGTCAGTCGGAAGCCCGGATGCAGCGGCCGCTGACGCGGCCGGCGTTGCGGTAGCAAGATGGTGTCGTAGGCGATCACGGTCAGCGCGCGGCGAATATGCGATCGAAGCGGCCGCCGTCGGCGAAGTGCTCAGCCTGCGCCTTGGCCCAGCCGCCAAACAACTCGTCAACGGTAAACAGGTCGAGCGCCGGGAACTTATCGGCATGGGCCTTGAGCACATCCGCGTCGCGCGGACGGAAGTGGTACTTGGCCGCCAGCGTCTGACCCACCGGCGTATACAGGAACTCGAGGTATCCCCTGGCCAGTGCTTGGGTGCCGCGCTGTTTGGCAACCTTATCGACGACCGCGACCGTGGGTTCGGCCAGCACGCTGACGCTGGGGCGGACGATCTCGAACTGGTCGCGGCCGAACTGCTCGAGGCTCAGCATGGCCTCGTTCTCCCAGGCCAGCAGCACATCGCCGATGCCACGCTGCGCGAACGTGGTAGTCGAGCCGCGCGCACCGGTATCCAGCACCGGCACGGAGCGGAACAAGCGGGTCAGGAAGGCCTCGGCGTCGGCTTCGCTACCGCCAGCCTTGATGACCGAACCCCAGGCGGCCAGGTAGTTCCAACGCGCGCCACCCGACGTTTTGGGATTGGGCGTCACCACGGCGATATCCGGCTTGCCGAGATCGTTCCAGTCGCGCACGTTCTTGGGGTTGCCGCGGCGCACCAGGAACACGATGGTCGAGGTGTAGGGCGCGCTGTTCTGAGGCAACTCGGCCTGCCAACCCGGCTCGATCAGGCCGCGATCGGCGATCGCCTGGATATCCCAGGCCAGCGCCAGCGTGACGACGTCGGCTTCCAGCCCGTCGATGACGGCCCGCGCCTGCTTTCCAGAACCGCCGTGCGACATCCGAACCAATGGCACGGCGCCATGCTCGGCTTTCCAATACTGGATGAAGCGTTCGTTGAATTCCTTGTACAGCTCACGGGTAGGATCGTAGGACACGTTGAGCATTTCGGTGGCCGATGCGGATGTTCCGATCGCCAGGGCGAGCACGGCAATGAGGGGGCGAAGAGCACGGGGCATGCGAGACCTCAGGAGTCGGTTGGAGTGGCTTCAGTGCGCGCGGTGCGCGAAGAGGAAGGCGGAAAGGCGTGCGGGCCCAGTTCGATGTCCACCTCATCGGGCTGCACGATCAGCAGCAGCCAGCGGCCGCGCATGCGCTGGACCCAGGTGCGCTGCCGTGCGCCAAGACGGGCGCGCGGCCCCAGGTCGACCGCCACCAGTTCCGCATCCAGACTCGCCGGATCGATCTCCTCGCTTTCATCCGCGTGAGAGTGGCGTAACCCGGCGATGGTGACCTTGGTCGAACGCAGCACCAAGGCCGCGAGCGAGCGCTCCACGACCTCGTGGTGGCGAACGGCTCCGCCGAGGTCAACCAGTTCCACCCGAGCCTGGGCCTGCTGCAGCAGCTCACCGAACAGGCCGAGATCAGGATGCTGGGTGGAGAATCGCCGTACCAGCAGGCTCCAGCGCGCTTCAGGATTGGCGCGCAGCGGCAGCGGCGCCGCGCCGGCCACGAGTACGTGTCTGACGCCCGACAGACTGAGCAGGTCGAACCATTCGGGCTCACCGACACGCGAAGCATCGAAGGCGACCAGGTCGTAGCGATCCTGCGCGAGTTGGGAGCCAGCGGCATCGAGCAGGCTCACGCCAAGTTCGTTGACGTCCACCACTTTGAGGTCACCGGCGAAGGACTGCCGCCATTGCTCGATGCGCCCGACCAAGCTGGATTGGCCCAGACCATCAGCGAGCACGGTCACGACGCAGTGCTCGCTCTCGGCGTATCCGAGCAGTTGCTGCAGCGCCTCAAGCTCAGCCGCCTGCCTGCCGGCCACGATCAGCAGGCGCAGACTCGGTCGGGTGATCGCATGCGGCTGCCTCCCGTAGACCGCCACCCGTTGGCCGACGAACAGGCGCGGATCGCTGCGCTGGTCGACGCTGCGCAGCACGCTGAGCAGGATCTCCGGCACCATCGACTCGTCGGCCTCGGTACGGATGCCAAGATCTACCCGCTCGCTGGCACCGAGGTACTCGATGTGCCGGACCTCGGCGTCGCGGCTGAGCAGCTGGTACTCGCGCGGCAGCGCGTGCGCGTCAGCAGCGGTGATGCGCAGGCGTTCCGGCCGATAGAGCACCTTGACCCGCTTGGGCACCGCACGGGGATTGGCGGCGCGCCCCAACCTCGGCTGTACGCCCTCCGCGGTCATCTCGCCGGGCAGCACGTTCGCGCGCCCGACAAACCGGGCCACGAACTCGGTGCGCGGCGAGTGATAGAGATCCTCCGGTGGCCCTTGCTCCAGCAGGCGGCCGCGGTGCAACACCATGATCCGGTCGGCGACGGCGAACGCTTCCTCTTGATCGTGAGTCACGAACACGGCGGTAGTGCCCAGATCCTTGAGCAAGGTGCGCAGGCCCTGGCGAAGTTCCTGGCGAATCTGCGCATCCAGGGCACCGAAGGGCTCGTCGAGCAGCAGCAGGCGCGGTCGGTGCGCCAGTGCCCGCGCCAACGCCGTGCGCTGGCGCTGGCCGCCGGAGAGTTGGCCTGGATACTTGCGTCCGCTGCCGCCCAATCCAACTTGCTCGAGCAGCTCGTCGCGACGACGCGCGCGGGTGTCCCGGTCGACGCCGCGCACGCGCAAGGCGAACTCGATGTTGTCCGCCACCGTCATATGCTCGAACAGCGCGTAGTTCTGGAATACGAAGCCCAGATCGCGCTGCTGTGGTGGCTGGTCGGTGACGTCCTCGCCATCGACGTGCACGATGCCGCTGTCGCAAGGCGTCAATCCCGCAACGATACGCAGGATCGTACTCTTGCCGCTGCCACTGGGACCGAGCAGCGCCACCAGTTCGCTGTCCGCCACCTCGAACGACACGTCCTGTACCACAGGGCGCTCGCCGAACCGCTTGTTGATCCTCTGAACCCGTAACGACATGGCCGCACCCGCCCCATCAGTGAGGCACATGCTCACTGCCCCGCAGTTACGCTGTCAGTTACGAGCGGACAGTGATCAGCCGGGTGCCCCAAAGCCGGGCTGACGGAAAGGGCGATGGGAAGCTCCGTTGTGGGGGGCGGCGGAAAAAATCGAGTCATGAAGGACTCAGCGCCAACGTGCCGCAAGGTGAGCCTGATCGGCAGGTGTGCTCCGCGTCGCAATGCTCATGCTCGTCAGAGCGCCCCATGCGCACTCGTGTGGCTGGCGCCAACCCAGCGGACGCCACCGCGATGATGAGCCCATGGAGGAAGTTCGAGTGCATCGAGCGGAGGGGGCTCTGCGGCCGGTCAACTCGCGCGGTCAAGTGGCAATCGTGTGTCCATGTCAAGATCGAAACGCCCGTAGGGATTCACGTGGACGTAGAAGAGCGGCGTGAGGCCGCGGCGATCCTCGGTCGTCAGGCGCTGGCGCCATGCAGGCTCTTTCATCACCGACTGAATCATCAGGGTGTTCACATACACCAGGCTCAACTGCAGAAGGTGCAGCGCCAGCACCGAGATCTCCTGATCCTCCAAACGATTGGTGGCGACCTCGCCGCTCTTGCCGTAGAAGATGAAGCCGTTCGCGCTGTTCCAGTTCTCCACCACGTTGAGACCCTCGTGAATCTCTCGGCGCAGGCCTTCGGAATGCAGGTAGCGGCACAGAAAGACGGTCTTGACGGCACGACCCAACTCAGCGAGCGCTGCGTAGGTCGGGTGCTGGGCGTTCGTTCGGGTGAAGCGACGCAGGATAGCCTCGGAATCCGCGGTGCCCAGGCGCAACGCCGTGGCGTACTTCACCATCTCGTCGTACTGCTGCGAGATCAGCTCCCAGTTGATCGGGCGCGTCAGAATCGGCTGGAGCGTCGGGTACAGCGACCCGGCACCCGCTTCGGGAAGATACAATCGCTGCCGATTGATCGCTTTCAGGCGAGGCAGAAGCTCAAACCCGAGCAGATGACTGAACGCGAAGGCGACCTCACTCTGGCCATGCGTATCGACGTAGTTTTTCTCGACCGTCATGTCGGTGCAGTGCCGCAGCACCCCCTCCATCATCGCGGCGACTTCCGATGATGAGCAGCGCTTCAGCTGCGAGTGGATGCAGACGGACTTCTTCTCGACATGCCAGTAGATCATCACCCCACGGCCGCCGTACCGGATGTGCCACTCGGTCATCAGATTCTGGTCCCACGCACCGAACTTCTTCGAGTCGGAGGCGCAGGCCGTAGTGCCTTCCCCCCACAGCTCCACCTGGCGAATGGCGAAAATAGCGTTCACAACACGGGAAATCGCATCGCGCAACGCGGACTTGTGAATGAAGCGGCGACGCGTGTAGAGCAACTCCTTGTAGGTAATGGCGGTGTCTCCGGCCAGCACACGCTTTAGCCCTGCGTTGGTCCCCAAACCGTAGAGGCACAGCAGCAGCCGACGCTGGATCTCGGTGCGATCCAGCGCCTCGCGCGAGGCCGCGGTCTTGAATGCTGCGGTGAACCCAATGCGTAACTCGGCCTCCTTCAACACGTCCAGAAGACCGGTGGCTGGCCACCGCGCAAGAATGCGCTCCTTCATCGCCGCGAGGTTGGGCGGCTCGACCTGGGGATCAAGCGGCGAAACGCTCAACCGGTGCGGTCCACGCTGCAGAATCTTCACACCGGGATTGCCGGGCATTCCCTTATTGAGCAGCGCCAGCCCTTCCTTCATCGCACGCTGGAGGTCGGCGATCAACGGCTCGGGCGCATCGACCAGCTTCAACGCTGCGTAGTACTCCGCGCGATTCTCGGCGTAGTCCTTCGGTAGATCCTCGTCTGGGTTGCGGAACCGATCCGCACCATCGACCCAGATCTCCTTGCTGCGAAGGGCATCTCGAAGGGACTGCAGCACGCAGATCTCGTAGTTGATACGGTTGATTCGCCGCTCGCCATTGGGCGCCGTCTCGATCACGATCTCCTGCCACTTCGGCTTGATCACCCCATCGACCGGCAGGTCGTCACTCACGGCGAAAAACTGGAAGCGTTTGCCGCGGTTCGCTTGCAGCAGAGCCAACGCGTCCATGATGGGGCGATACGCACTGTTGTTGCTTCGGAAGGGCAGCGCGTCCAGCAGCAGCGGCAGCATGCGTCGGTAGTGGTTGCTGTAGGAGGCGCGCATCACCGTGTGGACAACAGTCCGGAACAGCGGGCCACTGGACTTGAATTCCTTGACCAGGTCGCGCAATGTCTGCTCGCCCACGACGGGAAACAGCACCTCCTGCACGACGCCATCGGGGTGGTCGACCGCGGCCTCGGCAAGCTTGAAGAGCACGGTCGTCTTGCCGCGCACGCGCCGGAAGTCCTCGAACATCTCTTTCTCGACCCGGTGCTCCGCCGATGCACCGATGCGGTGAACAGTGTGGATCAGCAGTTCCACCAGCCCGTCCAGTATCTCTCGGCGCCTCTGCCAGCAGAACGTCGCCAACATCGCGTGGCGAATGGAGTCCACGCGAAGCCTCAGTTCGCTCGGCGGTTCGGTGGCCACGCGTCGCCGATACTGATCGATAACCCGAGGGGCGACGTCGGAAAGCAGGTCCTTGGGGAGCTCCAAGCGATCAATGGTCCTGAGTTTGGCGACCTCTTCGAACATCGTGTCGAGGCTGGGACGTCGAGGGTCCGACTTGATCTCCCCGAGGGTGGCAGCACGGCGCGTGTTGTCGACGACGGCGACGGTGTCTTCTCCGCTATCGGCGCTCACCAAGCGGTCGATCAGTTCCTTCGCGGAATCAGAGAGCTTGCTGGCGATGCCGGCACACAGAGCGTCTTCGAAGCTCTTGAGGGCAGAGCGGACAAAGCGCTGCCGGCTGGCCTCGGCAGGAACTTCGACGCGCTGTTCTTTGAACCAACCGATGACCAGGTCATCGAGATGGGTCGACTCTGGTCCTCGTGGCAAGATGTCGGCGACCAACCAATCCAACATCCGGCGGCTGTCATTGTCATTTGCGGCACGGTACTTCAGTGCTTCGCGAATCAGACTGCGATCCCGACGGGCAGTGCGGCCGTCGATGTCGTAGCCCGAGATGTGCTTGGCGTGCCCGCCGATCTGCTCGGCGACGAATCGAACGGGTATCGCGGGGATGTCGCGCCGGGCCTCCGGAAAGCGGCCTTCAATCAGCAGAAACTTCAGTTGCAGCGCAAAGCCCAAGCGCCGCGCGGGTGATTTCGACGGGAGCAGGTCCAACTCGTCGGGGCTGAGAGACCAGAATTCCTGTAGCTCATCATCGCTCCAGTTCCGCTTCATGCACCCAGCCGTGTAGTTTTGACTCTGAGCACGCAGGATCGGTCAGGAACCGCGTTTTGTCCAGAAACCTCATCAGAGCAACAGGTTACAGCCGTTTTGGCCGGCTACTGCAGCTTCCCTGTCACTGGGCCTATTTCGCAGAAGTGAGCTGTCGTGAGCGTCACGCGGCTGGTCGTCCAAGCGAACCGCGTTCAAAAAAAATGGGCCAGAGGCGGACATGACGGACCACGGAATATACTTCGCGACTCTCACTGATTCGCATGCTTCTTGTGCTTGTCCGTCTCATGATGGGCATCATGAAGTATTTCAAAGCCGCCCTTCAATGCGATACCCGCGACTGCAACTCCAACCGCGAGATCCGGCCATGATTGATCCAGCCAGAGCACGAGTCCGCCGCCCACAAGGACACCTGCATTCGCGACGAAATCATTGGTACTGAAAGTGCTTGCAGCGCGAATGTTCACATCGGGGCGACGGATGCGATTGAGAAGCCACACGCAGAGAAGATTGACTGCGGCCGCAGCCAAAGCCATCCACATCATCATGCTTCCAATCGGTTCGGTGCCGGTAAGGAATCGCCGCGCGACGTCAAACAGCACCCCCGCCGAGAACAGGATCAACAAGACTCCAGATACGCGAGCAGCGCCGCGCTTCCACACAGGTGATCGACTCAATGCGAGCAGAGTGATCACGTACACCACGCTGTCTGATAGGTTGTCCAAACCGTTGGCGATCAAAGCACTGGAATCGGCGGAAAGGCCGGTCACGGCGAACGCTGCAGCCAATCCGAAGTTCAGTGCCAGAACTATCCAGAGGATCCTACGTTGGCTGGATGTTCCAACGTCGATATTTTCCTGGCTCATGGGCCTCTCAAGAATTGGCTTCAGTTCACAGCACTGTGACCCAAACCCATTGAATGTTTCCTGATCTTGAAGCAAAGCTTCCTCAGGGCGCACGATGCACGTTTTCGGAGTGCCTCCGATTCGAAGGCCGGGATGCGGGTTGCTGTAACACGCCGAGTATCGCGCAGGCGCCCCGACGGCCACCGGCGCAGCCTGCAATGGTGCGTTCCAGTTCGCGGGCAATGCGCCGCAGCTCCTGCTGCCTGGCCCGAATCTCGCTCAAATGATGCCGCGCCAGGGCATCCACGTCTTCGCAGGACAGTTCAGGATCTTCGGCCAGCCGCAACAGGCTTCGGATCTCGTCCAGACTGAAGCCGAGATCCCGTCCGCGTGTGATGAAACGGATTCGCTCCACGTCCTGACCTGCGTAGGCCCGATATCCACCGGCAGTGCGCGCAGGGCGCGGTAGTAGCCCGATGCGTTCGTAGTAGCGAATCGTCTCCAGATGGCAGCCACTTGCGGCCGCGACCTCCCCGATTTTCATGATGTACCTCCGAAAAGACTTGACCCTGTAGCAGCTACAGGCTTTAGGGTAGCGCCACCGAAGGAGGGAGCGCCATGTCCGGATGCCACTGCAACGACACAGCCAACAGCCTGAGCCAGGTCCAGGACGCCACGCGGCGCCGGGTCCTGTGGACCGTCCTGGTCATCAACGCGGCGCTGTTCATCGGTGAGTTCACTGCTGGCTGGTGGGCCGACTCCAGCGCCCTGCAGGCCGATTCGCTCGATAGCCTGGGCGATGCCGGGGTATACGCCCTGAGCCTGGCTGTTGTTGGCGCCAGCCTTCGCCAGCGCAATGGTGCAGCCCTGGTGAAGGGTGTGCTGCAGGGGCTGTTCGGTCTGGTGGTACTGGCGGAGGTTCTGCGTCGTCTCATGGTCGGAGCCGAGCCGCTGGCGCCGCTGATGGCGGCCGCGGCGGCTATCGCCCTACTGGCCAACCTGTCTTGCTTCTTGCTGCTGATGCGCTTTCGCAGCGATGACCTGAATATGCGCTCGGTCTGGCTGTGTTCGCGCAATGACCTGGCGAGCAATGCCGGTGTGATCGGGGCTGCAGGGGTCGTGGCGCTGACGGGAAGTGCCTGGCCTGACATCGCGGTCGGAACCCTCATCGCGCTGTTGTTCCTGCAAACGTCCTGGCAGGTGCTGCGCGAGGCCTGGCCGGGCTGGCGGCGCCCGGCAGACTCCTGCCCCGAGGAGACGGCACCATGACGCGGCTGGACCAAGCGTTCGCGCAGGAGTGGGACCTCGCTCAGGTCGCCCGACGCGATGGCGACCTTGACCGTGCGTTCGATCATCTCGAGCGCGCCCACATCCTCGGGCAGCGGCGCACCTGGCTGCACGTGAAGAGCCATCTCGCCATGCTGCAAATTGGCTGGCAGCGGCGCGACGGGCGCGAGATAAGGGGACAGGCGGCGCGCATCGTGGCAGCCGCGCTGTTCTCGCGACTGTGGGTGCCGGTGGGCAACACCGGCGGCGCCAATGTGCCCGCGACCCAGCCGATGACCGTGCCGCCGGATCTGCAGGCCGTACTCGATTAACGTGACGCCTGAAATTGTGTATCCGCCACCAAACCCGCTACCCTGCCCCGCGATGACTTTGCCTCTGCGCTCCCTGCTGCACTCCCTGCGAGGCCTGTTCTGGGGCCTGACGGTGCTGTGCCTGTTGGCGCAGCCCGTGCTGTCGGCCGCCCATGAACTGCACGACGCCGAGCATGCACTTGCCGATGCCGCCGCGGGTGGCCCCAGTGACACGGTGGCTGAGGAGTCGCCGGCCCCCGGCAGCCTGGATGGCCTGCTACATGCGTTCGACTGCTGCCTACATGCCACCGCCCTCCCGGCGCCGATGCTGACCTGGACGCCCCACCCTCTCCAGTCGCTGGCGCCACGTGTGAGCCTGCCCGTACACACCCCCTCCGCATCCTCCCGATTCCTGCGCCCTCCGATCGCGGCCTGACGTACTGACGTCCCCGGGGCCACGCCCCGCTTGCCCGATTCCGGAGAAACACCATGTTGAACGCCAAGGCGGCGATGGCCGCCCTGTGGTGCTGCGTTGTCCTCGCCCTACCGGCGTGGGCCGCCGCACCGCCCCCCACACTGGACCTGCGCCAGGCTTTTTCACTGACCCTTGAACGTCATCCCGACCTTCGCCGCCTGCCGCTGGAGCAGGCCATCGTTTCGGCAGAGGTCGACGTGGCCGCGCAAAAGCCCGCGTGGGTGGCCGGCGCCAGCCTCGAGAACGTGCTGGGCAGCGGCGACTACCGCGGCGCAGACGGCGCCGAGCTGACTTTGAGCCTGGGTTCCGTGCTGGAGTCCCCGGCCCGGCGCGAGGCCAGGATCGGGCTCGCCCAGTTGCGGATGGCCGGCCTGGACGTCGATGCCGAAGCAAGGCGTCTGGATCTTTTGGCCGAAGTCGCTCGCCGCTATCTCGACGTCCTGGCATTGCAGGAAGAGGCCACTGCGCTGGAGGCGACCGTCGCCCAGCGTGGCAAGGCGGCCGATGCCGCCCGTCGTCGCGTGGCCGCGGGCGCCTCGCCGTCCTCGGTGCAGTTGGGTGCCGAAGCGGCGCTCGCCCGAACCGAACTCGAGCTCGCCCGTACCGAGGCAGCCGTCGACGCGGCGCGCCGTCGCCTGGCCCTGATGTGGGGCGGCGAGCCGACCGGCCCGGTGGCCGGGGCCCTGCTGACCCTGCCAGCCACGCCCGATTTCGCGTCGCTTGCGTCGCTGCTTGAACGCACTCCAGAGCTGCGGCGATTCGCCAGCGAAGCCCGCGTGCGCGAAGCCCGCCTGCAGTTGGCCCAGTCACAGTCTCGCCCGGACCTTGAATGGCAGGTCGGCGTACGCCGGCTGCAGGGCAGCGACGACTGGGCGCTGATGGGCGGGCTGTCGGTGCCGCTGGGCAATCGCCGTCGGGCCGAGCCGGGGATCCGGGCTGCCCGCGCCGAGCTCGACGCCTTGGCGCTCGAACGCGAGGCCGGTGAACTGGACCTGCGCGCCACCCTAGCGGAAGCGCACGGCCGCCTGCAGGTAGATGCCCTGGCCGTTCACCAGACCACGGAAAAAGTGCTGCCCGCGCTCGAACGCGCCGAGGCCGCCGCCGGCCAGGCCTACCGCGCCGGCGCGCTGAGTTACCTGGAATGGGCGCAGCTGCAGGCCGAGCTGTTGGCCGCCCGCCGCGAACGCATCGCTGCCGCCCGCGACTTCCATCGCGCCCTGATCGAAATCCAGCGCCTGACCGCTGAGCCCTTCGTGCTCGCGGAACGCGCCCCGAGCGAGACCACACCATGAACTTGCGTCCTTTTCTGCTGCCCTTCCTGCTCACCCTGGGTCTCGCGGCTTGCGGCGGCCCCGAGCCCGACGCCCACGCCCACGGAGAGGGCGGCGACCACGCCGACCACGCCGAGGCTGAAGCCGAACCCGCCAAGGGCGCCCACAGCGGCCGCCTGCTCTCCGAAGGTCCCTACACCGTGGAGCTGGCGATCTTCGAGGACGGTGTGCCGCCTGAATATCGCGCCTGGCTCTACAAAGATGGCGAGCCGCTGCCGCCCACCGCCGGCGAGCTGAGTGTCGTGCTCACGCGTTTGGGGGACATCACCGATACGCATATCTTCACGCCCAAGGAGGACTATTTGCTGGGCAGCCTGGAGGTGTACGAACCGCACTCGTTCGACGTGGCCGTCACCGCCCGCATCGATGGCCAGGCGCTGACCTGGTCCTTCCCCAGCTACGAAGGCCGCACAACCATCCCGGCCGCGGTGGCCAAGGACGCCGGCATTGAGGTCGCCCCGGCCGGACCCGGCGTGATCCGGGACGAACACGACGTGCAGGGTCTGCTCACGCCGATCGAAGGCCGGCATGCCCGCGTCGTAGCCCGCTTCCCGGGGCCGGTGAAGGCCGTGCGGGTAGGCCTGGGTGACACCGTGCGCGCCGGCCAAGCGCTTGCGACCGTCGAGAGCAACGTCAGCCTGTCGGACTACGCGGTGACAGCGCCGCTGGGCGGCACCGTGCTGGCACGCAATGTCGCCGTGGGCGACCTGGCGGGCGAGCAGCCGTTGTTCGAAATCGCCGACCTGTCCGCCCTGTGGGTGGACCTGCACCTGTTCGGCGCCGACGCCCAGCACATCACGCCCGGATTGCCGGTCGAAGTGACCCGGCTCAGCGACGGCGTCAGTGCCCGCACCACGCTCGACCGCGTGCTGCCCGGGACGGCAACCGCCAGCCAGAGCACGGTCGCCCGCGCCACCGTGGACAATGCCGACGGCCGCTGGCGCCCCGGCGCTGCGGTGCGCGCTCGCGTCACAGTGGCCGAACAGTCCGTGGACCTGATGGTGCCCCTGGCGGCGCTGCAGCGCTTCCGCGACTGGGACGTGGTGTTTGTGCGCTTCGGCGACGACTACGAGATCCGGCCGCTGGAGCTGGGGCGCCGCGACGGCGTCAATGTCGAGGTGCTGTCCGGCCTGAAAGCTGGTGATCCGGTGGTAGTGGGTCAGAGCTATATCGTGAAAGCCGACATCGAGAAGTCGGGGGCCTCGCATGACCACTGAGCAGCCCGGTTTCCTCGAGCGGTTAATCCGGTTCGCGATCGCGCACCGCTGGCTGATGCTTCTGTTGACGGCGGCGCTGTGTGCGCTAGGCGTGTGGAGCTTCACCAAGCTGCCGATCGACGCCACTCCAGACATCACGAATGTGCAGGTCCAGATCAACACCGAGGCGCCCGGCTACTCGCCGTTGGAGTCCGAGCAGCGGGTGACTTTTCCCATCGAGACGGCCATCGCCGGACTGGCCAAGCTTGAATACACCCGATCGCTCTCGCGCTATGGGCTGTCCCAGGTGACGGTGGTGTTCGAGGACGGCACCGACATTTACTTCGCCCGCCAGCAGGTAGCGGAGCGATTGCAGCAGGCCAAGTCGCAGCTGCCACCCGGCCTGGAGCCCGAACTCGGACCCGTCGCCACGGGTCTGGGCGAGATCTACATGTACACGGTGGAAGCGGAGCCGGGGGCGACCAAGCCCGACGGCACGCCGTGGACGTCCACCGACCTGCGCACCCTGCAGGACTGGGTGGTGCGCCCGCAGCTGCGCAATACGCCGGGCGTGACCGAGGTCAACACCATCGGCGGCTTCGCCCGGCAGATCCATATCACACCAGACCCAGCCCGCCTGGTGGCCTACGGGTTCACCCTGCAGGACGTCGTTGACGCCGTGGCCCGCAACAACCAGAACATCGGCGCGGGCTACATCGAGCGCAATGGGCAGCAGTACCTGGTGCGCGTGCCGGGCCAGGTGGCGAACCTCGAGGCACTGCGCCGCATCGTGCTCGATCGCCGGGACGGCGTGCCGATCCGGGTCGGCGATGTCGCGGAGGTCGGCGAAGGCCCCGAGCTGCGCACGGGCGCCGCGACCCAGAACGGCGAGGAGGTCGTGCTGGGAACGGTGTTCATGCTGGTCGGCGAAAACAGCCGCGCGGTAGCCCGCGCCACGGCCGAGCGACTGGCGGAGGTGTCGAAGTCCCTTCCGCCCGGCGTAAAGGCCACGGCCGTGTACGACCGCACCTCGCTGGTCGACCGGACCATCGCCACCGTGACCAAGAATCTGGTCGAGGGCGCGCTGCTCGTGATCGTGGTGCTCCTGCTCCTTCTGGGCAACCTCCGGGCCGCGTTGATCACGGCGGCCGTGATCCCGATCACGATGCTGATGACCATCACCGGCATGGTGCGTGGCGGCGTCTCAGGCAACCTGATGAGCCTGGGTGCGCTGGACTTCGGCCTGATCGTTGACGGTGCCGTGATCATCATTGAAAACTGTATTCGCCGCTTCGGCGATCGCCAGCACGCGCTGGGCCGGCTACTGACCCGCGAGGAGCGCTTCGATCTCACCGCCTCAGCCACCGCCGAGGTCATCAAGCCCAGTCTGTTCGGCGTGGCAATCATCGCGGCGGTCTACCTGCCCGTGTTTGCACTTACCGGCATCGAGGGCAAGATGTTCCATCCGATGGCTTTCACCGTCGTGCTGGCGCTGACTGCAGCGATGCTGCTGTCGCTGACTTTCGTTCCGGCGGCGGTGGCGGTATTCCTGGGTGGCAAGGTGCAGGAAAAGGAAAGCCGGGTGCTGCGGTCCGTCCGCAGAGGTTATGGTCCGGCATTGGACTGGGCACTTCGGTTCCGGATCCCGGTGGTGGCCGGCGCGGCCGCCCTGGTGGTCTTGTTCGGTCTGCTGGCGTCGCGCCTGGGTTCGGAATTCATCCCAAGCCTGGACGAGGGCGACATCGCCCTGCACGCCTTGCGCATTCCGGGCACCAGCCTGGGTCAGGCCGTGACCATGCAGGCCACCCTGGAGGCGCGCATCAAGCAGTTCCCCGAGGTCGCGCGGGTGTTCGGCAAGCTGGGTACGGCCGAAGTGGCCACCGATCCGATGCCGCCGTCCGTGGCAGACACCTTCATCATGCTCAAGCCACGCGATCAGTGGCCTGACCCACGCAAGACCAAGGCGGAGCTGGTGGCCGAGATCGAGGTAGCCGTCAAACAGCTGCCAGGCAACAACTACGAGTTCACCCAGCCGATCCAGATGCGCATGAACGAGCTGATCTCGGGTGTCCGCGCGGACGTCGCGATCAAGCTCTACGGCGATGATCTTGCGACACTTGTGGAAGTCGGCGAACTGCTCGAGGCGGTCGCCAAGTCCGTGCCTGGTGCCGCCGACGTCAAGCTCGAGCAGGCGACCGGCTTGCCGCTTTTGACCATAACCCCCAACCCCGAAGGGTTGGTCCGGTATGGGCTTAACCAGGTCGCGGTGCAGGATGCCGTGGGAACGGCGGTGGGCGGTACGGTGGCCGGCCAGCTGTTCGAGGGCGACCGGCGTTTTGACCTCGTGGTGCGACTGCCAGAGGCTTTGCGGGCCGACCCGGCACGCCTGGCCGACCTCCCGGTGCCGCTGCCCGTCCACGAGGGCGAGGATGATGAAACCAGCCGCGGCGCGAACTGGACAAGCGGCAACCCGACCACGGTGCCGCTGCGGGAACTCGCCACCCTTGAGATCGTTGAGGGCCCCAATCAGATCAATCGCGAGAACGGAAAGCGCCGCATCGTTGTGACAGCCAATGTCCGAGGACGCGATTTGGGCAGTTTCGTGGCGGAGCTTCGTCAGCGCATCGATGCCGAAGTGACCGTGCCGCCGGGCTATTGGGTGGACTACGGCGGCACCTTCGAGCAGCTGATCGCAGCCAGCCAGCGGTTGTCGGTGGTGGTGCCCGTGACTCTGGTGCTGATCTTCGGGCTGCTGTTCATGGCCTTCGGCTCGGGTCGGGACGCCGCTGTGATCTTCAGCGGTGTGCCATTGGCGCTGACGGGCGGGGTATTGGCGCTCTGGCTGCGGGATATCCCGCTATCAATCTCGGCGGGCGTGGGTTTCATCGCGCTCTCGGGCGTAGCGGTGCTTAACGGCATCGTGATGATCTCCTTCATCCGCAAGCTGCGGGAAGAAGGCGACCGGCTGGACGATGCGATCCGCGACGGTGCGCTTGGCCGGCTGCGACCGGTGCTGATGACTGCGCTGGTGGCTTCGCTCGGGTTCGTGCCGATGGCCTTCAACGTCGGCGCAGGCGCGGAAGTGCAGCGGCCCCTTGCTACCGTTGTGATCGGCGGTATCGTGTCGTCGACGCTGCTGACTCTGCTGGTCTTGCCGGCGCTTTATCGCCTGCTGCACCGGGATGACGACGGGCGGTTGGCAGCAGGATGAGCCGACGTGTGCCGCCCGACGGGCGGCACCCACCCATTGCGCAAGGAGGCACCATGCTCTGGTTGCTCACGAAATTTGCCGTCTCCGCCGCGGTGATTGTGGCCGTGTCGGAGATCGCCAAACGCAGCGACAAAGCGGGCGCCCTCATCGCGTCGCTGCCGCTGGTCACGTTGCTGGCGCTGGTCTGGCTCCATGTCGAGGGCCAGCCGCAGGAGAAGGTAGCCAATCACGCGTGGTACACGTTCTGGTACGTGCTGCCAACCCTGCCAATGTTCCTGGCGTTCCCCGTCCTCTTGCCGCGCATCGGCTTCTGGCCCAGCCTGCTTGCCAGTGCCTTGATCACGCTAGCTTCGTTCGGCGCGTTCGCGTTGGGCCTGCGCCGCTTCGGTATCGATCTGCTGTGAAACTCGCAGCCCTCCTAGCCCTCTTCGGCGTCACCGCCTTGGCCGAGATCGTCGGCTGCTGGCTAGTCTGGCTTTGGGCCCGCCATCAGGCTTCGGCCTGGTGGCTAGTGCCCGCAGCCATCGCGCTGGCCGCATTCGCCTGGCTTCTGACCTTGCACCCGGCCGCCTCGGGTCGGATCTATGCGGCCTACGGGGGCGTCTACGTCACGTTGGCGCTTGTCTGGCTCTGGGCCGTTGACGGGATTCGCCCCGACCGATATGACCTGCTGGGCACGGCCCTGATCCTCTCAGGCGTGGCGGTCATGCTGGTGGCGCACTGGGAGCGATAGCCATTAGAGGTTAGGCACGCGCTATCGGGCGCAAGATCACAGGCCCGCGTCCGGGATCTTGCGCTATTCGAACCCGAGTCGGGTTGCCGGTTCGGCGCACCTCAAGCCCCGGCAGCACTCGCGTATCGTGCACCAGTCGGTGCGTCAGATCGGGTTGGACTACTCTAGGTTTGGCACACACAGCATGCGGCGGACGAAGGTGGCACTGATCTACAAGCGAACGCGGAACTTGCGTGCGGTCCAATTTCTGCTTGGTCATTCCAGGACAGAAAGTACTGGTCGTGGGCGGAGCGCGCTATGAGACCTGTCCATGGCGTGGGTGCCGAGCGTTACGCGGCGGTGTGTGCTCACGTGAGCGCAAGGGTCAACACCGGCGCAAAGCCTCCCCCGGGCGTCCGGAAATTGGTGGTTTGCCCGCGATAGAGCCTGGCGGCAAAGAACAGTGTTTGGCCGCGGTAGGCATAGCAGCGCAAGTCGACTTTCAGCGGCGGCTCGTCCGTTCCGGTGTGCCGCTCACTGGGTGGGACAATGGCCTGAGCCACGTAGGCTTGTGCGCGCATCTGCTCCCAAGTCTTGTGCGTAAGCTTGTCCCCGCGGTAGCTGGCGCGGCTGCCGAAACCGGCTGCCGGCTTGAAGAACCACTGCCGTCGCGTCGCCCAAAGCTGCTCGCGATTGTCGGGCGTCATCTGCACCGTTATAGGAACTATCTCGGCAAGCAATTCCTGAGCTTCTTCAGGCAAACCGGTTCCGGCCAGGAAGTTACGACTGCACAGCAGGCTGAGGTTGCGCTTGTCGGCCCATAGCGCATGGGCGCGAGGGTGCGGACTCAGGGCCACCGCGCCGTCCAGGTAGGCCTCGCGCAGCGCCTTAACCGGATCCGTCGCCAGGGCGAAGTCGGTAAGGCGGTTGTATACGAAACCGATGCGATCGTCGCCGCACCGCAGGACGCCGTCCACGTAGCGCAGTTCGTCCGGCCCGCAGATGACGGTGCGATAGCCGGCTACTTCCAGGGCCTGCTGGAACAAAACGAACTCGGGATACAGGTACTGTTGCGCGGGCGCTTCGTCAACGATCGCGACCCAACCATCAACGGCCCCCGCCGCCTGCGCTCGCCACTCATCAAGCAAGGCGGTGATCGCCGATGCCTCGGCGCCCATCGCAATTGACGGCACGCTCAGCGCTGGCAAACACAGTCGTTGAGCTTTGGCCAGCGCAGCGTTAAGCAATAGCCCACCAGGATTGGTGTTCATTTCAATCAGTCGGGGGCCATCAGGCCCCAGATGGAAGTCAAAGCCCAGCAGCCCGCCGGGCGATCCCGGGTCGTGGGCGGCGATCGACGGCGCCCACGCCATGACGGCCGCCTCATAGGCGGGCGTGGCTACTGCCAGCGTCAGTGCCTGCACCGCCGCTGTCAGTCTCTCAATCGTGCGTTCGGGCACGAAGATCGGAAGGGAGGAAAACAGGTGAGCGTGGGCATCTGCCAATGCCGGGGCGTTTTGGGCCGACAACTGGACATTGAGCTGGGCGCGAACCGCGTCTGGATCGACGGCCACGCAGAAGCAGTCGCGGTGCAAGGCTTCGGCGGTAACGGCTTCGACGCATGGCGCACCGCACCGCTCCAAGACGCGGCGAATGGCAGGCTGGGTCACGACGGTCACGGTGCGCAGGCTCTCCAAGAGGATACTGTGCGCCCAAGCTGGACGCAGCGGGCCCGATGGTACCCTTCTCTCGGGCTTCCGGCGCCGGAACTTTGCGGCCTGCCGCCTGTCCCATGCCAGCGCCGCTCGAATTGACTCAGGTCAAGCCGCCAGGACGCCAGAACAGGTACCGTGCCGCCTAGGATGAAGAAATTCCGCCGCCATCGCTTGCGTAACGGCCTCTCGCTTCTGGCGATGGTGGCACTGCTGTGGTCGCAGTTGGTCCTGACGGCCCACCCGGCCTGCACCCTGGCCAGCATGGCGATGGACGGCGCCCACGCCGCGCTGGCCGGGCACGTTGACCCCGAGCCGGCCCCCTGTCATCCGTCCCCGTCGCCGGAGGCCTCGCCCGTTTGCGATACCCACTGCAGCCGTAGCGACCTGAGCCCGGACGTGGCTCGTGTCTTGGCCGTTCCGGCCCTGGGAGCATGGTCTGTCGTTCCGGTCGTGAGCGTGCAACGGCTGCTTCATGAGCCCGATGCGGCTCAAGCCCCGGGGCCGTTACGCTCCTGGCATCGACCGACTGCCCACCCCGCCAGTCTTTTGCTGATCTGATCCCGCGCCGATGACCGGCAGGCGCCGCCGTGCGCCGTCGCCGGAGACATCGGTTCGGCCGCGTCCTGCGGCCGGCACCGTCCGACCCACCCCTGCGGCCCCCGTGGCCAGCAGCCGTGCAAGGCGAACATCATGGGATCCACGCTCACCCGTACCACCCCGGGGCCCCGCCCTACCCACCCGCGCCGTGGCGCGCTCCGCGCTTTGGCCTTGGCGACACTGCTTGTGTTCGCGCCGGCGGCCTTTGCCGACACACAGCTTCCCGGCGCCGATGTCGCGTCCGTGCGGACCTGGCTATTGGCCAACAACCCGGACCTGCAGGCGATGCAGGCTGAGGCAGAAGCAGCGCAGGCACGCATTTACCCAGCTGGCGCCCTGCCCGACCCGATGGTCGGCATCTCATTGCAGGGGATCAACCCTGATCGCCCGAACTTACTGCCCGGTAACGTCGGGTCGGCGACCTACAGCGTGAAACAGCCTATCCCGCTATGGGGCAAGCGCGGGTTGGCCCGCGACGTGGCGCGACAGCAGGCTGACGCCATCCAGCTGGAGCGGGAAGCCGCGGCGCTGAGGTTGCTGGCGCAGGCGGAGCAGGCCTATGTGCGCTACTGGCATGCCCGCGAGGGTGTGGCCGTGGTTGACCGGCTGATCGAACTGTTGGCGCAGATGGAAGAGGTTGCCCGGGTACGGTACGCCTTGGGCGTCGCGGCCCAGCAGGATTCCATCCGCGCGCAGGTGGCCCGCACCGCGATGCAGCGCGAACGTATCGAGCGCCTGGCTATCCGTGAAGAGGCCGTGGCCATGTTGAACGCCACCCTCGGCCGGCCGGCCGACGCCCCCTTGGCCGAGCCGACCGGCGAGCCCGTGCTGGCCGTGCCGGCCGCTTCGCTCGGCGAAGCGCTCGGCCTGCTGGCGGAGGCCCGGCATCCTGCCTTGCGGGCCAGTACGGCACTGGCTGGGGCGGCCGATACGGCGGCGCAGCTCCAGCGCCGCCGCCGTTTGCCTGATCTCACGCTCGGCGTGGGCGTCATGCAGCGCGATGATCGCGTCGACGCCTACGAGGTGATGCTCGAAGTGGAGATCCCGCTACAGCGGCGTGCGCTGCGTGAGCGAGAGCGTGAGGCCCTGCTCATGAGGGACGCCGCAACGGCGCGTGCCGAGGCGATCGGCACCGAACTGCAGGGCCAACTGGGCCAGGCGTGGGCCCAGACCCGGAGTGCACGCGAGCAGCGCCGCCTGATCGAGCAGACATTGTTGCCGCAGGCGCAGGCCAACTTCGAATCCGCCCTCGCCAGCTACCGGGTCGGCGACGTCGACTTCGGCACCTTGTTGGAGGCCTTGGAGGCCTGGCAAGGCGCTGATCTGTCGCGCGTGGATGTCCGTCGTAATGAACTCGTTGGCGCCGCTACGGTGCGCGCCCTGATTGGGAGTGTCGAATGAATCGGTTCAATTGGAGTGTCCTGGCCCTCGCTGTTGGAGCGGCGCTGGCCCTGGGGTGGTGGTCGGGACGCGCCTCGGCGCCGGACGCCGGGTCGCTCAACGTCCAAGAGACCTCGGCCGAATCGGGCGAGCGCAAGATCTTGTACTACCGCAACCCCATGGGTCTGCCCGACACTTCGCCCGTGCCCAAGAAGGACGCCATGGGCATGGACTACATCCCGGTATTTGAGGGCGGAGAGCCGGCCGCGGAGCCGGGAACGGTCGTGTTGCCGCCCGACAAGGTCCAGAAATTGGGCGTGCGCACCGAGGTGGCCGTTCGAGAGGCCTTGGTCGCCAACGTCCGTGCGAGCGCCTCGGTGCAGGTGGACGAGACTCGGCAGTTTGCGGTCGCTCCGCGTTTCGAGGGCTGGATAGAGACCCTGCATGCGAACCAGACCGGCATGACAGTGCGGCGCGGCGAGCCGCTGATGGCGATCTACAGCCCGGAGCTGATCGCGGCCCAAGGCGAGTACGCGGTGGCCGATGCGGCGGCGAAGCGTCTGGCCGACAGCGATCCGGCCAGCGCGGCCACCATGCGCCAGTTGCGCGACGCGGCGCAAACGCGCCTACGCAACTGGGAGGTGGCCGGGGCACAGGTCGCTCGCCAGGGTCGAGAGGCCCGCCTGGTGCTGTCGGCACCCGCCGATGCCGTTGTGGTCGACAAGCCTGTCGTCCAGGGTGACCGATTCACCCCGGGCCAGACCATTCTGCGGCTCGCCGACCTCTCCACGGTCTGGGTGATCGCCGAGGTGCCGACATCGGCATCGGCCGATCTGGCGATCGGCAGCCAAGCCAGCTTCGAGACGCCCAGCCTGCCCGGACAGCGCTTCGAAGGCGAGGTGAGCTTCCTGCAGCCGGTCGTCAACCTGGCCAGCCGCACGGTCGGCGTGCGAATTGAACTGCCCAATCCCGATGGGGTCCTGCGCCCCGGGCTCTTTGGCGATGTGGAACTGCAGGGCCGCAGCGGGGAGCCTACCGTCGTGGTGCCGCGTTCGTCCGTCATCGACTCCGGGACGCGCCAAGTGGTTCTGGTGCAAACGGCGCCGGGCCGCTTCGCGCCACGCGAGGTTCGATTGGGTGCTCGCGCCGGCGACCGGGTCGCCGTGCTGTCAGGCGTCGAGGCCGGGGAGATGGTCGTGGTCTCAGCGAACTTCCTGATCGATGCTGAGAGCAACCTGCGATCGGCCATGCAGGGCATGGAGCACGGCTCGACACCACCGGCCGAGGACCACAGCGCCCATGAAGCGGCCGCGGAGCCGACGGCACCGCCGGTCGAAGATCCGCACGCCGGCCACGCGGGAGGGCAGTGACATGCTCGCCCGCCTGATCGAATGGTCGGTCCGCAACGTCTTCCTGGTTCTGGTGATGGCGATCGCAGTCACTGCCGCCGGCATTTACGCCGTCGCCAAAACCCCGCTCGATGCCCTGCCCGACCTGTCGGACGTGCAGGTCATCGTATTCACCGAAGTGCCCGGTCAGGCGCCGCAGGTGGTCGAGGACCAGGTCACCTACCCGCTGACCACGGCCATGCTGGCGGTGCCCAAGTCCAAGGTCGTGCGTGGCTTCTCGTTCTTCGGGGCCTCGTTCGTCTATGTAATCTTCGAGGACGGTACCGACATCTACTGGGCGCGCTCGCGCGTGCTCGAGTACTTGAACTTTGCGTCCAAGAAGCTGCCCGAAGGCGTGACCCCCACGCTGGGTCCGGACGCTACGGGCGTGGGCTGGGTCTACCAGTACGTGCTTGAGGGCGAACAATGGTCACTCGACCAGCTGCGCGCCATCCAGGACTGGTATGTGCGCTACCAGCTGACCAAGGCGCCCGGCGTCGCGGAAGTGGCCAGCGTCGGCGGCTTTGTTCGCCAGTATTCCGTCACGGTCGACCCCGGCCGGCTGCGCCAGTACGGCATTCCTCTCTCGAGGATCTCGGAGGTGATCGCCAGCAGCAATCGGGACGTCGGCGGACGCGTCCTCGAGATGGCGGAAACGGAATACATGATCCGCGGCCGCGGCTACCTGCGCGGCATTGAAGACATCGAACAATTGGTCGTCAAGGCCGAGGACGGCACCCCGGTTCTCGTGGGCGACCTGGCCCGGGTCGAGCTGGTGCCGGATGAGCGCCGTGGCGTCACCGAGCTCAACGGGGAAGGAGAAGCGGTGGGCGGCATTGCGGTGGCGCGCTACGGCGAGAACGCCTTGTCGGTGATCGAGGGACTCAAACAAAAGATCGCGGAGATCGGCCCGGGCCTGCCGGAGGGCGTCTCGATCCGCGCCGTCTACGACCGCTCCGACCTGATCCACCGGGCCATCGCCACCCTGCGCTGGACACTGCTCGAAGAGAGCCTGATCGTCGCACTGGTGTGCATCGTGTTTCTCTTCCACGTGCGCAGCGCCTTGGTGGCCATCATCATGCTGCCCGTAGGCGTGCTGATCGCGTTCCTGGCGATGCGCCTGCTGGGCATGAACTCCAACATCATGAGCTTGGGCGGCATCGCCATCGCCATCGGCGCGATGGTGGACGCGGCGATCGTGATGATCGAAAACGCGCACAAGCACATCGAGCGTGATGATGGAACCAAGCCTCGTATCCAGCTGATCATCGATGCCTGCCGCGAAGTCGGCCCCGCCCTGTTCTTTAGTCTGTTGATCATCACCGTATCGTTCCTGCCAGTGTTCGCCCTGGAAGCGCAAGAGGGCCGTCTGTTTCACCCGCTGGCCTTCACCAAGACCTTTGCCATGGCAGGCGGCGCCCTGCTGTCGGTGACCCTGGTGCCGGTGCTGATGCTGCTGTTCGTGCGCGGCAAGATCCTGCCTGAAGCCAAGAACCCGGTGAACCGGTTCCTGATCGCGATCTATCGGCCGGTGATTGCCGTTGTGCTTCGGCACAAGGCGGCCACCTTGGTGCTGGCGCTAGTTGCCTTGCTCGGAACGGCTTGGCCTGCCTCGCGCTTGGGCAGTGAGTTCATGCCCACGCTAAACGAGGGCACCCTGCTCTACATGCCTGCGTCGCTGCCCGGCATGTCGGTCACCAAGGCCGCGGAGCTGCTCCAACAGCAGGACCGGATCATCAAGACCTTCCCGGAAGTCGAGTCCGTGTTCGGCAAGGCCGGCCGGGCCCTCACCGCCACGGACCCGGCACCGCTGGAGATGTTCGAGACGGTCATTAACCTCAAACCCGAGGAGCAGTGGCGGGAAGGCATGACCATCGACAAGCTTATCGCCGAGATGGATACGGCGCTGCAGTTCCCGGGCGTGGCCAACTCCTGGACCATGCCGATCAAAGCTCGCACCGACATGCTGGCCACCGGCATCCGCACGCCGATTGGCATCAAGGTGTTCGGGACGGACCTGGGCGAGATGGAGCGACTCGCCAAGGAAATCGAGGCTGCCGTGCGCACGGTTCCGGGCACCACCAGTGCCTACGCCGAGCGTCTCACCGGCGGGTTCTACCTCGACATCGAACCCGACCGTCGCCAGCTGGCGCGCTACAACCTGCCGGTCGGCGAGCTGCAGGACGTCATCGCCGCCGCGCTGGGTGGTGAGATGGTCACCACAACGGTGGAAGGGCGAGAGCGATTTGGTGTGATCGTGCGCTATCCCCGTGAACTGCGTGACAGTCCGGAAACCATCGCGCAGCAAGTGTTGGTGCCAACCATGGAGGGCGCCCAGATCCCCTTGGGCGAGTTGGCGCAGGTGACGGTTCGCAAGGGGGCCCCCTCGATCCGGACCGAGAACGCCCTGCTCTCAGCCTACATTTACGTCGATACCCGCGAAGCGGACATGGGCGCCTATGTCCGGGCCGCACAGGAGGCCGTGGCCGATTCGGTCACCTTCCCACCAGGGTACTACGCTACGTGGAGTGGCCAGTACGAGTATATGCAGCGGGCGATCGCCAAGATGAAGATTGTGGTGCCGGTGACGCTGTCCCTGATCTTCCTGCTCTTGTACTTGAACTTCCGACGGGTCACCGAATCGGTGATCGTGATGCTGTCGGTGCCGTTTGCCTTGGTCGGCGGTGTGTGGCTGATGTGGGCGTTGGACTACAACTTGAGTGTCGCGGTCGCCGTCGGCTTCATTGCGCTGGCCGGCGTCGCTGCCGAAACCGGCGTGGTGATGCTGATCTACCTTGACCACGCCCTGGACGCCCGCGCCCAGGCTCGCCGAGCACAGGGCGAGGCGCTGACGTTGGCGGACATCACCGACGCCATCGTCGAAGGCGCAGTCGAACGCGTCCGACCCAAGATGATGACAGTGGTCGCAATCATGGCGGGTCTGCTGCCGATCATGTGGAGCACCGGCACCGGCTCGGAGGTCATGCGTCGCATCGCCGCGCCAATGGTCGGCGGCATGGTGTCGTCTACGATTCTGACGCTGGTCGTGATCCCGGTGATCTACGCGCTGGTCAAGCGCCGGGAGCTGTTGGGTCCTCGTGCTTCGTCCGGACCCGTCGCTGAGTTGCCGGAGGCGGCGCAATGAGTCTCCGGTGCTCGGCCATTGACCTGTGTGCGACACCCAGCTTTAGGGTCGATGCACCCCGAACGGGGCTTGCCATGGCCCGGCACCCGGCCCGGGTCCGTCGCCGAGGCTAGGGAGCAGATCCTCGGCCCGGGCGATGGGTTCCGGGCCGGGGGTCTGCTCCCGGTTCTTCGGGCTGTCCTGTCATCTACTTGCACACGGAGTTCGACATGAACCACCACGACTCGCACGCTTCCCCACCGTCGCGCCCCCCCTGCGCCTTGGTGGCTCCGGCTGGCCTTTTTGGGCTTCCTGGCCATAGCCGGCTTTTTCCTGCTGGTCGAGCACGGCGCGCATCTGTTCGGCGCCCTGCCCTACGTCCTGATCGGCGCGTTTTTCGCCCTGCACCTGGGCATGCATGCCGGCCATCGCCACGGCGGTCACCGCCATGACAAGACCCAGCCGCCGCCGTCCAATCCCGCACCCCCCGCCGACGACGACCGCCCGCCCGGCGGCCACCACCACTAAACGAGGAGACGGTCATGTCCAGCGCTTCCGGTTATGGCTTGTGGACCCTGGCGGTCCTCAATGCCGGGCTCTTCATCTTCTTCGCCTACACCTTCTACACGCCGGCCACCCGCCGCGACTGGCGCAGCTTCGGCATGTACTCGGCGTTCATCGTGGCGCTGTTTGCCGAGATGTACGGTTTCCCCCTGTCGCTCTATTTCCTTTCGGGCTGGCTGACCAGCCGCTTCCCGGAGGTGAACTGGCTCTCGCATGATGCGGGCCACGTGTTCGAGATGATCTTCGGTTGGCGGGCCAACCCGCACTTCGGGCCCTTCCATGTCCTGAGCATGGTGTTCATCGTCTGGGGATTTTGGCTGCTGTCCAGCGCCTGGGCGGTGCTCTATCGCGCCCAGCGCCTGGGTCAGATGGCGGCCACGGGCCCCTATGCCCGGATCCGGCACCCGCAGTACGTGGCCTTCGTGCTGATCATGTTCGGCTTCCTGCTCCAGTGGCCGACCCTGATCACGCTGGCGATGTTCCCGATCCTGGTCATCGCCTACTGGCGGCTGTCCAAGGCGGAGGAGCGCGACAGCCTGGCGCGGTTTGGCGAATCGTACGCGCGCTACCAGGCCGTGACACCCGCCTTCATCCCGGGCCGGCGCCGGCCGGCGGTGACGGCATGAGCGGGCCCGGCAACGCGACGGCATATGCCCGACGCCTGGGATGGGCCGTGGTGGGCACCGCGGGGGTCGTCCTCGCCGCGTTCGTTGCGATAGCCCACGCGGCGCCCACGGACCAGCGGCAACAGAACGAGCGGATCACGCTCTACTACGGTGTGGTGCCCGCGGCCCTGTCCCAGGCGGCTCTGGCGGCGCACCCGCCGGCGCCGGACGTGCACGGTACCGTCCGGCCTGCGGCGGGTACCCATCACCTGGTCGTCGCGCTGTTTGATACCCCGACCGGCCAGCGCATCACGCAGGCCACGGTGACCGTGCGGCACACCCCGCCGCAGGGCGCGGCGATGAGCAAGGTGCTCGAGCCCATGCCGCTGGGAGACGCGCTGTCGTTCGGAACGACCCTGGTCATCGCCGAAGGGCGTAATCACCGTTTGCGCATCGAAGTTCGCCGTGGCGAAACCGTAGATCGGTTCGACGTGGTGTACGACAACCTGCACGGCGGTCCGTGATGGACTGCCGGGCGCCAACCCAGCGAGGGGAAATCACCTGATGCGTCGCCAAATCGTGTGGAGTTTGCTGGCGGTGGTGGCGCTGACCGGCGCCGCCGCGCTCGCCTACCAATGGCTGCGGGCACCTCCCCTGCCGGCCGGATTCGCCTATGGCAGCGGCCACGTGGAAGCCACGGAAGTGCGCCTGGCCGCCGAGACCGGCGGACGGGTGGTGGAGCAACGGCTCGTGGAGGGGCAGCCGGTCCAGGCCGGTGTCGTGTTGCTAGTGATCGACCCGGTCACCACGCAGGACCAACTCAGTAGCGTGCAGGAAGAGGCGCAGGCCATTCGGGCGAGCGTGGCAGCCCTGGATGCGCAGATGGCGTCCTGGCAGCACCATGTCGAGACGGCGCGCCAGCAACGGGCACGGATTCAGCGGCTGGTCGCTAGCCAAATCGCGACGGCGCGGGAGCTGGACAGCGTCAACGACGCCGTCAACCAGGCCGAAGGTGAACTGGGACGGCTGCGGGCGCAGCGGGCTAGCCTGCAGGCGCAGGTGAGCAGCGTGGAGTCGCGGGTGCGGCTGGCCCAGACCAATGTCAGCCGGACCGAGGTCAAAGCGCCGCAGGATGCCACGGTCCTCGTGCGCGGGGTCGAGGTTGGCGAAGTGATCCAGCCGGGCCAGCCCTTGGCCCTGCTGGCGGACCTGCGTCGCATCGAGCTTAAGGTGTACCTGGCCGCCAACGATGCCGGCCGGGTCAAGCTCGGCCAGTCGGCGCAGGTGCGGGTCGATGCCTACCCGGACCAGACGTTTCCGGCCACCGTCGCCCGGGTCGATCCTTACGCCCAGTTCACGCCGCGCGATATCCACGTGCCCGATGAGCGGTCACAGATGGTCTATGGCGTGACGCTGGTGATCGACAACGCCGAGCAGCAGCTCAAGCCGGGCATGCCGGCGGACGCCTGGATTCGATGGGACGCGCAGGCGCCCTGGCCCACGCCCTTGCGCGTGCCGCAGTGACATCCACTGCTCGCCTTGTCGCTCAGGGGCTGGGCCGGCGGTTTGGCCCGCGCTGGGCCGTGCGGGATGTCAGTCTGTCGCTTGCCCCGGGCGAAACGCTGGGCGTGGTCGGGGCCGATGGCGCCGGCAAGACCACGTTGTTGCAGATGTTCGCCGCCATTCTGGATCCCAGTGAAGGGACCTGTACCGTTCTGGGCGGCGATTCGCGCCGCGACAGCAAACGCATTGCCGCGGGCCTGGGCTACATGACTCAAGGTTTCACCCTCTACGACCGCCTCACCGTCGAGGAGAACCTGCGCTTGGCGGCCGCGCTGCGCGGCGTCAGCGATGCCGACTACGGTCCGCGGCGGGCGCAGCTGCTGGCCATGGCGGGCCTCGCCCGGTTCACCGAGCGCCTGTCGGGCAAGCTCTCGGGCGGCATGCGCAAGAAGCTGTCGCTGTGCACGAACCTGATCCATGCGCCGCAGCTGCTGATCCTGGATGAACCGGGCCTGGGCGTGGACCCGCTCTCGCGGCGGGAGCTATGGACGATGCTCGCCCGGTACCGCGAGACCGGCGTGGCCACGATCGTGGCCACGTCCTACATGGACGAAGCCGAGCGCTGTGACCGGGTCCTGCTGCTGCGCGACGGCCAGCCCCTCGCATTGGACACGCCGTCGGGCTTGCGAACCCAGGCCGCGGGCCGGGTGTTCGAACTGCGCGGCCCGGACCTTGCGCAGCGCCTTCCCGCCCTGCGCGCCCTGCCCCAGGTCCGGGGCCTGCAGGTCCTGCCCGACCGAGTGCGTTTCCAGTCCCGCGATCCCGCTGCGGCGCCGGTCCCCGGCAGCCAGCCGGCGGTGCCCGGCCTGGAAGACGTGTTCGTCCTGCACGACACGGCGCCCGAGCCCGAGACGCCGGCGGCACCACCGGTGGCCGCAGCGGCCCCGGGGCCCGGCCTGGTCACCCGCGAGGTCTCGGTTGTGTTTGGCGGTTTCCGGGCCGTGGACCGGGTGTCGCTGTCGATCCAGCCTGGGGAGTTGCTCGCCCTGCTCGGGCCCAACGGCGCCGGCAAGACCACCCTGATCCGGGGCCTGTGTGGCCTGGTGCCCTTTGCCGAAGGCCAGGCACAGGTCGCCGGCTTGTCGCTGCCCGGCCAGATCGCCGCCGTGCGCCAGCGCATCGGCTACATGTCCCAACGCTTCTCGCTCTACCTGGACCTGACCGCGCAGGAGAACCTCGACTTCTTCGCCAGCGCCTACGGCCTGCGCGGTGAACGGGCCCGCGAAGCGATTGCACAAGCAACCACGCAACTGGGACTGACCCTGGAGTCGGGGCGACTGGTGGCGGCGCTGTCCGGGGCCGAGCGCCAGCGGCTGGCCCTGGCCTGCGCCATCCTGCACCAACCGGCGGTGCTGTTCCTGGACGAGCCGACGTCCGGTGTGGACCCCTTGGCGCGCTACCGGTTCTGGTGGCTGATCCGGCGCTTGGCCCAGGGCGGCATGAGTATCCTGGTCACGACCCACTACCTGGACGAGGCGGCGTACTGCGACCGCATCGGCCTGATGCACCAGGGCGCGCTGATCGGCTGGGGCACGCTCGACGCCTTGCGGGCCCAGACCGGTCAGTCGGCGGACGCCTCGGTGGAGACGGTGTTCGTGCAGGCCATCGCCCAGGCCACGGCGAAGACGGGAGCTGCCGCATGAACCGCCGGCGCGTCCTGGCGCTGATGGGCAAAGAGTGTCGGGAGCTGGCGCGCGATCCGCTGACCATCGGACTGGCGATCCTGATGCCGCTGGTGATGCTGTTCCTGTTCGGCTATGCCGTCACCTTGGACGTCAACAACATCCGCCTGGGCGTCCTGGACGAAGACCGGTCCCCGGCGAGCCGGGAACTGGTGGATCGATTCACGGCCAGTGGGTACTTTGAGCAAAGCCACGCTTTCGACACGACGCGCCAGGCCGAACAGGCGTTGCAACGCGGCCAGGTGCGCGTGGTCCTGGTCGTGCCGCGCCGATTCCAGCGGGCGCTGGTGCGCGGCGAGGCCGCGCCGGTGCAGCTGCTGGTGGACGGCGCGTTCGCCTCCAGTGCCGCGCTGGCCTTGGGCTACGCCGAAGCCATTGTCGCCAGCTATCCGGCGGCGCCGCGCCAACGGATCGAGACCCAAGTCCGGGTCTGGTACAACCCGGGTCTTCGCAGCGCGAATTTTGTTATCCCGGGACTGTTCGCCGTGATCCTGATGGCGTTCCCGCCCCTGCTCACCGCATTGGCGATCGTGCGCGAGAAGGAGTCGGGCACGATTGAACAGATCTACGCCTCGCCGGTGACCTCGGCGGAATTCGTGCTGGCCAAGCTCCTGCCCTATGCCGGCGTCGCGCTGCTGGAGATGGTGCTGTTGGTCGGTGTCGGAATTGTCTGGTTCGACGTGCCGTTCGCCGGCAGCCCGGCGCTGCTGGCGGCCGCGTCCGGGGTCTACGTGCTCACCACGGTGGGCATCGGCCTGCTGGTCTCGACCATCACCCGGACCCAGCTCAGTGCGATGCTGGTGGCGCTGATCGTCAGCCTGATGCCCTCGTTCCTGTTCTCGGGCTTCCTGTTCCCGGCTTTCACGATGCCGCTGATTCTGCAGCTCTACAGCGCCTTGGTGCCGGCGAGCTATTTCGTCGAAATCTCGCGCGATGTGGTGCTCAAAGATGCCGGCCTGGTGGCGCTGGCGCCCAATTTGGCCTGGCTGGCACTGTACACGGCGGTGGTGTTTGTCTTCGCGGCGTGGCGCCTGCGCCAGAAGGTGGCGGCGTGAGTGGGCGCTTTGTCGGCCTGCTGCGCAAGGAGGTGACGCAAGTGTTGCGTGACCGCACCGTGCTGTTCCTGATCCTGTTCCTGTACACCGTCGAAGCGGTGATGTGCACGCTGGCCTTGACCTTCGAGATCCGCGAACTCCCGGTGGCGGTGGTGGACCAGGACCAGAGCGTGGCCAGCCGGCATTTGGTCGCCTTGCTGCAGGCGACCGAGACCTTTGAGCTGCGCGAGGTGAGCGATCAGCCCCGGCGAGGCGAACAGGCCCTGCAGGCGGGGCGGGTGGCCATGGTCTGGGTGATCCCGCCGGGGTTTGAGCAGGCCTACCAGCGCGGCACCCGGCCCACCCTGCAACTGCTGCTCGATGGCACCAACTCCAACGTCGCTGAAAACGCCCGTCACTACGCCATGCAGGTCGTGCGGCGGTTCGAAGGCGACCGGCCCCCGTTGCAGGTGGCGGTGGGCACGCGCCCCGGCCAGGCCGTGGCCGTCCCCCGGGTCTGGTACAACCCCGAGCAGGAAACCAAGAACTTCATGGTGCTCTCGATGATGGCCCTGGCCGCGATGCTGGTCGGGGTCATGGTTCCGGCCGCATCGATCGTGCGCGAGAAGGAGCACGGAACCATCGAGCAGTTGCTTGTGTCGCCGGTCACCCCGTTGGAACTGTTCGCCGCCAAGACCATCCCGACCGTGGCCGTGAATTTGCTGGCCATCTTCCCCGCCCTGCTGATCGTCGCGGCCTTCGACGTGCCCCAGCGCGGCAGCCTGGTGACGCTGCTGGTACTCGCGGCGCTGTTCCAGCTCAGCGCGATCGCCATGGGGGTCTTCGTGGCCGCCGTGACCCGCACCTTGCAACAGGCACTGCTGCTGGCCTTCTTTGCACTGTTTCCGGTGATGTTCCTGTCTGGCACGATGACGCCGATCGAGTCGATGCCGCCGGTGCTGCAGAGCGCCTCGCTGCTCAGTCCCTTGCGCTACTACATGGAGGTACTGCTGGGCGTCTTCCTCAAAGGCACCGGCTGGGCCGAGCTCTGGCCCCAGGCCCTGGCCATGACCGGGATCGGGTTGGCGCTGTTCGTGGCGGCCGCCGCCGTGTTCCGGCGCAAACTGGCCTAGGCCATGCCCCAGGCTGTCAACGCGCCCGCCGCGGCCATCAGCGCGTACGCCAGCGCCAAGGGCCCCGCCACGGCGCGGCCGGCCAGGCCGGACGCGAGCGCCAGCTTGGTGGCCTGGTTGACGGCAGCGCCGAGCAACAAAGCCCAAGCCGCGACCGCGGGCGTCACGATCCCCTCGCCGACCAACCGCCCAGTGCTGACGATGATGGCGTCGACATCCGCCAATCCGGCGACGGCCGAGGTTAAGAACAGTCCGGCCTCACCCCACCAATCGGTCAGGGCCCGGCTGACAAGCGCGATCACAGCAAGCAAACCGGCGAAGCCCAGCGCAAAGCGCAGCGCGAGCGGATTGCGGAGCGCGGGCTCGGGCAGCGACGCGTGGGAGGTCCGCTGCCACAGCAGGCCCAGCACGCCACCCGCAACCGCCATCGCGGCCAGGATGGGCCACAATCGGGCCAGCAAGGGCGGCGCCGTCACCGCGATCACGCCGATCATGCGGGCGAACATGGCGGCGCAGGCCAGGATGGCGCCGGCGGCCGCCGGTCGGGCCAAGGCGGGCGTGGTCGCGGCCACCCGCGCCAAGGCCGCCGTGGTCGCCGTGGAGGACACGATGCCGCCCAGCAGCGACGTGATCATGAGGCCCCGGCGCGGGCCGGTGATCCGCATGGCGACGTATCCCGCGAACGACAAGCCGGCGATCAGCACCACCGCCCACCAGAACCGATACGGGTTGATGGCGCCATACGGCCCGAAGCCCTGGTCGGGCAGAACCGGCAAGATCACCACCGAGATCAGCAGCAGCTGGAACGCGGCCGCGAGTTCGTCGCTCGAAAGTCGTGTGATGCCGCTGTGTAGCGTGTCCTTGAGCTGCAGCAGGAGCACCATCAGAACCGCTGCGGCTGCGGCTGCGGCCGGGGCACCCCCCGCGGCCAGGGCACCAATCATGAAGGTCGCCAAACCCGCCATGAACGTGGTGAGCCCCATCGCACGATGCATCCAGGCCGTGGCCAGGTACCCGGCCAACAGCGCCAGCGCCACGGCCGCACCGAGTGTGATCAATACGCCCGGCCCCCAACGCTGGGCCCCCAGCGCGCCCAAGCCGCCCAGCAGGCCGATTACGCCAAACGTGCGCAGGCCGGCCGGCCGATGGCCCTCGGCAACCGAGCGTTGGCGCCAGCCACGCTCCACACCCACCAACAGGCCCGCGGCCAAGGAAAACAACAGCCCGGTCAGTTCGTCCACGTGGGCTCGCCCGAAGAGTCAGTTCGCCGGCCAGCATGGCACGTCGGGCCCATCCACCGTCAAGGAGGTCGCAGGGCGATGGAGCCGGTGAGCGCTGACTCCGCCGTTGCTTCGGTGCCGCGGCAACTACGTGGACCACTGTTGGCGCTGTTCGTGATCGCCACCGCGTACGGCCTGGTGTTGCCGGTGCTGCCGGCCCTGCTTGCCACGGTGGCACCCGAGGACATCGCCGCCGCCACCGGGATGATGATGGCGACCTATACGCTGGCGACAGTGGTGGCCTCACCGGTGTGGGGGTGGCTGCTGGACCGCTATTCCGCCCGCCGGTTGCTGTTGATCGGTCTGGTGGGCCAAGGTCTGGTGCAGTTGGCCCTGTGGTGGCCATCGTCGCTGACCGTACTGGTCCTGGTCCGCGCCCTGCAGGGCGCGCTCGGCGCCGTGGCCGTGCCGGCCGTGCTCACGCTGGCGGCGCAGTGGTGTCCGCCCACGGTCTACGGGACAGCGGTTGCACGGGTGTCACGGGCGGCGCTCCTGGGCGGGCTGGCGGGACCGCTACTGGGTGGGGCGCTGGCCCAGGGCGCCAGCCTGCGGTTGCCGATTGCGCTGGCGACGGGCTTGATCTTGATCGCCGCGATCGCCGTGGCGCGCATACGCACGCTACCCACCACCGCGTCGCTAGCCGCGCCGTCGCGGCTCCCGGATCGGCCGCGCCTGTGGTTGTTGGCCGCGGCAGCCATGGTCGCCGGCTTGGTGATGGGAGCTATGGAGGTCGGGGTGAGTGTGCGCGGGCGCGAAGAACTGGGGCTGTCGGCGCCGGCGATCGGATTGTTGTTCTCAGGCTGCGGCTTGGTGATGATCGCGGTGCAGACCGGCGTGTTCCAACCTCAGCGCGATCCAACCAGCTTATGGCGCTGGTTGGCGCCGGCATTTCTGGTTTCGGCGTTGGGGGTCGGTGTGCTGCGCTGGACGTCGGAGGCGTGGATGCTCGGCGCCGTTGTGGCATTGGTGGCGGCTGGGGGTGGCGTCCTGCAACCGACGATCAGCCTGTGGATCGTACGGAGCGCCGGCCGGGCGCACGGGTTGCAACTGGGCCTGCGCGCCGCCCTGGGCGGGCTGGGACAAGCCGCAGGTGCACTGTTGGGCGGCGTGGCATTCCGCGCTCAAACACCGCAAACCGCTTGGATCGCCGTCGTGGTGGGCCTCGCCGTGGTAGTCGCGGTCGCCTTGGCGCGGCGTCCGCCCGGGCCCGAGGCCGCCCCGTGAGTACGCCGGACTCGCGCCTTGACCCGGCCGGGGACGGGCGTATGCTTCTAAGCAAGTTCCCATTTGGGATCCGGCTGCGTCGTTTGACCCACGTCAACTCCCCGTCCCGCGACCTGCGTTAGGGTGATCTCGATGATGAATCGCTTCCGCCGCCACCGCTGGCGTACACCGATCTCGCTGCTGGCGATGCTGGCACTGGTGTGGGCCCAACTGGCCCTGGCGAGCCATCCGGCGTGCGCACTTTCGGCGATGGCGTCCATGCCCACCCACGCCCAGCATGCCGATCACGGCGTTGCCGTCGCGGTCGAAACACCCCCGCCGTGCCACGGTGCCCCGCTCAGCAGCGAGTCGCCCCTGTGCGCCTCCCATTGCAGCCAAGGTGACCTGAGCAAGGAGGCGCCACGCTTGGCGTCTGTCCCCGCCTTGGGCCCACTGCCGACTCTGCCAGTCGTAGCCGTTCAGCGACTGCCGGATGCGGCGGGTCACGCGGTGGCCGCTCGTCCGCATAGCGCTTGGCATCGACCTACGCCGCACCCGGCGAGCCTCCTGCTGATCTGATCCCGCGCCGATGACCGGCCGGTGCCCGTCCGGGCTCCGGTCGCTTCGGTGCAGCCGCCGTGTCCACGGCCTGCCCCGCCGACTCCTACCGCATCGCCCCTGGGCAGCGGTTCGTGCGAGGCCAAGACGATGGGATCGTCCCACTCCAAGCGTGTTATCACTGCCGCTCTGCGCCGGCCGGCGTGCCTTGACCTGTGTTCGACACACAGGTTTACGGTCTCCGGACGGTTCTGCGGGAGCATGCAATGACGGCCGACCTTCGCAAATCCGATCCGCCGATGACGGTGCGCCGTCTGGCGCACTTGGGAGGCGTGACCGTGCACGTGGTGCGCAACTACCTGCGCCGCGGCCTGCTTCGCGCCGCCAGCCACACCGAGGCCGGCTACCAGTTGTTCTCGACCGCGGAACTGCATCGCCTGCATTTCATCCGCACGGCGCAGCGTCTCGGCTTCACCCTCGCCGAGATCGAGGAAATCCTACGGCGCAGCCGCCAGCGCAAGAGCCCATGTCCGCTGGTACGCGACATCATCAGCCGTCGGCTGACGGAAACCCGCGACCAGCTCGAGCAACTCCTGGCGCTGCAGACGCGAATGGAGCAAGCCGTTGCCCAGTGGTCTCGCCTGCCCGACGCCGTGCCGACGGGCAGTGACGTCTGCGCGCTGATCGAGGCCGTCGCGGCCAGCGAGGCCGCCGCCGTTCCCAAATCCACCTCGCGGCGCCTCTTGGGCCGTCGCGCCTCTGCAGAGGAAAAGACCTCATGACGCGGCCCCGTCAATCCCCCTTGTCTTGCGGGCTGTCGCTGTCGGTAACGGCGGTCCTGCTGTACCTGGCCTGCACGCTGATCGTGGCGTGGTCCCCCGGCGCCCTGGTCGCCGGCCTGGGCCTGGTCGTGCACGGACTGAGCCTGTCCGGCCTCACGCCGGCGGTCGGTGAACTGCGCTGGAGCGCGGTGCTGATCGGTTCGCTCGCGATCGCCGGTTACGCCTTCGTGGCGGGCGCCTTGTTCACCATTGTCAATCGCTTGATTGGAGGTAACCGATGAACCGCTCTAACGTTTCCCTGCTGCTCGCGAGCCTGTTCGCGGCCCCGTTGGCCGTCGCCGCACCGCCGGAGACCGACGAGCCGACCGACGACACCCCGGTGATGCTGATCACCTATGTGCGCCTGGCGATCAACGAGGAGCACGAAACCCAGGCACGCTTTGGCACGGCGTATGAGCAGTACGCGGACGCGGTGCCGAGGTTCTTCCCACGCCGTCGCCGGCCGCTGGCGGTGGCGTCATGAGCACCGCCATGAACACTCAGGCGGTAAGGGTCTGGCCGATCGGCGACATGCTGACCGAGGGCTGCGCCCGCACGCTGGCCGCCACGGTTCGCGGGTTGCCGGGCGTGCAGGCCGCCGAAGCCAATTTTGCGGCCGGCACGCTTCAGGTGCGCTATACCCGCGGCGCTGCGGAGCCGACGGCGATTACGGCGGCGATTCGCGCTTGCGGCTTCACCTGCCGCGCCCCGTCCGCCGAGTTTGTCCCGCCAGGCGCCTCCGCCGGGTCGGCCGCCAGTCACTCTGCACATGCCGGCCATGCCCCGTCGCCCTCCCCCGCAGCGTCGGCCCTCCCTGAGGACGCGACGCCGTCGATGCAAGGGCACGCGGGCCATGCGCCCGTCGCGCCGGACAAGCGCGGCGCGGACCCGCACGAGGGCATGCACCACGGGGGCGATTTGCACGCGGCGGCGGCGGACATGCGCCGGCGCTTCATAGTCGCCTTGGCGTTCTCCATCCCGCTGTTTATCTGGTCCCCGATGGGGCTGATGAGCGCGCCGGCGACGCCATTCGGCCTAACTGAGAACGTCTGGCTATGGCTGCTGGCCAGCGGTGCGCTGCTCTACCCGGGCTGGCCCTTCTTCACGGCCGCGATCCGCTCGCTGCGCCGTGGCGTCCTCGACATGGCGGTGCTGGTGTTGCTCAGTGTCGGCACGGGCTATGTCTTCAGTCTGGGCGCGACGTTTGTGTTCGATGGCCCCAACTTCTACGAGGCTTCCTCGGTCCTGCTGACCTTCATCCTGCTGGGCCACTGGCTTGAGATGCGGGCCCGCGCCGGTGCCTCGGATGCCATGAAGGCCCTGCTCAAACTCTCGCCGCCGCGGGCGATCGTGCGTCGCGACAATGTCGACGTGGAGATCGCCACTGACGACGTGCAGGTGGGCGATGTGGTGGTCGTGCGTCCCGGCGCCAAGGTGCCGGTCGACGGCGAGGTGCTCGAGGGCCAGTCCCAAGTGGACGAGTCGATGCTCACCGGCGAGTCGATGCCGGTGAAGAAGGCGCCGGGCGCTCTGGTGGTTGGCGGCACCATCAATCGCAGCGGCGCCTTCACTTACCGCGCCACCAAAGTCGGCGCCGACACCGCGCTTGCCCAGATCATCCAGTTGGTCCAGGCCGCCCAGAATTCCAAGGCCCCGGCCCAGCTGCTGGCCGACCGCGCCTCGCAATGGCTGGTGCTGGCGGCGATCGTGATCGGCTTGCTGACGTTCGCCGTCTGGTTCTGGTGGCTCGGTCAGACGCTGCTGTTTGCGCTCACCCTGACGATTACGGTGTTCGTGATTGCCTGCCCGGATGCGCTGGGCCTGGCAACGCCCATGGCGATCATGATTGGTACGGGCCTTGGGGCCCGCCACGGCATCTTGTTCAAACATGCCGAGGCCATCGAGCAATGCGCCCGGCTCAACGTGGTGATTTTCGACAAGACTGGCACCTTGACGGTGGGACAACCCGACGTGGTGGATACCGTGGCGGCGGCGGACTGGGACCAGGCGCGCTTGATCGAGGTTGCGGCCGCCGTGGAGGCGCATTCCGAGCACCCGCTGGCACAGGCGATTCTCAAGCACGCCGGGCCGGTCACGGATCGCGCCACCGATTACACCAATATCGACGGCCAAGGCGCGATGGGTCGGGTGGGCGGGCGCTGGGTGCATCTGGGCAACCGCTTGCTGATGGCCGCGCAAGGCGTGGCCGTGGACGAACTGGAGGCCCAGGCCGACGGACTCAAGGGCGCCGGCCGCACCGTCATCTACGTGGCGGTCGATCGGCGCTTGGCAGGCGTCATCGCGATTGCAGACGCCATTCGGCCAACCTCGCGGGCCACCATCGAAGAGCTGCATCGCCGCAATATCCGGGTCGCCATGATCACCGGCGACAACCGCCCGACGGCCGAGCGTGTGGCGGCCGACCTGGGGATCGACATCGTGCTCGCGGACGTGTTGCCGGGCGACAAGGCCGCCGAGGTCAAGAAGCTCCAGGCCCAGGGCCTGAAGGTCGGCATGGTGGGCGATGGCGTCAACGATGCCCCAGCCCTGACCCAAGCCGAGGTCGGCTTCGCGATCGGCGCCGGTACCGACGTGGCGATCGACAGCGCCGACACGGTGCTGATGCGCAGCGACCCCTATGACGTCGTGCGGGCGATCACGATCGCCCGCGGGACGCTGCGCAAGATGCACCAGAACCTGGCGTGGGCGGTGGGCTACAACGTCCTGGCGTTCCCGCTGGCCGCCGGTGTGCTCTTCCCGTTCGTGCTCTCGCCCGAAATCGCCGCGCTGTCGATGTCCGGCAGCTCGGTGATCGTGGCGGTCAATGCGCTGTTGCTCAAGCGTCTCCCCTTGGCCGCGGCTGCGGCCGAGTCGTCCCCCGAGTCCCTCAAGGAGTCCCTGTCATGAATACCGTCCCTGTTTCCTCCCGTACCCCGATCCTGCGCGGCCGAGCCCGTCGCTGGCTGGGTCTGGGCGTGTTGATGCTGGCCTTGGCCGGCACCGCCCACGCCGAAGAAAGCGGCTTCCGGCATGAGGTCCTGATGCGCGGTCAGATACTCGAGGCCCGCTCGGGCGCGTTGGTCGTCTGCGTGGGCGAGGCCGATGGCGCCCAGGTCGGGCAGGTGCTCGACGTCGTGCGCCACAAGCGGGTCTCCCGCAGTCCCAAGGCGGCCGGTCCCCGGTTCCGTCGCGAGCCGGTCGGCCAAGTGCGGATCACGGAGCTGTTCGATACGCACTACTCCCAGGCCCAGGTGGTCACCGGCAAGCCCAAGGTCAACGACACCGTTGAACTGATCCGCTGATGAACGAACGGCGCCTGCGGCAGCGTTGGCCGGCCCTGGGGGCTGGCGATGCAGCCGCAGGGGCCTGGCCCCGGAACCGCCTGCCCCGGGCGGCCCCTTACCCCACAAGGATTCCCCTCATGTCTTCCCCTGCGTCCCGCTCCCTGCATTTCCTCGGCGCCGCCGGCACCGTCACTGGCTCGCGCTATCTGGTCCAGGCGGCGGGTCAACGCATCCTGGTCGATTGCGGCCTGTTCCAGGGCTACAAGCAGCTGCGCGAGCGCAACTGGGCGGATTTTCCGGTCGCGCCCGCGTCCATCGACACGGTGCTGCTGACCCATGCCCACCTGGATCACGCAGGCTATCTGCCGGCCCTGGTCAAGCAAGGCTTCGCTGGACGGATCCTTTGCACCGAGGCCACGCGCGATCTGAGCCAACTGCTGCTGCCCGACAGCGGCCATCTGCTGGAGGAAGAAGCGCGCTACGCGAAGAAGAAGGGCTACTCCAAGCACGCCAATCCGCTGCCGCTGTACACCCAGGAAGATGCGATGACGTGCCTGACCCGATTCGATGGCCGCCCGTTCCTGGAGCCGCAGGCCCTCGCGCCGGGCGTCAGTGCCCGGTTCATCCCGGCCGGCCATATCCTGGGCGCCGCCCAGATTGCGCTGACCATTGACGGTCGCCGCCTGCATTTCACCGGCGACCTCGGCCGCGCCAGTGACGCGCTGATGAAAGCCCCGGCGCCGTTCGAGGGTGCGGACGTGCTGGTGTGCGAGTCCACCTACGGCAACCGCCGACATCCCACCGCCGACGCCGAGGCGGAGCTCGCGCCCGTGATCAAGCGGGTCGCCGCCCGCGGCGGCGTCATTGTCATTCCCGCCTTCGCCGTCGGCCGGGCCCAGGCCCTGATGCTGCATATCGCCCGGCTGCGTCAGCGCGGCGAGATCCCGCGCGTGCCGGTCTATCTCAATAGCCCGATGGCAATCAATGCCACCGACCTCTACCACCGCCACCATGACGAGCACCACGTGACCGACGCCGAGTGCCGGGACATGTTTGAGCTGGCCACCATGGTGCGGACCGTGGAGGAGTCCAAGGCGCTCAATATGCAGCGCGGGCCGATGATCATCATCTCCGCCAGCGGCATGCTCTCCGGTGGGCGCGTCCTGCATCACCTGGTGGCGTTTGGCCAGGACTCGCGCAACGCAATCCTGCTGGCCGGCTACCAGGCCGGCGGCACCCGGGGCGCGGCGCTGGTGCGCGGCGAGAAATCGTTGCGCATCTTCGGGCAGGAGGTGCCGATCCAGGCCGAGGTCGTGGCCATGGAGAGTTTCTCTGGCCACGCCGACAGCGAGGAACTGCTTGCCTGGCTGCGCCCGGCCCCGGTCACGCCCAAGATGACCTACATCACCCATGGCGAACCCGACGCCGCCGATGCCCTGCGCGGCCGGATCGAGCGCGAGCTCGGCTGGCACTGCCGCGTCCCTGAGCATCTGGAACGGGTGCCGCTCGGCGGCGAGGCGGCGGCATGACCGAGCACGCCCACACCCGCCTGCGCGTGGTGCGCGCCGGCATCGATACCTACCAGCAGCCGGTGGTCTATATGCACCGCGACTGCCCCGTCTGCCGCTCGGAGGGCTTTGCGGCCCTGACCCGGGTCCAGATGCGGGTCGGGACACGCGAGGTCATCGCCACCCTGAACGTCGTCACGGGCGATCACCTGGCGGTCGATGAGGTGGCGCTGTCGGACGCGGCCTGGCAGGCGGTAGCACCCGAGGCCGGCGCCTACGCGACGTTCCAGCATCCCGAGCCGGCCGCTTCGGCCGGCGCCCTGCGCGCCAAGGTGTTCGGGGCGCGGCTCGACGACGCCGACTGTCTCGCCCTGATGCGCGACACCGCCGCCAACCGGCTCTCCGACATTGAGCTGGCGGCGTTTGTGACCGCCTGCGCTGGCGAGCGCTTGGACCACGGCGAAACGATCGCCCTGACCCGGGCCATGGTGGCGGTCGGTGAGCGCCTGGACTGGGGCGGCGGTCCGGTGCTGGACAAGCACTGCGTGGGGGGGCTGCCAGGCAATCGCACCACCCCGATCGTGGTCGCGATCATCGCGGCGCTGGGGCATCGCATCCCCAAGACCTCGTCGCGGGCGATCACCTCCCCGGCCGGCACCGCCGACACGATGGAGGTGATGGCCCCGGTGGCGCTGGACTTGGCGGCGATGCGGCGGGTGGTCGAACGCGAGGGCGGCTGCATCGTCTGGGGCGGCAATGTGCGCCTGAGTCCGGCCGACGACGTGCTGATCCGGGTCGAGCGACCGCTGGACTTCGACAGCGACGGCCAACTGGTCGCCAGTGTGCTGTCCAAGAAGGTGGCCGCCGGCGCGAGCCAAGTGCTGATCGACATGCCCGTTGGGCCCACCGCCAAGGTGCGCTCGGACGCGGCGGCGCAGGCGCTGGCAGCACGACTGACCGTCACCGGATCCGCGATGGGCCTGAACCTGGCGGTCTTGCACACCGATGGTCGCCAGCCGGTCGGCATGGGCATCGGCCCGGCGCTGGAGGCCCGCGACGTGCTGGCCGTGCTGCGCGGCGCGCCCGGGGCCCCGGCCGACCTGCGCAAGCGGGCTTTGGCCGTCGCCGGCGCTTTGCTCGAGCTCGCGCCCGGCACGCCGCCCGGTCAGGGACCGGCCCTGGCCACGCAGGCATTGGACTCGGGTCGCGCCTGGGCCAAGTTCCTGGCCATCTGTGAGGCGCAAGGCGGCTTCAGCGAGCCGGGCGAAGCACCCTTCCAGGCGCCGGTAGTGGCCCCCCGTGCCGGGCGCATCGCCGCGATCGACAACCGACGCCTGGCCAAGGTGGCCAAGTTGGCCGGCGCACCCGGCGCGGCCTTGGCCGGCGTCGTCTGCACGTTGCGCATCGGGGATCCGGTCGTAGCCGGGCAACCGCTGTACACCGTGCACGCCCAGTCCCCCGGCGAGCGCGACTACGCCTTGGCCTACGCCCAGACCCACACCGACATCCTGTCCCTGGAGGCCCCATGAGCCGCGTGCTGATCCCCTTTCCCGATTTGCAGCCGCTGGCGGTGGATTTGGCGGCGCGTTTGAACGCCCGCGTGGCACCCGTGGGCTGGCGCCGGTTCCCCGACGGGGAATCGCTGGTGACGCTCGACCCCCAACTCAGCGGAGTCGACGTGGTGGTGGTGGCCGGCCTGAGGAACGTGGACTCGGTGGCGCTGGCGCTGCGCTTTGTCGCCGAGACCGCCCGCGAGCTGGGCGCCCGTTCGGTCGGCCTGGTCGCCCCGTACCTGCCCTACATGCGCCAGGACACGCGCTTTCATCCCGGCGAAGCGATCAGCGCGCCGATCTTTGCCCGGTTCCTGGAGCAAAGCGTCGACTGGCTGGTGACGGTGGATCCGCACCTGCACCGCAATCCGCGCCTGGACGGGTTGTTCTCGATCCCGACCCGCCATGTCGCCGCGGCGGCGGCGATGGCGGCCTGGGTGCAGGCCAACGTCCCCGACGCGATCTTGATCGGTCCCGACAGCGAATCGGCGCAGTGGGTTGGCGATATCGCCGCGCGGGCGCAGGTGCCGTTCCAGGTGCTGGCCAAGATCCGGGAGGGCGATCGCTCCGTCCGGGTGAGCCTGCCCGATCCCGTCGCCGCTCGCGGCCGCACGCCCGTGGTGGTCGATGACATCGTCTCCTCGGGCCATACGATGATCGAAACCCTCAAGCATCTGGCCACGCTGGGGTTGCCCCCGGCGACGTGCCTGGTCACCCACGCGGTCTTTTCCGAGGACGCCTACGAGCGCCTGCTCGCCGCCGGCGCCCGGCGCGTCGTCAGCACCGACACCATTCCCCACCCGGCCTGCAATGCCATTGCGATGGCGCCGGCGCTGGCGGTGGCCTGCGAGGCCCTGCTCGCCGAGCGCACCCCGTCCCTGGCCGCCCCGTGAGCCGCGCCGTCCACCGCCCCATCTGTGCCCTGGAGCTTCGATGAACGACCTAACCTGCCCCGCCAGCGCCATCAGCGCCATTGACCAGCACCGGATTGACCAGTTGGCCCGGCGCTACGCCCAGGCCGAGCCGGCCTTCGCCGCGTGGGCCGCCGGCTATGGCGTCATCACGCACACGCCGCTCACCCAGCTGCGCGTGCGCGCCATGCTCGAAGAGTTGGTCGCCACTGGCGCGCTGCCGGATGCAGAGACCGGCTATAGGCGCCTGAGCGCGGCCGATCGCATTGCCAGCGCGGGCATGTGGCTGGTGGCGCATATGACCTACGCCCAGCGTGTCCGGCTCGATGGCAGTCCGATGGCCGCCGAGGACTTCAAGCCGCAGCCCGAAGGCCATACCGGCGGCGCGTTGAACATGGTGCCGGCCTACACCGGTTACCTGGCGATGAATGCGCTCGATGGCCGGACCCGCGCCTGGATGATGGGCCAGGGCCACTGCGTGGCGGCGATCGATGCGCTCAACGTGATCGTCGACAACATGAGCCCGGCGCATGCGGCCCGCTATGGCCTGGATGAGCCGCGGCTGGCGCGATTCGTGGGCGACTTCTACTCCTATGCGCTCACGCCCGAGGGGCGGCCGGCCTCGCCGCTGGGCTCGCACGTCAACGCCCACACCGCCGGCGGCCTGCAGGAAGGCGGCTATCTGGGCTTTGCCGAGCTGCACTACGTGCACGCGCCGCTGCCCGGTGAGCGGCTGGTCGCGTTCGTCAGCGATGGCGCCTTCGAGGAGCAGCGTGGCGGCGACTGGGCGCCGCGCTGGTGGCGCCCGGACGATTCGGGCTTGGTCGCGCCCATCATGATCCTCAACGGCCGGCGCATCGAGCAGCGCAGCCAGATCGAACAGCAGGGCGGCGAGGACTGGCTGTATCGCCACCTGCGGCTCAATGGATTCGAACCCATCGGCCTGGACGGGCGCGATCCGGCCAGCATCGCCTGGGGCATCCATGTCATCGAGTCGCGGCTGCAGGCCTGCACCGAGGCGGCCGCGCTGCATCCCGAGGGCGATTTCCGAATCCCGCTGCGCTACGGTGTCGCCGAGGCGCCCAAGGGCTTTGGGTTTCCCGGCGCCGGCACCAACGCCGCCCACAACTTGCCGCTATCGGGTAATCCCCACCGCGATGCGGCCGCCCGCGAGCAGTTCAATGCCGGCTGTGCGCCGCTCTACGTGCCGCCGGCGGATCTGCAGGCGGCGATTGCGGCTCTCAATACACACGCGACTCAGGGTCGGCCGCGCGAGCGCGACCACGCGCTCGCGACCCGCCAGGTGGCGCTGCCGACCGTGCCCGAGCCGGCCTGGGCGGAGCCCGGCACGATTGGCTCGCCGATGGCCGCTCTGGATGGTCAGTTTGTTCGCTTGGTGCAGGCCAACCCGCAGCTGCGCCCGCGCGTGGGTAATCCCGATGAGTTGCGCAGCAACAAACTCGACGCGACCCTGGACCTGCTCAAACACCGGGTGCAGGAGCCGGAAGCCGGCGTCGCAGAATCGCGCACCGGCGCCGTGATCACCGCGCTCAATGAGGAGGCCGTCGTCTGCGCCGCCCTGGCCAACAAGGGCGGGCTCAACCTGGTGGTGACGTACGAGGCCTTCGCCCCGAAGATGCTGGGCGCCTTGCGCCAGGAACTCATTTTCTCCCGGCATCTGCGCGAGGCCGGGCGGCCGCCGGGCTGGCTGGGCGTGCCGGTCGTACTGACCTCGCACACCTGGGAGAACGCCAAGAACGAGCAGTCGCACCAGGACCCCACCCTGGCCGAAGCCTTGCTCGGCGAAATGGCGGACGGTGCCCGCGTGTGTTTCCCGCCCGATGGCAACAGCGCCATGGCGGCCCTTACCCACAGTATCCAAGCTCTGGGCACGATCACGGCCCTGGTCGTGCCCAAACGCGAGGTCCCCAATCGGCTGACGCCGGCGCAGGCCCGCCTGTTGGCAGACGAGGGCCTGCTCTTGCTGCACGGCGATCCCGACACGGCTGCCGTCTTGTTGGCCGCCACGGGCAGCTACCAGCTGGGGGAAGTGCTGCGGGCGCATCGGCGTCTTCGCGAAGCCGGTATCGCCGCGGCGGTGATCTATATCGGTGAGCCCGGGCGGTTGCGGGCCGGGCGCGACGCGCGGGAGTGCGCGTACGTGCTGTCTGATGCGTTGGTGCTGCGCCATTTCCCGGCGGGCACCCCGCGCGTGTTCGTGACCCACACCCGGCCTGAGCCGTATTTGGGCGCGTTGCGCCGAATCGACACCGGGCCCGCCACCACGCGGGCGCTGGGTTTTGTGAACCAAGGCGGCACGCTGGATGTGCCCGGGCTGCTGTTCGCCAATGGCTGCACCTGGGCGCACACGGTGGCGGCGGCGCTGGCGGTCCTAGCTCGCCCGGTGAACGATGGCTTGCGCGCCGACGAGCAAGCGGCGTTGGCCGGCCGCGGCGACCCGACCCTGATCACCCGCCCGGCATGAGCACGCCCCGGCCGATGACCGCCTCCCGCCTGCCCCGCAGCCTGCAGATCGCCGTCGCCTTGGGCGGCTTCGGCTGGACATGGTGGCGGCGGCATCGCCGTGCTCCCGACACCTTGCCGGCCCGGCTGCGCGAGACCCTCGAGGGGCTGGGCACGACGTTCGTCAAGCTTGGCCAGGGCCTGAGCCTGCGCCGCGACCTCTTACCGGCCCCGTATCTGGTCGAACTGGAGGCCCTGCACGCCCACGTCCCGCCGTTCGAGTCGGCGCTGGCAGTGGCGGCGATCGAGTCTGCATTCGGCCAGCCCGTGGACCAACTGTTCGCCGAGTTCGAGTTGGTGCCGTTTGCGGCCGCTTCGGTGGCCCAGGTGCATCGGTCCAAACTGCCCGATGGGCGCACGGTCGCGGTCAAGGTGCGCCGGCCCGGCATCGTGGCCCAGGTGCATGCCGACCTGCGGCTGCTGCGGCGCTTCGTGCGCGTCAGCCAGTGGCTGGTGCCGGGCTTGCGGCGCTACCAGCCGCTGGACCTGATCGACGAGCTGGGCCAGTTCCTGCACCAGGAAATCGACATGGTCCAGGAGGCGCGCAATATGCGGCGACTGGCCAGCACGTTCGATCCCCTGCCCTACCTGACCCTGCCCCACGTCGTGGAGCCCTTGGTCGCGCCGGCCGTGATCGTGCAGGAGTTCAGGCACGGCGCGGCGCTGGCGACGCAAAACGGTACGCCGCGCGGGCGCGAACTGGCCGGCCTGCTGCTGGATGCCTATGTGCACCAGCTGATGGGCGCCGGCGTCTTCCACGCCGATCCCCACCCGGGCAACCTGTTCGAACTGCCCAACGGTCGCCTGTGCTTCCACGACTTTGGCTCCATCGGTTTCCTGGACCCGGCATCGCGCACGGCCTTTGCGCAACTGATCGAAGGGCTGGTGGTGGATGACGCCTCGGCCGTGCTTGATGCCGTGGTCGCGATGGGATTCATCACCGGGCCGATCGACCGGCGGGCCTACGTGCGCGCCATCAGCGAAATCCTCAGCAGCCTGGCCACGCTGCCCCTGAACGAATGGTCGATGGCCGACGCGATCTGGCGCGTGGCGCGGATCGGCGCGGGCGAAAACTTCCGCCTGCCGCGCCATCTGTTGGTCCTGATGCGCACCCTGTTCCTGGCCGAGAACACGCTGCGGGCCCTGGATCCGGACCTGGACCTGATGCAAGCCCTGGGCGCCCGCGCCCAGCACATGGTCCAGACCCTGCGACAACAGGCGGGGGGCCGGCCGATGCACGAGCAACTGCTCAAAAGCGCCGAGCAGCTGCCGGTCGTGGCGATGCAGATCTTGCGACAGCTGCAACTGGACGAGGGACGGCCTGCGCTGTCGCTGCACCATCGGGGCCTGGAACCGCTGGAATCGACGCTGGCGCGCACCGGCAATCGCCTGGCCCTGGCCTTGGTGACGTTGGGACTGTATCTGGCCGGGTCAGTGATGATGCTGCACGGCGCCGGGCCGCGCCTGTGGGGCCATCTGCCGGTGCTCTCGGCGCTGGCGTTCGCCGGTGCGCTGGTGCTGTCGTGGCGATTGGTGCGCGCCATCTCGCGCTCGGGGCACTTATGAGCGCGCCGCGCGACGTCCTGACGCTCAACGTCGGTTCGGCGACCGTCAAGGCAGCGTATTACGCGGTGGATGCGCAGGGCGCCCTGATCGCGCCGGTGATCCGCGCCAAGATCGCCGTCCTGCCCGAGGATGCCCACGCTGCCCGCAGCGCAGACCGCTGGTTGTCGCAGTTGCTGGTGCAGTTGCCGGCCGGGGCCGGCCAACCCACGCGGGTGGCGCACCGGGTCGTGCACGGGGCGACCCGGCCGGGTCCAGCTCTCGTCACCGAGGCACTGATGGTCGAGCTGACGGCGCTGACACCGTTGGCGCCCCTGCATCAAGCTCCGGCCCTGCGCTTGATCGAGGCTGCCGGGCATCGCTGGCCAGGAGTACCGCAGCTGGCTGCCTTCGACACCAGCTGGCATGCGACCCTGGCCCCGTGGGCCCGGCGTCTGCCGCTGCCGGCGTCCCTGCATGCTGCGGGCGTCCAACGCTACGGCTTCCACGGGCTGGCGTTTGCGTCGGTGATGCGTCAACTCATCGCCCTCGACTCCGCGCTGGCGACGGCCCGGCTGGTGCTGGTGCACCTGGGCGGCGGCTCGAGCCTGTGCGCGGTGGCCGACGGTCGCAGCGTCGACACCACCATGGGCCTGACCCCGCTCGATGGCGTCCCGATGGCCACGCGGTCGGGCACGCTCGATCCAGGCGTGGTGCTGTATCTGGCCCAGACCCTGGCCATGCCGCTGCCCGAAATCGAGCACCTGCTGTGGCGTGACTCCGGCTTGCGCGGCCTCTCTGCCGGCAGTGGCGACATGCGTGAGCTGTTGGCCGACACCAGCGAGCCCGCAGCCCTGGCCCGAGAGCACTACGCGATGCGGGTCGCCCAGGGGATCGCCGCAATGGCCACCAGCTTGGGCGGACTGGACGGGGTCGTGTTCTCGGGGGGCGTTGGGGCGGGCGCGGCAAGCGTGCGTGCCCGGATCGCTGCGCAACTGGGCTGGATGGGCCTACGGCTCGACTCCGACGCAAACCTTCACGGCGGCCCGGCGGTGCATGCCGATGCCGCGACGATCAGCGCATGGGTCATCCAGGTCGATGAGGAGTACGAACTGTTGCAGGCCGTCTTGGCCCTGGAGGACGCGTGAGCAACGAGATGACAATGGCCCGCTCCCGCCCTGGCGAGGCGACGGTCGCCCGATTGTTGGCTTTGGCGGACGTGCAGATCGATGGCCCTCGGCCCTAGGATCTGCAGGTGCGCCATCCGGCGATGTTCACGCGCGTGTTGGCCCAAGGTTCGCTCGGATTTGGCGAAGCCTACATGGACGGCGCCTGGGTTGCGGCCGACCTTGATGATTGGGAGTGAAACACCTCGGCGACGCTCCGCCTGCGGCCGCACCAGGCGCTCACGGCCGCCCAAAGCCAGATGATTCGCCTGGAGTACTTCGAAGTTATGGTGGGGTTGGCGTTGACGCGACGCGCTCCTCTCGTCCCCTACCTCATTCAGGCCTATCGCGCGTCCCTTGTTCCGGACCGCGAATTGCCTCCGTCGTTCTTGCTGCAGGTACACGAACCCGAACAGCTTCCGCGCTGCGCCCGTTGGTCGGAGACCCCTGACGACGGATCGGCAGGGAGTTAGCAACCGGGGCGGACACCCCGGGCGCAACCCTGTATCTGCCCCAGGAACGTTCGGGAAATGCCGCGTGGCTGCTACAGCCAGCGCCGCGCCCACCAGCCGATCAGCTCCAGGCCGGGTGCATACCACGGCCGCTGCTTCCAGGCCTCGGTTAACACCTCCCGAGATTCGGTCAGATCTTGAACGAAGTGCTCCGCCAGCGTCGCGTTGAGGGCGGGCGCGTGCCCGAGCAGGTTGATCTCGTCGTTGAGAAAGAAGCTGCGGTAATCGAAGTTGGCGGTGCCGACCGTCGCCCAGTCCCGATCAACCAAGGCAGTCTTTGCGTGCAGCACCCGGGGTTGATACTCCCAGATCCGGACGCCGGCCTCGAGCATATGGGCGTAAGCTGCCCGCGCCGCCCATTGTGCCAGCGGAACGTCGCTCTTCCCCGGCACCAGCAGGCGGACATCCACACCGCGGCGGGCGGCGCCGCATAGGGCCCGCTGGCTGCGTCGGTCCGGTGCAAAGTACGGCGTGGTCAGCCAGAGCCGCTCCCGGGCTTGCTCAAAGGCATCGTTGAAGGCGCAGCGCAGGCGGTGACGGCAACGACGCGAACGGTTCGAGAGCAACGCCAGAGGCGATTTCGCCGTGGGTACGGGACCACGGGGCGCCCGGGGGTACTCATCGAACAGGGCGATGGCCTCAGCCACCCGCGGGCCGGTCAGACGGACATGGGTGTCGCGCCAGCGAGCTTCCCCTACGGCCCGCTGGGAATTGCGCCGGTCGAGGTTGAATCCGCCCAGATACGCCACGGCGTCGTCGATGATCAGGAGCTTGCGGTGATTTCGTACGTGAAATTGCCACGGCTGGCGCCATGACCAAGGCCGGCTCCAGTGCCATCCCACACCAGCGTCCTTCATGGACCGAACCCGGTCTGGCGGAATCAGGCGCCACGAGCCCACGGCATCGATGCGAACCTGGACGAGCTTCCCAGAAAGGGCGGTGTCGGCCAGCGCGGTGAGCATCGGACCGCCGACCTCGTCATCGGCCACGATGTAACACTCCAGGCGTACCTGCGCAGCCGCCCCGGCGATGTCCGTGCGCATCGCATCGTAGAGGGTGTCACCCTCCACGAAGACCCTGGTCGTTTCCGGTGCAACTGGCATGGGGTGACGGGCACGCGACGGTCGGGCGCCCAGCCTAGCAGCGTGCCCGGACCCCCGCTCACTAGCCACGGAAGCCGGCGCGCACCTCGGCATCCGGGCCGGCGGCCCGCGCTTTGAGCATGCCGTGGTAGCGGTAGGCTTCGCGATCAAAGTATTCATGTGGACCACTCAAGTTCGGCGGCGACTGCAATGCCGGCAACAGGCCATGCCGGGTCGTCTTTGAGGTTGTGCGTCAGATTCGAGCAGAGCAACAGGTGATTTGCGCCCCGCCTGACGCTGTAGACGATGTCACACCGGATGCGCCTCAGGCGCTGGATCTGCCAGCGCACCCGCTGCTAGTGCTTGCGTAGTCGGTCGAGCAAGGCCGCGGGCGTGGCCAGTTCGCTCAAGAACTGCTGGACCTGGATCTGCATAAAAAGCTGCGCCGAGGCCTGTCGGGCCGCTGCTGCTGCGATGATCAACCACTCGCCGTATCACGCTGAGTTCTGCCGCCAATGCGCGCAGATCTGTCGGGATTGCGCCGCAAGAGCGAGGATCTGGACGGCATGGATGCGTGTGTCCACGCCTGCCATGCCTGTGCGCAGGCCGGCGAGGCGATAGCGGCGTCAGTCTGAACGGCCTCCCCGCACGGCAAAGCCTCCCACGCCCGATTTACGGTTCCTTCGGCCCCACGCGGGCTGGGCACCCCGGCATCGGTACCGGTCGGGGAACTTTTCAGGTCGGGTAGGAGTCTAGGAAGGCTCCACCCCGCCTCTGGGGTGTATCCCGTGGCTTTTTTCTGGGTGTAGACTCTGGTCATGTCCCTGCTACGCACCGTCGGCCACCTGCTGCTCGCTTTGGCGTTGATCGCCAATGCCGGGCTGCCGTCGGTCGCCTCCGCGGCGGATCATGCTGCGCACCAGAGCGAAGGTGTGGATCAGGGCATGGCCTCGGCGGGGCATACGGTGGCGGACGGCGACATGGCGTCCTGCCATGACGGGGCCGCCGCGGCGCCCGTCGTGCCCAGCCCGGACGCGCCGCTCGACTGCTGCGACGGCGGCACCTGCACGTGCAGCTGCCTGCACCACGCGCCGGTCGCAGTGATCACACGCGCCCCGTGGGGCGCTTCACCCTATCGCTGGGTCGCCCAACTCGGCCGCCTGGTGTCTGTATCCGCCGCGCCCTCGGCGCCGGCCATCCGACCTCCTATCGGCTAAGCCCTCCCGGCGGACACTGATCCGCCCCTATCGCTCGACCTGGCCTCCAGGTCGTGTTGCCCGTGGCCTGTCGCCGCGGGTGCTTTGGAGGGTTTTCCATGACTTTACGTTTCCGCCCGGCCACCCTGGCCGTGGCCCTGAGCCTGGCCCTGAGTGGTTGCGCTTCGCTGGCTTCGCGGCCTGGTGACACCGACATCAATGCCCTGCTCGCCGAGCGTCGCGGCCCGCAGGTCGAGTGGTCCGCCGTGGGCCAACCGCCCCCAGAACGGCAGGCCATCGACCAGTGGCTCGGCGCCCCGATGACCGCCGAGGCGGCGGTGCGCGTGGCCATGCTGCGCAGTCCGCGCCTGCAGCAAGAATATGCCCGGCTGGGCCTGGCCCGGGCCGACGTGCTCGAGGCCGTGCAGGTGGCCAACCCCACCCTGTCGCTTTCACGGTCCTATCTGGACCCGGGTAGCGGCTACAACCGCCTGGCCGGTCTGACCCTACCCTTGGCCGACCTGCTGGTGTTGCCGGTGCGCACGCGCCTGGCTCATGCCGAGTACGAACGCGCCAAGCTCGAGATCGCCGGGGCCGTGCTCAATGTGGCCGCCGACGTGGAAGCCGCCTGGTACACCTATGTGGGCGCCCAGCAAGTCGCGGATATGCGCACGGCGGTGGCCGGCGGCGCAGATGCCGCCGCCGAGCTGGCGCAACGATTCTTTGACGCCGGCAACATCAGCGAGCTGCAGCTCAAGCAGGAACAGGCCGCTGCCAGCGAGGCGCGCATTATCGCCGCCCGGGCCCGCGCCGAGGCCGGTCGCGCTCGCCTGACCCTCAACACCCTGTTGGGCCTCAGTGGCGAGGACGCGGCCTGGGCGACCAGCGATCGCCTGCCCATGCCGGTCGGAGCCGAAGACGATCCCCGGCAATTGGCGGAACTGGCGCGCACCTCCAACCTGGAACTGCTTGCGGCCCGCCAGCAGGCCGACATCCTGATGGATGCGCTCGGCATCACGCGCAAGCTGCGTTGGCTGGGCGGCAGCACGATCGGCTACGAGCGCGAACGTGACGCCGATGGCACGCGCCTTCGCGGCCCGACGCTGGATCTGGAACTACCCATCTTCAACCAGGGCCAAGCCAAACTGGCGCGTGCGGAGGCGTTGCTGGCCGAAGCCCGGGCGCGTGTGGCCCAGGCGGAACTGGGCGTCGATAACGCCGTGCGCCTGGGGGCCGAACAAGTCCGCGAACTGAGCCAGGTCGTGGCAATCCACCGCGAGGCCCTGATCCCGCAGCGTGAAAAGGTGGTCGAGCGCAGCCAGCAAGAGCAGAACTTCATGCTCATCGGAGTGTTCGAGCTTATTCAGGCCAAGGTGCAGGAATACAACGCCTACGAGAGCTACCTCGAGGCCGTGCGCGACTACTGGCTGGCCCGCGTGGAGCTGATGCGGGCCGTTGGCCAGCGCCTGCCCAGCGACGCTGCCATCGGCGATCGCACCCCCAGCGTGCAAGACATCCTGACGCCGTCCGCCCAGGAGGCGATGCCGGGTATGGACCATAGCGGCCACGACATGTCGTCGATGCCCACCGCTCCGGCCGACGCGATGGAGGGCATGGACCACAGCGGTATGGACATGCCGGCGAAGCCGGGCGCGTCGGCGGCTCCAACGCCCGTGCCCACCGATGCCATGGAAGGCATGGAAGGCATGGAAGGCATGGAAGGCATGGACCATAGCGGCATGGACCATAGCGGCATGGACATGTCGGCGAAGCCGGCCGCGCCGGCACCTGCGCCCTCCGATGCAATGGAGGGGATGGATCACAGCCGCATGGACATGCCCGCGACACCGCCCGCGGCGACGCCGCCACCGGTCGACCACTCCATGCATGGTGCTCCGCCGGCCGCCGAACCGCCGACCGAGGCCGAGAAGGAAATCGAGGACGACACCCCCACCCCGCCCGACCACAGCGCCCACGGAGACACCCCATGAAGATCACACGACGCGACATCCTGCTGGGCGCAGGGGCCGGTCTGGTCACGACGGCTGCGACGGGCATGGCCCGCGCCCAGAGTCAGGGCCACGACATGACCCAGATGAAAGAGCCCGCAGCGCCGCCGGAGGCGCCGCCGGTCTCCCGGCCGCGGGCGGGCAAGGTACGCACCCTCAACGGCTGGACCCTGCCCTACCGCATGAACGGCGGCGTCAAGGAATTCCACCTGGTCGCCGAAGAGTTCGAGCACGAGTTCGCGCCCGGCTCCAAGGCAATGTGCTGGGGCTACAACGGCTCCACGCCGGGACCGACCATCGAGGCCGTCGAAGGCGATCGGATCCGCATCTTCGTCACCAATCGCCTGCGCGAAGCCACCACCATCCACTGGCACGGCCTGATCCTGCCCAGCGGCATGGACGGCGTGGGTGGCCTGAACCAGCCGCAGATCAAGCCCGGCGAGACCTTCGCCTACGAGTTCACGCTCAAGCAGCACGGCACCCACATGTACCACCCGCACGCCGACGAGATGGTGCAGATGGCCATGGGCATGATGGGCTTGCTGATCATCCACCCCAAGGGTGGGGAAGCGGTGCGGATCGACCGCGACTACGCCTTCTTGCTGCACAACTTCGCCCTGCACCCGGGCACCCGGCGCCCCGACCCGGCGATCATGCAGGACTTCGATCTGTGGACGTTCAACTCCAAGGTCTACCCGGCGATCGATCCCATCGTGGCGCGTACCGGTGAGCGCGTGCGTATCCGCGTGGGCAACCTGAGCATGTGGAACCACCCGATCCACCTGCACGGCGTGCAGTTCCACGTCACGGGCGGCGACGGCGGTCGGCTCCCGCGCTCCCAGTGGCGCACCGAGGTGACCGAGATCGTCGGCGTCGGCCAGATGCGCGACATCGAGTTCACGGCGGTACCCGGCGACTGGGCATTCCACTGTCACATGTCGCACCACACCATGGGCCCGATGGGCCACGACGTGCCCAACACCATCGGCGTCGATCAGCGTGGCGTGGAAGCCAAGATTCGCCAGATGCTGCCGGGCTACATGGCCATGGGCAAGGACGGCATGGGCGAGCACCAGGACCACACCGATGGCGGCATGGCCGGCCCCCCGAACACGCTGGCGATGATGGCCGGCAAGGGTCCGTTCGGGAACATCGAGATGGGCGGCATGTTCACCGTCGTCAAAGTCCGTGACGACCTGGCGCCGGGCGATTTCTCCGACCCGGGCTGGTACCGCAACCCCACTGGCACCGTCGCCCAGCGCGTCAGTGACGATCCCGCGTTCGGCAATCCGCCGCGACGTCCGCGTTAACAGGAGCCCTAGTCATGTCTCTGATCAAAAGTGGTTTGATTCTCGTGGGTCTGGGTGCCGCGGCCGTCGGCGGCGGCATCTACTTTGGTGCCATCCACCCGGGTGCTGACGAGCCGCATTCGGCCGTGGTCTTCAAGCTCATTGAAACGGCGCGTGACCGCGCCATCGCGGTCCGTGCCCACGACATGGTCGTCCCGACCTTGGGTAGCGAGGCCCAGATTCGCAGCGGCGCCGGCAACTACGCGGCCATGTGCACCACCTGCCACCTTGCCCCCGGCATGGCAGCGACCGAGCTGAGCCAAGGCCTGTATCCGGCGCCGCCGGATCTCTCCAAGCTCGGCGCGCCCGATCCGGCCCGCGCCTTCTGGGTCATCAAGCACGGCATCAAGGCCTCGGGTATGCCGGCCTGGGGCAAAAGCATGTCCGATGAGTACATCTGGAACATGGTGGCCTTCTTGCAAGAAATGCCGAAGATGAGCCCCGGTCAATATCAGGCGTTGGTGGCGACCAGCGGCGGCCACTCGCACGGTGGCGGCGAGAGCATGCCGCACGACGACGCCATGCCAGGGATGGCCGGCATTGGCAGTGGTGACCATCACGATGGCGCTGCCGCCATGGACCACGACGATGCCGGTACAGCGCCCCATGCCCATGACACGCCGATGTCCGCCGACCACGATGACGCCGGGTCGGCGCCGCACGCTCACGACGCCCCGGCGCCTGCGGCGCATGACGATGCCGGTGCCCCGCCCCACGACCACGACGCGCCCGTGCCACCGGCGCACGACGATGCCGGCGCGCCGCCGCACGATCACTGATCCCTCTCTGACAGGACCCTCCCATGAAACGTATCGCCACCCTTGCTGTGTTCTCCCTCGCCGCCGTGGGTAGCCCGGCGTTTGCCGATGGCCCGACCACGCCGCCCCACACCCACGACGCCACCACGCACGCGCCCGCCGGACCGGAACTGGGCATTCCGGCGCAGGCAATGCCTGCGGTGGCGGTCGTTGAGCGGTTTTCCGCCGCGCTGGCTGCCGGTCAGCTCGAAGCCGCCGGCGCCGAGCTCGATCCCAACGTGCTGATCCTGGAAAGCGGCGGCGCTGAACGCTCCGCCGCCGAGTACCTTGGCGGTCACGCCAAGGGCGACGCGGCCTTCCTCCAGACCGCCCACATCCAGTTGCTTCGTCGCACCGCCCAGGTCAGCGGCGATCTGGCCTGGGTGGCCAGCGAGAGCGAGTTGCACCTGAGCAAGGACGGCAAGCCGGTCACGGTGCTCAGCACCGAAACCATGCTGGTCCAGCGCTCGGACGCGGGCTGGAAGATTGTCCACATCCACTGGTCCTCGCGCACGAAGGCACCGGGCGACCATCACTAGGAGACCGCCATGCGCCGGTTTACGTCGGTACTGACCACCGTGATGCTGCCGCTGGCCCTCGCCTCCTGCGAAGGCCGGAAGGATGCCCCGCCGGAGGCCTTTGGCCCCCATGAGGTCGCGAGCCCGGCGACAAAGGTGACGCCCCCTCAGGCGGATGACACGTCCGCGCCCCATGTCGCCGAGCATCCGGCCACGCTGCCGCGGATCACCATGCATAAGGACCCCAACTGCGAGTGCTGCAGCCTCTGGGCACGCCATGTCGAGGGCGCCGGCTTCCCGGTGAGCGTGGTGGCCGACACCCACATGGACGCCTTCAAGCGCAGCGTCGGCGTGCCGGCCGGCAAGGGCTCCTGCCACACCGCCCAGGTCGAGGGCTACTTCATTGAGGGCCATGTGCCGGTGGAAGACATACAGCGGCTACTGGCCGAGCGCCCCGATGCCCGCGGCCTGGCGGCACCGGGCATGCCGATTGGCTCGCCTGGCATGCCCGGTCCGGCGCGCCCCTACACCGTTTACCTGATTGGCAAGGATGGCAGCAGCACGCCGTACAGCCAGCACGGTCACTGACCCGGAGTCATCGCAATGAGCCAACACGACAGCCACGCGCCGACCTCCTCGGCGACACCCACCGAACAACCCCGCGATCCGGTCTGTGGCATGTTCGTGGACGGTCCCCTGTTCGCGCTTCATGGCGATGTTCGGTACCACTTTTGCTCGGAGCGCTGTCGCCAGAAGTTTCTGGATGAGCCGGAGCGCTACCTCCAGTCCGAGGGGTCGGCAGGTGGCCATCCTCCCGCTTCGACGGCCGCGCCGGGCGTGCCCCGCGTTCAGTACACCTGCCCCATGCACCCGGAAATCGTCCGGGACGGACCGGGGACCTGCCCGATCTGCGGCATGGCGCTCGAACCCCTGCAGCCATCGCTGGAGGATGACGAGAACCCCGAGTTGGCCGACTTTACGCGTCGGTTCTGGGTCACCCTGCCCCTGACCGTCATCGTGCTGGCCCTGGCGATGTTCGGCCATCTTTGGGACGGTATGCAGGCAACCACCCGGACCTGGGTCGAACTGGTCCTGACGGCGCCGGTGGTGCTGTGGGCGGGCTGGCCCTTCTTCGTGCGCGGCGTGGCCTCGCTGCGCACCGGCAACCTCAACATGTGGACGCTGATCGGGACCGGTGTTGGCGCCGCCTTCGGCTACAGCGTGGCGGCGACCGTGGTCCCGGGATGGTTCCCGGCCTCGTTCCAGGAACACGGCCGCGTTGGCGTGTATTTCGAGGCAGCGGCGGTGATCGTCTCGCTCACCCTGCTGGGCCAGTTGCTCGAGCTCAAGGCCCGGTCGCAGACCTCGGCCGCCATCAAGGCGCTGTTGCGCCTGGCGCCCAAGACCGCCCGCCGCATCAACGCCGACGGCAGCGAAGAGGATATTGCCCTCACCCACGTGCACGTCGGGGATCGCCTGCGCGTGCGTCCGGGTGAAAGCGTACCGACCGATGGCGAGGTCGTTCAGGGCGCGTCCAGCGTAGACGAGTCGATGCTCACCGGTGAGCCGATGCCGGTCAGCAAGAGCGTTGGGGACCGGGTCATCGGCGCCACCCAGAACGCCTCGGGCAGTCTGGTGATCGTGGCAGACAAGGTCGGCGCCGATACGGTGCTGAGCCAGATCGTGCAGCTGGTGGCCAACGCCCAGCGGTCGCGGGCGCCCATGCAGCGCATGGCCGATACCGTATCGTTCTGGTTCGTGCTGGCGGTGCTGGGCATCTCCCTGAGCACCCTTCTGGTCTGGGGCTTCTTCGGGCCGGAGCCGTCCTGGGTATTCGGCGTTCTCAACGCCGTGGCCGTGCTCATCATCGCCTGCCCCTGCGCCCTGGGCCTGGCAACGCCGATGTCCATCATGGTCGCCACCGGTCGAGCGGCCAGCGTGGGCGTCCTGTTCCGCGACGCCGAGGCCATCGAGAACCTGCGTAAGATCGACACGCTGATCGTCGACAAGACCGGCACCTTGACTGAAGGTCGGCCCCGCTACCGCGATACGGCAGCCTTGACGGGCTTCGCGCCCAGGGAGGTGCTGCGATTGGCCGCAAGCCTGGATCAGGGCAGCGAGCATCCGCTGGCGGCAGCGATCGTCGCCGAAGCCCGGGAGCGCGGCATGGCCTTGTCGACCCCCGAGTCCTTTGAGTCGGCCAGTGGCATCGGGGTCCGGGGACGGGTCGAGGGTAAGGCGCTGGCCCTGGGCAATGGCGCCCTCATGGTCGAGGAAGGCGTCGATGTGAGCTCGCTCAAGACAGCCGCCGAACGGCTGCGGGCCGAAGGCGCGAGTGTGATGTTCCTGGCCGTCGACGCCGAGCCCGCCGGCCTGATCGCTGTCGCGGACATGATCAAGGAGTCCACGCCCGAAGCGATTGAGCAGCTCCGGGCCGACGGTCTGCGCCTGATCATGGCGACGGGCGATGGCGAAACCACGGCCCAGGCCGTCGCCAAGGCCTTGGGCATCACCGAGGTGCACGGCGAAGTGCGCCCTCAGGACAAGGTGGAGCTGGTGGCCGCGCTCAAAGCGCAGGGACGCCGCGTGGCGATGGCGGGCGATGGCATCAACGATGCGCCGGCGCTGGCCCTGGCGGATGTCGGCATCGCCATGGGGACCGGCACGGACGTGGCGATGTCCAGCGGCCAGGTGACCCTGGTCAAGGGCGACCTGCGCGGCATTGTCCGGGCCCGGCAGATCTCCGAGGCCACGGTGGCCAACATGAAGCAGAACCTCGGCTTCGCCTTCCTCTACAACGCCCTGGGCGTGCCGATCGCGGCGGGCGTGCTGTATCCGGTGTTCGGCCTGCTGCTCAGCCCGATGATCGCGGCCCTGGCCATGAGCTTGAGTTCGGTGTCGGTGGTGGTCAACGCCTTGAGGCTGCGAAACGAAAGCGCCTGATGCCCTGCTGAGGCGCCGTGTGCCGCAGAGGTCGACAGGACCACTGGGCGACGACCGTTTTCGTAACGAAACCATTTTTCACCCGCGGCAACCAAAGGAGAACAGAGCCATGAAGTACTCCCGATTCGGGCTGATGATCCTGGTATCCACTGTTGTGATGTTTGGTTTGATGTACCTCAACAATTACGCGCTTGACCACGTCTATTTCAGCGAAACACGCTTCTACATGGCGTTGGTCATGGGCGCGAGCATGGCGGCGGTGATGCTGCTCTTCATGCTCAAGATGTACACCCGCAAAGGCGCCAACTGGACCATCCTGGCATCGGCGGTATTGGTGTTCTCCGGCTCGCTGTGGCTGGTCCGCAGCCAGTCCACCATTGAAGACGTTGCCTGGATGAAGGCGATGATCCCGCATCACTCGATCGCCATTCTTACCAGCTCGCGCGCCGAAATCAGCGACCCCCGGGTCCGAGACCTGGCCGACCGCATCATCAAGGCGCAGGAGAGCGAGATTGCCGAGATGAAGCAGTTGATCCAGGAGCTGGAGGCACAGCCCGAGCGGTGATCCGAATCCGACACCTTTTGTTTGCCGCAACGAGAGACGTTGTCGGCAGCCGGGCCGGCGAGAAGTTGGGACACTCGCCGGACCGTTCTTTCCGTCCCCTAGGAGAGTTCCCCATGACACGTTTGCTTCCGTTCGCCATCGCCCTGCTGATCGCCGCCCCCGTTGCCTGGGCCGACGATAAGGGCCACGACCACATGGCCGCCAAGAATGGCCAGACCCAGCCGCACGACATGGCCGCCATGTCCGCCGAGGAGTTCGCCAAGCTCGACGCCGACAAGAATGGTCAGCTGTCCCGCAGCGAGCTCCCCAAGGAGCACAAGTTCGCGGCGCATTTCGACATGCTCGATACCGACAAGAACGGCACCCTCTCGGCGGCCGAGTTCGCCAAGGGCCACGGCATGTGACGCTTCCCCCGGGGCGGCGCATGCCGCCCCGGGCCTGATATCGGGAGAGAGCAATGACACGACTATGGATGGGCCTGGTGGCCCTGCTGTTGGCCGGCGCAGCGATGGCAACCCCCACGCCCATGCCCTCAGATGACACCGCCGCAATAAAGGCCGTGCTCGCGGCCTACAAGACGGCGCTCGAGCGCCGGGATCTGACGGGTGTGGAGGCGTTGTTTGCCCAGCGCAATGAGGTGATCGAATCGGGCAAGGTGGAAGGCTCATATGCCGACTACGTGACCCACCACATCGGTCCGGAACTGGGCCACATCCAACGATTTGCATTCGAGGACTATGCGGTGACCGTCGAGCAGGAGGGCGACATCGCCTGGGCTACGGAGACTTATCGCTACACGATCGTTTTGCCTGACCGTGCCGATCCGATCGTGCGTCAGGGTGCGGCCACCAGCGTCCTGCAGCGTAAGGACGGCGTGTGGAGAATCCGCGCCCTGCACAGCTCGTCTAGGGCACCAAAGCCCGCGGCAACGACCCCGTAAGGCGCGCCGATGAGGGCCGAGCCTGTGCCAGCACCCACGCAGATCGACTTGGCGCCCCTGCTCAAGCACTGGTGCCAGAGCCGGGACAATTCAAAGGCCGCTTTCCCCTAACCCCGATAAGCTGCCCTTATCGACAACTTCTGCAGCATCCCTCTGCGCAGTCAATTCGCCGAAATCAAGAACGAACGACCCTCACCTACGGGAAAGTGCCGCCTCAGCAGCAATTGCGCGGTCACGGAGCTGATCACACTTTCTATTGCATTCAATCAGTAGCTTCTCAAGGCTGTCAGCCGTCCGCGCTAGTCGATCTCGCTCTTCTTCTACCTCCTTCAGACTGATCTCTAAGGACCTGACTCGCGCCTTGGCTTCACGGGCCGAATGCTCATTCTCAGCGGCTCGTGCATTCGCATCTGCAACCAGTTGAATACGCTCTCTGTCGCGGGCCTCAATTTCTTCAAGCAATGCGGACAGTCTCGTTCGATCGGATTCCAGTCCCGCCATGGCGTCTTGAAACAACGCCTTCGCGTCGTCCCGCGCCAACTTCAACGCCTTACTCCATAGCTCAGATGCAAGCGAATCAATTGAACTTGGAGCAGCCACATAGGAACGCTGCATGCGCTTTGGCATCTCGTCCGACCAAAAGAGCCTGAGCGCTGCCACCGCGGTAGCCTTACTACCCCCCAAACGACCCACAAGCTTGTCCGCCGATGGGCGCACGCCATCGCAGATCATCGCCCATGCCTCTTCAAAATAGGCGTTATGGATGCCTTCCTTGCCCGAACTATGATGTTGGCTCATCCGCACCGCTCCTGATGTGCAAAATGTTAGAGCTGAGGCCGCTCTTCGATTCTTTCATTCAGGCATCCTATTCACCCAGCAGACCCTGGAGATTTGCCGCGAACGCAGGCACGCATGAGCAGCCATTCTGGCACTCGACCTTCACGCTGAATCACCATCCTGTGTCTAAGCGAACGAGAGTTCCAGCAGGAAGGGCTCATAGGCCTGCTACCCCAATCCATAGCCAATGCGCGCACCACCAAAGCCCAGTACGCATCTGATGATGGAGGTCGGAAATCTCGCCCGTCGCCATCTACAACATTCGACATTAGGGCCTGTATGTACAAACCGGCCTCAAGCGCAAGAGGCCCGCGAAAGAAACAATCCTTGGCGGTAGGTAAAGGGCCGCTTTTCGCGATAATCCTGTTGATTCTCCGCCAGACACCCTTCTCTTCAGCAACACTTTTTCGACTCTTCTGCGCGCACAATGGCTCGACAACCGCATCCATTTCGCCTGGCGGCTCGCCCACCAGGCGACGGACAGAAGGCATAGGAATTCGCTTGGTCAACCCCAAAGCCATTACTATTTCGTGAACCTTCGGCTTACTGGTCAGGCTGAAACAATTCGCCCCAGTCTTCATCTCGGAAACACTCACCATCCCACAATGTGCGATCGCCCGCGCCAGACCATCGAATGCCGCCATCTCTTGCCCTAGGAATCGATCACTTCTTTCATACTGCCGAGCCGAGTCTGGAAAAGGCGACCACCCGCAACGCCGACACCGAGGCCGTGCAGCCTGAGCATCAGCTAGGACTGGCCACTGTGAGCCACAGGATAGGCAAGTGTCTGAAAGACGTTCGCCATGCATTGGGCACTCCACTACCGTTGCGATCTGATGGAAGACGCTGTGGTATCCAAGCCGGGAGCAGCTTGGGCAAAATCTGGGTGACCGTTCCTCAATTAGCTCATTGAGCCAGGCAGGCCAGACGTTACGCCTTGGACGAATTCTCTCCACATAGAATCCGCGGGCTCCGTGAAGACCCCCGCCCCACATGTCTGTCATGCCTCCGACACCCAGTCGGTTGATCGCGCCAAAGGCCAGCCATCGACCGATTGCAGAGTCGTAAGCGGCCTCAAACCTTCGACTCCACGAATAGGCGGGCGCTTGGCTGAAAGCCAGTTGAGTTTCCTCATCCACTCGGTCTACTCCCAACCTTCGGATCAGCTAAACTTGATCTAGGCATCGGGATCATCGATGTCAGCAGCATCCGATGCCGCAACCGACTCCCTCCAGTGCTCCGGCCCACCAGACCATCCCGCGCTGTCCTGGTCTGAGAACTCTGTTAGGAAGTGACGGAGCATGATCCCGATCCACTCCATCCCAACCCCACCCCGCGCATGGTGAAGTTGCGCCTCGCAGATCGCTTGCCAAGCGCGTGGCGCCTCCTTGACCAAACGCCAACCTGCGCCAAATGCTCGCGGGTAGAAGAACTGGGTGAACGTCCATCCATCCGCGCGCGGGTATCGACCAAATGTGTCGAACACAGCCATTACTCTCCTTAGCTCCTCCTGGCTGTTGATACCCTGAAACTCGTACAGGCGACGCATGAACCTCGTGACTAGGTCATCGCGCCCCGATGCCTTCAACGCGCTTCGCTCGTGATCAAGTTCGAGCTGTCCGAACGGGAAAACGATAAGCGAAACGCCCGCGCGCACCAGCTGATTCTGGATCGCCTTAAGCCAGCCCCAATGATGCTCGCCATACTCTTGCGCTTCATCTACGAACACGACGATTCGGCGCTCGTCACGGGACTTCGGCAATGTCCACAAGAAGTTTACGAGTTGCTTCCGGCGCTCACGAGGAACCCTCGCAGGCCTGAGCTTATAGCCGGCGGCATCAAGCCAATCGCCATAGAAGTCCGACTCCGACGGTCTGATGGAAGGAACGGCCTCTAGAACCAAGACTGGGACATTCGGATAGGTGTCGTGGATACACTCGGTCAGATAGTGAATGGCCGTAGATTTTCCGTACCTCGGCGCCGCGAAGAAGCCGCGACCCGATCGTCGCGCATAGATCGACTGGGACACGATGTCCGCAACTGCATCTAGGCTAGGCGTCGGCAGCGCGAAACGCTCGTCCCACAACACAACCGGGTGCAAGGCCCACAGTTCCTCTTGGCGCGCGAGCAAACATTCGATTGTCGAAGAATCACTCTTCGACGCATCTGGCTCCCCGGGCCCGCCGACCACCTCTGCAGTGGTCGCAATCGACTGTGACCGAAACGGCTGCTCGGCGGGCATCTCGGCACTGGGGTGGTCACTCGCAAAAGGTTTCGTCATGGACTCTTGAGACCAAAGGCTAGAGGCGGCGCCCGAAGGACGGTGCGCGGCGGCTGCGAACGGGCGATGACGGCATCAACGGCGGCCTCGCCACGGGCCCATATGGCTGACCAGTAGCCCGCAGTTCGCGAGCCAGTGTCGTTGCATCTGCTGAGACCGTCGGCCTGCGCTTGCGCCCGTGCTTGGCTGCCCGGCGCTGTAGCGCGTTGTGCATGGCGGTCACTGGATCCAACCCATCCGGAACGACGAGTCGCTTGTCTGCGATTGCGCGATTGATCTGACGACGGAGCTCCAATGAATGGGGGTGTCGCCGCCATCGCCCAAGCACACGAACCTTGCCGAGCGACTCCCCGGTCTCGGCAAGATAAACGTCTATGGCCCGAATGTCGCTCGGATCTACATGAAGTAGTACGCTCTTCCCAATGAGTCGAAAGTCGCGAGCGATGACCTTGTTCGTGTACTTCCCACGTTCGAACGTGATTGCCGGTCGGGATCCCTTCTCCAGACTTCCGCGAATCTTGGCAGTGAAGACCAGGCGATTTAGTTCGGCGCGCAATCCGTTCGCTGGAGGCAACGTAGGCAACAAGGTGGGACAGGCGCTGCCAGAAGCCATCTGCGCAAGAACCTCTAGGGGAGAGAGACTAAAATGGCCCTCAGATGACGTCGCGTTGTAGTTTGCAATCACAACGTCGATCAGATCGAGGAGCTCCTCCAAGCCTAGGCAGTGCTTTACTGCCGCCTGTGCAGGGTCATCACGCCGCGGGTCTTTTGGGTGCGACCCAGTGGTGGAGACGACCCTCTGGAATCCTGCTTGTTCCAGCGACCTGTTGATGCGCTCTATCAAGGGCCGGCGCATCCATTTGCGAACGGGCCCCCAGTTCACTGCGCACCCAAGGCGTGAGCGCAGTCGATCAGTAACTGCGAATCCGATGTTGATGAGCGCATTGTCGACCATTAGTGCCGAGAAGGCACATGACGACAGACCGGGCACGGTACCTAATGGCAATCCGGCCCCACTTAGATAGGACATACCGGGAACCTGCAGCGCGCGTGGCTGCCAGGGTATCGTTAGGTGCTCAGCGGCGGCGAGAATGTCTGGGGACGTGCACTCGCGGCGGACGACGGCGTAATAGCCGATGATCGCGCCACTGAAGCCATCGGCGATGATGAGCAGCTGAAGCCGCTCGATCGGCACCCAAACCACGCCCTGCGGAGTGGGGATGCCCACGCCACCAATCATGTCGATTCGGTGCCCGTCCATCTCCGCGACATCGAACGGCGCCATCGCGAGCATAAGCCGGTCATCACCGCTTCCCGTGAACAGCTTGGACGCAGCAACTTGTCCATAGCGACTTCGTGCCGCGCGCTCAGGATTGGAAATCAGGACGTCGCGCATGAAGCGATCGATGGCACGCCGCCCCATCTGCCTCGCAGTGAACGGCCATTGAGTCACCGGCACGCCTGCGAGCCGGCACTCAGTGATGAATGCATTGTGAAGTGCCTTGTTACTTATGCGAGCTTCATTCACGCCCCGGCCACGCTTGAGAACAAGGTTGGTCAAACGCTTCTGCAAGCCAGGTATGGTCCTGAACATTTGGTACAAGGCACCGGCCGTCCCCACGGCTGTGGTTGCGGCCTGGGTGCGCACATAGGGCTTGCGCGCTGCGCCGGACAGCAATCCGCGCCACCCGTACAGCTGACCATCCGAATGGAAAGTAACGCATCGCCCAAAGGCACGCAGGAGCTGCGTGCGGCTGAGCTTGAGTTCGCGCAGCAGGGCCCTCATTGGCCGGCCCAGCACGTAATGTGTTGTCGCGGAAGCAAGCCTACGAATCCGATCCTGTTCGCCTTCCGGCAGCAGGCTCTCATCTATTTTCGGCCAAAGATCGAGGTCGAGCAAAGACGGTGCGACGGTCTTTCGGGTCACGCCGCTCATTTCGCACTCCCAACAAGGCTATTGCCCGTAAGGACTTCAGTATCCATAGGCAACGAGAGCTGCCGCCGCTGCAGCATCTGAAATACAGCCGCGTAGACAAAGGCGGCAACCCCGCCGACTGAAGCCGCCAACGCGTCCAGGCGAACTGGTGCGCCAGCACGGCGTATTGTCAACGCGACCGCATTGCGTACCTCGCCGAGAGGCTCATCTTTGGCCGCATGTAGAAATCGAAGCATCCGCAAGCTGTTCTGCATTCGCAAATGGAAAGGCTCGAAGTCCGCCATCACCATGCGCACGTACCGACCGCCGTGCCGCTTAGCCGCAATTTCCTGAGCCTCGGCCTGCAGCGCAGCGCGGAGCTGCTCCTCGGGCTCGGGCGGTGGCTCGGACTCTCGCTTCAGCTCTCGGCACTCGATGTGGCCGTCGCGGAATCGGACAATCGCGTCGAAACTGGTCTTCCGATCCTCTTCGCGCAGGCGAACGATCTCCGGCTGCGGCTTCAGGTCAAACGACTCGATTTCCGGGTCAAACTCCACGCAAAGGAAGTGCAAGTACTCTGTGTCCCCGGTGAGGACCCAGTTGCGGCCAATTCGGGCGCTATAGATGAGCCAGAGGTTGCTCGCGTGTTCCGCGCGCTGGCTACAGGCCTCGAAGACGGCTTTCCTAAGCTTGCTGGATGGCGCAGGGCCACGACCCTTGGCTAGGGCCAATGGACGAGATTCGGCGCTCATGGCCACTCTCCTCGATAGCGAGGGGGCGACACCGTCCGGAATGGGCAAAACGCACCTGTTGACAACCGCGCCGTATTGGCGCAGCGTTGTCGTGGGAGACTACCTGCCAAGGTCGTTTAACCAGGAGCCGCCCCTGCCAGGGCGGCTTTTTTTGTCCGTTAGGGTCGTCCTCATTCAACCGGCCGATTGGGGAGCGCCTACGCACCGCCGGTTGTGTGCGCAAGGCGTCAAAGACTCAATTTCAGGCGTGTTCCCGCGGCGGCACGAAGGACAAACCAGTAGTACCGGTGGGATTCCCACTGCGACAGCAGATTTTGGCCTTCAAGCAGGCGGTACTCACCTCATGACCTCGAACAGTAGAGGTATTTCGTGACCGCACGCTAGAGGGTTTTTGGGCAGAGAATCGCTTGTAAGTTATTGATTTCAAGCTCCAAGACGAAAATAGACGCTAAACTCGTCATTCGGAGGCGCAGTGCGAACCTCGACGAATCAGGCGAAGAACAGAGCATTCTTCGGGTCCGTCGATGCGGCCTCCGAGCTAGATTGTCGTCCAGGCGTCCATACGCGCCCCCCTGAGCCTTGGCTCTCGATCAGGCATAGCCGCCGCGAGCGTCATCTGGCTGGCATTGGGCGGCCTCGTGCCAATTTCATCGAGCGTCTCTGCGCGGAGTACCCCGGTGCATCTCAAGTTTGGCGCTCTATGGTTTGGGAATATCTCGACCCAGAAACCTCGCAACTAACCTGCGAGAGAAGGCTCTTCGAGGAATGCGGGCGGAACCGCTCTTCCAGTTCGATCGAGGAAGTCCTCGAACGTGCCCACTTGATTGAGAGCAATCACCACGAGCTCAGCCTAGAAGATGCGATGCGCCACGTGCTCGCGCTGAGGGTGGCTAGCCGGACCAACAACGCTCATGCGGTAGGTCGGGCCGGACAGGACCTTGCCTGGACACTGCTCATGTTGACCGGGTGTCCATATCGCCGCCCTGCATCGCGCGAGATATGGCATCTGGCCACGCCGCTTCTACGAACCTGCAAGAAGCTGAGACTTCGCTTCAAACCGGAAACCTGGGACTTTATTGCGGATCACGCAATGGCTGTAACGGTATATTTTCGACTCAGGGCTTATGCGATTCCCCTAAGAGCGGAAGTGCCATTTATTGTCGTAGAGGAGTTGCTTAGGGACATCGTCACGGCAGTAACCACCACGGACAGAGACCACGCTGAGTTTATCCTGTCCCGTTTTGACGTGATGTCGCCCGTTAGAGATGAAGCATCTCGATCCAAGGACAGACGTCCTATTCGCCTTCCCGATGTTGATGGGCTCTCGATCTGGAGTCTCGACTAGTCAGTAGTCAGAGCCGGAAGGAGAAAATGAACAGTTCGAGACCTGACTTTTCGTTCCAGAATCTCATGCGGCTCCGTATCTGGTTTCAGAATTGCTTCGCCACCCCGTAGCTGAAACCGCGTACGACTGGCCCTTCATCGGCGACCCAGGTTATTGTTTTAATTGGCTTTCACGAGTTCGTACTAGGTTCCGACATTACGTCGGAGCACTCAAATCCAAGCCCTTCCGTCCCATCGTGACTGGCGCTCGATTCCGTGAGACCCGACAGGTTTGCTGCCTCTCCATCCCGGCGGCGGCGAAACTTCTTCGCGTCACTGAGCGCACCATCCAGAACTGGGAATCGGGCCGCACCGAGGTTCCCTATGCCGCCTTCAAGCTCATGCGCCTGTTGCGTGGCTACGAGCTGCCCGGTGAAGCCTGGCGCGGCTTCCGCCTGGTCGGCGATACCCTGTGGTCTCCCGAGGGTTTGGCCTTCAAGGCAGCTGACCACTACTGGTGGTCGCTGACCTGCCGCATGGCGTCCGAGTTCCGGGCGATCTGTGCCGGGCGCCGGGTTGCCCAGGGCTTCCTCCTTGCGGTAGCTTCGAAGGGCCCAGGCGGCATCCCGTACCAGCCGGATTCCGTCCATGTGGTGCCAGATTGGCACCAGCTTGAAGCCAAGGCCGGGCACTTTTCACCGATCGGGGCCGGGAACAGCCCCAAGGGCCCGAGTAGTAACACGGGCCAAAAGACCCCCCGAGAAGCCGCGCAATTCGCCGTCGGGGGTGAGCCGTGACGACCCTCCGCCTCTCTGAGCCCCTCCAGGCGGCAGCCGCCCGCTATGCCGATGACCTGGGAATTTCTCTCAATGCCTTGGTGGCTGTCGCCCTGGCCGATTACCTGGGGAACCGCGGCCAGCTCGAGCTCGTGGCCCAGCTCACTGCAAAGCCCCTGGGCAATGTTCCCAAGGTCGCCGCTGGCCAACCCTGCCCTTGCGGTTCCCGGAAGCCTTACGGCAAGTGCCACGGTCGCCTCGGGGGTGCCTCATGACCCGCCCTCAGCGTCAGTTTGAAGCCCCGCTGCAATTCGTCCGTGAGCTCCTAGGCAGCTACCAAAAGCTTCTCTCGCACGCTACGGAAATCCGGGCTGAGCAATCCTCTCTGCGTGAGCTCGTTGCCGCTACTGCGGTCTGCCACGAGCTCGAGGAAGGCATCGCCAAGTGCCGAGAGCACATCTCCGCTGTTCGCCTGGAAACGGGCTGGGATCGCCCATCCCGCCGTAAGGGTCAAAAGGGCGGCGCTCCCTGCCGCCAGCCAGTAGCCGATCACCCGGCTCCTCAACCCGCCGTCGCCTCCGCGCTTGCCGCTGCCCTGGTCGACGCCGACCGCAGGACGGCAGGCCGAAGGCCGCCGGCCGAGGAAGGCGACGCACTGGGGGTGGTGGGGGCGCAGCCCCCGCCGGCTATGGGCCATGGATGGCCCGCTTCTCCTGGCGCTGGGAGCGCCGCCGGGATCTCGCCCGAAGCCGACAACGCCTCGCAGCTGTCAAGGCACTAGGGTTCCTATCCTGGAGACGCTTTTTTTCGGCCCGTTTCCGAAAGAATTTCCAGCTAATTCAGTGCCTTAGGCACACTACAAACGGTATACATTATGCGCAATTGAGGATTGCCGGGACGGTCGTCTGCCAACTAGTCGCCAGCTAAGTCGCGACGAAGACTTTTGATCACGACCTTGGACCTCAGGCAGATCGAGCGTAGGTATCTCCCATCTTTCCACTCGACGATCGCTATGCCAGTCAAGCCCAATGGCTCCCCAAACTCTGCCGCACGAGAAAAGTAAATGCGCGCACGGCGTAGATCCGGTGAACCTGAAAGACCATAGAGCGCAATCCGACCAAGAGCCAGCCATGGCTCTGCACGCTCAGCTTCATCCCCAATCTCGGCGTAGATTCTTTCCGCCGTCTTGAAGTCATCCTGGTGTCTTGCATGCCTAAGCGTCAATCTGGCGACGCCAAGCCAACCTTCTAGCGACCTGGCACTTACGACTGCCTTGTTGTAATGATCCAGGGCCAGGGATTCATCTCTGTCAACTCCGTACAAACCTGTCTCGTATACGACCCCGAGCACCGCATGGGCATGGCCATCGCCGCGCTCGGCCAACTTCTTTACTCGTTGCACCGCAACTTCGTTTGGCGCATCGAGAAGTGAGTCAATAATCGCATCGAATTCAGCGGAAACTTTTTCAGCAGTCATCTCGCTGAAGCTCCTGTTCCCTTTGCGCGCTCATTCGATCCGAGGACAAACGTCCTGTTCGCCTTCCCGAAATTGACGGGCTCTCGACCTGTGTTCTCGACTAGTCGGTAGGCAGGAAGCGCCTGCCCCCTAGGCGACCGCATGCCGCCGGCGCCCCAGCAGGAGCGCCAGCACGCCCTCGAACCGATCGATCTCGCCCGACTCCTCGGCGCAGCGCTGGTAGATCTCCGGGTCGTCGCAGACGCGCAGCACGCGGCACTGGCCGAAGCCGGCGGCGTCCTCGACCACTTCGGCTTCGTAGAGGCACTCACCGGTGCCGGCACGCCAGACCCGCAGCGCCTCGCCCTCGAGCCAGACGACCCAGCGATCCTCCAGCGAGGCCGGCCACAGGCCCTCGCGCAGCAGTGCCATTTCCTCGGGCGCGAAGCTGCGGGCGCAGCGCAGCGGCCAACCGAGGCGAAGCCTGCGCAGCCGGGTCAACCATTCCTCGCGTTCATCCATGTTCGAAGGCATCCGGTGGCGTCGTGGGCATCGTGGCAGGCGGGCCGCTCATAGATTGAGACGCTGATCCCGACCCGCGCAGGCCAGCTTGGCAGGGAATGCGGTTTCCACCATGCTCCCCCGTTGCCCCTGCCCCCCCGGGACTCCATGAATCGCAAATCGATCCTCGTCGCCCTGGCAACCCTGCTCCTGGCCGTGCTGGCCTATCTTGCCGGCCGCCAGCAGGCGCCCACCGCCGCCGAGGCCAGCGCCGTCGCGCAGGCCACGGCGCTGGCCCCCGCCGCCGGGGCCAGTCCGGCAGCCAAGGCAAAGGCCCCGGCCGGGCCCGCCCGTCCCCTGCCCGCCCCGGGGCAGCCCCTGGCCGAGGTCGTGGCCGAGCTCGAACAGCGTGCCCGGGCGGGCGAGGCCGCCGCGGCCTGCCGCCTGGCGGCCGAGTGGTCGCACTGCTCGGTGCTGCCGGCGCGGCGCGCCGAGTTCGATGCCTGGCTGTCCAACCGGCGGCTCGCGCTCGACATGCTCCCGGAAGCGATGCGCGCCGAGGCCGCGGCCAACATCGAACGCGAGCTGCCGATGCGCGAACGATCCCTGCGTGCACTGCAGGAGCACTGCGGAGACGTGCCCGTGCCCCCGCCCGCCGAAGTCGTCCGCCTGTGGCGCGCCGCGGCCTTGGGCGGAGACGCCGCGGCCCTGCGCCACTACGCCAGTGGCAACGGCTTCACGTGGGCCACGCTGATGGACGCCCTGCCCGAGCTGGCGGCCTACCGCGCCGAAGCCCCGGGCCTGGCCCGCCTCGCGGCGAGCCGCGGCGACCTCGACATGGCCGTCGCGCTGGCCTCGGCCTACGCGCCCACCGGGCATCGCCATCGCACGCTGCTCCAGCAGTCGGTGCCGCCGGATCCCGCGCAGGGCCTGGCGCTCTACCGGCACATCGAGGCCGCGCTCGACGCGGGCGGCGCCGGCAGCACGCGCCTGGCGATGGAAGTCAGCGAGCGCATCGCCACGCTGGAGAAGAGCCTCCCACCCGAGCTGCTCGCCCGCGCGGCCGGCCACGGCGGCGAGATCGCCAGCCAATGGCAACCACTGCAGCTGCGCGGCGTGGAGCAGATGCAGGCCTCCGGCGCGGTGCGCTCGATCGAACGCGGCTGGTGCGGGCGCTGAGGCGTCAAGGCCGCATCAAACCAGCCTTCACGGCCTGTATCCGGCCGCGCAAACAAACTGGCGGCCAAGCCTGACGCAAGCCAGCCGCCATGCCCCGCCATCTCCGCCTTGTCTACGCCAGCCGCGCCACCTTTCCTCCCGTCCGCCAGGGCGCGGGCATCCATCCGGAAGTCGCCCGCATCCTGATCCAGTCGCGCCGCAACAATGCGCGCAGGCGCGTGGTCGGCGGCCTGTATTACGCCGACGGCTGCTTCTTCCAGTGCCTCGAGGGCCCGGCCGAAGTGGTCGAAACGCTCTACCAGAAGCTGCACGCCGACACCCGCCATCGCGACCTGAGGGTGCTCGACCGCCGCGAGATCGCCGCGCCCAGCTTCCAGGCCTGGTCGATGAAGCACGTTCCCGATGCGCCGGAAGTGCGCGAGCTGCTGGCGCGGCACGGCCGCACCGGCTTCGAGCCCTACAGCTTCAGCACCGAACTGGTGGATGAGATGGTTTCGCTGCTGCTTGGCCGCCCGGATTCGGGCAACCTGCCCGAGCTCGACGAGGCCCGCGAAGCCCTGGGCGACAACCAGCGCAGCGACCTGATGCGGCTCGTGGCCGCCACCGGCCTGTTCGCCGGCGCCGCGCTGATCGCGGTGGCGATGCTGCGCTGAGCCTCAGCCGGCGGCTGGCCCGCAGCCCGGGCAGGCCGGGTCGGGACGCAGGCGCGTTTCCCGGAAGCGCAACGCCAGCGCGTCGAAGTGCAGCAGCCGGCCCGACAGGGGCTCGCCCAGTCCCAGCAGCAGCTTGATCGCCTCGGTGGCCTGCAGCAGGCCGACCACGCCCGGCAGTACGCCCAGCACGCCGGCCTCGGCGCAGTTGGGCGCGTCCTCGGCCGCGGGCGGCTCGGGGAACAGGCAGCGATAACAAGGCGCTTGGCCGCGGCGGCGGCCGGCGTCGAACAAGCTCACCTGCCCTTCGAAGCGATGCACCGCGCCGTACACCAGCGGCTTGCCGTGGCGCAGGCATGCGGCGTTGAGCACGTAGCGCACCGGGAAATTGTCGGCGCCATCAATGACCACATCGACGCCGGCCAGCAGCGGGTCCACGCTGTCGGCGGTGACGCGCAGGCGGTGCGTTTCAATGCGCACGCGCGGGTTGAGCGCGGACAGCGCCGCGGCCGCGGAGGCGACCTTGGGCACGCCGATGCGCGCCTCTGTGTGCAGGATCTGCCGCTGCAGGTTGCTGCGGTCCACCACGTCGTCATCGGCCAGCACCAGGGTGCCGACGCCGGCGGCGGCGAGGTAGTAGGCCGCGGGCGAGCCCAGGCCACCGGCGCCCACCACCAGCACCTTCGCGGCGGCCAGTTTGCGCTGGCCTTCGAGGCCCACCTGCGGCAGGCGCAGGTGGCGCGAATAGCGCTCGAGGAAATCGGCGTCCTCGTCGGCGCCCTTCACCGTGGGCAGGCCGGCGGCGCACCACGCTTCGTAGCCACCGAGCACGTTGCACACGCGCGTGTAGCCCTGCGCGCGCAGCGACTGCGCGGCCAGCTGCGAGCGCCGGCCGCTGGCGCAGATCAGCAGAAGTTCGGCGCCGGTGTCGGGGGTGACGCGGGCCGGGTCGGCCTCGAGCGCGGCGCGCGGCAGCGGCAGCGCGCCTTCGGGCAGGCCCATCGCGTGTTCGCCGGGCTCGCGCACGTCCAGCAGGCGGCTGCCCCGGGCCTGGCGGCGGCGCGCCTCGGCGGGCGTGATCTGTTCGATGTCGGCCATGCGCGAAGTCTAGCCGCCCGGCGCACAGGGCAGGCAGTCGAGCACCGCGCCCGCGGGCCATTCGCCGGGGCCTTCGGGCAGCACCACCAGCACGTCGTTGCGCGCGGCGGCAGCCAGGCGGTGCGAGCCGGTGGCCAGGTCGGGCGTGACCTCGAGCTGGCCGCCCTCCCCCACGTCCAGCCGGCCGCGCAGGAACTCCAGGCGCTCGTGCCGCTTGCTCACGGGAGCCGTGAGGCGCGCACGCCAGCGGCGGCGCGGCTCGGCGCGGCCCTGAAGGCCATCGAGCAAACCGCGGCCGAGCGTGAGGAAGGTGGCCAGCACCGACACCGGGTTGCCGGGCAGGCCCAGCACCAGGGCCTGGCCCAGCGAGCCGAACAGCAGCGGCATGCCGGGCTTCATGCGCACCTTCCAGAAGTGCACCTGGCCGCGCTCGCGCAGCAGCGCCGGCAGGTAGTCTTTCTCGCCGGCGGACACGCCGCCGCAGGTGATCACCACGTCGAAGGAAAACGCCGCGTCCTCGAGCGCCGAGGCGATGCGCGCCGGGTCGTCGGGCAGGATCGGCCAGGCCACGGGCTCGAGCCCTTCGGCCACGAGCAGCGCCTGCAGCAGCGAACGGTTGGAATCGAAGATCTGGCCCGCCGTTAGTTCGTTGCCCGGCGGCTGCAGCTCGTCGCCGGTGGTGAACACGGCCACCGTGGGGCGCCGCGCCGCCGGCAGCGTGGGCAGGCCGAGTGCGGCGGCGAGCGAGATGCGCGCCGGCGTGAGGACCTGCCCGGCTTCGAGCACGCGCCGGCCGGGCGCGACGTCCTCGCCGGCGCGACGGATGTTGGCGCCCGCGACCGGCGCCGGATCGGCCAGCACGCGATCGCCTGCGACCCGCGCGTTCTCCTTGATCAGCACCGCATCGGCGCCCGCCGGCAGCGTCGCACCGGTGGTGATGCGGCAGGCCTCGCCCTCGCCGAGCGCCAGCCCCAGGTCGGGGCCGGCGAACTGCTCGCCGACCAGGCGCCAGCCTTCCGCGGGCATCGCGCCGCGCACGGCGAAACCGTCCATCGCGGAATTGTCGAAGTTGGGCAGCGGCGCAGCGGCCACGATGTCTTCGGCCAGCACACGGCCCAGGGCGCGCTGCAGCGGCACGGTTTCCGTGGGCAGGCGGCGTGCCGCGGCCACGCGGGCCAGGAGGGCGGCGGCTTCGTCGAAGGCGATGCGCGTGGGGAACTGATCGGTCATGGTTCGATGTCGTAGGCGCCGGGCGAATTGGCATTGCCCAGCTGGTGCGGCGAAAGGTCGAGGCAGCTTGCCTGCAGCGGCGCGAGCGCGCGATGAACCGCCAGCTCGCCGCGATCAAGCGCCCCGCGCGCGGCCGCGAGCAGCGCCGGTGCCGGCCACAGGCCCACCAGCGGCTGCAGGCCACCGGCATCGCGCACCCAGGCGCCGCGCGGCGCGGCGACCGCGGCGAGGCGGCCGAACAGCCCCACCGGCGGCGCCAGCGCATCCACCGGCAGCACCAGCAGCCAGGGCGCGTCGCAGGCCGCCGCCAGTGCTTCCAGGCCAGCCAGCGGGCCGGGCTGGCCGGGGCGCAGGTCGGTCACGCAACGAAAGCCGCGCTCGCGCCAGCGCGGGTCTTCGGCTCGAACGCTGGCCAGACGCGCGGCGAACGCGGGATCGCCCAGCTGCGCGAGCAGGCCGTCAACCAGGGGAATGCCATCGCGACGCAGCCATGCTTTGTCCTGGCCGCCCACGCGTTCGCCGCGACCGCCGGCGAGCACGCCCAGGCTGGTCGCCGACGCCGGGATCACTTCTTGCTTTTGACGTGCCTGAGCAGGCGGCGCTTGCGCTGCACCTGGCGTTCCGTGAGCACGTTCTTCTTGCCCTCGTAGGGGTTCTCGCCTTCCTTGAAGACGAACTTGATCGGCGTGCCCACCAGCTTGAAGCGCTTGCGGAAGAAGTTCTCGAGGTAGCGCCGGTAGCTGTCGGTCAGCACGCGCAGGCGGGTGCCGTGCACGATGAAGGTGGGCGGGTTGGCGCCGCCCGGGTGGCAGTAGCGCAGCTTCGAGACATGCCCGCGCACGGCCGGCGGCGGGAAGCTCTGGTAGGCGATCTCCAGGGCCTTGGTCACTTCCGAGGTGCTGAATTCCTTGGTCGCCGAGGCATGGGCGCGGTGGATGGCGCGGAACAGCTCGCGCATGCCGGTGCCGTGCTTGGCCGAGATGGTGATGCGCTCGGCCCACTCGCAGAACGAGAGCTTGCGGGCGATCATCGCCATCGTCTGCTCGCGCTGGTAGCTGGTCTGGCCGTCCCACTTGTTGACGGCGATCACCAGCGCCTTGCCGGCTTCGAGCACGTGGCCCAGCACCGTGGCGTCCTGCTCGGTGACGCCTTCGCCGGCGTCTAGCAGCACCACTGCCACCTGGCAGTTCTCGATGGCCTGCAGGGTCTTGAAGACGGAGAACTTCTCCACCGCCTCCTCGACCTTCGAGCGCCGGCGCAGGCCGGCGGTATCGATCAGGCGGTAGGGCCGGCCGTCGCGCTCGAGGTCCACCGCGATCGAGTCGCGGGTGGTGCCGGGCACGTCGGAGGCGATCATGCGCTCCTCGCCCAGCAGGCGATTGACCAGGGTGGACTTGCCCACGTTCGGTCGGCCGAGGAAGGCGATGCGGATGCGCTCGGGGTCGTCGGCCAGCACCTCGGCGTCGCCGTCCTCGGGCAGCTCGGGCAGCACGGCCTCGAGCAGCTCGGGCACGCCGCGCTGGTGCGCCGCCGCCACCGGGATGACCTTCTCGACGCCGAAGCGGGCGAACTCGGCCAGGGCCGCGCCCAGGTCGATGCCGTCGGTCTTGTTGACCACCAGGAAGAAGCGGCGGCCGCGCTTGCGCAGCATCGCCAGGATCGACTGGTCCAGGCCCGAGGGCCCTTCCCTGCCATCGACCACGAACAGCACCAGGTCGGCTTCGTCGATGGCCGCCAGCGACTGGCGCGCGGTGGCGCCGGCCAGGCCTTCTTCCTCGCCGGACAGGCCGCCGGTGTCGCACAGGCCGAAGGGCCGGCCCTCGACCAGGCGGCAGATGCCGTAATGGCGGTCGCGCGTGACGCCCGGCTCGTCGTGGACGAGCGCGTCGCGGCTGCGCGTGAGCGCATTGAACAACGTCGACTTTCCGACGTTGGGACGGCCAACGAGGGCGACCAATGGCAGCACGTGGTGTTTCCTCGTTGCTCGCTGCGGCGCCGGCTTACTGCGCCGGCGACGGATAGGCGGCCAGGCGGCCGTCGGCGTCAACCGCCAGCAGCATGCCCAGCGGGGAAACCTGCGGCGTGGCCAGGATCGGCGCCCGGCCCAGGCGCTCGCGCCCGGCCAGCGTGCCGTCTTCGGCGCGCACCCAATGCAGGTAACCCTCGACGTCGCCCACCACGAGGTAGTCGCCCTGCACGGCCGGCGTGGTCAGCCAGCGGCGCGCCAGGGCTTCCTGCTTCCAGATGGCCGAACCGTTGCTGCGGTCGAGCGCCCACAGCGTGCCGGCGGGGTCGGCCAGCACGACGCGGTCGCCGAGCAGGGCCAGGCCGGTGTAGCCGCCGGTGTCGCGGCTCCACAGCGGGCGGCCGTTCTGGGTGGAGATGGCGAGCGTCTGGCCGGCGAAGCTGCTGGCGTAGAGCTCGCTGTAGCCGAGGGCGATCTCGCCGTCGACGTCGGACATGCGGGCCAGGTCGTTGCGGCCTTCCGACTCGGCGACCAGCTGGGTCCAGGCCACCAGGCCGTCGGCGGCGCGCAGCGCCACCACGTTGCCGTCGTCGTAACCCAGGTAGACCAGGTTGCCGTCGGTGACCGGCGCGCCATTGCCGCGCACGCTCAGGGTCGGCAGGCCGCGGTCGAAGACCCACTTGCGGGTGCCGTCGGCGGCGTCGAGGCCGAAGGTGCGGCCATCGTTGCTGCGCACCACCACGCGGTCGCCCGCCACCAGCGGGGCGGCGATCACTTCGGAGGTGACCTTGGCGCGCCAGCGCTCGGCGCCGGTCTCGGCGTCCAGGGCCACGACCTCGCCGTTGCGGCCACCGGCCACCACCAGGCCATTGCCCACGCCGGGGCCGCCGGTGACGCCGCCGTCGATCGCCTTGCGGCGCCAGAACAGCAGGCGGCTGCCTTCCTTGCCGCTGCGCACGACTTCGGAATCCCAGAGCGTGGCGCCGGAATTGATGTCAAGCGCCAGCACGCGGCCGGCGTCGTCGGAAACGAACACGCGCTCGCCTTCGATGGCCGGGCGCTGGCGCAGGCCCAGGCTGGCCTTCTCGTCACCGAGCTTGCGGGTCCAGGCCTTGCGGACGGCCAGCGGGCTGGCGATGTCCACCAGCTCGGCGGGCGCCATGGCCTTGGTGGCCTTGTCGGCGAACACGCCCTTGATGGTGGAGCAGCCGGTGGCGAAGGCGAACACCGCCGCGATGATCAGGGTACGACGCAGCATGCGTTCAGGCCTCCGGGTTGTCGGGCAGGCTGCCGCCGGCCTCGGTGAACTTCATTTCGACCATGCCGCGGGTGGCCGCGGCCAGGTCGAGCGCGGCCAGAGCCGCCTCGTAGGCCTCGCGGGCCTGCTCGCGCTGGCCCAGGGCCAGGTGGGCATCGCCGCGCAGCTCCGCGGCGGTGCCGGCATTGCCGGTGAAGGCCTTGCCCTCGAGGCGCTTGAGCACGTCCTCGTGGCGGCCCAGCGTGGAAAGCACGCGGGCGGCGCGCAGGTCGAGCACCTCGACCGTGGCCGGGTCCAGGCCCTCGCGCGACACACCGTCGAGCGCCGCCAGGGCCTCGTCGCCCTTGCCCTCGTCGAGCAGGCGGCGGGCATCGGCCAGCGCGACCAGCGCGTTGTAGATGGTCTTGGGGTAGTCCTGGCGCAGGACCTGGGCGTGGGCGGCGGCCTTGGCGGTTTCGCCGGCCTCGCTGGCGCGGGTGAAGGCCAGGAACTCGGCCGCGGCCTCGACCTTGCGCACTTCGCCCTGCACCTGCCACCAGTTCCAGCCACCGAGGGCCGCCAGGCCCAGGGCGACGCCGGTGATCAGGGAAGATCCGTTGTTCTTGAGCCAGGCGCGAACGCGTTCGCCCTGTTCGTATTCGTCAATCTGGTCCATGGATCACTTCTTCGGGCCCGCACGCGCGGCGTGCAGGCAGGTGGACGGGGGTGGCGGCCGCGTTCAGTTGCGGGCGGGCGCGGGTTCGCCCTCAGAGGATACCGTAAAGCGGGCGACGTTCGCCGCGCGGTAGGGTGCCAGGTCGACCGGCTTGCCGTCGCGGTAGACCTCCACGGCGGCGGCATTGCCCAGCGTCACGCGCCCCACTTCACCGGCGGCGTAGCGGCGCTCGGCACCGGCGTCGAGCAGGGCCTGCTCGATGCGACGGCCGTCCGGGCCCAGCACTTCCATCCAGCTCTGGCCGGTGAAGCGCAGCACCAGCCCGGACTCGGGCGCCGCCGGCGTGAGTTCGGCCGCGGCGGCGGCCGCGGTGGACTTGGGCTGGACCGGGGTGATCGACGCCATCACCGGCTCCGGCCCCGGCGCAGCGGCGGGAGCGGCCGGCGCGGGCGCGGTTTCCGGCGCAAGCGCCGGCAGCACCGACGGGTCGGCCTCGAGCGTGACGTTACCGGGGCGTTCGGCGTTCTGGTAATGGCGCGCCACCAGCACCACCGGCACCACCAGCACGGCGGTCATCACCAGGTAGATGCCGTTGCGCAGCGAGGTGTCGAGCGTGCGGCGCAGGCGCGAGCGCGAGGCCATGGGCACCAGCGCGGGCGCCGCCGCCGGGGTGGCGACGCGCTGGACCAGTTCCACCGGCAGGCCCAGCAGGCGCAGGTAGCTGCCCAGGTAGCTGCGCACGTAGATCGGCGCACCCAGGCGCGGCCAGTCCTCGCGCTCCATCGCCTCGATGATCGCCACCGGCAGCTTGAGCTGCGCGCCGACCTGCTCCAGGGCCAGGCCCTGCTTCTCACGGGCCGCGCGCAGGCGGATGCCGATGGGGTCTTCGAACAAAGCGTCCTGCCGGCCTTCGGTGCTCATGATTGCGGGGATCCCTCGCGGGCGGTTGGCGTGTAGTCGGGGAAGGCCTGCCGCAGGCGGGCGCGGTAGCGCTCGGCGGCGGCGCGGTCGCCCGCGCCCTCCTCGATCGCGACCGCGAGGTCGAGCAGTTCGGCGCCCACCTCGCCCTGCGCCTCGCGGCGCTGGAAGAAGGCACGGGCGCCCATGAAATTGCCCTGGCGGAACTGCAGCCGGGCCATCTGCTCGAGCAGCAGGGGGTTGTTGGGTTCGAGCTCCAGGCCACGGCGCAGCGGCGCCTCGGCGCGATCGGGGCGGTTGCCCCGCATGGCGCAGCGACCGGCGTTGAAGTAGCTCTGGGCCTTGGCCTCGTAGAAGGGGTCGGCGACCGCGCGGGTGAACAGCGCGTCGGCCTCGTCGTAGCGGCCGCGCTCGCACAGCCAGACGCCGCGCACGTTGAGCACGTGGCCGGCCTCGGGCGCGAGCTTCACCGCCCGCTCGAAGTGCTCGCCGGCGCGGGCCTCGTCGTTGAGCTGCTGGCGGATCATGCCCAGGACCACCTGCACGTCGGCCGACTGCGGGTCCATGCGCAGCGCGCGGTTGGCGCGGTCGAGCGCCACGTCGAGCCGGCCGGCGCGCAGGTAGTTCTGCGCCAGCTGCAGGTTGGCCAGGCCCTTGTTGGACATCGTGGCGTGGGTGGGCCCGCTGTGCGCCGGCGTGCTGCCGCCGGTGCTGGCGCAGCCGGCGAGCGCCACCGCCAGGGCGACGGCCCAGGCCAGGCGCAGGGATTCATGCCGCATCGGATACCCCCTGTTTCTCGAGCTTGCGCTTGAATTCGGACTGGCGGCGAGTGCGGTCCATGACCTGGCCCTTGAGCTGGCCGCAGGCCGCGTCGATGTCGTCGCCGCGGGTGCGGCGCACCATCGCCAGCACGCCGTTGTCGAGCAGGATCTTCTGGAAGGCGCGGATCTCCGCTTCGCCGCTGCGCTCGAAGCGCGTGCCGGGGAACGGGTTGAACGGGATGAGGTTGACCTTGGCGGCGTCGGCGTACTGCATCTTGTTCGAGAACGCCTTCATCAGCTTCACCAGCTCGCGGGCGATGGCCGGCGAATCGTTGACGCCCTTCATCAGCGTGTACTCGAAGGTGACCGAGTCGCCCTTCTTCTTGTGCCGCAGGTAGCGCACGCAGGCTTCCATCAGCTCGGCGAGCGGGTATTTCTTGTTGAGCGGGATCAGCTCGGTGCGCAGCGCGTCGTTGGGCGCATGCAGCGACACGGCCAGGGCGACGTCGGACTCGACCGCCAGGCGGTCGATCATCGGCACCAGGCCCGAGGTGGAGAGCGTGACGCGCTTGTTCGCCAGGCCGAAGCCCAGGTCGTCGCGCATCAGGCTCATTGCGCGCACGACGTTGTCGAAGTTCAGCAGCGGCTCGCCCATGCCCATCATCACCACGTTGGTGAGCTTGCGGTGCAGGTGGGTCTTGTTGCCCAGGTGCTTCGAGGCCACCCACACCTGGCCGATGATCTCGGCGGTGCTGAGGTTGCGGTTGAAGCCCTGCGTGGCGGTGGAGCAGAACTGGCAATTGAGGCCGCAGCCGACCTGGCTGGAAACGCACAGCGTGCCGCGGCCCTTGTCGGGGATGAACACGGCCTCGATGGCGTTACCCGCGTCCATGCCCAGCAGCCACTTGTGGGTGCCGTCGGCGCTGGGCTTGTCGAACAGCACGTTGGGCGGGCGCACTTCGGCATGCGCCTCGAGCTTGGCGCGAAGCGCCTTGCCCACGTCGGTCATCTGCGCGAAGTCGGTGACGTGCTGGTGGTAGATCCACTTCATCACCTGGTGGGCACGGAAGCGCTTCTCGCCGAGGGTTTCCTCGAAGAAGCGCTCCATGCCCGCGCGATCGAGGTCGAGCAGGTTCACCCGGGCCGGGCCGGCGTCAGCCGGCGCGACCTGCAGCGGGATGGACTTGTCGGTGGTCTCGATCACAACGGGGGCCTGGCTCAGCGCGGGCAGAGCTCGGTGGCCGCGAAGAAGTACGCGATCTCGATCGCGGCGTTCTCCAGGCTGTCCGAACCGTGCACGGCGTTGGCGTCGATGGACTGCGCGAAGTCGGCGCGGATGGTGCCCGGCGCAGCGTCCTTCGGGTTGGTGGCGCCCATCAGCTCGCGGTTCTTCAGCACCGCGTTCTCTCCCTCGAGCACCTGGATCATCACCGGGCCGGAGATCATGAACTCGACCAGCGCGTTGAAGAACGGGCGCTCGCGGTGCACGGCATAGAAGCCCTCGGCCTCCTTGCGCGAAAGGTGCTTCATCTTCGCCGCGACGATCTTCAGGCCCGCCTTCTCGAAGCGGGCATAGATCTCGCCGATGACGTTCTTGGCGACCGCGTCGGGCTTGATGATGGAAATGGTGCGCTCCAGCGCCATGGTGTGACTCCGTTTGGTTGCAGGGTTTGGGGGTTGGGACAGCCTGAGAATTTAGCACAAAACCCCGCCCGGACACGGGTTTAGCGCATTTCCCTGAATAATTCCAGAAGCATCCGCCACCCGGCCCTCACCCCCGCCCGCGGACGGTACCGCCGTTCGAGCGTTTCAATTGGCCATTTGACTGCGGCGCCTGGCCGGGTACACTCGCCAACAACCGTTTGAATCGAACGCTGGCAGGGCCATGACCACGACCCATTTCAACACCAAGGAACGCATCCTCGGCGCCGCCGAGGAGCTCTTCGCCCAGCATGGCTTCGCCGGCACCTCGCTGCGCCAGGTCACCAGCCGGGCCGACGTCAACATCGCCGCGGTCAACTACCACTTCGGCAGCAAGGAGAACCTCGTCAACGAGGTGTTCCGGCGCCGCATGGACGACATGAGCGAGCGCCGCCTGGCCCTGCTGCGCAAGGCCCTGGAGGAAAAGCCCGGCGACCTCGAGGCCATCCTGTCGGCCTTCATCGAGCCGCCCCTGGCCCTGACCATCGACCGCCACGGCGGCTCGGCCTTCGTGCGCGTGCTGGCCCGCGCCTTCGCCGAGAAGAACGACCGCCTGCGCAAGTTCCTGTCCGACAACTACGGCCACGTCCTGCGCGAGTTCGCCAAGGCCATCGGCACCGCCCTGCCCGGCCTGGCCAAGGAAGACCTGTACTGGCGCCTGGACTTCACCGCCGGCGCGCTGACCTACGCCATGGCCGATTTCGGCCTGATCAAGCGGCCCGCCGGCGTGTCCGAGAAGGCCCACTGCGAAAAGGCCGCCCAGGCCCTCATCCGTTTCGCCGCCGCCGGCCTCCGGGCCGGCTGAGCCCCGTTTCCTCCTCCCACGGAGCTGTTCCCATGCCTCAACTTCGCATCCGCAAGGTGGCCGTGCTCGGCGCCGGCGTGATGGGCGCGCAGATCGCCGCCCACCTCGCCAACGCCGACGTCGACACCCTCCTGTTCGACCTTCCCGCCAAGGACGGCAAGCCCAATGGCATCGTCGAGAAGGCCATCGCCAACCTCGGCAAGCTCTCGCCCTCGCCGGTGGCGACCAAGGGCAAGGCGGCCGCCATCACCCCGGCCAACTACGACCAGCACCTGGAGCTGCTGCGCGACTGCGACCTGATCATCGAGGCCATCGCCGAGCGCATGGACTGGAAGAAGGCGCTCTACGACCGCATCGAGCCCTACGTGGCCCCGCACGCCATCCTGGCCTCGAACACCTCGGGCCTGTCGATCAACGGCCTGGCCGAGGTGCTGCCCGAGTCCATGCACACCCGCTTCTGCGGCGTGCACTTCTTCAACCCGCCGCGCTACATGCATCTGGCTGAGCTCATCCCTTGCATCAAGACTGATCGCCAAGTGCTTGAAGGGCTTGAGACTTTCCTGGTCACCACCCTGGGCAAGGGGGTCGTCTATGCCAAGGACACGCCCAACTTCATCGGCAACCGCATCGGCGTCTTTTCCATCCTCTCGACCCTGCACCACACGGCCCAGTTCGGCCTGGGCTTCGACGAGGTGGACGCCCTGACCGGCCCGCTGCTGGGCCGCCCGAAGTCGGCCACCTACCGCACCTCCGACGTGGTGGGCCTGGACACCATGGCCCACGTCATCAAGACCATGGCCGACACCCTGCCCGAGGATCCGTGGCACGGCTACTTCAAGGCGCCCGAGTGGCTGCAGGCCCTGGTGGCCAAGGGCGCCCTGGGCCAGAAGACCGGCGCCGGCATCTTCATGAAGAAGGGCAAGGACATCGTGGTGCTGGACCTCAAGGCCCAGGACTACCGCCCTGCCACCGGCGTGGCCGACCCGGAAGTCGTGGCCATCCTCAAGAACAAGAACCCGGCCGAGAAGATCGCCCAGTTGCGCGCAAGCCAGCATCCGCAGGCGCAGTTCCTGTGGGCCCTGCTGCGCGACCTGTTCCATTACAGCGCCTGCCACCTGGCCTCGATCGCCGACACGGCGCGTGACGTCGACCTGGCCATCCGCTGGGGCTACGGCTGGAAGCAGGGTCCGTTCGAGACCTGGCAGGCCGCTGGCTGGAAACAGGTGGCCGCCTGGATCGCCGAGGACATCGTGGCCGGCAAGGCCATGTCCAGCGCGCCCCTGCCCGACTGGGTCTTCGACGGCCGCGACGGCGTACACGAGGCCGCCGGCAGCTTCAGCCCGGCCCGCGGCGAGCTGCTGCCGCGCTCGAACCTGGCCGTCTACAACCGCCAGCGTTTCCCGGACCCGGTGCTGGGCGAGCGCGCCAATCCCGGCCAGACCGTGTTCGAGACCGATTCGGTGCGCATGTGGCACGACGGCGACGGCATCGCGGTGCTGAGCTTCAAGACCAAGATGAACACCGTCGGCGACGGCGTGCTGGCCGGCATCCTCGAGGCCGTGGACCGCGCCGAGAAGGAATTCCAGGGCCTGGTGATCTGGCAGCCGACCGAGCCGTTCTCGGCCGGCGCCGACCTCGCCGGCGCGCTGGCCTCGCTGCAGGCCGGCAAGCTCGACGAGTTCGAGAAGATGGTGGCCACCTTCCAGTCGGCCAGCCAGCGCATCAAGTATTCGCTGGTGCCGGTGGTCGCGGCCGTGCGTGGCCTGGCCCTGGGCGGCGGCTGCGAGTTCCAGATGCACGCCGCGCGCACCGTGCTGGCGCTCGAGAGCTACGTCGGCCTGGTCGAGGCCGGCGTGGGCCTGCTGCCCGCCGGCGGCGGCCTGAAGGAAATCGCCGTGCGCGCCGCGCAGGCGGCCGGCCCGGGCGGCGACGTATTCGCCCAGCTCAAGCCTTACTTCGAGGCCGTGGCGATGGGCAAGGTCTCGGGTTCGGCGCTTGAAGCCAAGGAGCTGCAGCTGGCCCGCCCGGGCGACGTGGTGGTGTTCAACGCCTACGAGCTGCTGCACGTGGCCAAGGCCCAGGCCCGCGCCCTGGCCGAGTCGGGCTACCGCCCGCCGCTGCCGGCCCGCGCCATCCCGGTGGCTGGCGATGTCGGCATCGCCACCTTCCGCATGATGCTCGAGAACATGATCGAGGGTCGCTTCATTTCCGAGCACGACTACGAGGTGAGCAAGCGCATCGCCACCGTGCTCTGCGGCGGCGAGGTCGATCGCGGTTCCCTGGTGGACGAGGAGTGGCTGCTGCGCCTGGAGCGCGAGCACTTCGTGGCCCTGGCCCAGATGCCCAAGACCCAGGAGCGCATCGCCCACATGCTCAAGACCGGCAAGCCGCTGCGCAACTGAGCGACGACGAGGACATCGAAATGACCAAGCAAATCCAGGACGCCTACATCGTCGCCACCACCCGCACCCCGGTGGGCAAGGCCCCGCGCGGCGTCTTCCGCAACACCCGCCCCGACGAGATGCTGGCCCACGTGCTGCGCGCCGTGGTCGACCAGTGCCCGGGCATCGATCCGACCCGCATCGACGACGCCATCATCGGCTGCGCCATGCCCGAGGGCGAGCAGGGCATGAACGTGGCGCGCATCGGCCTGCTGCTGGCCGGCCTGCCCAACGTCATCGCGGCCCAGACCATCAACCGCTTCTGCTCCTCGGGCCTGCAGGCCGTGGCGCTGGCGGCCGACCAGATCCGCCTGGGCAACGCCGACCTGGTGCTGGCCGGCGGCACCGAGTCGATGTCGATGGTGCCGATGATGGGCAACAAGGTGGCCATGAGCCCGCGCGTCTTCCAGGACGAGAACGTGGCCATCGCCTACGGCATGGGCATCACCGCCGAGAAGGTGGCCGAGGAATGGAAGGTCAGCCGCGAGGACCAGGACGCCTTCGCCCTCGCCTCCCACACCAAGGCCCTGGCGGCCCAGGCCGCCGGCGAGTTCGCCGCCGAGATCACGCCCTACGACGTGGTCTCGCGCCAGCCCGAGCTGGGCGGCAACGCGGTGCGCCTGCGCCAGCTGAAGGTGGAGCAGGACGAAGGCCCCCGCGCCGACACCAGCGCCGAAGGCCTGGCCAGGCTGCGCCCGGTGTTCCGCAACGGCGGCTCGGTGACGGCGGGCAACAGCTCGCAGATGTCCGACGGCGCCGGCGCGGTGATGCTGGCCTCGGCGCAAGCGATCAAGGACTACGGCCTGACCCCGCTGGCGCGCTTCGTCGGCTTCTCGGTCGCGGGCGTGCGCCCGGAGGTGATGGGCATCGGCCCGATCGCCGCGATCCCCAAGGTGCTGCGCCAGGCCGGCCTGACGGCCGACCAGCTCGACTGGATCGAACTCAACGAGGCCTTCGCCGCGCAGGCCCTGGCGGTGATTCGCACCTGCGAGCTCGACCCGTCGAAGGTGAACCCGCTGGGCGGCGCCATCGCCCTGGGCCACCCGCTGGGCGCCACCGGCGCGATCCGCACGGCCACGATCGTGCACGGCCTGCGCCGCCGCCAGCAGAAGTACGGCATGGTCACCATGTGCATCGGCACCGGCATGGGCGCCGCCGGCATCTTCGAAGCCCTCTGACCGCCCCTTCGCTGCACGAAAGACCCCCGGGAAACCGGGGGTCTTTTTCTGGCCACGGATGAACACGGATAAACACGGATAAGAGCGAAGAGAACTTAGGATTGATTTGCTCTATCCGTGTTCATCCGTGGCCAAAAAACTAGGCCATCCGCGTGCCGTTGGGGACGGGGCGTTCGAGGGTGGTGAGGACGACGCCGTCGTCGGTGGGGAAGCCGGTGAGCAGGAATTCGGAACGGAACGGGCCGACCTGCTTGGGCGGGAAATTGACCACGCCGACGATCTGCCGGCCGACCAGGTCGTCGGCGGCGTAGAGCGCCTTCACCTGCGCGCTGGTCTTGAGCACGCCGAGGTCGGGACCGAAATCGACCCACAGCTTCCAGGCCGGCTTGCGCGCCTCGGGAAAGTCCTCCACCCGCAGCACCGTGCCGGCGCGCAGCTGCACCTTCTCGAAGTCGGCCCAGCTGATCAGCCCGCCGTCGTTCGTCTCGCCCATGCCCTGCCCTCGCGCCAGTCCTTCCACGTATCCTGCGCCTGGTACCACCAGTACGACAGCTGCGCGCCGACGAAACCCGCCGGCTTGAGCGCCGACACCAGCCCGTAGTCGTTGAATTCGCGCCAGCGCGGGTCGCCGTGGGCGATGGCCGCCGCCAGCACCTCGCCGGCGAAGGTGGTCGGCGCCACGCCGTGGCCGCCGAAGGCCTGGGCCAGCCACAGGCCCTCGTCCACCCGGCCGATCTGCGGCATCTGGTGGCGCGCGTAGCTCATCAGGCCCGACCAGGCGCTCTCGATGCGCACGCCCTCGAGCTGTGGGAACACCCGCAGCATGTCCCGGCGCAGCAGCCGCTCCACCGCCGCCGGCGAGCGGTCGAACACTGAAATGCGGCCACCCCAGAGCAGACGGGTGTCGGGCAGCGGCCGGTAATAGTCGAAGGCGAAACGGCTGTCGTAGATCGCCGCGCGCGTGCGCAGCACCTCGTCCATGCGGGCGCCCAGCGGCTCGGTGCACACCACGTAGGTGGCGATCGGCAGCACGCCCGCGTCCACCTCGCGGCGCAGCCCGGCCAGGTAGCCGCCGCAGGCCAGCACCACGTGGCGTGCGTGCACCTCGCCCTCCGCCGTGCGCACCCGCCAGCCGCCGGCCTCGCGGTCGAGCGCGACGGCGGGGCTGGACTCGTGGATCGCCACGCCCTGCCCTTCGGCCGCCCGTGCCAGGCCGCGGGCGTAGGCCAACGGGTCGAAATGCAGGGCGTTGGGCTCGAACAGGCCCTCCGTATAGCGCTCGCTGCGCACCAGCTCGGCCAGGCGGGCGCGTTCAAGCCACTCCCACTCCACACCGAAGTGCCGCGCCAGCAGCGCCTGGCGGGCGCGCATCGGCGCAGGGTCGCGGAACCAGTTGGCCCAGATCACGCCGGCGTCGGTGGCGCTGCAGTCGATGCGGTGCCGGGCGATACGCCTGCGGATCAGCTCCACGGCGTCCTGCGTGCCGGCGTACAGCGCCTGCGCGCGCTGCGGGCCCAGCTCGTCGAGCAGGGCCTGCTCGCCGCGCGAGAACCCGCCGAAGACGAAGCCGCCGTTGCGGCCGGAGGCACCGTGGCCCAGGCTGCGGGCTTCGAGCAGCACCACCCCGTCGCGACCGCGCTCAGCCACGCCAAGCGCGGTGTTGAGGCCGGCGAATCCGCCGCCGACCACGCAGACCTCGGCCTCGCGCCGGCCCCGCAGCGGTGCGCGCGGTGCCGGCGCGGGCGCGCTGGCGAGGTAATGGCTGGCGGCGTCCATGCGCGGTCCGGCCCGGAGGGCGTCAGCGCGCCAGCGCGGCGCGCATGTACTCGCGCGCCGGCTCGGCCAGGTCCTCGTGTTCGAGCGCGAACTCGATGGTGGCCTCGACCAGGCCGATGCGGCTGCCGCAGTCGAAGCGGCGTCCCTCGAAGCGGTAGGCGAGCGTGCGCTCGCGGCCGAGCAGCGCGGCGATCGCGTCGGTGAGCTGGATTTCGCCGCCGGCGCCCGGTCGGGTCTTGCGCAACAGCTCGAAGATGCTGCCGCTGAGCACGTAGCGGCCGACCACGGCCAGGTTGCTGGGCGCGTCTTCGGGACGCGGCTTCTCGACGATGCCGGTGATCTCGCCGTGGCGGCCCGAGAAGTCGCGCGTGGCCACGATGCCGTAGCTGCCGGTCTGCTCCGGCGGCACGTCCTGCACGGCGATCACGCTGGCGGCCTGCTTCTCGGCCAGGTCGGCCATCTGGCGCAATGCGCCCGGGCCTTTGTTCCAGATCAGGTCGTCGGGCAACAGCACCGCGAACGGCTCGTTGCCCACCACCGGCTCGGCGCACAGCACCGCATGGCCCAGGCCCAGGGCCTCGGCCTGGGTGACGAACACCGCGCGAACGTTCCGCGGCAGCACCTCGCGGATCATCGCCAGCAGCTCGGACTTGCCGGCCTTCTCCAGCTTCTGCTCGAGCTCGTAGGCCTTGTCGAAATAGTCGGCCACCGAATGCTTGTAGCGGTTGGTGACGAACACCAGCGTGTCGCAGCCGGCCTCGATCGCTTCGTCCACGGCGTACTGGATCAGCGGCTTGTCCACCACGGGCAGCATCTCCTTGGGCACGGTCTTCGTCGCCGGCAGGAAGCGGGTGCCGAGTCCGGCGACCGGGAAGACGGCCTTCTTGATGCGGGTGGTCATGCGTTCCTCGTGGTGGTATCGATGTCCGCGGCATCGGCCTCGCCGGGCTGGAAGTCCGGCACGGCCTCGTGCAGCAGGACCAGCAGGCGCTCGCCGGCCGTGGGTTCGGCCAACAGCGCCTCGAGCCGCGCCAGCAGCGCCCCCGGGTCGTGTCCCACCGACTGCCGCGGCCGCGCCTGGAAGATGCGCGGGTGCCGGGTGCGCTGGTAGCGCTCGTCGGGGTGGAACAGGATCTCGTGCAGTTTTTCCCCCGGACGAAGGCCAGTGTAGCTGACCTCTATGTCGATTCCGGGACGCTTGCCGCTGAGCCGGATCATCTGCTCGGCCAGCTCGCGGATCGCCACCGGCCGGCCCATGTCGAGTGCGTACACCGCACCGTCCTCGCCGGGCAGCGCCGCGGCGTGCAGGATCAGCTGGCAGGCCTCGGGGATGGTCATGAAGTAGCGCGTCACCTCCGGGTGCGTCACCGTCACCGGGCCGCCGTTGGCGATCTGCTGGCGGAACAGCGGCACCACCGAACCCGCCGAGTCGAGCACGTTGCCGAAGCGCACGATCGATAGCCGCACGCCGCTGCCGCCCAGCTCGCCCTGGCAGGCCAGCTCGGCGAAGCGCTTGCTGGCGCCGAGCACGTTGACCGGACAGATCGCCTTGTCGGTGGAGATCAGCACGAAGTGGCCCACGCCCGCCTCGCGGCAGGCCCGGGCCAGCACGGCGGTGGCGGCGACGTTGTTGCGCAGGGCCTCGCGCACCTGCCCTTCGAGCAGTGGCACCTGCTTGCAGGCGGCGGCGTGGAAGACGAAGTCCACGCCACCGTCGAGGGCTATCCGGCAGGCCACGGGATCGCCGCAATCGGCCAGCAGCGCGCGCACGCGCACCTGCGGCAACTCGCGCTCCAGTTCCTCGACGATGCCGCACAGCGACAGCTCGTTGCGCTCCATGACCACCAGTTCGGTCGCCCCCAGGGCGGCGCACTGGCGCACCAGTTCCGAGCCGATCGAGCCGCCTGCGCCGGTGACCAGCACGCGGCGCCCGCGGACCAGGCCGGCCCCCAGCGCCTCGTCGAAGCTCACCGGCGGCCGGCCGAGCAGGTCTTCGATGCGCAGCTCACTCAGTTCGAGACGCTGCGGCTTGCCGGCCAGCACATCGGCGATGCGGGGCGCGGAACGGAACGGCAGGCCGGTCTCGTCACAAAGGTCCACCACCCGCTGCATCTCGCCCGGGCTGGCTTCCGGCATGGCGATGACCAGCAGGTTTGGCGCCGTTTCCTGGGCGAGGTAAGGCAAGTCGCTGATCGGCCCCAGCACCGGCACGCCGCGCACCCGCGCGCCCTTGAGCGCCGGGTTGTCGTCGAGCAGGCCGACGACGCTGTAGCGACCATCGAGGGCGAGGTCGCGCAGCAGGGTCTCGGCCGTGCGGCCGGCACCCAGCACCAGCAGGCGCTTGGCGTCGGGATTCTCGCGGCCCAGGCGCCAGTCCTTCCAAAGGCGGTAGAGCACGCGCGGCACGCCCAGCACCACCACGAGCGCCAGCGGATACGGAAGGAGGACGCGCCGCGGCACGTCCGGCAACAGCCCGCCCAGGAAAAGCAGGGCCATGATCAGGAGCAGACCCAGCAGGGCACCCCGCGCCAGGTTGGCCAGGTCCGGCACGCTGGCGAAGCGCCACAGGCCCTGGTAGAGGCCGACCCAGCGCAACACGAAGCCCTGTGCCACCAGGGCCACCGTCAGTTCGACATGCAGCAATGGCGGCGGTGGCGCGCCGGCCTTGCCGGCCAGCCAGCGCAGGCCAAGCCAAAGCAGCGCGACCATGATCAGGTCGTGCAGGACGATCAGCACCCGCGGCAGGAGGAAGCCGGCGGGTCGTCGTAGGGCGGATTTTCGAGGAGATTTCATCAGGAGGCGGTTTGGGGGGAACCGGTGGGTGTCCATCGCCGGGACAGGCGAAGGTGCAACATGATGCCAACAAGGGCGGTGAAGAGGGCCACTCCGATCGTCCAGGCCGATGGGCGGGCGGCGAAGGCCAGGGCCAGGGCGCTGGCCGCCAGCGCCCAGGCCAGGTACAGGCCGCAGACGCCGGCGTGGCTCCAGCCGGCGGCCACGGCGCGCTGGTAAAGATGCTCGCGATGCGCCTGCCACAGCCGTTGCCGGCGACGGGCCCGGGCAAGCAGCGTCAGGCCGGCGTCGAGCAGCATGGCCGAAGCCGGCAGCCACAGCAGCCAGGCGCCCTCGCCCGCCGCGGGTGCCGACCTCAGGGCGATGGCCGCCAGCCCGAAGCCCAGGGCGTGGCTGCCGACGTCACCCAGGAACAGGCGGGCGCGCGGGAAGTTGAGCGGCAGGAAGCCCAGGCAGGCGGCCGCCAGCAAGGTGGCCAGCAACAGCGCGGACGGCGATGGCCCCAGCCAGGCCATGGCGAGCGCCGCGACGATGGCCTGGCTGGCGGCCAGGCCGTTCGAGCCGTCCATGAAGTTCCAGATGTTCACCACCGACAGCACCAGCAGCGCCGCCAAGGCCACGGCCAGCGCAGGCGGGAACACCCCCGGCAGCAGCGGCCAGGCCAGGCCCAGGCAGAGCGCGCCTGCCGCCTGCAACGCCAGCTTGGCCAGCGGGCGCAAGGGGTGGAGGTCGTCGACCAGGCCGGCGCCGGCGCACAGCGCGAGCCCGGCGGCGAAGCCGGGCCAGCCCGGCCCCAGCCAGGGGGCACCGGCCAGCAGGACGAGCGCGATGCCGATGCCGCCGCCCCGCGGCGTGGGCTGCTGGTGCAGGCGGCGCTCGTCGGGCAGGTCGAGGTGGCCACGGCGCAGGGCGAAGCGACGCCAGGCCTCGGCCAGCAGGAAGCCCCCTGCCAGGGCGGCGATCGCCACGACGGCGCCAGCCATCGGAGTCACTCGCTGACCGCGCCGTGCACCGGCTTGATGCTGCCCCAGGACTTGCAGCCCGGGCACTGCCAGTGGTGCGCCCGCGCCCCGAAGCCGCAGCGCTGGCAGCGGTAGCCCGGCGTGCGAACCACCAGCTGCTCGGTGATCTGCTTGAGCGTTCGCAGCGCGCGTGCCGGGTCGGCGCCCTGGTCGCGCAGGCTGAGGTCGATGTAGGCCGCCTCGCCGCGCACCGACGGACGCTGGCGCAGTTGGGTCGAGAGGAATTCCAGCGCCGGCGCCTTGCCCTCTTCGCGCTCGATGATGCGGGTCAGCGCCAGCACCGGCGAGACGCCCGGATAGTGCTCGATCATCTCGAGCAGGAAGCCGCGCGCCCGCGCCGACTCGCCGCGGCGCTCGTAACAGGCCAGCAGCGGGTCGAGGATCTCGGGCAGGAATTCGATGTCGTGCCGGGCCACGCGCTCGAAGGCGCGGATGGCCGCGGCATCGTTGCCGGCGCCCAGTTCCAGGCGCGCTTCGACCAGGCCGGCGCGCACCGAGTGGCTGTCGGCGGCGTAGGCTTCGGCCACGTGGCCGCGGGCGGCGTCGACGTCGCCGCCCAGGCGCGCCATCTCGGCCAGCTCGCAGTGGAATTGCGCCACCAGCTTGCCCATCGGTTCGCCACCGGCGCCCTCGAGCTTGCGGGCGTGCTCGATCGCCTTGGCCCAGTCGCGCTCGGCCTGGTAGATCGAGATCAGGTGGCGCAGCGCCTGCGGCGCCAGCACGCCCATCCGCACCAGGTCGGTGAACAGGGTCTCGGCGCGGTCGAGCAGGCCGGCGCGCATGTAGTCCTCGCCCAGCGCCAGCACGGCACGGGTCTTCTGCTCGTCGCTCAGGCCCGGGCGCGCCACCAGGTCCTGGTGCAGGCGGATGGCGCGGTCGACCTCGCCGCGGCGGCGGAACAGGTGGCCGAGCGCGAACTGCGTCTCCACCGTGTCCTTGTCGACGGCGGCGATCTGCAGGAATACCTCGATGGCCTTGTCCTGCTGCTCGTTGAGCAGGTAGTTCAGGCCGCGGAAATAGGTGTTCGACAGGCGCGAGACCCGCGCCCCGCCCCGCC
>Ga0208242_100129_pt1 | contig 104380 bp, 92 predicted proteins | sample SubbioAug_CSW13A_FD_184825 | JGI IMG/M metagenome (GOLD analysis project Ga0208242, IMG submission 184825) | Serpentinite rock and fluid subsurface biosphere microbial communities from McLaughlin Reserve, California, USA - CR12Aug_CSW13A (SPAdes) | ecosystem: Environmental > Terrestrial > Deep... | reverse complement strand
ACCTGCACCCGCACCTGCACCCGCACCCGCACCTGCACCCGCACCTGCACCCGCACCCGCACCTGCACCCGCACCTGCACCCGCACCTGCACCCGCACCGTCAAACCCAGGTGCTGACAGCAGCGTTCTCGCGCCGGCCATGCATGTTGAATACGTGGATGCACAAGGCGTTCGGCGGTCAATACCTGTTGACTCCGGGAGTACCACCATTTCTGGCGTTGCGCCATTCCTGGTCAAGTTTGATGCGTCTGCCACACGCGCTCCGGCCGCCTTCAGCGCGCAAACAGCAATGCCTGATCCGGAGGCTTACTCCTTCCTGATGACAGGTTACCGGCTGAATTACGGAGAAAACAGGGGCGGAACCTGGCCGTATCCCCAGGGGTCCGCGTTCTCCAGGGATGAAGATACGGGTCCGCCGGTCTTCTCCTATGTGTACCGAACACCAGGGTCGTACACCGTCCGCCTGAAAACCCGGGACACATTGGGCAACGAAGCGACGATGCAGTTCAATGTGGTTGTCAACACCCCTCCGCCACCGGTGCTGATTCGCGCAAGCGACGGCCGCTGGCCCAACTTTGTCAGCGGCACCCGCTACACGCTCGAGGCCAATGGAGACTACCGATCGTTTGGCACCCTTGAGACCGGTGGACGCCATAACATCGTCTTCGAGAAGGTCGGAACCGGCGCCGATCCTCGGATTGCATCCTTCAGCCCTGACGGACGCAGCAAGTTCGACGCCACCCGTCAAAGCGAGTACCGCGCCTCGCACATCCGACTGGTCAATATCGACGTCGGGCACTTCTTCTCTGGCCAACGCGGTTACGACTACGTCGGCATCATTGGTGGCGTTGTTCGCCGATTTTCGGACGGCGGACAGGCCTTCCTCTGGCACGAGGGCAGCGAAATTGTGAAATCCAATGTCCGCTTCCCGAGAGGTCTGTTCCTGCAGGACACGGAAATGCGGAATTCGGGCGATGATGGGTTCATCATGTTCGGAACCTTCAACGGACTGCACGCCAGAAATACCCGGTTTGTTCACGCCTCCAATGGGTCAAACACCTACCTGATGCTGAGGGTTTACGGCTCAAACTTCACTTTCCGCAACAACCTCTGGTTCTCCCAGGTCAATGGAGGCCCGGCAAATGGAACCGTAATTGGCATGCTGGCGGTTGCCGGAAGAACGCCGGTTCAATGGCGCGAGGACGATCTGGTCGGTCCACTCAGCGCGAGCAGCAGCAGTCAGAACTACGGCTATATTTCCGAGAAGCAGATTCTGCAGAACAACCAGATTTACGCCGAAGGATCGTTCTTGACCAATGCCATTGCCTCCGTAGGCGGCGGAAATCCCAGCGGAACCAATCTTGTCTATCCGAGGCTGATTGGCATGGAAGACAATGTATTCTTCCCGAGCGGAAACGTGGCCATCACCATCCAGAATGGCGAACTCTACGGCCAGTACATGTTCTGGAGAAACAACCGGAAGAGCATGGGCTCGGGGGCTTACATCCCAGCGAACACAGCTCCACCCAACAGAAATGTGGGCGACAACACCACGTACAACGGTCCGGTACTTAACGAATCGGCCAACAGCAGGCCTGTTCCCAGCCGATTCTGAGCATCATCAGATGCGCTCTTGAAGCGAAGCGTCTGCCAATGAAAATTGGCAGACGCTTTTTTCTTTTGACCCGAGCCAATGTCATGGCTAGTGCAAGACAGTCTGACGCCAAGCCGTCGTCAGGCACAAGGTGATCACAGGGGCACCACAGAGATACTTGCTTGGCTACTGTTGAGATCAATAGCGCCCACAACCCCAACCAGACACCTCTGGACCGACGCGCGGCATCCGCTGGTGATCTGGTCGACGGTCATGCAAGGTCTTGAGGAGTTCGACCAACACCTGAACAGGTCGGCATCCTGTCATTGGATGGCCTCGTGCGTCAGCGCACAGGCTGTGGCTTGCATCGACTCGCGTGGCATCCAGATAGGCCCGTTCAGCCGCGGCAGAGTGCACCCGCGCCTTCGGGATTCACCTTTGCACCTCGCCGGGATTCCATGAGAACCCGGTCGATACTGCCATCGATATAATGACCGCGAACCTTCATGCCGAAGATCGGGGTACAACTTGAATCGCATAGGATATCTTGTGCCAGAGTTTCCTGGCCAAACCCACAATTTTTTTTGGCGTGAGGTCGGTGCACTTAAGGGTCTTGAAACAGAGGTTGAACTCTACTCGACCAAACGACCAGCACCAGGTTTGCAGTCCACCTCCTGGGGATCAGAGGCAGCATCAAGAACGGTTTATCTCCACCCAATTTCCCTTGCGCAAGCAGGTTGCATTGCCAGATTGCTGTTGACATCGCCCGCACGCAGCTTCAGAAGCCTGAGCGCCTGGGTCAGTTCATTCAAGTATCTGAACGAGGGTGAAAGCAAAGTCCGTCTTTTTGCCCTGATGCTGCTGGGAATCTGGCTTGGGCATGACCTGAGAAAACGAGGTATCTCGCATGTGCACGTGCACTCATGCGCTGATGCAGCAAACATAGCCTTCTTCGCGAACAAGGCTTTTGGAATCACCTACAGCATGACCTTGCACAATCCGATAGGTATCTGGGGTGGGAATCAACAGAACAAATGGGGAAATGCCTCATTCGGAATCATCATTACCGAGTGGATCCGAAAGGAGCTGCTCACAAAGCTGAATACCTATTTGCCAGACGATCTGCCGCTTGCCCCTATGGGCGTGGATGTTTCCAAGTTTCAAAGGCGTCGTCCGTATGAGCCATACAAGGCTGGTGATCTTCAGCTTTTTTGCTGTGCCAGACTCAATCCGGCGAAAGGTTTCGACACACTTCTCAAAGCGACAGCCTTGCTCAATGAGTCGGGACTTGTCACCCGCCTGACCATAGCCGGCGAAGACGACACGGGGGGGCTGGGCTATCGCAAGGAGATTGAACGCCTGATTCTGAGCCTGGGACTTCAGGATAAGGTGAGGCTGCTCGGTTCAGTCGCAGAAGAGGTAGTCAAGGAAGAGTTGGAACAGGCACATCTGTTTGTATTGGCGAGCATCGAAGAACCACTGGGTGTGGCCATCATGGAAGCAATGGCCATGGAGGTTCCTGTGGTGTCAACACAAGCGGGAGGTGTTCCTGAACTCCTGTCCAACGGATTTGGCATCATGGTTCCGCCTGGAGACGAGTCGGCACTTGCATCCGCCATTCGAACCACGGCAACTGCTGAAGAGATGTCCAGGCGCCTGAGCATGAACGGCAGGTCATTGATCACCGAAAGATTTCATCATCGCTTGAGTGCCGAACTGATTGCTTCTCTGACGAAGGGTCTACAACAAGGCCGACGCACGCCCCCTAGCCAGGATTGAGGGGTCTCCAGGGTCCGCGAACGCCGCACCCCATGCCGTACGGCCTAACTGACGGGTTGCGTGCCGACCAGCCACTTGTGCGCTGCGGCCTTCACGGCGACCGTCAGTCTCTGGGCTGACGGGGCCTCCTTGGCCCAATGCTGCCAGTAAAGCGTCACATCGACGGTGGCGCCTGGCAGCACCTCCTGCAAGGCTGAGCGGGCAGTCGACAGGTGTTGCTCGGGCACCATGCCCCAGCCCAGGCCCAGTTCAATGGCTTTTTCGAATGCGTCAATGGCTGGCGCGTAGTGCCTCGGGTAGTGGGGCTGCTGCAATCCGAAGTGCTGCAGCAGGAAGGCGTCCTGCAGGGCGTCCTTGCGGTTGAAGATGATGGCCGGCTGGGCCAGCAGGCGGTGCACCGAGACGTTGCCTCCGGGCGTCCGGCATCGCTGCACCACCGCGGGAGCCGCCACACAGCAGTAACGCATGACACCCAGGGGCTCGGCCACACACCCGCGCATGGGTTCGGCCAAGGTGGTGACGCAGCCCATCACATCGCCACTGCGCAGAGCATCGTGGGTGTGGTCCTGGTCGTCGATCAGGATCTCAAGCAGGAGGCGGTGCTTCTTGAGCAGATCCACCACCCCGGGCAGGAACCAGCTGGCCACCGAGTCGGCGTTGATGGCCACGCTCAGGCTCTGCCAGCCGACACCTGCCTTGGCTCCGCCCGCCTTCAGGCCGTCAAGCAGATCGGCCTCCATCAGGCGGACCTGTTTGGCATGGGCCATCAGTGCCTGCCCGGCGGCCGTGGCGCGCACACGCTTGCCCCGCACCAGCAGACGCTGGCCCAGATGCTCCTCCAGCGACTTGATGCGCAGCGAGACCGCAGACAAGGTCAGTGACAGCGACTTGGCCGCGGGACCAAAACCACCATGCTCCACCACGGCGACCAGAGCATCGAGTTGTCGTGCATCCAGCATTTGAGAATTTATTGATTGATCGGACTTTAATTTAACTCACTTCAATTCTTTGGCGAACAACACGACACTTCCGGCTCGCATCCATCACGCAAACCGAGAACGACCATGGCCTTCGCCTTCCCCACCTTCACCGCCGGCATGGTGCTGAGCATGTCCCTGATCATGGCCATTGGCCCACAAAACGCCCACGTGCTGCGCATGGGGCTGCAGCGTCAGCACCTGTGGCTGACCGTGGCGGTCTGCGCCTTGGCCGACATCGTGCTGATTTCGCTGGGTGTGCTGGGCCTGGCCCAACTCGGAGGCCTCAGTGACAAGCTCATGGGCGCCATGGTCGGCGCTGGCGTGCTGTTCCTCTCGGTGTATGGCTGGAAGGCGTTTCGACGTTTCCTGTCACCGGTCGCCACCCCGGGAGCCAGCGACGAGCATGCACCGGCCACGCCCGCGCCGGCCACCCGCCGCCAGGCGGTGATGTCGGCCCTGGCCTTTTCCTGGTTGAACCCGCATGCCTGGCTGGATACCGCCGTGCTGATCGGCACCGCCTCCCTGGCCTACGGGCAAGGCAGCACGACCTTCGGCCTCGGCGCGGCCACCGGCTCGCTGGTGTGGTTTGCCCTGCTGGGCGGCGCAGCCTTCTGGCTGGGTCGCCGCCTGAATTCGCTGCACGTCTGGCGCGCCCTGGATGGCGCCGTGGCGTTGATGATGTGGGGTACAGCCCTGTGGCTGCTGGCCGGTCTGTTCTGATCAAGGAGGCTTCCATGACAACGACATCTCCCCTGGCACCCGTCACCGTATTCGGCCCCGACTTTCCCTTCGCCTACGATGACTGGGTCCGGAACCCTGCGGGCCTGGCCCAGCTGCCCAGCGAGGCGCACGGACAGGAGGTGGCCATCATCGGCGCCGGCATGGCAGGCATGACCGCCGCCTACGAGCTGATGAAGCTGGGCCTGAGGCCTGTCATCTACGAGGCGTCGCGCATGGGGGGACGTCTGCGGTCACAGGCCTTCGAAGGTGGACAGGGTGTTGTCGCCGAGCTCGGCGGCATGCGCTTCCCGGCCTCTTCAACAACGTTTTTCCACTATGTCGGCTTGCTGGGCCTGCAGACTCAACCCTTTCCCAACCCGCTGACGGAGGCCGCCGGCAGCACGGTGATCGATCTGGAAGGCCAGACCCACTACGCCCGACGCCTGGAGGACCTGCCGCCGCTGTTCCGCGAGGTGGCCCAGGCCTGGGACGAAGCGCTTCAGGAACTGGGCTTCGGCGAACTCCAGCAGGCACTGCGCGAGCGCGACGCACCGCGGCTGAAGACCTTGTGGAACGCGCTGGTGCCGCTGTGGGACGACCGCACTTTCTATGATTTTGTGGCGCAGTCGCGCGCCTTTGCGCGGCTGAGCTTCCGGCACCGGGAGGTGTTCGGCCAGGTGGGTTTCGGCACCGGCGGCTGGGATTCGGACTTTCCGAACACCTTGCTGGAGATCCTGCGTGTGGTGCTGACCGGCTGCGACGAGAACCAGCACCTGATCGTCGGCGGCGCCCAGCAGGTGCCGCTGGGACTGTGGCAGCACGCACCGTCTCACCTGGTGCACTGGCCGACTGGTACCTCGCTGGCGCGACTGCACGGCGGCGCCACGCGTCCGGGAGTCAAGGCCATCGCACGGGCCGACGACGGCCGGCTGGCCGTCACCGACGCCTGGGGACACACGCGCCACTACGCGGCGGTACTGGCCACCTGCCAGAGCTGGCTGCTGACGACACAGATCGCGGTCGAGGAAACCCTGTTCTCGCAGCCGCTGTGGATGGCACTGGACCGCACCCGCTACATGCAGTCGAGCAAGACCTTCGTGATGGTCGACCGGCCATTCTGGAAAGACCCGGACCCGGCCACCGGGCGCGACACCCTGAGCATGACGCTGACCGACCGGCTCACGCGCGGCACCTACCTGTTCGACAACGGGCCGCACAAGCCGGCGGTGATCTGCCTGTCGTATGCCTGGATGAGCGACGCGCTCAAGATGTTGCCGCACCCGCCGGAGAGGCGCGTGCAGCTGGCCCTGGATGCCCTGCGCAAGATCTACCCGAAGGTCGATATCGCCAGCCACATCGTGGGTGACCCGATCACCATTTCGTGGGAAGCCGACCCGCATTTTCTGGGCGCCTTCAAGGGCGCCTTGCCCGGCCACTACCGGTACAACCGCCGCATGTACACCCACTTCATGCAGGATCACCTGCCGGCAGCAGAGCGGGGCATGTTCCTGGCCGGCGACGACGTCTCGTTCACGCCCGCCTGGGTGGAAGGAGCGGTGCAGACCGCCCTGAATGCCGTCTGGGGCATCGCCCATCAGTTCGGGGGCCGTTGCAACCCGGCCAACCCGGGGCCGGGTGACCGATTCGACGAACTGGCGCCGGTTGGCTTGCCGGACTGATGTCCTGGCTGGCACACTGGACCGCACCCACCATCCGAATCGGGTTCACGCGATGAGCACCCCACAGGCACTCTGTCTGGCCCTCTGGCAATGCGCCTACGACGCCGATGTCGCCGGGTCACTGGCCCGGCTGGACCACACTGCGGCGCGCGCGCGAAAACTCGGCGCAGACCTGCTGGTCTGCCCTGAGATGTCGCTCACCGGTTACGCCATCGGTGCCGAGGCGGTGCAGGCGCTGGCCGAACCGGCAGATGGCCCGCTGGCACTGGCCGTGGGGGAAGTGGCCCGTCGCCATGGATTGGCGATCGTCTACGGCTACCCGCAACGGCATCCCGAAGGCCAGCGACCGTTCAACGCGGTGCAGCTGATCGATGACCAGGGGCAAGGGCTGATCCGCTATGCCAAGACCCACCTGTTCGGCGATGTGGACCGGGCCCAGTTCAGCCCGGGCCCCGGGCTGTCCGGGGTGATCGAATGGCGCGGCTGGCGCCTGGGCCTGCTGATCTGCTATGACGTGGAGTTCCCGGAGGCGGTGCGGGTGCTGGGGCTGCAGGGAGCCGACCTGGTGCTGGTTCCGACGGCCAACATGCGGGACTTCGATGCCGTGCCCCACCTGCTGGTGCCGGCACGTGCGTACGAAAACCGGTTGTGGGTGGCTTACGCCAATGCCTGCGGACACGATGCCGTGTTCGACTACGGTGGCCTGAGCACCGTGGCCGACCCCATGGGGTCGATCCTGGCCCAGGCAAGCCGGGACGAGGACCTGCTCACCGTCACCCTGCACCAGGGAGACTGTGGAGCGGCGAGGGGTCAAGGCCAGTGGCCTTCCAGGCGGCCCGAGCTTTACGAGGCTCTGGTCAGGGCGTCCGACTTCAGCTGAAATCGCACGGAATCAGAAGATCTGGGCCTCGGGCGCCTGGGCCCGGATGAAGTTGAGCACCTCGGGCGTCTGGATGTTGGTGAACAGGGCCAGGTCGTTGTCACCGCAGTTGGGCGCGGTGCCGGTGGAGGTGATGCCCAGCAGGCCCATGCGTCCGCCGATGTTGCGGTACAGCGGTCCACCCGAATCACCGCGGCATGTGTTGCTGTCCCGGCCGGAGTAGGCGTAGCCGACGTGGGCACTGTTGACGATGGACAGGGTCGCATTGCCGGCCACGATGTCGTAGACAGGCTCGCCCCAGCCAGCAATGAACACCGACTGTCCGACCGCGGCGGGATCACTGACCAGCAAGGCCATGTTCGGGTTGGGCAAGGGTCCGGACAGGGTCACGACGGCCGCGTCGTTATAGAAGCCATCGGACTGGATGCGAAAGCCTGGGTGCAGGACCCAGCGGCTGGCCAGCACGTCGGCTGTGGTCCCATTGGACAGGAGCACCGGGATGCCGATGCGCCGCGTTCCGGCAGAAATGCAGTGAGCGGCGGTCAGGATGCGATTGGGACTGAGCACGGTGCCCGAACACAGACCAATCTGGCCGGACGCACTCTGGATCAGCACCGGCACCACCGGCGAACTCGGCGAATAGGCGCATTCGGTACCGTTGACGATCTTGGGTGTCAGGCCCAGGGTGCCGCAACGTGCGGTGGGGCTCGATGGCCGCTCGCCACCACCGCCACCACAGGCCGACAGGAACACCGCCATCAGCGCCACCAGGCACCACTTCATGCTTCGAGCCATGCGCTCACCTCCGCTGGGCACCATCCATGGCGCCGGATTGATCGATCGGGAATGGGGGCCGCTACTGCGCCGCCAGGTCCGTGCATCTTAGTGCACCTGCCGGGAGCTCAGTTCCTCGACCCCGCCCAGTAGTCGGGCTGCCCGTAGTGGTGCTTGAGGTAGTCGATCCAAAGACGCACGCGCAGGGCAAGGTGGCGGCGCTGGGGAAACAGGGCGTAGATGCCGTTGGGTGGTGCAGCATAGTCGTCGAGAACCGTTTCCAGGCGACCGGCAGCGATGTCCGACTCGACCTCCCAGGTGCTGCGCCAGGCGATCCCCCAGCCGGCCAGGCACCATTCGTGCAACACCTGACCGTCACTGCAGTCGAGCGGACCGCCTGGGCGCAGGTAGCTGATCTCCCGTTCGCTGCTGCCCTCGGCCACCGGCATGGAAAACGCCCAGCCGCGTGTCTGCGACGCATCGCTGCTGAGCACCAGGCAGTCGAAGCGCGCCAGGTCGGCCGGCGTCCCCGGACGGCCATGGCGCTGCAGATAGGACGGGGTGGCCACACAAAGCCGGCGGTTGTCGGCCAGGCGCACACTGACCAGGGACGAGTCGGGCAGATCACCCACACGGACGGCGCAGTCGTAGCCCTCCCCCGCGACGTCGACCACCCGGTCGCTGAGGTTGAGGGAAATGGTGACCTCCGGATGCAGCTCGCGAAAACGCGGCACCAGCGGCGCCACATGGCGGCGGCCGAAGCCGGCCGGTGCGGTGATGCGCAGATGGCCGCTGGCCTTGACGCCGCCAGCGCTGACACTGGCCTCGGCATTGGCCAGGTCGACCAGCAGGCGCTGCCCGTCCTCCAGGAAGGCGCTGCCCTCGTGGGTCAGCGAGATGCGCCGGGTGGTGCGCACCAGCAGCTTGACGCCCAGGCGCGCCTCGAGCGCGTCGAGCCGGCGGCCGATGATGGCCGGCGCCACCCCTTCGGCCCGGGCAGCGGCTGTCAGGCTGCCCCGGGTGGCCACCGACACGAAGGTCTCGATCTGCTTGAGCTTGTCCATGGCCTATCTGCCTCTCAGTCGCCGCAGTGACGGGACAGCTCGGCCGCCGTGGCCTCGTCGTAGCCGAGCTCGGCCAGCAAGGCGGTGCTGTGCTCACCCAGGCGGGGCGGGTTCTGTCGCACCCCCAGGCGCCGGCCGTCCAGGCTGAGCGGAAACAGCACCGTGCGCGCGCTCTGGCCGGCGCGCTCGCCGTCGGTCAGCGTGATGTCGGCCAGGCTGCCGGTGGCCTGCAGGTGCGGATCGTCCAGCAGATCGTGTGGGCGGGCGATCGGCGCATAGGGCAGCCCCACCCGTTCGAGCAGAGCGGTGAGCTCGCCAGCCCGCCAGGGCGCCAGCCGTTCGCGCAGGGCCGGCAGCAGCCAGTCGCGGGCGCGCACCCGGTCGTTGTTGGTGGCCAGGCGACCATCGGCGCGCCAGTCGTCAAATCCCATCGCTTCGCAGAACAGGGCCCACTGGGTGTCGGTGACCACCGCCACAAACACCTGGGCGGCCTCGTCGCCCGTGCCTCGCACCTGGAACACATCGTAGATGCCCCAGGGCGAGATGCGTGCGGGCATGGGCGCAGCCGGCTGGCCGGTCACCGCGTACTGCATCATGTGCTGCGCAACCAGAAAGACGTTGTTCTCGAACAGCGCGCTCTGCACCTCCTGGCCCAGACCGGTGCGCTCGCGCTCGCGCAATGCCGCCATCACGCCGATGGCGCCGAACATGCCGCCCATGATGTCGTTGACGCTGCTGCCGGCACGCAAGGGGTCGCCCGGCCGCCCGGTCATGTAGGCAAGGCCGCCCATCATCTGCACCACCTCGTCGAGCGCGGTGCGGTGCTCGTAGGGGCCGGGCAGGAATCCCTTGTGGCTGACGTAGATCAGCCGCGGATGGCGCTTGTGCAGGGCCTCCCAGTCGAGCCCGAGCTTGCGCATGGTGCCGGGCTTGAAGTTCTCGCTGACCACATCGGCGGTGGCGATCAACCGATGCACGGCCTCCAGACCTGCGGCTGTGTGCAGGTCCAGCACCAGGCTTTTCTTGTTGCGGTTGAACAGCGGGTAGAAGCCGGCACCGGCGCCCAGCAGATGGCGTGTACGGTCGCCCGAGGGCGGTTCGACCTTGATGACCTCAGCCCCCAGATCGGCCAACACCATGCCGCAGGTCGGGCCCATGACCATGTGGGTGAATTCGACCACACGGATGCCGGCATAGGGCAGTGGCGCTGGATCGCGCTGAGCAGGTATGGCCGTGTTCATGGGGGTGTCGGCAGGGTTCATGGACGCATTGTGGCAAAGCAGCGTGTGGCCATGCCGCTCGATGGCGGTGATTGAACGCAGATTACACAATCAAAAGTCACAGATCAATGGAGAAACATCAAGCAAATCACTGGCTTTGTATCGAATACAGTGCGGTGATGGATAAACCCCGTGCGGTCCTGTTCGACGCCTATGGCACGCTGTTCGACGTGTACAGCGTGGGCCTGCTCGCGGAACAGCTGTTCCCCGGACAGGGCAGCCGCCTGGCCCAGGTCTGGCGCGACAAGCAGATCGAATACACCCGGCTGGTGACCACCAGCAACCACGGCGCCCACTACCAGCCCTTCTGGGCCTTGACCGAGCAATCGCTGCGCTATGCCATCAAGCTGGTCGAGCCACAGGCCCGGGTCGACTGGCCAGCCTACGAGGCACGCGCCCAGCAGCTGATGAACCAGTACCGTCACCTGTCGGCGTTCCCCGAGAACCGCGAGGTGCTGCAGGCGCTGAAGGCACGCGGCCTGGCCACCGGCATCCTGAGCAACGGCGACCCGCAGATGCTGGGCATCGCGGTGCGCAGCGCTGGGCTGGATGGCCTGCTGGATCATGTCATCAGCGCCGACCCGGTGCGGCGCTTCAAGACCCACCCCGAGGCCTATGCGCTGGGCGAGAAGGCCACCGGCCTGAAGGCCAGCCAGATCGTGTTCGTCAGCAGCAACGCCTGGGACGCGCTGGCCGCCACCTGGTATGGCTACCGCACGCTTTGGGTGAACCGCCAGAACCTGCCGTTTGAGGAACTGGGCACCCAGCCCACGCGCACAGCCACGAACCTGCGCGAAGTCCTCGAGATGCTATGAACTCCCCCCTGCGCCGCTTCGCGTCTTCCCCCCTCTCGCGTGCGCCTGTCGGCGCTGGGAGGGGGGACGCAACCTGTGGCCCGGCGAAGCCGGTTCCACGGCTGCCCTGACCTGATCGTCCCTCATTGCCACTTGTCTTGTTTTTCCAGGAGTCAATCGATGTCTGATCGCACCCAAGTCCACGGTCTGCAGGTTTCCACCGACCTGTACCAGTTCATCAACGAGCAGGTCCTGCCCGGCACCGGTGTGAGCGCCGAGGCCTTCTGGAAAGGCTTCGACAGCATCGTGGCCGACCTGGCGCCCAAGAACGCCGCCCTGCTGGCCGAGCGCGACCGACTTCAGGCCGAGCTGGACACCTGGCACAGCGCCAACCCCGGCCCCATCCTGGACATGGCCGGCTACCGCAAGTTCCTGGAAACCATCGGCTACCTGGTGCCCGAGCCCAAGAAGGTCAAGGCCACCACCAAGAACGTGGACGACGAGCTGGCCACCCAGGCCGGCCCGCAGCTGGTGGTGCCCGTCCTGAACGCCCGCTACGCGCTCAACGCCGCCAACGCGCGCTGGGGTTCGCTCTATGACGCGCTGTACGGCACCGACGTCATCAGCGAAGACAAGGGTTGCGAGAAGGTCGGCAAGAAGGGCGGCTACAACCCCAAGCGCGGCGCCAAGGTCATCGAGTACAGCCGCTACGTGCTCGACCGCTGCGCCCCGCTGAAAAAGGGTTCGCACGTCAAGTCGACCGGCTACAAGGTGAACAAGGACGGTGAGCTGGTCGTGGGTCTGGCCGAAGGCGGCACATCCAAACTGGCCGACAAGAGCCAGTTCATCGGCTTCCAGGGCGAAGCCAAGGCACCGACCGCCGTGCTGCTCAAGCACAACGGCCTGCACCTGGAAATCCAGATCAACCGCGCCACGCCCATCGGCAAGACCGACCCGGCCGGTGTGAGCGACCTGGTGGTCGAAGCCGCGCTGTCCACCATCCTGGACCTGGAAGACTCCGTGGCCGCGGTGGACGCCGAAGACAAGGTGCTGGCCTACCGCAACTGGCTGGGCATTCTGCAGGGCACGCTGGTCGAGTCGTTCGAAAAGGGCGGCAAGACCCTGACCCGCGGCCTGAACGCCGACCGCGAGTACAAGGCGCCGAACGGCAAGAAGGTCCGACTGCACGGCCGCTCGCTCATGTTCGTGCGCAACGTGGGCCATCTGATGACCAACCCGGCCATCCTGTGGGGCGCAGAAGGCAAGGAAATCCCCGAAGGCATCATGGACGCGATGGTCACCACCGCCATCGCCATCCACGACCTGAAGAAGAGCAAGAAGGACGCGATCCGCAACTCGCGCAAGGGTTCGGTCTACATCGTCAAGCCCAAGATGCACGGCCCGCGCGAAGTGGCCTTTGCCTGCGAGCTGTTCAGCCGCGTCGAGAAGGTGCTGGGCCTGGCCGACAGCACGGTCAAGCTGGGCATCATGGACGAAGAGCGCCGCACCTCTGTCAACCTGAAAGCCTGTATCGAAGCCGCCGCCAGCCGCGTGGCCTTCATCAACACCGGCTTCCTGGACCGCACCGGCGACGAGATGCACACCGCCATGCTGGCCGGCCCCATGGTGCGCAAGGGTGACATGAAGACCAGCGCCTGGATCCAGAGCTACGAGCGCAACAACGTGCTGGTGGGTCTGAGCTGCGGCCTGCGCGGCAAGGCGCAGATCGGCAAGGGCATGTGGGCCATGCCCGACCTGATGAAGGCCATGCTGGAGCAGAAGATCGCCCACCCCAAGGCCGGCGCCAACACCGCCTGGGTGCCCTCACCCACCGGCGCCACGCTGCACGCCCTGCACTACCACCAGGTGCTGGTGTCCGACGTGCAGAAGGAGCTCGAAAAGATCGACGCCAGCAAGGAGCGCGACAACCTGCTGACCGGTCTGCTGACCGTGCCGGTGAGCACCAACCCGAACTGGACCGAGGCCGAGAAGCAGGCCGAGCTGGACAACAACATCCAGGGCATCCTGGGTTATGTGGTGCGCTGGGTCGACCAGGGCGTGGGCTGCTCCAAGGTGCCGGACATCAACGACATCGGCCTGATGGAAGACCGCGCCACGCTGCGCATCTCCAGCCAGCACGTGGCCAACTGGCTGCACCACGGCGTCGTCACGGAAAAGCAGGTGCGCGAGACCTACGAGCGCATGGCCGCCAAGGTGGACAGGCAGAACGCGGGCGACAAGCTCTACCAGCCCATGGCCGGCAACGCGAAGACCAGCAAGGCTTACCAGGCCGCGCTGGACCTGGTGTTCAAGGGCAAGGAACAGCCGAGCGGCTACACCGAGCCGCTGCTGCATGCGTGGCGGTTGAAGGTGAAGGCGAGTTAAGCCCACCCCCGCGCCGCACCTGCGGTGCGTCACCCCCTCAAGGGGGCAACGCCTGCGGCCTGGCAAAGCCAGTTCCGCGGCGTTCTGGACGGAAACACGGCGCCTTTGGGCGCCGTTGTGCTTTTCGCGAGAGGACAATCGCTGCCATGCAGCTTCAGTACCTGATCTTCGATGCCAGCGACGATGGCGAAGGCACCGGCAGCTGGGAGGCCATGGCCAGCGTACGCGTGGATGAATTGCCGACCGTGATGTCCGAGGTGCGCGCGGTCGAGGCGGCGGCGCACGCCGATGCGCCGGGGCCGCGCGGCGCGCTGGACGACGGTGGGGTGTGGGACCTGGACATCCAGACCCTGCCCGATGGGGACGGCCGGGTGTCGGTCACGCTCACGCTGACCGGCCCGTGGGACTGGGGCGAGGCCCTGATCGGCCGCCTCAGCGGCCTTTGAACAGCGGCGGGCGTTTTTCGCGAAAGGCCGCCACGCCCTCGGCCGCGTCTTCGCTGAGCGCCAGGCGCTGCTGGGTGGCGTCGAAGTCGGCCATGGCGGCCAGCGGCCCCTGCTCGACCGCCTTGAGGGCGTTCAGCCGGGTGGCGATCACGGCCAGCGGTGCCTGTTGCGCAATCTGGCCGGCGATGCGCAGGGCTTCATCGAGTTCCTGCCCCGCCGGCACCACACGCTGCACGAAGTTCAGGCGCAAGGCCTCGGCGCTGTCGAACTCGTCACCCGTCAGCAGGTGCAGCAGCGCATTGCCCAGGCCGGCGCGCTCGGCCATGCGCAGGGTGGCACCGCCGGTGGCCATGATGCCGCGCGACACCTCCAGCTGCGAGAAGCGGCAATCGTCGGCCGCAACCACGATATCGGCCGCCAGCATCAACTCGATGCCCAGGGTGAAGGTGATGCCCTTGACCGCCACCACCAGGGGCTTGGTGCGGCGGCGCCAGCCGGCATCACCCAGGTTCAGCGGGTCGACCAGGCCATGGGGCACGGCGTATTCGCCGCGCTGCATCAGCGTCGCGAAGGCGGGCAGGTCCAGACCCGCGGTGAAATGATCCCCCATGGCGTGCAGCACCCCCACGCGCAGCGCCGGATCGTCGTCCAGCCGGGTGTAGGCCTCGGCCAACGCGCGCATCATGGCCGGCGTGAAGCCGTTGCGCTTGGCGGGTCGGTCGATACCGATCAGCAGGTTCTGGCCGCGTTGCTCGGTGAGGATGCGGCCTTCGGCGGGTGGGGTGTCTGGTGGCATTGGCATGGATGCATCGTAGGCGAGTGGCAAGGCCTGCGGCGTCACCTCGGCGTCGGCCCCCAGGGCGGGTCAACGCACCCGCTGCACGTCCAGCGGGGACACCGGCCCCGCCCGGTTGCCCCAGGACTGTCGAATGAAGCTGGCCACCGCCGCCACTTCGGTGTCGGACAGCAGGGTGCGAAATGGCGGCATGCCGTAGGGCTGCGGGTTGCCTGCGGTGGCCGGCGAGAAGCCCCCGCTGAGGATGGCCTGAATGGCGTTGACGGGTGAGGCCATGAGCAAGGCGCGGTTGCCGGCCAGCGGCAGGTAGGCCTTGGCCGCCCCCTGCCCCTGCGGACCATGGCAGTCGACACAGTGTTGCTCGTAAACCTGGGCGCCCAGGCGCAACAGGCCCGGCTCGGCGGCTTTGAAGTCGGGCACGCGGGCCGCCTGCACCGGCAGTTCGCGCAGGTAGGTGGTCATGGCCAGCAGGTCCGCCTCGGGCAGGTGCGAGGTGCCGTGAAAGACCACCTCGGCCATGGGCCCCATGGTGGTGGCGTGGTCCAGGTGGCCGTCACGCAACAGGCCCAGCACCTGCTCGACCGGCCAGTTCTGGACGCCGGCCTCGGCCGGGTCCAGCAGCGAAGGTGCGTACCAGCGGCCGTCGGGCATGAACCCACCCGAAAAGGCCTGGCCGCTGCCGCCCCAGGCATTGCGCGGGCTGTGACAGGCGGCACAGTGCGCCACACCCTGCACCAAGTAGGCACCCCGGTTCCATTCGGCGCTTCGGGTGGCCTCATCCTGGTGCCGGGCTGGTTCAAAGTTCAGCAGGCGCCACAACGCCAGCGCCACCTGCGTGTTGTACGGAGAACGCAGCGCGTGGGCGTCGTTCGGACGGTGCACCGGCGGCAAGCTGCGCAGGTAGGCATACAGGGCATCGACATCCGCGTCTTGCAGGCGGGTCGTGTGCTCGTAGGGGAAGACCGGGTAAAGCAGACGGCCATCACGCGAGATGCCCTGGTGCAGGGCACGCCGGAAGGCCTCTGACGACCAGCCGCCCAGACCGGTTTCAAGCTCGGGCGTGAGATTGCCGGCCATCAGCGTGCCGAACGGAGTCCGGATGGCGTGCCCCCCTGCATAGGGTTCGCCGCCGCGCGCGGTGTGGCAGGCCATGCAGTTGCCGGCGCGGGCCAGCGCAGCGCCACGGGCCAGGGTGTCGTTGTCGGTCGACTCGGGGGTTCCAGCCAGGGGTGGCAGCGCCGGGGCTGACAACTCGCGTCCCACCAGGCCAAGCAGCAACACAATCGCCGCCAGGAACACGCCGGCAGCGATTCCCATCCGTGCACGGCGGGTCATGGCTGACGACTCCGGGCTGGGGGGGTCAGGCCACAGTCCATGGGCATGGGCCCCGAAAGCGCCGCTTGCGGGTGGGCGGGGTCCGGCACCGGCTGGGCCGCCAGCCAGCTGGCCACCGCCGACACATCTTCTGGCGCCATCTGCCGGGCGATGCGGGCCATGCAGTCGGGCTCGAAGGCCTTGCGCAACCCGGTCTGCCAGGCACCCAGCTGGCCGATCAGGTAGTCGCGAGGCAGGCCCAGCAGGCCGGGCACGGCCGGCGCCACCCCCGTCATGCGCACGCCGTGGCAGTCATTGCAGGCGGGCAGGCCCCGCACCGGGTCGCCCTGGCGCACCAGTTGCGCACCGCGCGCCAGCGCCGCGGGGGATGCGGCCGGTGGCAACGGCGGCGGATACGGCAAATCCAGGTTGGCATAGTGCGCCGCGATGTCGCGCAGGTAGGTGTCGCTCATGTGGTCGAGCAGGTAGCTCATGCCGGCGTTGTTGCGGCGCCCGTCACGAAAGTGCAGCAACTGGTGGTAGAGGTAGTCGGCCGGCTTGCCCGCGATGCGCGGGAAGTAGCCACCCGGGGTGGCGCGCCCTTGGGCACCGTGGCAGACGGTACAGGCCTGCAGGCGCTGAGCCAGGGTGTCGGGGACCCGGTGAGACGATTGGGCAGACACCAGCGAGGCAAACAGACCGAGGGCGGTCAAGACGAGAACACGGATCATGGGCGCTGACCATATCATGCGCCCGATGCCCGGGCGAGCCTCTACACTGCGGTGCATGGAAGCGCTCATCACATCCGAAGGCCACCGCTGTCCGCTGTGCGGGGGCGACAACCGCTGTGCCATGGAAATCGAACGCGCCACTGGCAAGCCTCAGGCACCTTGCTGGTGTGTCAATGCGTCCTTTCCGCCGCAGCTGCTGGAGCGCCTGCCCGATGAAGCCCGCGGCAGGGCCTGCATATGCAGTGCCTGCGTGGCCCGGTTTGCCGCAGAACAGGACGCATGATGGCCTGGTTTGACCGCTTCCCGCTCGGGTTGCTGATCGCCATCGCCCTCTGGTTCGCCGTCGCCCCCATCGTTCCCGAACCCCACCTGGTGGAAAAGCTTCGCATGCTGTCGCAGGGCACGCTGACGAAACCACTGGACATCTTCGACCTGCTGCTCCACAGCGTGCCGATGGTGCTGCTGGGCATCCGGCTGTGGCGGATGTGGCGCCGCCCGCGGGCCTGAGACGGTGAAAGGCTGAAATTTGGCGCACCTTCCCGGCTCCCTGCCCGCCATGCGCGAGCGCTACGGCGAGCGCTATCGCTGGCTCCTGCTGCTGTCGGTGATGGTCGGCACCATGGCGGCCATCATGTCCTCGACCATCATCAACGTGGCCATCCCGGACATGAGCCAGCACTTCGTGCTGGGCCAGGAACGCGCCCAGTGGGTGACCTCGGCCTTCATGGCGGCGATGACGGTATCCATGCTGACCACGCCCTGGCTGCTCGCCCGCTACGGTTACCGGCGCACCTACGCCGCCTGCATCTGGCTGCTGCTGGCAGGGGGTGTGGTGGGCGGCTTCGCCAACGACTATCCGCTGGTGCTGGCGGCCCGCGTGGCCGAAGGCCTGGCTGCCGGGGTGCTGCAACCCATTCCGGCCATCATCATCCTGCGCGCCTTCGAACCGCATGAGCAGGGGCGGGCCAGCGGCATCTTCGGCATGGGCGTGGTGCTGGCGCCGGCCATCGGCCCCAGCATCGGTGGCCTGCTGGTCGACGGCTTCGGCTGGCGCTCGATCTTCTTCATGGTGGTGCCCTTCTGCATCGCCTCGCTCTGGCTGGCGCGCCGCTTCGTGCCGGTGACCAGCCCGGGCGGCGTGGCCGCCAACCGGGAAGGGTCAGCGCTGGACTGGGTGGGACTGACGCTGGCCGCAGCGGGCACCCTGTGCCTGCTCAACGGTCTGGTCGAGCTGCAGGGCGGTACACCGGCTGTGGGGCTGGGCCTGCTGCTGGCGGCCCTGGTCTTGCTGCTGGTTTTCATCTGGTTGCAGCGCCGCACCCTCAAGGCACGCCGACGGCGACCGGACCAGGGCGTCGATCCGCTGATGAACCTGTCCCTGTTCAAGGACCGGCGTTTCACCATGGGCAGCCTGGTGGCCTTCATCTATGGCATCGCCCTGTTCGGCTCGACCTACCTGCTGCCGGTCTACATGCAGATGGGGCTGGGCCTGTCGGCCTCCTATGTGGGGACCATCCTGCTGCCGGCCGGCCTGGTGCTGGCGGTGACCATCGCCCTGGTGGGCCGCCTGGCCGACCGCCAACCCACACACCGGCTGGTGAGCGTCGGGCTGGTGTTGCTGGCGGCGTCCTTTGCGCTGGTGGTCACCATCGACCTGGACCGCCCGGGCCAGGTGATTCCGCTGCTGGTGGCCTGGGCCATCCTGGGTCGCATCGGGCTGGGCTTCATTCTGCCCTCGCTCAACATCGGCGCCATGCGGACTCTGGACCGCACCGACATTCCGCAAGGCGCCAGCGTCATCAACTTCCTGCGCATGCTGGGTGGCGCCGCCGGCGTGAGCCTGTGCGGCATCGTGCTGGAGTGGCGCGCCCGGGCCCACGGCTTCACGCTGGACGCCCCCGGCGGCGGAGCCGACCGTCTGACCGCATTCAACGAGACATTTGTCATGCTGGCCCTGATCTGTGCTGCCGCCCTCTGGGCCGCCTGGCGTCTGCGTGAGGTCCAGTCTGCGGGACAATAGAATTTTCGCAAACGGAATTTTGACGTGCGCAAGACCTCGCCGGACCGAAGTGTCTTCATCCAGCACGCACCGCGGAACCGGCTCGGCCGGGCCGCAGGTGCGGTCCCCCCTTTCAGGGGGGAAGCCGCGCAGCGGCGCAGGGGGGTGATCTAGTGTGCCAACTGCTCGGACTCAATTGCGCGACGCCAACAGATGCGTCGTTCAGCTTCACCGGCTTCTGCCAGCGGGGCGGACGCACCGACCACCACGCCGACGGATGGGGCATCGCGTTCTTTGAAGGGCGTGGCCTGCGGCTGTTCGTCGAACACGAAAGCGCGGCCGACTCGCGCATGGCCGAGTTCCTGCGCAGTTACCCGCTCAAGAGCAAGAACATCATTGCCCATGTTCGCAAGGCCACCATCGGTGAGGTCAGCCTGGAAAACGCCCACCCGTTCACCCGCGAACTTTGGGGCAGGCACTGGGTGTTCGCCCACAATGGCGACCTCAAGGACTACCACCCCAAGCTGCACAGTGCTTTCCGTCCGGTGGGCACCACCGACAGCGAGCGCGCCTTCTGCTGGCTGATGCAGGAGCTGTCCAAGTCCCATGCCAGCCTGCCCAGCGTCTGCGAATTGACCCACACACTGCGCGAACTCATTCCCCAGCTGACCGCCTTTGGCACTGCCAATTTCCTTCTTTCCAACGGCGAAGCCATGTGGGCCCATTGCAGTACCAGGCTGCACCACCTCACACGCCAGTACCCGTTTGCCCCGGCCACGCTGATGGACCACGACTGGACGGTCAATTTCGCCGACGTCAACCAGCCAGGGGATCGGGCCACGGTCATCGTCACCACCCCGCTGACCTCGAACGAGACCTGGACCGCCTTCGAGCCCGGCGAGCTGAAAGTGTTTGTCGACGGGCTGCACGTGGCCTGAGCGGCAGAAAGAGCGCGTTCCGATGACTCTTGCCGTCAACCCCTGGCTGTTGCTGGGCCTGGCCATCGTGGCCGAGGTGATCGGCACCAGCGCACTCAAGGCCAGCGAAGGCTTCACCCGGCTTGGCCCAGCGCTGATCGTCGTGGTCGGTTATGCCGTCTCGTTCTACTGCCTGTCGCTGGTGCTGCGCAGCATTCCGGTCGGTGTGGCCTATGCCGTCTGGTCAGGGCTGGGCATCGTGCTGATCACCCTGGTGGCCTACGTCGTCTACCACCAGACCATCGACCTGGCCGGTCTGATCGGCATGGGGCTGATTGTGGCCGGGGTGCTGGTGCTCAACCTGTTCTCGAAAAGTGCGCCCCACTGAGCGCCGTGCTGGTTCAGCTCACAGGACCTTGAACAGCTTCTCTCGCAGCTCCGGCAGGCGCTTGACACCAATGCGGTCGTCCTCCATGGCCTGCAGCCAGGACAGGTAGGCCAGGCGCAATTCGTCCGTGCCCTTCGCACGCGAGATGGTCTCGATCAGGCTCAGACGCGAATGCTGACCGAAGACGGTGTTGACCGTGTTGATCATGAAGTTGCGCGCCATCTCGTTCTCGCTCGACGTGCGGGTGGCAGCGTCGGGCAGTCCGGTCATGCCTGCGCTGTCGCCCTTGGGTTTCGCGCTCTCGGCCGCTGCCGGCTCAGGCGTTCGGGTACGTGCTCTGGCCTCGACACACCCCTTGTCGATCAGCTCCTGAAGCAGAGGCTCGACCTCGGTGCCACCGGCAAACACGGCCAGATCCTTGCCGGTTTTCTGCCCGTCAACCAGCACGAGCAGGCGGCGTACCAGTGGGGCCAGGCCCAATGAACGGGACTGGATCTCACGTTGACCGAGTTCGGTCTTGGCAAACGAGGCGCTGAACAGGTCGAGAACTTCGGACATGGGCAGGAATGGTTCGGCCGGGGCCAGGCAGAGCAGATTCGAAGATGGCGAGTCACACGCAGATGCAGGCGCCGCGGCATTCAGACCTTCCGGGTCCTTGCCCGGCTGGGACGTGCAAGGCCCTCGGTCTCAAGGAGGCGGCGACCCAGTCAAGCCGCCGATTCTGGTCACGCGGCGTGGCCGTCACAAGAGGAGTTACGCCAACCCTCGCTCCGTCCATCGCCGGCAGGTGACCGCACAGCGCCAAACATCAGGAGAGTGCGACCTGCGTCACGGTCTCCAGGGCATCGACAAACATGGCCGCCACGTCGAATCCGGTCTGCTGCTGGATCTCCTGGAAGCAGGTCGGGCTGGTGACGTTGATCTCGGTCACCCGGTTGCCGATCATGTCCAGCCCCACCAGCAGCAGGCCACGGCCGGCCAGCACCGGCGCCATGGCCTCGGCCACCACGCGGTCCTCGTCCCGCAGGGGCTGGGCCACGCCCTTGCCGCCAGCCGCCAGGTTCCCGCGCACCTCGCTGCCCTGCGGAATACGCGCCAGTACAAAGGGCGCCACCTGGCCACCGATCAGCAGCAGCCGCTTGTCGCCGTCGACAATCTCGGGCAGGTAGCGCTGCACCATCACGCTGGTGTGCCCGCCGCGGTTCAGGGTCTCGATGATGGAGCCCAGGTTCATGCCATCCGGGCCGACGCGGAAGATGCCCATGCCGCCCATGCCGTCGAGCGGCTTGAGGATGATGTCCTTGTGCTCGTCGTGGAAATGGCGGATGGCTTCTGCCGAGCGGGTCACCAGCGTCGGTGGCGCGTATTGCGCGAACTCCATCAGGGCCAGTTTCTCGGGGTGGTCACGCAGTGCCCTCGGGCTGTTGAAGACACGCGTGCCATCGCGCTCGGCCTGCTCCAGCAGATGGGTGGCATAGAAGTACTCGCTGTCAAACGGTGGATCCTTGCGCATCAGCACGCCATCAAAGTCCCGCAGCGCCTCGCGCCCCTGGTGGCTCACCCGGTACCAGTCATCGGCATCTCCGGTCAGCTCGATGCGCCGGACCTGCGCCGTGACCGGCTGGCCGGACTGCCATTGCAGGTGCTGCGGCTCGCAGGCGGCCACGGTGTGCCCCCGGCGCTGCAGCTCGCGCATCATGGCAAAGGTGGAGTCCTTGTAGGTCTTGAAACTGGACAGCGGATCGGCGACGAAAAGGAAGTTCATGGTGCTGAGGGTCATCGTTTTCCGTACTGTTGCACAAACAGCGCCAAGGCGCCGGCGACCACACCCCAGAAGGCAGACCCGATGCCGGCCAGCACCACGCCGCTGAGGGTGACCAGGAAGGTGATGAGGGCCGCTTCGCGGTGCGTGTCGTCCTTCAGGGCGGTGTGCAGACCACCCCCGATGCTGCCCAGCAGCGCCAGGCCTGCAATGGCCAGCACCAGCTCATTCGGAAAAGCCAGCAGCACACCGGTCACGGCTGCGCCGACCAACCCGATGGCGACATACAGCCCGCCGCAGACCACGGCTGCGCTGTAGCGCTTTTTCGGGTCCGGGTGGGCCTCCTCGCCCATGCAGATGGCCGCGGTGATGGCACTGAGATTCAGCGCGAACGCGCCGAACGGGGCCAGCAGCAGCGTGGCCACGCCGGTGAGCGTGATGATGCGCGAGATCGGCATGGTGTAGCCGGCCGCGCGGATGGCCGCCACCCCGGGCAGGTTCTGCGAGGCCATGGTGACGATGAACAGCGGCAACGCCAGGCTGACCAGGGCCGAAACCGTGAACACCGGCGCGGTGAACACCGGGCGGGCCCATTCCAGCGTCAGCGCCTCGGATTGCAGGCGGCCCTGCAGCACGACCCAGCACACCGCCACCAGCAGGGTAAGCGGCACCGCGTAACGCGGCAGCCAGCGGCGCCCGAGCAGATAGGCCAGCAGCATCAGGACCACCAATGGCCAGTCGGACTGGGCGGCACCGAAGGCCTGCAAGCCAAAACGCGCCAACACGCCGGCCAGCAAGGCCGATGCGATGGCCATCGGGATGCGGTTCATCACCCGTTCGAACCAGCCGGTGGCACCGGCCAGGATGATCAGCACTGCGCAGGCCATAAAGGCACCGACCGCCTCCGCCATCGAAAAACCGCCCGCAAGACCGGCGGTGGCGAGCACCGCGGCACCCGGCGTGCTCCAGGCCACCATGACCGGCTGGCGCAGGATCAGGGATGGCACGGCGGTGCACAGGCCCATGCCCAAGCCCAGCGCCCACATCCAGGACGTCAGCTGCTCCGGCGTGGCGCCAAAGGCCTGCGCCGCCTGGAACACGATGGCCACCGAGCTGGTGAAGCCCACCAGCACCGCCACGAAACCGGCCGTGGCCGCCGGTAGGCTCAGATCACGAAAGAACGACATCCGGCGATTGTGCCGATCAGTCGTAGGTCTCGGCGTTCGGGTCGGTGGCTTCGAGCTCGTAGCTGGCCGCCAGCATGGCCAGTCGGCCGATCACGCCGTACATATAGAAGCGGTTGGGTACGCTGGCGCCCGGTTTGACACCCGGCTGCGGCAATTGCGCGCTCTGCTCGAAGGCCAGCGGGACGAAACTGGAGCCAGGTGCGTTGAGGTTCTCGTCAACCCCCCGGTCGGCGTGGATGCGGTAGTAGCCACCGACCACGTAGCGGTCCATCAGCGTGACCACCGGTTCGGCCACGGCCGAATTGATGCGCTCCTGGGTGAGCACGCCCTCCTGGATGATGACCTCGCTGACCGGCTGCCCCGCCTGCACGGTGGCCATGCGCTCGCGCGCCGCCGGGCTCAGGGCATCGATGTCCTTGGCATCCCGCACGGTCATGATGCCCATGCCGCCGGTGCCGTTGTCGGCCTTGATCACCACAAAGGGCTTCTCGTTGATGCCGTATTCCTTGTACTTGCGACGGACTTTGGCGATCAGGGCATCGGTGTTGCTGCGCAGGCACTCCAGTCCGTCGGCCTGGCTGAAGTCGACTGCGCCGCACTGGTTGAACAGCGGCGTGATCAGCCAGGGGTCCATGCCCAGCAGCTTGCCGAAACGCTTGGCGACCTCTTCATAGGCCTTGAAGTGGTGGCTCTTGCGGCGCGTGGCCCAGCCCGCGTGCAGGGGCGGCAGCAGGTACTGCTCGTGCAGGTCTTCCAGAATGCCGGGCACACCGGCGCTCAGGTCGTTGTTGAGCACAATGGTGCACGGATCGAAGTTCTTCAGGCCGAGCCGGCGCCGGCTGCGCACCAGGGGCTCGAGGGTGATCGTTTCGCCGCCGGGCAGTTCGAGCGTGGTCGGTGCCTTGATGTCGTTCGACAGCGAGCCCAGGCGCACGTTCAGGCCCGCCTGGTAGAAGATGCGCTGCAGCTGTAGCAGGTTGCTCAGGTAGAAGGTGTCGGTGCTGTTCTCGGGAATCAGCAGCAGGTTCTTGGCCTCGGGGCAGATCTTCTCGATTGCCGCCATGGCCGCCTGCACCGCCAGCGGCAGCATCTCGGGCGTGAGGTGGTTCCAGCCAGCCGGAAACAGGTTGGTGTCGACCGGCGCCAGCTTGAAACCGGCGTTGCGGATGTCCACCGAGGTGTAGAACGGCGGCGTGTGCTCCATCCACTCCAGCCGAAACCAGCGCTCGATCACCGGGGTGGATTCGAGGATGCGCTGTTCCAGTTCGTTGATGGGACCCTTGAGAGCGGTGACGAGGTGCGGAACCATAGGATTGAACGCCCCCCGCTCCACCTGTGGCGTCACCCCACACTGGGGGGCGCCAGCTGCGGGCCGGCAAAGCCGGGCCCACGCTGGCCTGGACGCTCGGTCGTCACGGTCGGGCCGATGGATTGGATTATTTGGACTGCTAGCAACGAGAGTATGGGGCCAAAGGCAGGGCTTGCAAGACCCCGTCAGGTGCGGATTTCGCCCTCGCCCAGCACCACGTACTTCAGCGAGGTCAGCCCTTCGACGCCGACCGGGCCACGGGCATGGAATTTGTCGGTGCTGATGCCGATTTCGGCGCCCAGCCCGTACTCGAACCCGTCTGCGAAGCGGGTACTCGCATTCACCATGACGCTGGCCGAATCGACCTCGCGCAAAAACCGCTGGGCATGCACATGGTCGGTGGTGAGGATGGATTCGGTGTGGTGGCTGGAATAGCGGTTGATGTGTGCAATCGCCTCGTCGACGCCACCCACCACCTTGATACTGATGACGGGCGCCAGGTATTCCTCGCTCCAGTCCTGCTCGGTGGCGGCCTTCACGCTGGCGCCCCGCAGGGCGGCCAGGATGGCCATGGCCTCGGGGCAGGCGCGCATTTCCACGCCTTTGGCAGCGTAGATGGCACCGATCTTTGGCAAGAAGTCCTGCGCCACACCGCGCGCCACCAGCAGGCTTTCGGTGGCGTTGCAGGGGCTGAATTTCTGGGTCTTGGCGTTGTCGGCCACCCTGACCGCCATCGCGATGTCGCAGGGGTCGTCCACGTAGGTGTGGCAGTTGCCGTCCAGGTGCTTGATGACCGGCACCTTGGCCTCGGCGCTGATGCGTTCGATCAGCCCCTTGCCGCCGCGCGGGATGATCACGTCCACATACTGCGGCATGGTGATGAGCTGGCCGACGGCAGCGCGATCGGTGGTGGGCACCAGCTGCACCACGTCGGCCGGCAGGCCGGCGGCCACCAAGGCCTGCTGCACCAGCGCGGCCAGGGCCCGGTTGGAGTCGATGGCCTCGGAGCCGCCGCGCAGGATGCAGGCGTTGCCGCTCTTGATGCTCAGGCTCGCGGCCTCGATGGTCACGTTCGGACGGCTCTCGTAGATCATGCCGAACACACCAATGGGCACGCGCATCTGGCCCACACGGATGCCGCTGGGCTGCTGCTTCATGCCCATGATCTCGCCAATGATGTCGGGCATGGCGGCCAGTTGCTCGCAGCCTTCGGCGCAGGTCTCCAGCACTTTGGGCGTGAGCTTGAGCCGGTCCACCATGGGCTCGGCCAGGCCGGCAGCGCGGGCGCGCTCCAGGTCCTTGGCGTTCTCCACCTGCAGCGGCGCCACGTTCTCACGCAGCAGCCGGGCCAGCTCGCGCAGGGCCCGGACCTTGGTCGCGGCACCGGCCTTGGCCATCAGGGCCGAGGCGGCCTTGGCCTGGCCGCCCAGGGTGTTCATGAGTTCGGTGGTGGAGGTCGCGTTCATCCGGCGATTTTCTCACCTTCACCGCCGAAGCGGTGTCCGCCTCCCTCAGCGCAGCGGAATCGGCGTGGCGCGCTCGACGGCGACCGCCGTCACCGAGTTCTGGGGCGAGCCCTCGATCACCCGGTCGGAATAGGTCAGGTACACCAGCGCATGGCGTTTGGTGTCAACCATGCGAACGATGCGCAGCCGCTTGAAGACCAGGCTGATGCGCTCGCTGAAGATTTCCTCCTGCTGGCGAATCGGCTTCGGGATGGAAATCGGACCGACCTGCCGGCAGGCAATGGAGGCCTCGGACTTGTCCTCGGCCACCCCGAACGCGCCCTTGAGTCCCCCGGTGCGGGCGCGCGAGATGTAGCAGGTCACGCCATCGACCCCAGGGTCGTCGAAGGCCTCGACCACGATCTTGTGGTCGGGGCCGATGAACTTGAACACGGTGTCAACCGAGCCGATTTCCTCGGCGTGCAAGCTGGCAGCAGACCACAACAGGAACAGGACAGACAGACGGCGCATGGCAACTTTCCGCAAATCAGAAGCTCCATTGTGAGGCCGCGGGCCAAGCCGCGCCGCCCGGCTCCGGTCAGAACGGGTAATGCCGCGGCGTGGTCTGCACCGTGATCCAGCGCAGCTCGGTGAACTCGGCGATGCCGGCCTTGCCGCCGAAACGGCCGATGCCGCTGCCCTTGACGCCGCCGAAGGGCATCTGCGCCTCGTCGTGTACCGTGGGGCCGTTGACGTGGCAGATGCCACTGTCGATCTTGCGGGCGACATTGAAGGCACGGGCGATGTCGCGGCCAAACACCGCGGCGGAGAGGCCGTATTCGTTGTCGTTGGCGCAGGCGATCGCCTCCTGTGTGTCCTTCACGCGCACGATGCACTTGACCGGACCAAAAGTCTCCTCATGGTAGATGCGCATCTCGGGTGTGACATGGTCCAGCACCGTGGCCGGCATCAGGGTGTTTTCGGCCTTGCCGCCGCAGACCATCCTGGCACCCTTGGCCAGGGCATCGTCGATCAGCGCGTTGCAGTGGTGCACCGTACCCATGCCGATCACCGAGCCCAGCACCACCGGGTCGGGCTTGCGCGGGTCACCCAGGGGCAGCGCCTTGGCCTTGTCGCTGAACTTCTTCACGAACTCGTCAGCCACCTTCTGGTCGACGATGATGCGTTCGGTGCTCATGCAGATCTGGCCACTGTTGGCAAAGCAGCCGAAGGCCGCGCCATTGACCGCGTCGTCCAGGTCGGCATCGTCCAGTACCACCAGCGGCGCCTTGCCACCGAGCTCCAGAACCACGGGCTTGAGGTACCTGGCGCAGGTCTGCGCGATGATCTTGCCCACCTTGGTGGAACCGGTGAAGTTCACGCGCCGCACCGCCGGGTGCGCCACCATGGCTTCAACCACAGCGCCGGCATCCTGCGGTGCGTTGGTCACGTAGTTCACCACGCCCGGCGGGAAACCGGCCTCCTGCAGCGCCTCAATGATCAGACCATGGGTACGGGGACAGTTCTCGCTGCCTTTGAGGATGACCGTGTTGCCGCAGGCCAGCGGCGTGGCGATGGCGCGCACACCCAGAATGATGGGCGCGTTCCAGGGCGCGATGCCCAACACCACGCCGGCCGGCTGGCGCACGCCCATGGCCAGGCTGCCTGGCACATCGGAGGGAATGACCTCACCCGCCACCTGCGTGGTCAGCGCCGCGGCCTCGCGCAGCATGCCGGCTGCCAGGAAGACGTTGAAGCCGGCCCACATGCCGGTGGCGCCGGTTTCGGCCGGCACCGCCTCAATGAACTGGGGCGTCTTGGCCTCCAGCGCGTCGGCCGCCTTGAGCAGCAGGGCGCGGCGCTCGGAAGGGCCAGTTTCGCTCCAGGTCTTGAAGGCCTCGGCGGCGGCCTCCACCGCCATCACGGCGTCGGCCGGCGAGGCAGCCGGTGCGCGGGTGGCCACGCTGCCGTCGAGCGGGTTGCGGCGCTCGAAACTGGCACCGTGTTCGGCCGAGACCTTCAGGCCGTTGATGAGCATGGACAGATCGGACATGGGAACTCTCCTGTGTTGTGTATGGGGGGGCAATATCTCAAGCCGCCACGGCAGGGCGTCTGGCCGCCGCCTGGGCAGTGGAAGGCGCAGTGGCGCTGTCGGCGCCCAGGTAGGCCTCGCGCACGACGCTGGAGCGCGCGAGCAGCCTGGCCGGGCCACTGGCCACCAGCGTGCCGCGTTCCAGCACGTAGCCGCGGTCGGCCACGGCCAGCGCTTTCTTGACGTTCTGCTCGACCATCAGCACCGTGGTGCCCGCATCGGCGATGCGGCGTGCCATGGACAGCAGCTCGTCGACCATGCGGGGTGCCAGACCCAGCGAAGGTTCGTCCAGCATCAGCAGGCGCGGCGCACTCATCATGGCGCGCGCCACCGCCACCATCTGCTGTTCGCCACCACTCATGGTGCCGGCCAGCTGCTGGGCGCGGTCGCGCAGCTTGGGGAAGTCGACAAAGGCCTGCTCCAGCCGGCGCGCGCGCTCGACTTTGGGCACCAGCCAGCCACCCAGCTCCAGGTTCTCCAGAACGGTCATCTGGGGAAACAGCTGGCGGCCTTCCGGCACCAGAGCGACGCCGGCCTTGACGATGCGATCGGTCTTTTCCGGCAGGTCCTCGCCATCAAGTGTGACGACGCCCTGGCGGCGGATCAGGCCGTTGAGCGCCTTGAGCAGGGTGGTCTTGCCCGCCCCGTTGGGGCCGAGCACCACGGTCAGGCCCGGCCTGACCTCCAGGCTGAGGTCGCGCAGCACGAGAAAGGCGCCATAACCGGCGCTCAGACCCTGCACCTTGAGGTGTGCCTGCGGCGCGCCGCCGAGCACGAAGGGGGTGTCGCGGTACCACATCATGCGGCGGCCTCCTCGCTCATTTCGTCGCCCAGGTAGGCCTCGATCACCTCGGGGTTGCGCACCACGGCGGCCGGCGTGTCGTCAGCAATCTTGCGGCCCTGGTGCAGCACGATCACACGCTCCACATGGCGCAGCAGCGTGGTCACCGCGTGCTCGATCCAGACCACGGTCAGGTCCAGCTCGTCGCGCAGGCGGCGGATCAGCTGGGCCATGGCCTCGACCTCGGCCTCGGTCAGTCCGGCGGCCACCTCGTCCAGCAGCAGCAGACGCGGGCGGGTGGCCAGCGCCATGCCGATCTCCAGCAGGCGCTGCTGCGAGGGCGTGATCGCCGCCGCCGGCAGGTCGGCCTGACCCGACAGGCCGATCAGCGCCAGGATGCTGTCGGGCGTGCGCAGGGTCCAGGGTACAGAAGCCTCTTCACCCCACAGCCAGTACTTGCGCGGCCGCCGGCCGGCAAATTTCAGGCCGAAGGCGATGTTCTCGCGCACCAGCATATCGCCGAACACGCGTGGCGTCTGGAAGGTGCGCGCCAGGCCGCGCGCGGCAAAGCGGTGCGGCGCCTGACCGCTCAGGTCGCGACCCTCGACCAACAGGCGCCCGCTGGTGGGCCGGATCACCCCGGAAATGGCGTTGAAGAAAGTGGTCTTGCCAGCACCGTTGGGGCCGATGATGCCCACCAGCTCACCTGGCATGAACACCGCGTCCACGTTGTCCACCGCGGTCAGGCCACCAAAGCGCACCGTGATCTCGCGGGCTTCCAGCAAGGCTTGCACATGGACATCAGAGGACATGATTGCGCTCCCTCTGTTGTTTCTCCCGATGCTTGCGTCTGGCCGTCTCTCCGCTGAGGTCTTCTCGCAGCTCGCGCCACCACTGCCGACTGGCCTGCCCCCAGTCCCTGAAAGTCTGCCAGCGCAGCGAGGCCAGACCACCAGGCAGGTACAGCACAGAGAGGATCAGCAGCACACCCAGCGACATCATGTACAGCTGCGGCACCTGCAGACGCAGGGTCTCGGCCAATACGCTGAAGACGATGGCGGCAATCAGCGGCCCCCACAGCGTCATGGCGCCACCGATCAGCGCGATCAGCACAGTCTGGAAACCGATGAAGGGATTGAAGACGGTGTGCGGATCGATGTAGGTCCAGCGCACCGACATGGCCGCACCCACCGCGCCAGCCACGGCCGCGGTCAGCGCGAAACCGGCGACCTTGACCAGACGCGTGTTCACACCCAGCGTCTGGGCGCGCTGTTCATCGGCACCGATGGCGGCCATGGCCAGGCCAAAACGCGTGCGCCGCACGATGATCGACAGGCCCACCGCCAGAACCGCGATCAGCAGCACCGTGAGGTAAATGGTGCGGTCCTCGGGCACCACCGCCAGCACGCGTCCGACGGTGCCGGTGACACTCTTCTCGAAGTAGCTGATGGCGTGGCGGATCAGTTCGGTCATGCCGAAGGTCAGCACGGCAAAGTAGGTGCCGCGCAGGTGCAGCACCGCCGCTCCCATGACCACCGCCACGGCCGCCGCGATCAGTGCGCCCAGCGCGATCACCTGCGGCCAGGCCATCGACTCCAGCAGCAGGGCGCTGGTGTAGGCACCGATGCCGAAGAACGCCGAGGTCGCCAGCGACAGATAGCGTGTGGTGCCGCAGAACAGGGACCAGCTCGATGACAGCGCGACGTACATCAGGCAGGTCATGGCCATTGACACCACAAACTCGCTGGCCAGCCCCGGTATGGCCAGCGCCCAGCCGGTGAAGGCCAGCAGGACCAGCAAGTCACGAATCAGGATCTGCCGTGAAGTCATTCGACCCCCGCGCTTGTCACTGCGTGTACTGCGCTGCCCCCTGAAGGGGCCCGCACAACCTGGAGCGGTCCGGCGTTGAGCGTCATGCTTTCCTCGTCTTTCGGGCAAACAGGCCTTCGGGGCGCAGCAGCAGCACGCCGATGAAGACCACGTAGCTCAACAAGGCCTTGAGCGAGGGGTTGGTGAAGTGCATGCCAATGGCCTCAATGACACCCAGCAGCAGGCCGCCCGCGAGGGCGCCACCCATGCTGCCGAATCCGCCGAGGGTGATGACGATCAGGGCAGTGACCGTGTACGGCTCGCCCATGGAGGGACTGATGGTGTAGGCCATGGACAACAGGCAGCCGGCGACGCCCGAGAGCCCCAGGCCGATGCCGAACATCAGCGGATGCAGGCGCCGCGTATCGATGCCGACCAGCTGTGCGCCGGTCGGCGACTGCATCAGCGCACGCACCGCCTTGCCCAGCAGGGTCATGCGCAGCAGCGCGATCAGTGCCCCGGCAAAGACGAGGGCCAGCACGAACACCAGCAGCTTGTTGGCCGCGAACTGGGCCTGCCCGCCAGGCAGCGGAATCACCACCGGCTCTGTCAGGTAGTCATAGCCACGCAGATCGCCACCCCAGATGTAGGACACCACGTTCTGCACCAGGAACATCAGACCGAAGGCCACCATCAGGCCGCGGGCCTCGAAGACGTCCAGGTTCGGCGACGTCGCCGTCAGGCGCCGGAAGCACAGCCAGTGCACCGCCAGACCCAGGGCCAGCAACAGCGCGAAGGACACCGGAATCATCAGCAGCGGCGAGAGCCCGAACTGGGTCTGCACCATCCAGGTCAGGAAGGCGCCGACCATGAGGAACTCGCCGTGCGCGATGTTGAGGATGCGCATCAGGCCGTACTGGAGGTTCAGCCCCAGGGCCACCAGCGCGTAGATGCCGCCGGTGATGAGTCCGGAGGCAATCAGTTCAAGCCAGGCAGAAAAGGACATGGATGTGCGTGAAGGCAGTGGGGACCGCTACGAACCGACCTCTGTCGGTCCGCAGGCGTGCCCTCCTGGCAGTGATGGCGGCCCACAGGCCCGTTCGGGGGGGGGCCTCAGCTCCAGTTGGGCTTGACCGGGTTGAGCCTGGCGGTGGCCATCGACTGTGGCCAGACCACCTCGAACTCGCCGTTCTGCCACTGGCCCACCGAGCCGGGCGTGCCCACGTTCTCGCTGCCGTTGAATCGGATGTCCCCCAGGATGGTCTTGTGCGTGGTGCCGGCCACGTAGTCGCGGATCGCCTTGCGGTCCAGTCCCACCTGCTTGACAGCGCTGGTCAGGATCTCCAGCGAGGCCCAGCAGGCGCCGCTGGCCCAGCGGTCCGGCTCCTTCTTCTGGCTGGCCAAGTGGGCATCGAAATAGGCCTTGGCACCTGGGCTCGTCTTGCTGTTCCACGAGCCCATGCCCAGCACGCCTTCGGCACCGGCGGGCGTCATCACGTTCTTGTACAGCGGGAAGGCGGTGCCCACCGAGGCGTAGAAGAACTTGGGGTTGAAGCCGATTTCCTTGGCCTGCCGGCTCGCCAGGATGGTGTCCGGCGGGTAGGTGAACCCGACGAAGGCATCCGGATTCTTGTCCTTGATGCTGCGCAGCACCGGCGAGAGGTCCTTCACCCCGCCGGGGTAACTCTTGTCCTCCACCATCTGGATGCCGCTGCCTTGCAGCGCCACCTTCAGCGCGGCATAGTTCTCCAGACCGAACAGGTCGTCCACATACACACAGGCCAGGGTCTTGCAGCCATTGGCCTTGAGCATGTCGACCAGTGCATTGGTCATGGGTGCCGGCTGCTGCAGCATCAGGAAGAAGTACGGCAGCTTCATCTCGACCAGCCGGCGGGACAGGGCGGTGGGGGCCAGGAAGGGATAACCCAGGCGGTTGGCCAGCGGCGCAACGGCGAAGTTGGCGTTGCTGCCCCAGGGCGGCAGCACCAGGTCGACCTTGTCGCTGGCCATGAGCTTCTGGTAGGTGCGCACACAGGTTTCGACGTCGCTGCGGTCGTCAGAGCTGATCAGCTCGATGGGGCGCCTGACCCCCTTGATGTCCAGACCGCCCGCGGCGTTCTGCTGCTCGGCCCACAGCAGGTAATTGGGTTCCTGGCTGGTCTGGGCACCACCGGTCCAGGGACCGGTACGGGCCATGGTGTAGCCGACGCGCACCGGCGCAGCCTGCGCCAGCAGGTGGGGAGCGACCGACATGGCGCCGACGGTGACGGCGGCACCCTTGATGATGAGGCGGCGATTGGTCTGAACCATGGCTTGTCTCCTGTCGTGGTGGTTGGGGAACGCTGACCACCGGATGGTAGGAATCCGGATCCGGGCCCGCTTGGCCCAGCGTGCAAAGAATGCTTGTCTGGTGGCGCACAGTCGTCGGGGTTTTCCCTCAACCAGCCACCCCCCGGGGTTTCCTGGCGGACTCGATAATCACCGGACCGATTCGGTCAGGAGAAGTCCCATGTCTGCAGCGCCCCTCATGAGCACCGACCACGTCGCTGCCGGCGAACGCGCCGCGGCCTGGCGCGACTGGGTCTGGAAGCACTTCGGCGGTCTCGAGTCCGACCTTTACGGCGACCAGGATTTCGACGGTCACCTCCATGCGACGCAAGCGGGCGATGTGGTCCTGACCAAGCTGGAGGCCAACCGCCACCGCGTCATCCGCAGCCCGCACCTGGCGCGCGCCAGCAACACCAGCTACCTCAAGATCGTCGCACCCTGGCAAGGCAGCGCGGCGGTCGAACAGCAAGGTCGGCAGACCTGGGTGCGTCCGGGCGGCTGGACCATCTATGACACCACGGGCAGCTACGAGATCGCCAACCCGGAGCGGGTCGAACACCTGATCGTCATGCTGCCGCGCGAGCAGCTGGCCGAGCGCGGCCTGCGTCTGGAGCCGCTGATGGCCCGTCATGTGGGCGGCGCACAGGGCATTTCGCGCGTGGCGCTGGAAACCATGCGCAGCACCTTCCAGGAGCTGCCGTCCATGAGCGGAGCGGCCGCCCAGGGTGCCGGTGAGCTGATCATCGAACTGGTGCGCCTGTCACTGCAGGAACTGGCCGGCCGCGAGAGCGCCACCACCCAGATCGAGGCGTTCCGGGACCGCATCCGGGACCACATCGGCCAGCACCTGCGCGACCCGGCACTGAGCATCGACCGCATTGCCCAGGCCCTCAACTGCAGCAAGCGCCACCTGCACAATGCCTTCAGCGCCGAAGACGACACCCTGGCCAACTACATCCTGCGTCGGCGACTGCAGGCCTGCATGCGTGACCTGAAGAACCCGGCGCTGGCCCACCGCACCCTCACCGAAATCGCCTTCTCCTGGGGATTCAACAGCGGCGCCCATTTCAGCCGCGTGTTCCGTGACCACGCCGGGCTGTCACCGAGCGAGTTCCGGGCCGCCGCGCTGCGCCAGACCGCCGAGGCCTGAGCGCCAACCGGCTGCCCCGAGGGGACTCAGCCCCGCAGCGCGCAACCCTGGGTCACCCGCAGGGCCATCTGGTGCAAAGCGTGCCATGGATCGGCAGGCCAGCCCTCGGCCTTCAAACCCTTGACGATACCGTCTACGGTGTGCGCATCGTCGAGCCACCGCACCAGTTGCAGGGGGGACAGGCGGGGCAGCAGGCGCTCCATGAGTTTCTCGCGTACCCCCCAGACCCGGCTTTCGCGCAAGGCCATGGGCAGAGGCCGTCCCGCATCGACGGCGCTGCGCACCCGGTGCAGCGTGCGGATGTCCTCGGCCAGCGCCCAATGCACCAGCACCGGCGCTTCGCCTTCGGCCTGCAATCCGTCCAGCATGCGCTGCACACGCAGCACCTGCCCACCCAGCACCGCCTCGGCCAGCTTGAACGGGGTGTAACGTGCCACGTTGAGCACGGCACCTTCGACCTGTTCAAAGTTCAGCTCACCGGCCGGAAACAGCAGACCCAGTTTCTGGATCTCCTGGTGGGCCGCCAGCAGGTTGCCCTCGACCCGGTCCGCAAAAAACTGCAGGGTGCGCTGGCCAGCCTCGCCGGGTTCTACCCGCTGCCCCTGTTGCTGCAGGCGCTGGGCGATCCAGTTCGGCAGCGCCTGCCGTTCGACCGACTCGACCCGAACCGTCACCCCCTGGCTGTCCAGGGCGGCAAACCAGGCCGACTTGAGCGTGGCGGCATCCAGCCGGGGCAACAGCACCAGGGTCACGGTGTGCTCGTCACCAGCGGCCGACTCGGCCATCTGCTGCAAGGCCTGGGAACCGTCCTTGCCCGGCTTGCCGGAGGGAATGCGGACCTCGATCAGCTGCCGGTCGGCAAACAGGCTGAGCGAGCCGCCACTGGCCAGCACCGCACTCCAGTCGAAATGGGCGCCAGCCACGGTGTGCACCACCCGTTCGGTGCAACCCTGGGCGCGGGCTTCGGCCCGAATCACATCGGCCGCCTCCTGCACCAGCAGGGCTTCATCGCCATGCACGGTATAGAGGCTGCGCAGGCCGCGCTGCAACTGCGCGACCAGCTGGGCAGGCGACACCTGCATGACCGCGGGATCAGGCCAGTCTGACCGCCGACAGGCGGCGCAGCACCTGTTGCACGATGTCGGCCTGCATGTCGCGGAACGACAGATCCTGCTCGGCCGACTTGGACAGCGCCGCCGTTTCCGAGAAGCTGAGATCGCGCTCCATCAGAAGCTCGTTGTCTTCGATCAGCGTCCGACCGGACGGCGTGTCGAGGCGGAAGCGGTAGCGCGTGCGCAGCTGCAACTCACGAACCCGTCCGTCGGCGGTCTGACCGACCACGGCGCGTTCGACCTGATCCACCAGCACCACCAGCAGCACCTGGGGCACCAGGCCTTGCGCCGATGCCGGTGTGTTGCTGCCGATGGTGCGCACACCCGCCGACTCCAGGGCCCCGCGCAGGGCCCGCGTGACACCGCCACTCTCCAGCCCGGTCACCCGCATCACCTGGAAAGAGAAGGACGGTGCGCCGCGCAGCGCAAAGCCGCATCCGCCCAGCAATGCCGTGGCGGCGACCACACCGGCGCCCAGCAGGCGGCGCCGCGCCGGCGCTTGCAGTTCAGGGGAATCGGACCTCATGAGCACCTCGATTAAACGACCACGTTGACCAGACGCCCCGGCACCACGATGACCTTCTTGGCCACGGCTCCGTTGGCCTGCTTGAGAAACGCTTCACAGGACAGCGCGGCCGCCTCGATGGCCGCCTTGTCGGCGCTGGCCGGCACCGTCACACTGCCGCGCAGCTTGCCGTTGACCTGCAGCACCAGCTCGATCTCGTCGCGCTGCAGCGCCGATTCGTCGGCTTTCGGCCAGGCGGCATCGAGCAGACCGCCACCGGCCGCCTCGTACCCCAGTCCGCTCCACAGCGCGTGGGCAATGTGCGGCGTGGCCGGGTACAGACAACGCAACAGGATGCCGAAACCTTCGGCCAGCGCGGCGTTGTCGCCGGCCGATCCGTCGCTGCCAAAGTCTTCCAGCGCGTTGAGCATCTTCATCGCACCCGAGACCACGGTGTTGTACTGCATGCGCTGGTAATCGTAGTCCACCTGCTTGAGCACAGTGTGGATCTCCAGCCGCAGCGCCTTGGCCGACTTGGACAGGCTCTGGCCAGATACACCGACCGCCAGCGTGCCCAGGCCACCGATGGCGCTGAGCTTGTGACCGAAGCCCCAGACCCGGCGCAGGAAGCGGTAGCTGCCCTCCACCGCCGCGTCGTTCCACTCCAAGGTGGCCTCGGGAGGTGCGGTGAACATGGTGTACAGGCGTGCGGTGTCGGCGCCGTACTTTTCGATCAGGTCCTGCGGGTCGACGCCGTTGTTCTTGGACTTGGACATGGTGCCCACGCCCTCGTAGTCGATGGCCGTGCCCACCGGCAGACCATCCACTTCCTTGATCAGCCGGGCACCCACCACCTTGCCGCTGTCGTCCAGCACATGCTCCACGTCGTGCGGCCAGAAATAGGCCTTGCCACCCTTCTCGGTGCGGCGCGAGTAGATGTGGTTGAGCACCATGCCCTGGGTCAGCAGCTTCGTGAAGGGCTCGTCCACCTTCACCAGCCCCAGGTCGCGCATGACCTTGGTCCAGAAGCGCGCATACAGCAGGTGAAGGATGGCATGTTCGATGCCGCCGATGTACTGGTCCATCGGCATCCAGTAGTCTGCGCCGCCTGCGACCATCGCGTCCGGGTTGGTCGGATCGCAATAGCGCATGAAGTACCAGGACGAATCCACGAAGGTGTCCATGGTGTCCGTCTCGCGCCGTGCAGGCTTGCCGCAGCAGGGGCAGTCCACCTGGAGGAAGGCCTCGCACTTGTTCAGCGGGTTGCCACTGCCATCCGGCACCAGGTCCTCGGGCAGGCGCACCGGCAGGTCCTTCTCGGGCACCGGCACCGGACCGCAGGCCTCGCAGTGGATGATCGGGATGGGCGTGCCCCAGTAACGCTGGCGGCTGATACCCCAGTCGCGCAGACGGAAGGTGGTCTTCTTCTCGCCCAGGCCTTTGGCAGCCAGCAGTTCGGCGACCTTGCCGACCGCGTCCTTGTGCCCCAGACCGTCGAGCTCGCCGGAGTTCACGCACACACACTTTTGCTTGTCGCCGTACCACTCGGCCCAGGCGTCGGTGGAGAAGGTCTCGCCCTCGACCGCCACCACCTGTTTGATGGGCAGCTGGTACTTGAGCGCAAACGCGAAATCGCGCTCGTCGTGCGCCGGCACACCCATCACTGCGCCATCGCCATAACTCATGAGCACGTAGTTGCCGACCCAGACCTCGACCTGCGCGCCGGTCAGCGGATGGATGACGAACAGGCCGGTGGGCATGCCCAGCTTTTCCTGTGTGGCCAGTTCGGCCTCGGTGGTGCCGCCCTTCTTGCAGTCTTCGATGAACGTGGCCAGCTTCGCGTCCGACGCGGCCGCGTGCAGGGCCAGCGGGTGCTCGGGCGCCACGGCGCAGAAGGTCACACCCATGATGGTGTCGGCACGCGTGGTGAACACGTACATCCGGCCACCACCGATCAGCGCGCCATCCGAGCCCTTGATGTCGTGGGTGAACGCAAAGCGCACACCCTCGCTCTTGCCGATCCAGTTCTCCTGCATCAGGCGGACCTTGTCAGGCCAGCCGTTGAGCGTGGCCTTGTCATTGCCGATCTGCACATGATCGAGCAGCTCTTCGGCGTAGGCCGTGATGTTCAGGTAGTAGCCCGGGATCTCGCGTTTTTCAACCGGCGCGCCGGTGCGCCAGCCTTTGCCGTCGATCACCTGCTCGTTGGCCAGCACCGTCTGGTCCACCGGGTCCCAGTTGACAACCTGGGTCTTGCGGTAGGCGATGCCTTTCTCCAGCATCTTCAGGAACAGCCACTGGTTCCATTTGTAGTAGTCGGGCGAGCAGGTGGCGACCTCGCGGCTCCAGTCGATGGCCAGGCCCATGGCCTGCATCTGCCCTTTCATGTACGCGATGTTCTCGTAGGTCCACTTGGCCGGCGGCACCCCGTTCTTCAGCGCAGCGTTCTCGGCCGGCAGACCAAAGGCGTCCCAGCCCATGGGCATGAGCACGTTGTAGCCGTTCATGCGCAGGTACCGCGTCAACATGTCGTTGATGGTGTAGTTGCGCACGTGTCCCATGTGCAGCTTGCCGCTCGGATAGGGCAGCATGGAGCAGGCGTAGAACTTCTTCCGACCCGCGTGTTCGGTCACGCGGTAGGCGTCGGTGGCATTCCAGTGGTCGTGCGCGGCGCGCTCGACATCGCGGTGTTGGTATTGGGCTTGCATGAAACGGGGGTCCGGACGGGCGTCGCCGCCAGGGCATCCGAGGGATCGGGCCGCGGCGGTCAATGGGTGATTTTAGGCCCTGCGCCGGGCGCGGCTCAGCGCAGGCCTTCGGCAGCCGCAGCCGGTGTCTCGTCCGCCTCGGACACGAATCCGATGCGGGACAGACCGGCCGCCTGGGCCAGCCCGATGACCTGCACCACGCGGCCGTAGGGCACGCGGGCATCTGCCCGCAGCTGCAATTCGGCCTCGGGACTGCGGGCAGCGGCTTCGGCCAGCCGCTGGCGCAGCAGCGCGGCATCGACGGGGGTGTCGTCCAGGTACATCACGCCCTCGGCGTTCAGTGCCACCGACACCACAGCCGCACCTGGCTCGGCCACCGCCAGCGGCGCATCGGTGCCAGGCAGGTCCAGCTGCAGGCGGCTGGCCATGACCGGAGCCGCAATGATGAAGATCACCAGCAACACCAGCATGACGTCGACCAGCGGGGTGACGTTGATGTCGCTCATGGGCCGGTGACCCTGGGGTTTTTCGAGCCGGCCGAAGGTCATGTGGCCCCCACGCTCCGCCGCTGACGCGGGTCGCTGCCCCCCAAGGGGGCTGATTCGCCTGGGGGCGGCCCGGCGGCGAATCCAGCGGTCCTCAAGCTCCGCCCCCTAGACGAGGATCGCTGCCCTCCGGCCGGGGGTCGCTGTGGCTGAGCAGTTCGCGCAGGTCGCGGGCGAAGCCTTCGAGTTCGGCCTCGATGCGGCCGATCTGGCGGCCCAGCACGTTGTAGGCGAGCACCGCTGGAATCGCCACCGCCAGACCGGCGGCGGTCATGATGAGGGCTTCGCCGACTGGCCCCGACACCTGCTCGATGCGAAAAGCCTGGCCATCGGCACCGATGCCGGTCAATGCATGGAAGATGCCCCAGACCGTGCCCAGCAGGCCGACGAAGGGCGCCGTGGCACCCACCGTCGCCAGCAACACCTGGCCGAACTGCAGACGGTGCAGCACGCGGTGCAGGGCATCGCGCAGCACACGGGTCAGCTGCTGCGCCCGGTCACCGGCCGCGGCGAGGGTGGTGGCCCCCGGCGCTGGCAGCTCGCGGGCGGCCAGCAGCAAGGGCGCCAGCCAGCGCCGACGGTCGGCCTGCAGGAGGCGCTGCTGGCCATCGTCCAGGTGCTGCCCCTGCCAGAACGCCGCCGTGGCGACCTGCAGGCTGCGCACGCCACGCCTGAGCACCCAGGACTTCCAGAGGATCACCACCCAGCTGGACACCGACATGGCCAGCAGGAGCAGGGCCACGCCGCGGCTGACGGTGTCGCCCTGTTGCCAGACGGTCTCCCAGACGCTGCCACCCATGTTTCAGCGCAGACCCAGAACATCGAACATGTCGTACAGGCCGGCCTGGCGGCCAGCCAGAAAGCGCACCGCACGCAGGCTGCCCTGGGCATAGGTGGCGCGACTGGCCGACTTGTGGGTGATCTCGATACGCTCGCCGGTGCCGGCAAACAGCACCGTGTGGTCGCCCACGATGTCGCCACCACGGATGGTGGCAAAGCCGATGCTGGACGGATCGCGCTCGCCGGTCACGCCTTCGCGGGCATAAACGGCGCAGTCCTTGAGATCGCGTCCCAGCGCGCCGGCAATCACCTCGCCCATCTTGAGCGCGGTGCCGCTGGGCGCGTCGACCTTGTGCCGGTGGTGCGCCTCGATGATCTCGATGTCGTAACCGGTGGACAGGGCCCTGGCGGCCATGTCCAGCAGCTTGAGCGTCACATTGACCCCCACGCTCATGTTGGGTGCCATGACGATGGCGATGGACCTGGCGGCTTCGGCGATCTCGGCCTTCTGCTCGTCCGAAAAACCGGTGGTGCCGATCACCAGGTTCACACCCTGCTTCACACACTCGCGCAGGTGCAGCATCGTGCCCTCGGGCCGCGTGAAGTCGATCAGGCATTGGCTTCCAGCCAGGCCGGACGCCAGGTCGGCCGTGATGGCCACGCCCGTGGCCTGTCCGGTGGCGGCACCGGCATCCAGGCCGATGGACGGGCTGGCGGCCACATCCAGCGCCCCGGTCAGGATGCAATCGCCGCTGTGACGCACGGCATCGACCAGCATCTGGCCCATGCGGCCACTGGCGCCAGCGACACAGACACGGTGCTGTGGGTGGTCGCTCATCGGACAGGCTCCAGCGGAGGATAGCTTCGGGCCGGTGCACTGGCGGGGGCCGGCGTGGCCGGTGCCACCGGCTGGTTGCGCTCCTGGAAGCGCTGCAATTGCTCTTCGGTGGCCTCCAGCGGAGGCACCTTGCCGGGACGGCGACGCACGTCGAGCGAGGCGACAAACTCGGCCTCGCTGGGCAACTCATCGGACTCGACCCGTTCGAGCACCTCGTCCTTGAAGAAGACCGCCAGCTTGCGCTGCTGGGGCGGTTGACCCTGGCGCTGGAAGGTGAACACGTAATCCCAGCGGTTGGCATGGAACACGCTCGCCACCAGCGGCGTACCCAGGATGTCGCGCACCTGTGCGCGCGGCATGCCGGTCTGCAAGGCCTGCGCCTGCTCGCGGGTGACGACATTGCCCTGGATGATGTCGATGCGGTAGGGCGAGACCAGGGAGCCTACCTCGCCGAACGACGGCAGGCCAGACGCACAGCCGGCCAGGAGGGCCGCCAGGGCAAGCGCGGCCGGCATGACCGGCCGGACGAGTCGGGAAGACGGGAACTGAGACATGGAACGGGCCCGGAAGATGCGCTTTCCGCGAGCATCCCGTGGACTTGGATGCCGCGCGCACGCGCTGGCGATATGATCGGGCATTGTAGCCCCGGGGTATGGCTCCTGCAGCCTGTGGTCCGGATGCCAGCCGCCCGCCCGGCAACCGTGGCGGGCCCCCCTTCCGCTCGAGCGCCCCTCCATGACGAACATCGAAGAACTCAAGAGCACCGGACTGAAGGCCACCCTGCCCCGCCTGAAGATCCTGGATGTGTTCCAGAACGCCAAGCAGCGGCACATGACCGCCGAGGACGTGTTCCGCGTTCTGCTGGAGGAGCGCTCGGACATCGGGCTGGCCACGGTCTACCGGGTGCTGATGCAGTTCGAGCAGGCCGGCCTGTTGATCCGCAGCAACTTCGAGTCGGGCAAGGCGGTGTACGAGCTGAACGAAGGTCAGCACCACGACCATCTGGTGTGCCTGGACTGCGGACGGGTGGAAGAGTTCTTCGACGCCGAGATCGAGAAGCGCCAGCAGATCGTGGCCACCTCACGCGGCTTCAAGCTGCAGGAACACGCCCTTTCGCTTTACGCCAACTGCACCAAGACAGACTGTCCGAACCGCAGCGCCAAGCGCTGACCAGTCGCTGGTGCGCGCCCTGCCGGTCAGTCCGCCTGCTGCATGACGGCACGGTGGCGCGCCACGAATTCCTGGTAGGTGTCAATACCGCGCAATTGCAGGATGGTGTTGCGAACGGCGGCCTCGACCAGCACGGCGATGTTGCGACCGGCCACCACCTGGATCACCGACTTTCGAACCGGCACGCCCAGCACGTCCTGGAACAGCGGTTCGTGGGGCATGCGCTCATAGTCGCGTTCCAGCGTCTCCTTGCGCACCAGGTGCACGATCAGCGACAGCCGCATCTTGCGACGCACCGCCGTCTCGCCGAAGATGACCTTGATGTCCAGCAGACCGATGCCCCGCACCTCGAGCAGGTTCTGCAGCAGTTCGGGGCAGCGCCCCTCGATGCTGGTCTGGTTGATGCGGTAGAGGTCGACCGCGTCGTCGGCCACCAGCCCGTGTCCGCGGGAGATCAGTTCCAGCCCGAGCTCGCTCTTGCCCAGACCGGATTCGCCCGTGATGAGCACACCCATGCCCAGGATGTCCATGAAGACGCCATGCATGGAGGCGCGGTCGGCAAAGTGCCGGGACAGGTAGGCGCGCAGCACATCGATCACAAACGCCGCCGGTTCGGGGGTGGCGAACATCGGGATCTGTGCCCGTTCGCACATGGCCATAAGGGCGTCCGGCACCGCCTGGCCATCGGCCACCACCAGGACCGGTGGCTCCAGCGTGACGATGCGCGCCACCCGGCGGCGGTTGTCGTCCTCGCTGGGGCTGGTCAGGTAGGCGACCTCCCGCTCACCGAAGACTTGCACGCGGTACGGGTGGATGTAGTTGAGGTATCCGACCAGGTCGGCGCCCGAGCGGGCCGCCCGGATCGCCACCTCGTCGAATCGGCGCTCGGAAGCCCCAAGACCGGCCACCCACTGCCATTTGAGGGCCTCGCGGTGGTCTTCGAACAGGACGTCGGCACTGACTACGGTCGGTTTCATGACCGGGTTATACCGCGAAGTGCAACCAAGCCCGCGACTGTGCAGCGGCCGAGCGCGGAGACCACCGGTGGGGGCGAGCGATCCGCGAAGCGGTGGGGCGCGGGGGCTGCTTTTTTTCTATGCAGCTGCGTGCGCCGACTGCCAGGCCGTGATCAGGCCATGCAGGGCTTCGGCCTCGGTGGCCGTCTTCATGCGTTCGCGCAAACCGGCATCGCTGAGCAGCTCTGCGATCTCGGAAAGGATTTCGAGGTGCTTCTGGGTGGCCGCCTCGGGCACCAGCAGGAAGATCATCAGCTGCACCGGCTGTTCGTCGGGCGCATCGAACCCGATCGGGTTGGCCAACTGGAAGACCGCAGCCAGGGGTTGCTTGAGACCCTTGATGCGCCCGTGCGGAATGGCCACGCCATGACCCAGCCCGGTGGAGCCCAGGCGTTCGCGCGCGAACAGGCTGTCGGTGATCAGGGCACGGTTGAGGCCGTGCAGGGTTTCGAACAGCAGGCCCGCCTCCTCGAACGCGCGTTTCTTGCTTGTGGCATCCACGCTGACGAGCACTTGAGCGGCGGGCAAAATGGCAGAAAGTCGGTTCATGGGGCCCTCGTGAACCGCAAATTATGCCCAGATGCGCCTTCTTGGCTAGACACGGCAGACAAAAAAGCCGCTTGACAAAACAAGCGGCTTGTTGCAACGCAACATAACCGTCCGGCTGCAGACGGCCGAAGTGTGAACCGTGTCACATCAGGCGTTTGGCCGGCTCGTGGTGGTGCTCCTGCGTTCTGTCTTTGTAGCGCAACACCTGGCGGTCCAGTTTGTCGGCCAGCTCATCCACCGCGGCATAGAGATCGGCATGGGCACTTTCTGCGAACAAGTCCTTGCCTTTGACGTGGATATTGCACTCGGCCCGCTGGCGCAGGTCTTTTTCCTTGAGGTTGTCGACTGTCAGCAGCACCTTGATGTCGACCACCTGGTCGAAATGACGGGAGATGCGTTCGAGCTTGCTGGTGACATAGCCGCGCAAGGCGGGTGTGACCTCGAGGTGGTGACCGCTGATCGTCAGGTTCATGAAAGAGCCTCCTTATGCTCCGGGTTGACACTGGCCGCCGGCCGGCGAAGACCTCCCGGCGGCCGCGGGGATGTCTTGGGACCACTATGCCCATGAACGTCACGGCGCGCAAGCGTGCACCGCAACAAAGTGTCAAAAGACGAACTTCCGTTCGACCGTGCAGCGCCCGGCTGCCGTCAGCGCGGATGTAATTGGGAACATCAGCCCTGTCTCGCCGGACCGTCGACCGCTCCGTGCAGGGTCAGACGCCGTGCCAGCACGATGGCGCCCAGGCTCGCCAGACAGCCGATGACGCCCGCCCAGCCATAGCGCTGGACCTGACCGGCAGCGTCTCGCGCGATGATCAGGCCGCCGATCAGCGAGGCGGCGCCCATGGCCACCGACTGCACCGAGGCGTTGAGCACCATGAACGTGCCGCGGCGGGCCGGGTCGGCGGCGCTGGCCACCAAGGCCATGCCCGGGATCATGCGACCGCTGAGAAACACGAACAGGCTGGTCGACACCATCAGAACCACCCACAACGGCACCCGAGGCATCAGGGTCGTCGCCAGGATGGGGACGGTCACGGCCAACGCCAGCCAGGTGAAGGTGCGAACCTTGCCGTGGTGGTCGGCCATGCGCCCGAACAGGCGTGCCGTGAACAGGGTGGCTGCGCCGCCGGCCAGGTAGACATAGGGGATCTGTTCGTCAACCAGCCCGACATTGGCCTGCATGTAGATGGTGATGAAGGGAATGACGGTGAAGCCGGTGAACATCAGCAGGGCCGAGAACGCAAAGGCCCGCAGATGGTTCGGATCGGCCAGCACCTGCGCGATGCCACGCCAGACACCACCGCTGCGCGTGGTCTGCAGGTGCTGGTCCAGCACCGGCATGCTCAGGCCGGCAGCCACCGCCAGCAGGCCGCTCATCAGGGCGATGCCGAAGAACGGGGCCTGCCAGGTCGAGAGGTTGGCCAGCCACAGGCTGGCAGGCACGCCGGCCACGGTGGAGACGGAGAAAGCCGACATGACAATGCCCATGGCCCGTCCCCGGCGCTCGAACGGCACCACATCGGCCACGATGGTCTGTGACACGGCCGACAGCACCCCGCCGAACACGCCGGCCGCCACCCGGGCCGCCATCAGGAAACCGTAGCCGGGTGCCAGCCCGCAGGCCAGGGTGGCCAGGGCAAACAGCGTGTAGAGCACCAGCAGCAGCCGCTTGCGCCCGAACCGGTCGACATAGGTGGTGGCGACCAGCCCCGACAAGCCGGCCGACAGCGTGTAGGCCGAGACCAGCAGGCCGAACTGGGCGTCGCTGATGCCGAACAGGCGCGTCAGCTGCGGCCCCAGCGGCATCATGATCATGAAATCGAGGATGTGCGTGAACTGGATACCGGCCAGCGTGATCAGCAGCCAGCGCTCCCGGCGCAAGGACAGTTGGGCTTGTGTCATGATGAGCGGGCCACTGTACCCGCAGTCGTGGCACCGTCGCACCGATACCTGCCAGTGTCCCTCGATACCCTGATTTCACACACCCTGATAAAGGACCGGCTGCCGGGCGCTCAGCAGCCGGGTTGCGCCCTGGTGCTGATGGGTGGCGGCGCACGCACGGCCTACCAGGCCGGGGTGCTCAAGGCGGTGGCCGCCATGCTGGCCCGTCAGGGCGGTCCGGGCGCCCAGGCCTTTCCGTTCCGCTGGCTGTTCGGCACCTCGGCCGGGGCCCTGAACGCCGCCTTCCTGGCCGGACGCAGCGGTGATGGCCTGCAGGCCCTGCTGTCGCTGGCCACCTTCTGGGGCGAGCTGCGCTCAGACCAGGTCTACCGGCTCGACGCCCCACCGTGGGTGCGCGCCAACCGGGTGCTGGCCGGCTGGACACTGGCGCGCCAGGTGCGCCGTCACCGTGCTCTGCTGGACACCATGCCATTGGTGAACACGCTGCACCGCACGATTGACCTGCAGGGACTGGAACGGGCGCTGCGCACCCGGCAGATCGACGCCCTGGGCGTCACGGCCTCCAGCTACACCACCGGCGAACACTGGACCTTCTGCCAGACCCGCGAGGACCACCCGGCGCAACCCTGGCACCGGCCGGGGCGACGAGCCAGCTTCCAGCCGGTGACCATTGAACACCTGATGGCATCCAGCGCCATCCCCTTTCTGTTTCCTGCGGTGGCCTTGTGGGTGGAAGGGCACAAGGCGCATTTCGGCGACGGGTCGATGCGGCAGCTGACCCCGCTGTCGCCGGCCATCCATTTCGGGGCCCGGCGCATTCTGGTGATCGGGGTTGGCCAGCCTCAGCGCGCCGGCCTGGTCGGACGCGATGCCGGCGACGAGCCGACCGCCGGCACCATCGCCGGCCACGCCATGGCCAGCGTGTTTCACGACACACTGCAGTCCGACGTGGAACAGGTGCAGCGGGTCAGCCAAACCCTGGCCAGCCTGCCGCCCGAGCTGGCCGCCGCCCTGCCGTACCGGCCGGTGGACGTGTTCGCCATCCAGCCCAGCCTGTCGCTGGACGAACTGGCGCGCAAGCACATCGGTTCGTTGCCACGGGCCACGCGGCACACCCTGGTGGGCCTGGGCGCCCTGGACACGCACCGCAGCGCCGCCGGCAGCGCGGCGGCCCTGGCCAGCTATCTGCTGTTCGAGCCCGACTTTGTGCAAGCGCTGGTGGCGCTGGGTGAAGGTGATGCGTGGCGGCGACACGAGGAGCTGATGCGCTTCCTTTCACCCGAACTGCAGGAGCCACTGGCTGTCCTGCCAGTGCCATAATCGGCCTTTCCAATCAGGATCTGCAACATGGACAGCACACCTCCCAGTTGTGTGCTTTCAGCGGTCTCTGCGTTCGCCTGATCCGGTCGCCCCTGGCGGCCGTGAACGGACCCGAGGCAGGCTGAAAGCGCCTTCCCCTCCGCTCTGGCGCCCTCCGTGCGCCCGCCACCGTTCACCGCACCGCCCGCAGGAGCCGCCATGCTCAACGTCTTCACCCTGGCCAATGGCCGCCTGTTCCAGGAGGAAATCGAGTCCCTGGAAGAACTGGCCCGCTTCAAGCCGATCTGGGTCGACCTGGAATCGCCCACGCCACAGGAGCGGCGCTGGGTCAAGCAGCATTTCGGACTGTCCATTCCCGACGACGCGATGGACGAGGACATCGAGGAATCGGCCCGGTTCTTCGAAGAAGACAACGGTGAACTGCATGTGCGTTCCGACTTCCTGATCGACGATCCGGAAGACCCGCGCGCGGTTCGCGTGGCCTTCATCCTCAACGAACACAACGACACCCTCAAGAGCCGGGGTGTGCTGTTCTCCATCCACGACGAGGACGTGCCTGTGTTCCGCCTGCTGCGCATGCGCGCGCGCCGCATGCCCGGCCTGATCGAAGATGCCAAGGATGTGTTGCTGATGCTGTTCGACGCCGACGCCGAGTACTGCGCCGACACGCTCGAAGACATCTACGACGACCTGGAAGAGGTCAGCAGCAAGGTGCTCTCCAGCGAGGCCTCGGACAGCGCGCTGGGCGAGGCCCTGAGCGCCATCGCCCGGCACGAGGACATGTCCGGGCGGATCCGCCGCAACGTGATGGACACCCGCCGTGCGGTCAGCTTCATGATGCGCAGCCGCCTGCTCAGCGCCGAGCAGTTCGAGGACGCCCGTCAGATCCTGCGCGACCTGGACTCGCTGGATGGCCACACGGCCTTCCTGTTCGACAAAATCAACTTCCTGATGGACGCCACCGTCGGTTTCATCAACATCAACCAGAACAAGATCATCAAGATCTTCTCGGTGGCGAGCGTCTCTCTGCTTCCGCCGACGCTGGTGGCCAGCAGCTACGGCATGAACTTCCAGTTCATGCCCGAGCTGGGGTGGAAGCTGGGTTACCCCTTCGCGATCGCCCTGATGATCGTCTCGGCCGTGGTTCCGATGTGGTACTTCCGGCGGCGGGGCTGGTTAAGGTAACCGGACCCCCACGCTCCGCCATCCTCCCCCGTCACTCCCGCGTGCGCGGGACTGACGAACGGGTTGTGAGGCCAGATCTCAGCGATCGAACAAGGCTTCGATCACCGCACCGCTGTAGCGGCTGGCCACTTCGCGCAGGAATCTCGGGAAGTCCACATGCGCCAGGTCGTCGGCGCGGTCGGAGATGGTGCGCACCACCGCCAGCGGCACACCGAAGTCGTGACAGACCTGGGCAAAGGCCGCGCCTTCCATCTCGACCGCCAGGGCCTCGGGCAGTTCGCGCTGCAGGGCCTGGCTTTCTGCGGTGGTGGAGACGAAGCGGTCGCCGCTGAGCAGCAAACCCTGGTGCAGGCGCGGCGCCTGCAGGCCAAAGGCCTGGACAGTGGCGTGCTGAAGCTGCCCGGGCAGCGTCTGCAGCATGCGCTCACAGGCCAGTTCGAGGGCGTCGGCCAGCGCTTCATCGGCGGCAAAGCGGGCGCGGCCGTAGCCCGGCACTTCATGGCGAGGAAAGATGGGCGAGGCGTCCATGTCGTGCTGCAGAAAGCTGCGCGCAAGCACCACATCGCCCACCCTGACCTGCGGCCCCAGGCCACCGGCGACACCAGTGAACACGATGCGTGCCACACCGAACCGCTGGATGAGCAGGGTGGCGGTGGTGGCCGCAGCCACCTTGCCGATGCCGCTGAGCACCGCCACCACGTCCTGGCCATGCAGGTGACCGACCCAGAACTCGCGGCCGCCGACAACCTGCCGGTGCTCGTCGGGCATCAGCGCCAGCACGCCGGCCAGCTCGTCGTGCAGGGCCGCGACGATGGCGGTGCGGATCACTTCTGTTCCCGAAGCTCGCGGCGCAGGATTTTGCCGACCGGTGTCTTGGGCAGTTCGGTACGGAACTCAACCACCTTGGGCTGCTTGTAGCCGGTGAGGTTGGCGCGGCAATGCGCGCGCACCTGCTCCTCGGTCAGCGCCGGGTCCTTCTTCACGATCACCAGCTTGATGGCCTCGCCGGCTTTCTCGTCGGGGATGCCGACGGCAGCGCACTCAAGCACACCGGCCAGGGTGGACACCACGTCCTCGATTTCATTCGGGTAGACGTTGAAGCCGGCGCACAGGATCATGTCCTTTTTGCGGTCCACGATCTTGAAATAGCCACGATCGTCCATCACGCCCACGTCGCCGGTCTTGAAGAAGCCGTCAGCGGTCATGACCTTGGCCGTCTCGTCAGGACGCTGCCAGTAACCGGCCATGACCTGCGGCCCCTTGATGGCGATCTCGCCCGGCTGGCCCATAGGTACCTCCCGGCCTTCATCGTCCAGGCATTTCATCCAGGTGTTGGGCAGGGGCACGCCGATACTGCCGCTGTAGGCGGTGCTGGTCGTCGGGTTGCAACTGGCCGACGGGCTGGTTTCGGACAGGCCATAGCCCTCACAGATCGGGCAGCCGGTTTTCTCCAGCCAGAGCTTGGCGGTGCCACTCTGCACGGCCATGCCACCGCCCACCGAAACTTTGAGGTGGCTCCAGTTGACGGTGTTGAAGTCCGGGTGGTTGGCCAGTCCGTTGAACAGGGTGTTGACCGCCGGGAAGCTGTGGAAGGTGTGCTTGCTCAACTCCTTGAGCACGGCCGGCAGATCTCGCGGGTTGGGGATCAGGATGACTTTGCCACCGGTGCGCAGACCCAGGATCATGTTCACCGTGAACGCAAAGATGTGATAGAGCGGCAATGCGCAGATGCTGGTGGGCTGTTCACCCGCCGGGACCTGCTTCATGACCGGATCGTTCCAGGCCTCGGACTGGAGCGCGTTGGCGATCACGTTGCGGTGCAGCAGCACTGCCCCCTTGGACACACCGGTGGTGCCACCCGTGTATTGGAGCACCGCGACGTCGTCGGGCTTGAGTTCCGGACGCTTGAGATTGCCCCTGGTGCCGCGGGCAATGGCCTCGTTGAACCGGACCGCCTGCGGCAGGTTGAAGGTGGGCACCATCTTCTTGATGTTGCGCACCACGTAGTTGACGATGCTGCCCTTGAGCAGGCCCAGCAGGTCGCCCATGGCGGCCAGCACCACATGCTTGACCGGTGTCTGGCCAATGCACTGCTGAAGGGTGTGGGCGAAGTTCTCGATGATGACGATGGCCTTGGCGCCAGAGTCCTTGAGCTGGTGCTCGAGCTCACGCGCCGTGTAGAGCGGGTTGACATTGACCACCACGAAACCGGCACGCAGGACGCCGGCCACGGCCACCGGGTATTGCGGCACATTGGGCATCATGATGGCGACACGGTCGCCTTTGACCAGACCCAGCCCCTGCAGGTAGGCGGCAAAGGCCTGCGACAGACTGTCCACTTGCGCGTAGGTCAGCTCCTTGCCCATGAAGCTGTAGGCTGGCCGGCTGGCGAATTTCTGGAAACTCTCTTCCATCAGGTGGACCAGCGAGGGATACTGGTCCACGTCGATGTCGGCAGGCACGCCGGGCGGATAGGCTCCCAGCCAGGGACGTGCAGCAGAGTCCTGCGTCAAATCAGTCATCTAGAAAGTCTCCAGGATCGATGTTGTTGTGAAGCACGCATGCTCAAGTTCGGGCCCACGGCCCGGGCGGGCGTTCTCCCTGACGGAATTCTTACACAAGCATTGAAGTGACCCGCTCCGATCGCTGTCACCAACACATCTGCTTCGAGTCAGCGCAGGGTCGAATGTCGGCAGTCAATCGACACCGGATACGCCCAGGTACTCGTTGATGGCCACGCAGGTGCGCCCGACCACCGAGGCATAGAGGGTGATCGCACTGAGGTCGTGCGCGCCCGTCCGCAAGTGACCTTCCAATTGGCTGGCCGCCTCGGCTACCGCAGGCAAAGCCAGTGCTGCCGCGCTGCCTCGCGTCTTGTGTGCCAGATGGATGAGGGCATCGGTACCCAGGGAGCTGACACGCTGCGCTTCACCTTCGTGTTCCTTCAAAAATCGATGGAGGTGATGACGGTATTGCTCAACGTCCTGCCACAAGGCATGGCCCCTATCAATGTCCATCAACAACGGTGCAGCCGCGGGTGCAGCAGGTGGATGGTCAGACGAGCTGTCGTTGGCCCCCCCATCGCCCACGGCAACTCCCCTGACCAATCGGGACAGCAGACGGACAAGGCCGCTGACATCAAAAGGCTTGGTGACGACAGCGTCCATTCCGGCACGCAGGGCTGCCACCCGCTGCTCATTGAAGGCACTGGCCGTCAACGCCACGATGGGCAGGCGCTTGCATCCCGGCAATTGACGTACCTGTGCTGTCGTCTGCATCCCGTCCATGCCCGGCATTTGCAGATCCATCAAGACAACGTCGCACACGTGCGCCCCGCTCTTGAGCACCTCCAGAGCACGCTGTCCGTCGTTGGCCGTGATGACCTTGGCGCCATGGCTGGCCAATATGCTGATGGCCAGCTCCCGGTTGATTTCGTTGTCATCCACCACCATCACGCGCATGCCATGAAGGGAGGTTGATTCGTCGATGGCCCTGGATTGCGCGACCGATGAGCGACCGCTCCGATCGAGCGCTCTGGTGACACCCTCCCGAAGTGTTGAAGGTGTCACGGGCCTGACAAGCACGGCATCCAGAATCCCGTCGTCGACCAGCGACTCCAGACGGAGTGCCTCGCTTGCGTTGGCCACCGCCACCAGACTGGGTTTCTTGCCTGATGTTGCAGACCGCAGCCGACGCGCCGATGCGGTGTCTGCACCGTCATCTTGCCCGCATTCGATCAAGACCACGTCTGCCACAGCGTCCGCGCTGCCGCAGGGCATGGACGCGAGCGCAGCGTCGTCGTGGGACACGCAGGCGGCAGACCAGCCCAACGATTCACAGAGCTGGACCAGATTGGCGCCGGTGCGCCCATTGGCCGCCGCAACAACCAGTACCTTCCGAGGGGATGCCGCCTCGGGCGCCGAGTCTTCTTGGTCATGGGCCACGCCGAGCTCCACGGTGAACCGAAAGGCGCTGCCCTGACCCACGGCACTTTCCACCACGATCTCGCTTTGCATCAGCCTCACCAGCTGCCTGGAGATCGACAGGCCCAGCCCGGTGCCTCCAAAGCGCCGGGCGGTGGATGCCTCGGCCTGCGTGAAGGGCTTGAAGAGGGTCGCCATCTGTTCGCGGGTCATGCCAATGCCCGTGTCCTCCACCGAGAACATCAGCCGGACACGGTCGTGGGCTCGCTCGACCACCTTGACCGACAGCTCGACGTGGCCCTCCCGGGTGAACTTCAGCGCATTGCCCACCAGGTTGATGAGGACCTGTTCGATCCGGAAGCCATCACCCACCAAATGCCGAACGCCCTGTGGCGCAGGGGCAATCACCACATCAACAGCGTTGCTCGAGAGCACCGACCCCATGATGACGGCAACGCTGTCAAGCAGCTTGTGCAGGTCGAAAGGGCTGCTTTCAATCTTGAGCAACCCGGTTTCGATCTTGGAGAAATCCAGGATGTCGTTGATCAGATTCAGGAGCGACCCCCCCGCGCGCGTGATCTTGTTCAGCCTGTCCCGGGTAGAAGCCTCATGGGTTTCCCGCTCCGCCAGGTACGCCATGCCCAGGACCGCGTGGAGCGGCGTGCGAATCTCATGGCTCATATGGGCCAGAAACTCTCCTTTGGCGCGGGAAGCCGCCTCGGCCGCCTCGCGCGCGCGCCGCTCGACTTCGGCGCGCCGCCTCTCCGTCTGGTCCAGCACGTAGGTCACCCGCAACCGCTGGTCGCGGTCCAGCAGGGCCGAGCCCACCAACGCAGGCACCCTTCGTCCGTCGCGGTGCAGCAGTTCCGTTTCGTATGCGCCACGCACACCGGTGTGCCGAGCGTCCTGCGCGATCATGGCTTCGGCCGTCTGCGGCTCCTGGGGTGCCAGGCGGTCCCAGCGCAACTGGCCAGACAACAGATCCAACCGGGAGTAACCCAGCAAATCGAGAAAGGCGTCATTGGCCTCTTCGATGCGGCCGTCGGCGTGCCAGAAAAGCACGCCGATGATGTTGGACTCCACCAGCCGATGGATCCGGTCCTGGTATGCGCGCAGCTCACCGATGTCGCGACCCACCAGCAGCACGCTGTCCACTAGGTGCCGGGCGTCGAACTCGGGCGTCAGACTGATCAGATGGTTCGCCGGGCGACCGCCTGCGTCGGTCCAGCTCAGCTCGAAGTGCTGCGGCTCACCACCGCGCAGACAGGCGAGCATGCGCAACTGCAGCGCATGGCCGGGCACATGGCCCAGGCAGGCCACCGGCGTCCTGCCGATCAGTGCGGCGGGTTCGCTGTGCGCTCGTTGAGCCAATGCAGGGTTCGCGTAAAGGCAGCGCGAGGACGTGTCAAACCGAGCGATGAGATCGGGTGAATTCTCGACCAGCGTGCGGAAATGGCGCTCCTTTTCCTCCAGCGCCTCCTGCAAGGCCAGTCGCGCCGATACATCGCGAGAAACGGTGATGAAGTGCGGCGCCTCACCTTCGCCCCTTGGCATCTTTGAGACCGACAGCTCGTACCAATGGCGCCCGTGAGGGGTATCAACAGAGATCACCTTGCCAAACGAAAGACCTTTTTCGTCGGCCTCGCGAAACGCGGCCTTGGCCGTGGCCGCACTCGCTGGCGAAAGCACCTCATCGATTGTGCGCCCCAACAGGAGTTCCCGCGACGCCGCGAGCAGTTCGGGGTTCTTGGTCCACGCGTTGAGGTAGCGCCCATCGGCGCTTCCTTCAAACAGAAAGTCGGGAAAGGCATCGATGATGCCTTGTACAAAAGCCAGTGTTCGCTTCAACTCCTGCTCAACATCCTCGCGGGGATTGAGTTCGCCGGACACCAGGAACAGGAAGCGCTGCTCGCGCAAGGTCAACGCCTGCAGGCGAAAGTTCGTCGCAACACGACGACCGTCCTGGGCTTCGCTCCACGACTGCCAATGGGAAGAGCGCCCGGGCTGCCAGCGGGCATGATTGAAGTCCGACCACTCGCGCCACAGGGCGTTGTCGATGTCCTGAATGCGCTCCTGCAAGAGCCGCTGGCGATCATGGCCGCGCCATTGGCAGGCCGCATCGTTCGCATACACCACCCGCCCAGCCTCGTCCACGACCATGACCAGCGATGCGTTGCCGCCAATCCAATCCAGGAGCAAAGCCGGTACCAGGTCGGACGCCGCTTCAATACCGGGTGGTTCGTGCCGAGGTGTCACAGTGCTTCGCGTGTTGCGATGATAGGCATTTCAGTTTACGTCAAGGAGCAGCCACCAGCCATACGGGTTGTCGCAATGCAATCCAAAGCACCCACTGCCCCCATCGCCGGAACGACTGGGGTGGAGCGGAAGGAAGACTTGATATCGCTCGGTGGTGCGGAGTACAGTGGATCCCTGATGGCCTGATCGGGCAAGCTGCGCAGGATGTCTTCACTCATCGAGATCTGCGAATGACCGAAAAACCGACGCGCATCCAGGTTCTCTGTGTCGACGATCACCCGCTCGTCAGGCAGGGCATTGAAGCGCTGCTGTCCGCGGAGCCAGACATGGCCCTTGTGGCCGAAGCGGCCAACGGCCTCGAAGCGATTGCGCAGTTTCGCGCGCACCGCCCCGACATCACACTGATGGATTTGCAGATGCCCGGGATGAGCGGGCTCGACGCGATCAACGCGATCCGAACCGAATTCTCCGACGCGCGGATCATCGTACTCACCACCTATGCAGACGACGTACAGGCTCAACGCGCCCTGCAGGCCGGCGCCCGCGGCTACCTGCTGAAAACCGCTCTGCACAAGGAACTGCTCGAAGCGATACGCGCCGTGCACGCCGGCCGCAAGGTGCTCCCCTCGGAAGTGTCGTTCGAGCAGGCCGCGCAAGCCACAGACGAGGGCATCACGCAGGCTGAGATTGGCGTTTTGCGATTCATTGCACAAGGCAGTGCCTACAAGGAGATCGCCAGGGCGGTGGGGCTGAGCGAAGAGGCCGTTGAAGATCAGGTCCGAAACATCCTGTCCAAGCTTGATGCCCAGGATCTGGATCAGACCCAGGTCGTCGAACTCCATCGGGGCATGATCCAGACAGAACGTGAGGCCCGGCATGCCGCCGAAGCGGCCAATCGAGCCAAGAGCGAGTTCCTGGCCAGCATGAGCCACGAATTGCGCACGCCGCTCAATGCCGTGCTCGGCTATGCGCAGCTGCTGACCATGGAGGGTGGTCTTAGTGCACAGCAAACACGCCGTCTGGACGTCATTCACCAGAGTGGGGAACACCTTCTTGCGCTGATCAATGACATTCTCGACCTGGCACGTATCGAGACAGGTCACACGGAGTTGAACCCGGGCCCGATGTACCTGGGGAACGCCTTGCAGACGGTGGTGGACCTGATGCAGGTGAAGGCCCAGCAAAAGCGGCTGACTTTTTCGTTCGATGCCGGCACAGGATTGCCCAAGGCGGTTCTGGCCGACGAGCGCCGATTGAAGCAGGTGCTGCTCAATCTGATCGGCAATGCGATCAAGTTCACCGACCAGGGCACGGTCACCTTGCGCGCCAATGCCGAACCGAAAGGTCCGGCACAGGTGCTGCTGCAACTGGATGTCGAAGACACCGGCGTGGGCATGCGACCAGACGACCTCGAACGCATATTCGAACCCTTCGAACAGGTGGGCGATATGCAGCGCCGCAGCGGTGGCACCGGCCTGGGCCTTGCGATCACCCGCGCACTGGTGAACGAAATGGGCGGTCAGGTGCAGGTGAGCAGCGAGTACGGCCGCGGCACCCGGTTCCGCGTGGAGCTGCCGCTGCCGGTGACGGATGCGGTCGGTGTCGACCACCGTGCCAGCCTCTGAAACTGCTTATCCACGCCCTCTATGAAAGCGTGGTGCCATCACACCGTTGCACTGTCCCTCGCGCTTGCTGCGCTTGGGACTGGTGGCTGGGCTCGGGCGCAAGACATTTCCGTGGTCGACGTTGATCTCGTCGCCAGCGCTCCGATTCAATTTCACCGGCTACCGGCACCGCCTTCATCTTTTGCGCAGCAAAGGATGGTGCAGGACAGCTACGGATTCCTCTGGCTGAGCGCCTCGGATGGCTTGCGGCGCTTTGACGGCTACGGCTTCATGAAGGTGCCGGATGCGCAGAGCGCGAACAGCATCGGGCACATCATCGGCCATTCGTTCGCGCGCGACCGTGCAGGCCGGCTGTGGATCGGTGCAGACGACTCGCTCCATCGCTACGACCCGGCCACCGGCGCCCTCACCCAGTACCGGTCGGAAAACGACGACTGCGGCACCGTCAGGATAGCCCACGACATCGTCGAGGATCAGGACGGCGTGATCTGGCTGGCCACGGACGACGGATTGACGGCCCTCGATCCCGCCACATCGAAGACCACATGCCATCGGCCGCGCTACACGCCGGGCGTGGGCGAGACGCGGATCATCGCCATGGCGGCCGTGCCGGACGGCACGCTGTGGTCCACCAGCAGCGCGGGTCTGTACGCGCTCGATCGCCGCACCGGCGAGCTCACCCGTCACCTCAAGCTCGAGGCGGATTCCGGTCGCCGGTTCGTCTGCACCGGGTTTCCCGCGCGGCCGTTCCTGGACCGCAGCGGAACGCTGTGGGTCGGCCTGTCCTCAGGCGGCGATCTGGCTGCGGTCGACGTTGCCACCGGCCATACCACGGTCTACGCGTTCCGCGGTGGCGGGCTGGCACCGAACTCGTCGTCGGCGGTCGTGTCGATCCAGGAAGACCTTGACGGGGCGCTCTGGCTGGGCACCAACCGGCTCGGCCTGGTGAAACTGGCAGCGGACCGCAAGCAGGCAATCTGGTACCAGAACAACCCCGACGACCCCGACGGTTTGCGCGACGACCTAGTCGTCGAACTGTTCAAGGACCGCGACGGGAACTTCTGGGCACTGACAAGAACCGGGGCTGTCTACCGATTCGACACCGCGCACGCCTGGTTCCGCTCTTACCGTCATCAGCAAGCGAATCCGAACAGCCTCGGCAAAGGCGCGGTGACCGCAGCCTACGCGGACGATGCCGACGTGCTGTGGGTCGGCACGAATCGCGGCCTGAACCGGATCGACCGCAGGACGGACCAGGCAGTTCAGGTCGATCAGCCGGCCTTCGCGCGAGGGGTCAGCGCCATCGCGAAGGACCAGTCCGGGCAATGGTGGTTTGGCACCCATGGCGCCGGTGTCGTTCGTTTCGATCCCGCGTCGGGCACGTACACGACGTATGCGCACCAGGCATCCGACCCGAGGTCGCTGAACCACAACCGGGTCACGGCGTTGTGGGTTGATCGCAGTGGAAGTGTCTGGGTGGGGACCGATTTCGCCCTGAGCCGTTGGGAGCCGGTGACCGAGGACTTCTCGACGTTCAGGGCCCAACCCAAAGGCCTGGCCCAGTACCGCTCGATGGCGGAGGACGCAAGCGGTGCGCTGTGGCTGGCGACCGCATCGCGAGGCGTGCAGCGTTTCGACCCAGGCACGGGCACGTTCACGATCTTCGATACCGAGTTGCGGGCCGCGCAGCCACCCGGCCACAACCGCGTCAACTCCATTCACGTTGACCGCAGCGGGATGGTGTGGACCGCCACATTCCGAGGGTTGGGAAAGCTCGACCCGCACACATCGACATTCACCTCGTACGCTTCGCGCTCCGGGCTGCCTGCCGACATGGTCGTCGGCATCCTGGAGGACGACGGCGGACGCCTGTGGCTCAGCACCCCGAACGGGCTGTCGAGGTTCGATCCGCGCGCCGAGACCTTCACCAACTACCACGCGTCCGACGGTCTGCTGACGGATCGGTTCGGCAATCCCGCGGTCGCCACCCGAAGCTCGAGTGGGGAGATGTTCTTCGGTTCGCAAAATGGGCTGGTGGCCTTCTTTCCCGGGCAGGTCGTGGAGCGCGAGCGCTCGCTGCCGGTGTACCTGACCGAATTGCGCCTGTTTGGCGAGCCTGTGTTGCCGGGCAACGGGCCGCTGCAGCAGCCCATCTGGTCCGCAACGTCGCTGGATCTGGAGTGGCGCAACATCGTGTCTTTCGACTTCACCGCCCTGAACTATGTCGATCCGGTTCGCACACGCTACCGGTACCGGCTGGAAGGGTTCGAGACGAAGTGGAACGAAACCGACAGTTCCCGGCGCAGCGCAACGTACACCATGCTGCCAGCGGGTGACTACACATTCCAGGTTCAGGCCCGCGGCGCCCGCGGCGACTGGAGCGAAAGCGCCGTCTCGCTCGAGATCCGTGTCCCGCCGCCCTGGTATGCCACCTGGTACTTCCGGCTCCTGGTCGCCGCTGCGCTGCTCTGGTCGCTCTGGCTTGCCTATCGCCTGCGCGTGCGCCAGTTGCAGCGCCGCTTCGAGATCGCCCTCTATGCGCGGCTCGGCGAGCGCTCGCGGATTGCCCGCGAGCTGCACGACACGCTCCTGCAGTCGTACCAGGCCTCGCTGCTGTGGTTCCGCACGGCCCTGAATGCACTGCCGGAGCGGCCGCTCGAAGCGAAACAGCGGCTCGAAGTTGCGCTGGACCGCGCGGAGGCGGCGATCGTCGAGGGGCGTGACGCCGTGCAGGGCCTGCGCACCTCGACCGTCGAGGTCAACGACTTGGCCGAGGCGATCGCAGCGATCGGCGCCGGCTTGACCAATGCCCATCCATCAGCTGACACCCCCGACGTCAGCGTCTCGGTCGACGGACCCTCGCGCCACTTGAACCCGCTCGCGCGAGAGGAGGCGTGCCGCATCGCAGGCGAAGCGCTGCGCAACAGCTTCCACCACGCCGGCGCACGGCATATTTCCGTCACCCTCCACTACGGCGCGCGGCAGTTCCGGCTCACGGTTGCAGACGATGGCAAAGGTATCGAAGCGGCGACGCTCCAGGGGCAGCAGCCAGCCAGCCACTTCGGGTTGCCAGGCATGCGCGAGCGCGCCGCCATCATTGGCGGGCAGCTGGACGTGCGCAGCACGAACGGGCGAGGCACCGAGGTGGAGCTTCGGGTGCCCGCCAGCAAGGCCTACGATGCGCCGGCGCGATCCCGACACTGGTGGGACGCCTTCCGGCGCGAAGAGCGGTAGCGGTTTCTTGCAGACGTCGCAAGCCCAAGCCTGCGTGCTCGCGAACGCGGCGATCGCGCGAACCACCAACACAAAAGGGGCCAACGGCCCCTTCCTTTGGTGAACCGGAACCTCAGCTCTTGAGCGCCACCAGGATCTCGTCGAGCATTTTCTTGGCGTCGCCGAACAGCATGCGGTTGTTGTCCTTGTAGAACAGCGGGTTGTCCACGCCGGCATAGCCGCTGGCCATGGAGCGCTTCATGACGATGCTGGTGCGGGCCTTCCAGACTTCAAGCACCGGCATGCCGGCGATCGGGCTGGTGGGGTCGTCCTGGGCGGCCGGGTTGACGATGTCGTTGGCGCCGATGACCATGGCCACATCGGTGTCCGGGAAGTCCTCGTTGAGCTCGTCCATCTCGAACACGATGTCGTAGGGCACCTTGGCTTCGGCCAGCAGCACGTTCATGTGGCCGGGCATGCGGCCGGCCACCGGGTGGATGCCGAAGCGCACGTTCACGCCCTTCTCGCGCAGGGTGCGGGTGATCTCGAACACCGTGTGCTGCGCCTGGGCCACCGCCATGCCGTAGCCGGGGACGATAATCACGTTCTTGGCCTCACGCAGCATCTCGGCGGTCTCGGTGGCGCTGACCGGCGACACCTCACCCTGCGGTTCGGCGGCGGCACCGTCGGCCTTGGCGGCCGGCTTGCCACCGCCACTGCCAAAGCCACCTGCGATCACGCTGATGAAGTTGCGGTTCATCGCGTTGCACATGATGTAGCTCAGGATGGCACCCGAGGAGCCGACCAGCGCACCGGTGACGATCAGCAGGTCATTGCTGAGCATGAAGCCGGTGGCCGCCGCCGCCCAGCCCGAGTAGCTGTTGAGCATGGACACCACCACCGGCATGTCGGCGCCTCCAATGGCCATGACCATGTGGATGCCGAACAGCAGGGCCAGCACCGTCATGACGGCCAGCGGCAGCATGCCGTCGGCCACGCTGTCGACGCGGATGAACTCGCGGCCGTACCAGATCACCACCAGCAGGGCGATCAGGTTGAGCCAGTGGCGCGCCGGCAGCAGCAGGGGCTTGCCACCGATCTTGCCGGAGAGCTTGCCGAAGGCAATGAGAGAACCCGAGAACGTGACTGCACCAATCAGGATGCCAATGTAGATCTCGACGTCGTGGATGACCTTCTCGGCACCTTCGTAGTGGATGGAGGTGTCGACGTAGCTGGCAAAGCCGACCAGGCAGGCAGCCAGACCGACCAGGCTGTGCATGAGCGCGACCAGCTCGGGCATCTGGGTCATCTTGACCACTTTGGCCGCGTACAGGCCGATGCTGCCGCCGATGACCAGCGCCACCAGGATCCAGGGGATGCCGGCGGCGCTGACACGCGGGCCGAAGATGGTGGCCAGCACGGCCAGGGCCATGCCGATGATGCCGTACAGGTTGCCGCGTCGCGAGGTTTCCGGGTTGGACAGGCCACCCAGGCTCAGGATGAACAGGATGGCGGCGCCAAGGTAGACCGCCGTGGTGAGACTTTGGGACATGATCGTCTTTCGGGGTTCTTGTTGTTTTACTTGCGGAACATGGCGAGCATGCGGCGCGTCACCGAGAAGCCACCGAACATGTTGATGGCCGTGACCAGCACACCGACAAAGGCGAGCCAGCGGATCAGTTCATCCGGCCGGCCACCGGCGGCGGCGTCGGGCGGAGCGATCTGGATCAGCGCGCCGATGGCGATGATGCTGGAGATGGCGTTGGTCACACTCATGAGCGGGGTGTGCAGCGCGGGTGTCACGTTCCACACCACCATGTAGCCGATGAAGCAGGCCAGCACGAACACGGTGAAGTGGCCCAGAAAGGCCGCCGGCGCATAGGCGCCGACGAACCAGAAAGCCACCGCCCCCAGGCCGAAGATGACGGCCAGCGACTTGGCCGGCAAGGGGCCGGAACTGCCATGTCCGTGGCCGCCCTTCTTCTCGGCTGCCGCCGCTGCGGGCTTGGCCGCCGGCTTGGGCGACGCAGGGGCCAGCGGCGGTGCGGGCCAGGTGATCTCGCCGTCCTTGATGACGGTCAGGCCACGGATGGCATCGTCGTCCATGTTGACGTTGATCACGCCGTCCTTGGTCTTGCACAGCTCTTCGGTCAGGCGAAACAGGTTGGTGCCGTACAGCGTGGACGACTGGCGCGCCATGCGCGAGGCCAGGTCGGTGTAGCCGACGATGGTCACCCCGTGTTTGACGACGGCCTTGCCGGGTTCGGTGAGTTCGCAGTTGCCGCCCTGCTCGGCCGCCATGTCAACGATCACACTGCCGGGCTTCATGCTGCGCACCATCTCGGCGGTGATCAGGCGCGGCGCGGGCTTGCCCGGGATCAGCGCGGTGGTGATGATGATGTCCACCTCGCGCGCCTGCTGCGCATACATCTCGCGCTGCGCGGCCTGGAAGCCCTCGCTCATGACCTTGGCGTAACCGCCGCCGCCCGAGCCCTCTTCCTCGTAGTCCACCTTGACGAATTCGCCGCCGAGCGAGACCACCTGGTCGGCCACCTCGGCGCGGGTGTCGTTGGCGCGCACGATGGCACCCAGGCTGGCCGCCGCGCCGATGGCGGCCAGGCCCGCCACGCCGGCACCGGCGATGAACACCTTGGCCGGCGGCACCTTGCCCGCGGCCGTGATCTGTCCGTTGAAGAAGCGGCCGAAGGCATTGGCGGCCTCGACCACCGCGCGGTAACCGCTGACGCCGGCCATCGACGTCAACGCGTCCATCTTCTGCGCACGGCTGAGCGTGCGTGGCAGGCAGTCGATGGCCAGCACCGTCACTTTCTGTGCGGCCAGCTGCTGCATCAGATCCGGGTTCTGGGCCGGCCAGACAAAGCCGATCAGGGTCTGGCCCTCGTGCATCAGCGCCACCTCGTCGGCGGTGGGCGGGCGCACCTTGAAGACGATGTCGCTGCCGTTCCACAGCTCGGCCGCGCCGGGTGCAATGCTGGCCCCAGCCTCACGGTAGGCCTCGTCAGACAGGTCGGCCAGATCACCCGCCCCGGTCTCCACCACCACACCAAAGCCCAGCTTGACCAGCTTGGTGACCACGTCGGGCACGGTGGCGACGCGTTTTTCGCCGGGAAAGATTTCTCGGGGAATGCCGATGCGCTGGGGGGTGGGGACAGCCGCGCCAGGGGCGACGTCGGCAGGAACGCCTGTCTGCATGAAGGTCTCCTCACTCGTTCGAGATGGATGTACAACTTGCCAGCTTAACCCATGTGACCGGGCAGACCTTGGAGGGAAAGGCCCGCAGCGCACACTTGAAAATGGCGCCTGAAGAATAGCAGCCAGCACAAGCGCAGTGGGCTAACCCCTTTGAATTTCAGATAATGCAAAACATGAACACACGATGGAAACCCAGTGTCACCGTGGCGGCCATCATCGAACGCGAAGGCCGCTATCTGCTGGTGGAGGAGCACACGCCCGAGGGTCTGCGGCTGAACAACCCGGCCGGGCACCTGGACCCGGGGGAGAGCCCGCAGCAGGCGGTGGCCCGCGAGGCGCTGGAGGAGACGGCACATGGGTTCACGCCAACCGGTCTGATCGGTGTCTACCTGTCGCGCTTCCAGCGGCCGGCCACCGGAGAGGACATCACTTACCTGCGCTTTGCGTACTGTGGCGAACTGGGCGCCTTCGAACCGGACCGTTCGCTGGACGAGGGTATCGTGCGCACGCTGTGGATGACCCCCGACGAGGTGCGCGCCAGCGTCGACCGGCACCGCAGCCCGCTGGTGCTGCGCTGCATTGAGGACCACCTGGCGGGGCAACGCTATCCGCTGGAGCTGGTGGACACAGACCCGTCGGTGACGCAGGCGGCGGGGGCTGGTCGGACGGCAAGGGTCTGACTATCATCCGGTGCTTATGGGCCCGTCGCCTTTCCCGTGAACACCGAAGCTTCCGCCCCCCTGCTGGATCAGGACCTGCTGGCCATGATGCGGCGCGGGGTGTCCGTGATCGTGTCGTCTTGCGGCATCGACCTGTCGCCCAGCCTGATGCGGGCGGTGGGCAGCGAGGTCTCGGCCGATGGCCAGCGCATCACCGTGTTTCTGAGCCGGCAGCAGTCGGCTCGCCTGTTGCAGGATGTGGCGCGTTCCGGCCGGGTGGCGGTGGTCTTCAGCGAGCCACACAGCCACCGTTCGGTGCAGGTCAAGTCGGATCGGGCGCGCGTGCGCGAGGCCACCGCGGACGACGCGTCCGGCCTGCAGCGCTACCTGCAGGCCATGCAGGGAGAACTGGCCCGGGTCGGCTTCGGCGCCGACTTCGCGGCGGCGATGCTGGCGCACCGGATCGAGGACGTCAGCGCGATCGAATTCACGCCGGGCCAGGCCTATGACCAGACACCCGGCCCCAAGGCCGGCCAGCGCCTGGGAGGCGCATGAACAGCTGCATTTCGCTGGACGATGTGCGACCCTGCCTGGAGGGTGTGGTGCCCTCCATGATCGCCACGGTGGCAGCCGACGGCACACCCAACGTGGCCTACCTGTCGCAGGTGTTCTATGTGGACGCGCAGCATGTGGCCGTGTCGTTCCAGTTCTTCAACAAGACGCGCCAGAACATCCTGGCCCACCCGCGCGCCACAGTACTGCTGCTGCACCCGGTGACGGCGCAGTTCTACCGGCTGCACCTGCGCTACCTGCGCACCGAAACTGGCGGCCCCGTGTTCGAGCGCATGAAGGCCCTGCTGGCGGGCATTGCCTCGCACGCCGGCATGGCCGACGTGTTCGTGCTGCAGGGCTCGGACATCTACGAGGTGCTGGAAGTCGAACCGGTGCCGGGTGCAGCCCAGCCGGCCCTGCCCGGCCGCTGCGGCATGCTGGGGGCCCTGCGCCGGACCAGCTCGCGGCTGGCGCAGGCGGTCTCGCTGGACAGCGCCCTGGACACGCTGCTGCGGTGCCTGCAGGAGGACCTGGGCATCGGCCATGCCATGGTGCTGATTCTGGACCCGAATACCCAGCGGCTGTACACCGTGGCCAGCTGCGGCTACGCCACTTCAGGTGTCGGCTCGGAGATCGCCCTGGGTGATGGCGTCATTGGGGTGGCGGCACGCGAACGGGTGCCGGTCCGCATCATGCACATGGCCAGCGCCTACCTGTACGGGCACGCCGTTCGGCTGGGCATGGCAGACCGTGGCCTGGTCCCCGTCGACGCGACCGAGATCCCCTACCCGGGTCTGGCCGCGCCCCACAGCCAGTTGGCCGTACCCCTGATTTCCTGCGGCCGGACACTGGGCGTGCTGTTCGTCGAAAGCCCCGAGGACCTGCGCTTCGGCTTCGAGGACGAAGACCTGCTGGTGATGCTCGGAGGCCAGCTGGCTGCGGCCATCGACCTGATGCGCGAAGAGCCGGAGTCGCCCGTGCCCGGCGAAGGCCAGACGGTGCAGCCGGGCGCCCTGTCATCAACCGGCCCGCGGCTGCGTGTGCGCCACTACGAGGCCAACAACAGCATCTTCCTGAATGACGACTACCTGATCAAAGGCGTGGCCGGCGCCATTCTGTGGAAGCTGTTGCGCGAGCACCAGCGCTCGGGCCGCTGCGATTACAGCAACCGCGAGTTGCGGCTGGACCCGGACCTGGGTCTGCCCGATGTGAGCGACAACCTGGAGGCGCGCTTGCTGCTGCTCGCGCGCCGCCTGCAGGAACAGGGCCGGGGCCTGTCGATCGAGAAAAGCGGACGGGGCCGTTTCCGGCTCTGTGTGGCTGCGCGGCTGGAGCTGGTGTCAACGCCGGACTGAAACAGCCGCTCAGGCCGGCACCCGTCCGGGCACCGCTGCGCGGCCGAGCCCACCCATCAGCTTGGCCCAGTCACCCTGGCTCAGCAGCGGCTGCACCAGGTCGAGCACGGCCTCGAAAGCCGGCGGGGGCGCCGAGGCCTGCATGCCCTGCAGCACCTGCAGACGCTGCGGCGCGTTCAGGCTGGGCAGCATCCAGCGCATGACCTGCATCATCTCGGGCGGTTCGATGGTGGACACCAGGGCATCGTGCAGTCCACGCAGCTCGTCGTCGCCGTAATGGGCCCAGAGCGCCTGGTTCAGCCGTGTTTCCTCCACGTGCATGTGCTGGAAGTTTTCGGCCACGAAACCGGCCAGGGCCAGGTAGAGCACGTGCAGCGCAGCCGGGCGCTCCGCCTCGGACAGGGTGGGCAGCGCCAGGGCCTGCGCACGCAGGTAGGCGATGTGGTGCAGGTGTCCGTCATGGTCACCGGCCACCGAAGCCGAGACGCCGGGCGCGCGGGCCTCGATGGCGGGGTGCATGTGTTCGTTTTCGTGGTGCACGTGCGAGGCGCACAGCGCCAGCAGGGCCACGACGCGATCGACGGCGCCGACGACCTCCCCGGCATCGGTCGGGTCGGTGCGGCCGATGGCGACCAGGGTGTCGGCCATGTAGGCCCGCAAGGCCTTGTGGATGCCGGCGTAGAGATCTTCGCGGCCGGCGCGGTTGCTCGCTTCGGCGAGCTTTTGCATTTCTGCTGGGTCGATGTGCATGATGACTTCCTTGGGCGGACGCAGTCCGCATCGCTTGGCTGGCGGCAGCGCCCCATGCGTCGCCGTCCATGCAGGAAGTCTAGGAACGGGGCCGTTCGCCCGTTCTTCAATTGCGCTTAAACAAACCCTAAAAATTGCTTAAGCGCGCCAGACCGCCTTGTCAGTCGGACAACGGCCCACCCCGCGGCCGCTCCCGTTGCTGCTTGACACGGGCGCGGGCGGTCTTGTCCGACAGGCGCTGGCGCACCGACGCAGCCGTGGGGCGGGTGGGCCGGCGCGGACGTGGGGGCGTGGCCACGCTGTCGACCATGGCCTGCAGGCGGGCCAGGGCGTCGGCCTTGTTTTGCTCCAGGCTGCGGCTGGACTGGGCCTTGATGACGATCACCCCTTCGATGGTGATGCGCTGGTCGCTCAGGGCCAGCAGACGCCGTTTGATCTCATCGGGCAGCGACGAGGCGTGCACCGCAAAGCGCAGGTGGATGGCGTTGGACACCTTGTTGACGTTCTGACCGCCCGCACCCTGGGCCCGGATCGCGGTGAACTCGACGTCGGCGGGATCAATGCGCGGCATGGGCGCAGTGTGCCATGGGCGGTCGCCCTGTTTCGTCCATGTGTGGAACCTTCAACCGATCCGGACGGAAGGTTCGTCGGTCTCGTCCTTGAGTGACACCCCGGTCAGCTGCAGTTGCCGCGCCCGGCCCAGCAGGGCATGCAGACGCGCGGCCGCCTGTGCCGGGGCCAGGCCGGCGGGTCGTACATTGGAAATGCAGTTGCGCTGGGCGTCGGTGAGGCCGGGTCGCGGGTCCCAGCTGAAATAGATGCCCATGCTGTCGGGTGAACTCAGGCCCGGCCGCTCGCCGATCAGCACCACCACCATGCGGGCCTTGAGCGCCAGCCCGATCGGGTCACCCACCGCCACGCGGCCCTGCTCGACCAGCACCACCGGCGCCAGTGTCCAGGGCTGAGCGGTGTCGGCCCGCAGCCGCTCCAGCAGCGGCCGCAACAGCGCCACGGCGTTCTGCATGACCCCCAGCGCCGACAGCCCGTCGGCCACCACCAGCGCCAGGTCCACCCATGGTGCGCTGGCTCGGTGTGTCAGCACCTCCTGCGAGGCTGGGTCCAGCCGGCGCCCGAGGTCGGGCCGCTGCAGGTAGGTGGGCCGGTCGCGCGCGGCGCTGCGCAGAGTCAGTACCTCCAGATCCAGCGCCCGGAGGTCGTCGGCCATGCCTGCCACATCCAGTGGCAGGTGCACCGCATCGCGCGCCTGCGCATGGGCCAACTGGAAAGCCAGGTGGGCCTCGGTCGGCAGGCTGTGGCCGGCGCGGCCCAGGGCAATGCGTGCATCGGTGAAACGGCGCAATCCGTCCCAGGCAGCGGGCAGAACCACAGGTGCTTTGCGCTCGCTCACGAGGCCTCCAGCCGCCGCACCGCCGATGCCAGCTCGTCCGGCAAGGCCGGTGCCAGGCGCATCGGTCCGCCCGGCTCGCGGATGCCCATGCGCAGCAGCCAGTCCTCGAACTCGGGCGCGGCCCGCAAGCCCAGCAGCTGGCGCATGGCCAGCGCGTCGTGGAAGGACGTGCTCTGGTAGTTGAGCATGATGTCGTCGGCCCCCGGCACACCCATGATGAAGTTGACCCCCGCCGTGCACAGCAGGGTCAGCAGCGCATCCATGTCGTCGCTGTCGGCCTCGGCATGGTTGGTGTAGCAAACGTCGCATCCCATGGGCACACCCAGCAGCTTGCCGCAGAAATGGTCCTCCAGTCCCGCACGCAGTATCTGCTTGCCATCGAACAGGTACTCCGGCCCGATGAACCCGACCACGGTGTTGACCAGCAGCGGCTGAAAGCGTCGCGCCACCGCATAGGCACGTGCCTCGATGGTCTGCTGGTCACACCCATGGTGCGCGTTGGCCGACAGCGCGCTGCCCTGGCCGGTTTCGAAGTACATGACGTGCGTGCCGCGCTGGCCGTCACCGAACACCGCACCGCGCTGCAGCGACAGCGCCGCCTCACGCGCCTCGTGCAACAGCGCCAGGTCGATGCCGAAACTGCGGTTGGTTGCCTCCGTACCGCCGATGGACTGGAACACCAGGTCCACCGGCGCACCGGCCTCGATCGCCTGCAGCGTGTTGGTCACATGGGTGAGCACGCAGCTTTGTGTGGGAATGCCGTGACGGGCCACCACCTCGTCCAGCATGGCCAGCAAGCGCCGGACCTGGGGCACGTTGTCGGTGGCCGGATTGATGCCGATCACCGCGTCACCGCTGCCCATGAGCAGGCCGTCGAGCAGGCTGGCGGCAATGCCAGCCATGTCGTCGGTCGGGTGGTTCGGCTGCAGGCGCGTGGCCAGCCGGCCCGGCAGGCCAAGGGTGCCCCGAAAGCGCGTCACCACCGAGCACTTGCGTGCGATCAGCGCCAGGTCCTGCACCCGGCAGAGCTTGCTCACCGCCGCCACCATCTCGGGCGTCAGTCCCGGCGCCAGCGCGGTCAGGGTGGCGGTGTCGGCCGCCTCGCCCAGCAGCCAGTTGCGAAAATCGCCCACCGCCAAATGCGCCACCGGCGCAAAGGCTGTGCGGTCGTGCGTGTCGATGATCAGGCGCGTGACCTCATCGTCCTCATATGGCACGACCGCCTCGCTCAGAAAGGCCACCAGCGGCAGCTCGGCCAGTGCCATCTGCGCGGCCACCCGCTCCTGGCTGTCGGCCGCCGCCACGCCCGCCAGCCGGTCACCCGAGCGCAGTGGCGAGGCACGTGCCATGAGGGTGCGCAGGTCGTCGAACACGTACTCGCGCAGGCCGATGCGGTGGCGGTAGGACATGTGCTGCTCTTCAGCTCGCCTCCGCCGGGCGGCTGCGGGCACTGCGCCACAGCAACAGCAGCGCCAGCAGGGCCGATGCGATCATGAGAAACAGGCTGATGGCATTGAGCACCGGCGTGGCGCCCTCACGCATGCGGCTGTACATCAGCACGGTCAGCGGCGGGTCGGACCCCACCAGCATCAGCGTGGTGTTGAAGTTCTCGAAGGACATCAGGAAGGCCATCGCGGCCGCACCGACCATGCTGGGGCGCAGGTAGGGCAGCGTGATGGTCCACAGCACCGCCAGCCGGCTGGCACCCAGGTTCAGTGCCGCCTCCTCCAGTGTGCGGTCGAAGCGCCGCAGGCTGGCCGAGATGGTCAGGGTGGCAATGGTGACGATGTAGCAGAACTGGCCCAGGATCACCAGCGGCAGACCGGGCCGCAGGAAGTCGAGTTCGAGACCCCAGGTCTCGTCGGCGAAGTTGGCGATGCGGCTGGCAAAGGCCAGGATGGAAATGCCCAGGATCACGCCCGGAATCACCAGCGGCAGCATGCTCAACAGGGCCAGCGCCTGCTTGCCCGGGAATTCGAAGCGCTCGAGCAGGAAGGCATTGCAGGTGCCCACCCCCACCGACAGCACCGTCACCCACAGCGCCACCCAGGCACTGACACCGATGGCCTTGAGCAGCTCGGCGTCGAACAGCAGACCGGTGCGGCCGTCGCCTTGTGCCAGGAACCAGTCGAGTGTGAAGCCCCGCCAGGGTGGTGTCGGGTAGTCGGCGTTGTTGAACGCAAACACGGCCACCACCAGCAAGGGGACGAACAGGAAGACGAAAAACGCAGCCACAAACGCGCCCAGGCCGAGGCGCTGGGTGGCGGGGCGGGGCAGGCTGGGGATCATCGTGTCAGCCTGATTTCATCACCGCCCCAAAGCGCTGACCGGTGAGTTTGAGGCCCACCCACACCAGCAGGCTGGAGAGGAACAGCAGCAGAAAACCAAAGGCCGCGCCCTGGTTCCAGTTGAAGCGGGTGATGAACTGGGTGTAGATCTGCTCGGTGAACCACAGCGAGTTTTTGCCGCCCAGCAGCGTGGGGGTGAGGTAGTTGCCCAGGCACAGCATGAAGACCACAATGGAGCCGGCTGCGATGCCCGGCGCCGCGTGCGGAATGACAATGCGCCAGACGATGTTGGCGGTGCTGCCGCCCAGGTCGTAGGCGGCCTCGATCAGGCTGTCGTCCAGGCTCTCCAGGCTGTTGACCAGCGGAATCACCATGAACAGCAGCGAGGCATAGACCAAGCCGACCAGGATGGTGGCGTCGTGGTAGAGCATCTCGACCGGCCGGTCGGCCAGACCGACCGACTGCAGCAGGCCGGAGAGCACCCCGGTCTCGCGCAGCAGGATCAGCCAACCCAGGGTGCGCACCATCTCGCTGACCCAGAAAGGCAGCAGGCACAGCACCAGCAGCACCATCTTCAGCCGGCCCCTGGCCACCTTCGCGATATACCAGGCCGCAGGAAAGGCCAGCAGCAGCGTCAGCACGGTCGCCAGCACCGACAACACCGCCGTGCGCAGAAAGGTGTTCCAGTACAGCGGCTCGTCAACAAAGGTGCGGTACTGGTCCAGGCTGAAGGCGTACTCGCCCGGCCCCACGCGCGCTTGCAGCGACAGCAGCAGCAGCTCCACATGCGGCAGCACCACCAGACCGGCCAGCCAGAGCAGGGCCGGCGCCAGCAGCAGGGCCAGCATCCAGCGGTAGGGCCTGCTGGCGTCCATCGGTTCAGTCTGAAAAACACCAGGCCTGTGCAGGCTGGTAACCGAAATGCACCGTTTCACCGGGCCTCAGGTCGGCCAGGCGGCCGGTCAGCGGCAGCGCGATCTGCAGCGGCGTGCCTGTGCGTGCCTCATGCACCTGCACGGTCGAATTGCCGCCGTCGAACAGCACCGCCTGGACGGTGGCGCTCCAGACCGGCTGGCCGGCCGGCAGCTCGGCGGCCTTGCGCCCGATCTCGATCGCCTCGGGGCGGATGAACAGGCTGCCGGCCTGGCCCGGCTCCACCGCACCGACGCGTCGCGCCCACAGGCCAAGTCCACTGTCGGTGCGCAGCAGCACCTCGTCACCGCTGCGTTCCTCGATTCGCCCCTCCAGCCGGTTGTTGTGGCCCACAAACGCGGCCACAAATGCCGTCTGCGGCTGGTAGTAGAGCGACTGCGGCGAGCCCAGCTGCTCGAAGCGCCCGCGGTTCATCACCGCAACCTGGTCGGACATGACCAGGGCTTCGGACTGGTCGTGCGTGATGTAGACGAAGGTGGTGCCCACTTCGGCCTGCAACTGCTTGAGTTCCACCTTCATGTGCTCGCGCAGCTTCAGGTCGAGCGCGCCCAACGGTTCGTCGAGCAACAGCAGCGCGGGCTCCAGCACCAGCGATCGTGCAATGGCCACGCGCTGCTTCTGCCCGCCGGAGAGCTGGTCGATGCGTTTGTCCTCGCTGCCCGGCAGGCCGACCCGGCGCAGCATGTCGCTGACCTTGCCCCTGGCCACGCTGCCCCGGATGCCCCTGCGTTGCAGGCCATAGGCGATGTTCTCGCCCACGCTCATCATGGGGAACAGGGCCAGGTGCTGGAACACCATGTTCACCGGCCTGCGGTTGGGGCCCACCCCGCGCATGGAGACCCCCTTGATCAGGATGTCGCCATCGTCCGGGGCAATGAAACCCGCGATCATCCGCAGCAAGGTGGTCTTGCCACAACCCGATGGCCCCAGGATGGAGAAGAACGACCCCTGAGGCACCTGGAAACTGAGCCCGTCGACCGCGGTGAAAGCACCGTAGCGCTTGCTCGCAGCGCGGATCTCCAGGTCCGGGGCGTCGGTGGCGAGGCCGGCGGCCGGCGCGGTCAACGCCACGGCTTACTTGGCAGCCTTGACGCGGTCGAGCACACGACCCTCGATGTCCTCAATGCCGGCTGGCACGGCCGGGTACCAGCGGATGTTCTTCAGAGCGGCTTCGGGGAAGCTCTCGGCGAACTGCTTCTTCAGCGTCTCGTCCATCTTCTGGTCGGCGCCCTGGCTGGCGGTGAAGTTGCCAGCCGACGAGGCCACTTTGGCGGCGATTTCGGGGCGCATGTTGAAATTGATCCAGGCATAGGCTGCCTCGTCGTTACGGCCCCTGGCCGGAATGGCAAAGGTGTCGACCCAGCCCAAGGCACCCGACTTTGGCGCAATGAACCTGATGTCGGGGTTGGCCTTGTTCAGTTCCCAGCCGCCGGTGTCCCACATCATGGCCGTGGTCAGCTCGCCGGAGCGGATGCCAGCCAGCAGCTGGTCCTTGCCGTCCCAGTAGAACTTGACGTTCTTCTTGCAGTCGATGAGCTTCTTGCCCATCTCGTCCATCAGCGCACCGTAGGCCTTGGCGTCACCGTAGAGCGCAAACGGGTCCTTGCCCGAGGCAAATGCCATGGCAATCAGGGTCGGGCGCTTCAGGCGCATGCTGACCTTGCCGGCGTTCTCAGGCGCACACAGATCGGGGTAGTCGGTGGCCTTGGACAGCTTGGTATTCACCACCAGGCCGTCGGTCCCCCAGATGTGCGGCAGGCCGTAGACCTGACCACCCACGGTGGTGTTCTTCTTGGTCGCCTCCAGCATGGACGGGATGAACTGGTCTGACTTGATCTTGCTCAGGTCCAGCGGCTTGTAGATCTTGAATTCGGTCTGCGGGCCGGTGATGCGGTCCTGGCTGGGCTGGGCCAGGTCAAAGCCCGCACCGGCGGTGGCGCGCAACTTGGAGATCATCTCTTCGTTGTTGGAAGTGGTCACCTCGACCTTGAAGCCGGTCTCCTTGGTGAATTGCTCGACCACATCCTTGGGTGCATAGCCACCCCAGGTGAGCAGTCGCAGCGTCTTGTTGTCCTGGGCATGGGACAGACCGGCCACCAGGGCCAGCGCCAGCACGGCGGTTCGGGTGAACAGGGGTTTCATGAGGGCTCGCTTTCTGTGGTGAGGAAATGAAGCGGCGGCGCCGCACTGGCGTGGGACGTTCATGCGCAGCGCGCAGGTTCGGGGAATCCGCACATTAAGTCAAGCAGGTTAACTTTTGATGACACCGTCACGCCCCCTCCCGGGCGCGCACGCCCAATCCGTCGCATGGGGATAATCCCCCCATGTCCGAGATCCGTTTGCAGACCCCTCACTACCTCATTGACAAGTCCCGCCTGCTGCCCAATCTGGAGAAGATGGCCTGGCTGCGCCAGACCTCTGGCGCGAAATCGCTGCTGGCCCTCAAGTGTTTTGCCACCTGGTCGGTGTTCGACTTCATGGCCGGGTACATGGATGGGACCACCAGCTCCTCGCTCTACGAGGTGCGCCTGGGCAAAGAGAAATTTCCCGGTGAAACGCACGCCTATTCGGTGGCCTGGGCCGACCACGAGATCGACGAGGTGGTCGGTCACTGCGACAAGATCATCTTCAACACCCTGGGCCAGTTGCGGCGCTTCGACGCGGCCTCGCGCGCCAGGGTGCGTGGCCTGCGTGTGAACCCCGGCGTGAGCTCGTCCAGCTTCGACCTGGCCGACCCGGCCCGCCCCTTCTCGCGTCTGGGCGAGCACGATCCGGCGGCCATCGAGCGAGCGTTGGGCGAGATCGGTGGCGTCAGCGGCTTCATGTTCCACAACAACTGTGAGAACGGCCGACTGGAGCGCTTTGGCGAAATGCTCGACCATATCGAGCAACGCTTCGGTCACCTGATACGGCGCATGGACTGGATCAGCCTGGGCGGCGGCATCGCCTTCACCCACCCCGACTACCCGCTGGCCGCGTTCGCCGAACGGCTCAAGCGCTTTGCCGGCGAGTACGGCGTCCAGGTCTACCTGGAGCCGGGCGAGGCGGCGGTGGCCAACTCGACCACACTGGAAGTGACGGTGCTAGACACACTGCACAACGGCAAGAACCTGGCCATTGTGGACAGTTCCATTGAAGCCCACATGCTGGACCTGCTGGTCTACCGCTACAGTGGCCGCATCGAGCCCAACCAGGGCGCACACGAATGGATGGTGTGCGGCAAGTCCTGCCTGGCCGGCGACATCTTCGGCGAGTTCCGTTTTGCGCAACCCCTGCAGGTGGGCGACCGCCTGTCCATCGAGGACGCGGCCGCCTACACCATGGTCAAGAAGAACTGGTTCAACGGCGTGAAGATGCCGGCCATCGCGGTGCGCGAACTCGACGGCCAGGTTCGCCTGGTGCGCGACTTCGGCTACGCCGATTTCACCTCGGCCCTGTCCTGAGGCCTCCCTGAACGATCCGACCCGCCGCCGGGCGGGCGGGTCCGTTCTTTCCTCAACCCCCTCCGACGAAAGGACTTCGACGACATGAAGCGCAATGTGCTCATCATCGGCGCCGGTGGCGTGGCTCAAGTGGCGGCGCACAAATGCGCCCAGAACAACGACGTGCTGGGCGACATCCACATCGCCTCGCGCAAGATCGCCAAGTGCGAGGCCATCATCGCCTCCATCCATGGCAAGGGCAGCCTGAAGGTGCCGGGTGTGCTGCAGGCCCACACCATCGATGCCATGGACACACCGGCCGTGGCCGAACTCATCCGCCGCACCGGGGCACAGATCGTCATCAACCTGGGCAGCGCCTTCGTCAACATGTCGGTGCTGGAGGCCTGCATCGACACCGGCGCGGCCTACATGGACACCGCCATCCACGAAGACCCGCTGAAGATCTGCGAGCCGCCGCCCTGGTATGCCAACCACGAATGGAAACGGCGTGAACGCTGCGCTGCGGCCGGTGTCACGGCCGTGCTGGGCGTCGGCTTCGACCCCGGTGTGGTCAACGCCTACGCCCGCCTGGCCGAAGACCGCTTCTTTGACACCATCCACAGCATCGACATCGTCGACATCAATGCGGGCCAGCACGACCGCTGGTTCGCCACCAACTTCGACCCGGAAGTCAACTTTCGCGAGTTCACCGGCACGGTGCTGTCCTGGCAGAACGGGCAATGGAAGCCCAACAAGATGTTCGAGGTCAGCCAGACCTGGGACCTGCCGGTGGTGGGCCCGCAGAAGGCCTACCTGACCGGGCACGACGAGCTGCACTCGCTGGCCAGCCGCTACCCTCAGGCCGACCTGCGTTTCTGGATGGGCTTTGGCGAGCACTACATCAACGTCTTCACCGTGCTCAACAACCTGGGCCTGCTGTCAGAACAGCCGGTCAAGACCGCCGAGGGCCTGGAGGTGGTGCCACTGAAGGTGGTCAAGGCGGTGCTGCCCGACCCGGCCAGCCTGGCGCCGAGCTACACCGGCAAGACCTGTATCGGCGACTGGGTCAAGGGCACCAAGGACGGCAAAGCGGCCGAAGTGTTCATCTACAACGTGGCCGACCACGCCGAAGCCTACGCCGAGGTCGGCAGCCAGGGCATCTCGTACACCGCTGGCGTGCCTCCCGTGGCCGCCGCCCTGCTGATCGCCGACGGCACCTGGGACACCGGCACCATGGTCAATGTGGAAGACCTGGACCCGGCGCCCTTTCTGCGCCTGATGGACCGCATGGGTTTGCCCACGCGGGTGAAGGACGCTCGGGGTGACCGGGCGTGGGATGAGGCCCTCGCGGGATAATCCGGTCCATGACAGACAAGCAACGTGTGGTGGTGGGCCTCAGCGGCGGCGTGGACTCCGCGGTCAGCGCCTGGCTGCTCAAGAAGCAAGGATACGAGGTCATCGGCATCTTCATGAAGAACTGGGAAGATGACGACGACAGCGAGTACTGCTCCAGCCGGCAGGACTGGCTGGACGCGGCCAGCGTGGCCGATGTGATCGGCATCGACATCGAACATGTCAACTTTGCGTCCGAGTACAAGGACCGTGTCTTTGCCGAGTTCCTGCGCGAATACCAGGCCGGGCGCACGCCCAACCCCGACATCCTGTGCAACGCCGAGATCAAGTTCAAGGCCTTCCTGGACCATGCCATGCGCCTGGGGGCTGAAAAGATCGCCACCGGCCACTATGCGCGTGTGCGGCTGAACCAGGCGACGGGGAGACATGAGCTGCTCAAGGGCCTGGACCCTTTGAAGGACCAGAGCTACTTCCTGCACCGGCTCAACCAGGCGCAGCTGAGCAAGACGATGTTCCCGGTGGGCGAGCTGCCCAAGACCGAGGTGCGCCGCATCGCGGCCGAGATCGGCCTGCCCAATGCCAAGAAGAAGGACAGCACCGGCATCTGCTTCATCGGCGAGCGTCCGTTCCGCGACTTTCTCAACCGCTACATCAGCAAGGAACCGGGCCCGATCAAGGACTCCACAGGCCGCACCATCGGCGAGCATGTGGGGCTGAGTTTCTACACCCTGGGCCAGCGCCAGGGCCTGGGCATCGGCGGCGTCAAGGCCAAGGGCGCACAGAAAGGCGGCAGCGAGCACGAACCCTGGTTCGTGGCCCGCAAGGACGTCGAGAAAAACACCCTGTGGGTGGTGCAGGGCCACGACCACCCCTGGCTGCTGGCGCCCAGCCTGCGCGCCGAGGATGTGAGCTGGGTGGCGGGGCAAGCTCCGGCCAACACGCAGATCGCCGCCAAAACGCGCTACCGGCAGACCGACGCGCCATGCTCGCTGGCGCTGGACGAGGCCGGCTTCACGCTGCGTTTTGCCGAGCCGCAGTGGGCGGTGACGCCCGGCCAGAGCGCGGTGCTGTACGACGGCGAGGTGTGCCTGGGTGGGGGTGTGATCCACACCGAAGCGGCCAACGCGCCGGACTGAACCGTGGACAGCAAGGGCTGGGCGTCCTGGTTTCCCGTGCTGCGCTGGCCGCGCGGTTACGGGCGCCCGGAAGTCGCGGGCGACATCACCGCGGCTGCCGTTCTGACCCTGCTGCTGATTCCCCAAAGCCTGGCCTATGCGCTGCTGGCGGGCATGCCCGCCGTCACCGGCCTGTATGCCGCCATGTTGCCCCTGGTGGTCTATGCCCTGATGGGCACCAGCCCGGTGCTGGGCGTCGGCCCGGCCGCCCTGCGCTCGATCATGTCATTGGCGGCGGTCAGCGCGGTGGCCAGTACCGGCAGCCCCGACTTCGTTGCCGCCACGGCCCTGCTGGCCGTGCTGGTGGGTGCCATGCTGCTGCTGATGGGCGCACTGCGCATGGGCTTCATCGCCAGCTTCCTGAGCACACCGGTGCTCTCGGGTTTCGTCACCGCCTCGGGCCTGCTGATCGGCATGAGCCAGGTGACGCATCTGCTGGGAACCCCGCTGGCCAGCAGCAACCTGTGGACCTTTCTGCACAGTCTGTGGGAGCGGGCCGGCCAGTCAAATGGGCTGACCGTGTCGGTGGCAGCCGGTGCCCTGCTGGTGCTGTGGGCCACCAGGCGCTGGCTCAAGACCTTGCTGACACGGGCGGGGCTGCCACCGGGTGCCTCCGACCTGGTGGCCAAGTGCGCACCCCTGCTGGTGATGCTCGCCTCCATTGCCCTGACTTCTGCGCTGGGCTGGACCGACCGCGGACTCGCGGTGGTGGGTGACATTCCCCAGGGCCTGCCCGGCCTGGCCATCGGGGCACTGCTGAACGTCGGCTCCGGGACGCTTCAGGCGCTGTTGCTGCCGGCCCTGCTGATCGCCATGCTCACCTTTGTAGAGCAGATCTCCATTGCCCAGAGCCTGGCCGCCAAGCGCCGCGAGCGCGTGGACCCGAATGCCGAGATGCGGGCCATGGGGGGTGCCAATCTGGCCGCTGGCGTCACCGGTGCCTTTGCGGTGGGCGCCAGTTTCTCGCGCAGTGTCGTGCTGCACGAGAGTGGCGCCCGTTCGCCCGCGTCCGGGCTGATGGCCGCCCTGCTGCTGGGACTTGCCGCGCTTTTCTTCACCCCCTGGCTGCACGATCTGCCGCTGGCGGTGCTGGCCGCCAGCATCGTGATGGCCCTGGGCAGCCTGATCGACTTGCGCGGCTTTGCCAAGTCCTGGCGCATCTCCCGTGCCGACTTCGCAGCCCACGCACTGACCTTCGCGGTCACCCTGCTGGTCGATCTGGTCAGCGGGCTCATGACAGGGGTGGTGGCCTCGCTGCTCATGCACCTGTGGATCAGCAGCCGCCCCCACATCGCGGTGGTCGGCAACGTGCCGGGCACAGAGCACTACCGCAACGTGTTGCGGCACGAGGTGGTGACCCACCCGAAGGTGCTGGGCCTGCGGGTGGACGAAAGCCTGTTCTTTGTCAATGCGCACTACCTGGAAGACCGCGTGGCCGAAGCCGTGGCCGCCCGGCCCGGCCTGCAGCACGTGGTACTGCAGTGCACCGCGGTCAACGACATCGACGCCAGCGCCCTGGACAGTCTGGAGACCATCGTGCAGCGGCTGTCCGACCAGGGCGTTGCACTGCACCTGAGCGAGGTCAAGGGGCCGGTGATGGACCGCCTCCAGCGCACCGACTTCCTGCAGCACCTCAGTGGTCAGGTGTTCCTGACCCACCACCAGGCCATGACCGCCCTGGCGCAAGGTCAGCCGTCCATTGAGCATCCTTGATGGCTGCGGTGCTCGCGCCCGCATCTGCGCACGACCTCGTCAGTCCCCCGAGTGCAGCTTCTCGTGGATCTTGCGCGTCGTGCGCCACACCGCCCAGAGCACCAGCGGAATCAGCGCGCCGGCCGCCAGCTCGGGGTGGATCGGCAGGCCGGCCGCCTTGCCGGCCTTGCCCAGGTACAGGATCAGGCTGACCACGTAGTAGCTGATGGCCGCGATCGACAGGCCTTCCACCGTGCTCTGCAGGCGCAGCTGCAGTTCCTGCCCCTTGGTGAGCTTCTCCAGCAACTGGCGGTTCTGCCCCTCGGTGGCAATGTCGACGCGGGTGCGCAGCAGCGAACTGGCCCGGTTGACCCGTTCGGACAGTGAGGCCAGCCGCTGCGCGGTGGCCGCCACCGTGGCCATGGCCGGCGACAGGCGCCGCTGCATGAACTCGCCGATGGTCTGGGTGCCCGGAATCGGCTGCTCGCGCAACTCGGCAATGCGCTGACCCACCAGCGCATCGTAGGCGCGCGTGGCCGAGAAGCGGTAGGCATGCTCGGCCGTCACCCGCTCGATGCCCGCCGCCAGGGAAACCAAGGTCTCCAGCAGGTCCTCGTCGCTGGTGGTCTTGCTCTCCAGCTGGGCGGTGATGTCGGCCAGGCGCCGTTCGCTTTCGGCCAGGAAAGGCCCCAGCTCCTTGACCACCGGCAGACCGCGCAAGGCCATCAGGCGGTAGGTCTCGATCTCCAGCACCCGCTGCGAGATGCGACCGGCGCGCGTTTCCGTGGTCGACGGTGGCGCCACCACCAGCATGCGCTCGAAGCCGCTGTCGCGCAGCATGAAATCGGTCACCACCATCGAGTGGGCCTGGTTGCCCATGATCGAACCGACCACCGTGTGTTCGCCCAGCCATGTGCGCGCCATGTCCAGGGTGGCCTGCGGATCGGACAGGTCACCGTGCAACATGGCCAGCTTGATGGCCGCGAAGGTGTGGCCCGGAATGCCAGCCAGCCAGTCCGACGGCAGCACGATGTGGGGCAGCAGCTCGGGATCGCGGGCACCCAGGGTGGCACCCTCCGGCAGGGGCTGCACCAGGGAATAGCGGGTGAACTCGGTGTGGCGCTCCCACTTGAGCGTGTAGCCCGGCATCCGCAGGCGCAGGAAATGGCCCTGCAGCTCATGCGGCTGCAGGCCCTCCTGGCCCGGCAGACGGCGCAGGTGCTCGCACTCCTGTTCCCGGCTCACCCCCTCGTTGGCCACCGCCACAAAAACGACCAGCGCCGGCAGCCGGATGCGCGCCGTCGGTCGGGCATGGACCTCGTCATGCAGCAGCCGGCGCAGCGGGTCGTCGGCCGGCAAGGAGCGGGTGGCGGCGTCTGAAGGGCTCATGGAGGGCATTGTGCCGGGTTTGAATCCGCCGTTTCTGCGGCCGCGAACAAAGAGAACCCGCCAGGTCTTTCGGCCGGGCGGGTCAAAGGCCGCGTCCGGGAGGAAGACGCGGCATCAGGGTCGGTTGCCAGCACGGATCTGCCCACCCAGGCACATCGACGCCATGTGGTGGATCGGATAGCGGCAAGGCAAAAGAGAAAAGATACCCGGTTTGCGTCAAGCACACAACCGCCATTCGCGCCTGGTTGCGGCTCAGCTTGGGGCCTGCAACGGTCTGGGAAGCGAAACGGTGAACCGGGCCCCCTGATTGGGGCTGGAGTGATAGCCAATCTGCCCACCATGTCGCCGCACAATGCCCAGGGCATTTGCCAATCCGATTCCGTGGCCAGGAAACTCGACGTCGGTACGCAGACGCTGGAACACGCCAAACAGCCTGGCGGCCTGCTTCATGTCGAACCCGATCCCGTTGTCTTCGACCACGATCTCGTCAGCGTCGACCCCGGCACGGCAGGTGACGGAAACGCTCGGGTTGGGTTGCTTGCTGCTGTACTTGATCGCGTTGTCCAGCAGGTTCTGCAGGACGTTGCGGATGAGCACAGGATCTGCCCACACACGGGCCTGATCCGAACAGTTCAGCTGCAATATCCGGGAAGCATCCCCGGCCAGCTCGGTGGCGATTTCGCGCACGATGCCAGGCAAGTCGACCCATTGACAACGGGGCTCAGACTGGCTGTTTCTCGAATAGTCGAGCAAGGCCTCCATCATGGCCGCCATCTTCGATCCTCCCTGCACCACAGCCTCTGCACAGCGTCTGGCTTCTGGGTCCTGTGCGACAGCTTCAAGCTCCAGCAGCAGCTGCCCATAGCCCATCATGTGCCGCAGTGGTGTCCGCAGGTCATGTGAAACCGTGTAGGCAAACGCGGCCAACTGCCGGTTCGCCGCTTCGAGATGGGCCGTCTGCCGCGCGACCTCCTGCTTCAGGGAATTCGACAGCGATTCGAGCCTCTGCTCGTACCGCATCCGGTCGATTTCCACCCCGGCTCGCGCCGCGTGCATCTGCACCAACGCGCGCAGTTCGGTGGAGTCGGGCAACAACTTGTCGTCCAGCAACACCAGCAGTCCGATGCCCTCGCCCTTCGTGTCAAAGATCGGTGCGCCCAGGTAGCTGGTGACACCCATCTCCTGCAACAGCACATCCTGAGGGAACGCCGAACACACGTCGCCGGAATAGACACACATGCCCTTGCCAACAATGCTCTCGCATGGGGAGCCCGAAAGGTCGTAGCTGATATTCGGCGAAAGCACACCGTCCACAGCGGTGGCCACGCAGTTGACTGTCGAAGCATCCTGCGGGTCGATGACCCCCACGAAGACGTATCGGATACCCAGCAGCCGTCCGAGCCGGGCCACCATGATCTCGCAGCAACGCAGTCCGACCGAGGTGTCGCTGGCCAGTTCGAACAAGCCTTGACGAAGAACGTCCTGTTCCTGTTGCATGCAGGTGTCTCTGAAATGGGAAGGCGTGTGGTCGCTCTCGTGTGGTTTTGTCGTGACAGGCTCCAGGCAGGCACTGATGAAGGACATGCAGGGCAAATGGCACCCTCACCCTCAAGGTCTCGACCCTTGGGCATGCCAGGTTACCTCGGCCATTCCGATGCAGACTTGAGACCATCGACCCGGGCCTGACGCAATCAAGTGCAGCACAAACGAGAACCGATCGCAACCGAACACCGGTGTTCATTCAGGCACGAGACCCCTCCAGTGGGGGGCCCGCGCGTCGGGAACCGGGCTGCTGCGGTAACCCCCCGAAAAGTCAGCGGGGCGAGAGGCTGCGGTTTTCGAGCGGGGCATTTCCCATGATAAAGCCGGGTTTTCACACAAGCCAAACACGGACCGGGGGCAAAAAAGCCCGCTTCCCATAGGGAGAGCGGGCCTCGCAATCAAGAAAAGCGTTCTTTTCTGAATCAGAAGGGAATATCGTCGTCCATGTCGTCAAAACCACTGGACTGACGTGCCGGGGCCGGTGCGGGCGCCTGCCGCGGGGCCTGGGCGGCGGCACGCGGGGCGGCGGCCGGACGGCTGTAACCACCGCCGCCGCCACCTTCGTCTCCACCGCCCATGCCGTCACGGCCGCCGAGCAGCTGCATTTCGGTGGCGATGATGTCGACCGTGTTCTTCTCGACACCGGACTGGTCGGTGTACTTGCCGTACTTCAGGCGACCCTCGACGTAGACCGGGCGACCCTTCTTGAGGTATTCGCCGGCGATCTCGGCCAGGCGGTCATAGAAGGTGACGCGGTGCCACTGCGTGTCGTCGATCATCTCGCCGCTGTTGCGGTCCTTGCGGCGGCTGGAGGTGGCGATGCTCACGTTGGCCACGGCCTGGCCGGACGGCAGGTAACGGATTTCGGGGTCGCGGCCACAGTTGCCGACGAGGATGACTTTGTTGACGGATGCCATGTGCACAAGCCCTGGTGAAACGGGCGCAGCGGCCACCGCCGGCGCCCCGATGCAAAACAGTCATTGTGCCCCATCCGCACCGGCGCGCCCAGTCCGCCATCCTCAGTTGGGGCGAACGGCCAACCCACCAGAAGACCGCCACCGGGGTGGCGCCTGGTAACCGAATGCCACACCCGGGCGCTGCCCTCGCCATACCCCTTTACACTGGCGGCTCATGAAAGGTGAGCCGGATTTTCTGCAGAACGTGCGCGACGAGGTCAGCGACGCACGCCAGTGGCTGGACCGGGTCATCATCATTGCCTACGCCGTGCTGGCCGGACTGGCCGTGGTGGGCTTCACCCTGCTCGCCGACGCCGCCTTCGGCGCTTACCAGGACATGCGCAGCGCCGCCTGGTGGTGGCCGCTGATCTGGACACCGGCTGTCACTGCCCTGGTGGTCTGGCTGGTGCGCCGCTGGGCACCCGGTGCCGCCGGTTCGGGGGTGCCCCAGGTGCTCACCGCGCTGGCGCCTGAAACCCCTTTGGACACCCGCGGGCGGTTTGTCTCCCTCAAGCTGAGCGTGGCCAAGATCCTGGCCGTGTCCGGCGGGCTGCTGGCCGGCCTGTCGATCGGTCGCCAGGGACCGTCGGTGCAGGTGGCCGCCGGGGTCATGCTGCACGCGCGCCGCTGGCTGTCGCCGCGTTCGGGCATCTCGGACCGGGAACTGCTGGTGGCCGGCGGCGCGGCCGGCATTGCCGCCGCTTTCAACACCCCGCTGGGGGGCATCGTGTTCGCCATCGAGGAGCTCTCGCGCCGGCTCATGGAACGCAGCAGCGCGCTGATGCTGGTGGCCATCGTGGTAGCCGGTCTGGTCGCCGTATCGGCCTTCGGCAACCTGTCGTACTTCGGGCGGGTGCGCACCGAGGGCGTGTCCTGGTGGGACCTGATCGGACCCGGTACGCTGGTGGCTGTGACCTGCGGCCTGCTCGGCGGCCTGCTGGCCCGGCTGATGCTGGCCTCATTCACTGGCATGCCCGACCGCTTCTGCGCCTACCGGCGCAAGCGCCCGGTGGCCTTTGCCGCCATCTGCGGCTTCGTGGTGGCGGTCATTGCCGTGATCAGCGGAGGCGCCGCCGTGGGCGTGGGTCACCAGCACACCCACCTGCTGCTGGAACAGGCGGCCAACGACCCGACCGCCCACACCCCGCTGCTGTTCACCGGCCTGAAGTTCATCGCCTCCTGGCTGTCGGCCTGGACCGGCATGCCTGGCGGCATTTTCGGACCCAGCCTGTCGCTGGGTGCAGGCGTCGGTGCCGACATTGCCTGGCTGCTGGACTCTCCCTACGGCATGGCCCTGATCGCGCTGGGCATGTGCGGTTTTCTGGCCGCGGTCACCCAGACACCCATCACCGCCATGATCATCGTGATGGAGATGACCGACGGCCATGGCATGGTGCTCAGTCTGATGGCCTGTGCCCTGGTGGCCAGCGGCGTCTCGCGCATGATCAGCCGGCCGCTCTACAGCACCATGTCGACGCTGATGCTGCGCTCGGTGCGCCCGGCAGAGGAGACGAAGGACAGTCGCCTGACCGAACCGGGTCCGGACTCGCGGCCCGCACAGGACTCAGTGCCGCGATGAGGCGGGGGCCTTCATCGGCCAGGCGAGCAGCAGCCACAGCAACATGAGGCTGGCGCTCGCCAGAAAGATGCCGGAGCTGCCCCAGACCTTGAGCACAACACCACCGAGCAGGCCACCCGAGAAAATGCCCAGCGACATCAGCGTGTTGTAGACACCGAGCGCAGCGCCCCGCTGGGCCGCCGGGGCAATCTGGGAAACCAGGCTGGGCTGGCTGGCCTCCTGGGTGTTGAAGCCAACAAAATACAGGGTCAGCAGCAGGCCGAGCCCCCACAGGGACGGCTGCCCCAGGCTGCCCAGAAAACCCAGCTGAACCAGCACCATCATGGCCACCGTACCCAGGTAAACGGCCCGGAAATGGCCGCGCCGCTCCAGCCGGAACAGGAAACCGCCCATGATCAGCAGCGACACCACCACGGCCGGCAGGTAAATCTGCCAGTGGCCCGCCGTCTCGATGCCGGCCTGCACCAGCAGGGTGGGCACGGCCATCCACATGGCAATCTGCACCGCGTGCAGCACAAACACCCCCAGGTCCACCCGAAGGAGCTCCGGGTTCGCGAGCACCTGGCGCAGGCCACCGCGCGGTTGCAGGCGGTGTTCGGCCGGCTCGGGCGGCACCACCCAGGCCACCACCGCCATGCCGGTGACGGCCAGCCCGCCGGTGATGGCAAACAGGCCGGCCAGACCGATCAGCGGGGTCAGCAGCGGCGCCATCAGCAGGGAGAGCACGAACATGAGTGCGATGCTGATGCCGATCAGGGCCATCGATTTGGTGCGCACCTGGTCGCGTGTCAGGTCGGCCAGCAGGGCGGTGACGGCAGCCGATATGGCGCCCGCTCCCTGCAGGGCGCGGCCGGCCACCAGCCAGTGCAGGCTGGGCGCCCAGGCCGCCACGAAGCTGCCGATGGCAAACACGGCCAGCCCGGCCAGGATGACCGGCTTGCGCCCGAGCCGGTCCGAAGCCAGCCCCAGCGGCAGCTGCAGCAGGGCCTGGGTCAGTCCATAGACACCCATCGCCAGTCCGATCAGGGCCGCGTCGTCGCCACCGGGGTAGTGCCGTGCCTCCAGCACAAACACCGGCATCACCAGGAACAGGCCCAGCATGCGCAGGGCATAGATGGATGCCAGCGACCAGGTCGAGCGCAGCTCGGCCGGCGTCATGCGCGCTGCGGCCGGGGTCCGGGCATCGGCGGTGGTAGCGGGAGAAACAGGCACGGAATGCTGGAAAGGAAACAGGTCGAGGCGGCCGGCGACGGCCCGCATACCCCGGGGTGCAGGGCAACCCGGTATTGTGCTTCAAAGCGCCTGGCCAGGTCTGGTGCGGCCAAGTGGGCACGTCAGGCCAGTTTGGCGGCTTATCATGGTGGGTTGCCTGCCCGACGCCGGCTCCCGCTCCCACCTGCCGTGAACCTGATCCCGCCCCCCCTGTCCAGTGACGCCGACCTGCCCCCGCCATCGGCGACCGAGCGTGCCCGCCTGGCCTCCACCACCCTGTCGGTGCGCGGCGCCCGCACACACAACCTCAAGAACATCGACCTGGACATCCCGAAAAACGCCCTGGTGGTGATCACCGGGCTGTCGGGATCGGGCAAGTCCAGCCTGGCCTTCGACACGCTGTACGCGGAAGGGCAGCGCCGCTATGTCGAGAGCCTGTCGGCCTATGCGCGCCAGTTCCTGCAGCTGATGGACAAGCCCGACGTGGACCTGATCGAGGGCCTGTCGCCCGCCATCGCCATCGAGCAGAAGGCCACCAGCCACAACCCGCGCTCGACCGTGGGCACGGTGACCGAGATCCACGACTACCTGCGCCTGCTCTACGCCCGCGCCGGCACGCCCTACTGCCCCGAACACGACCTGCCGCTGGCCTCGCAGAGCGTGGCCCAGATGGTGGACACCGTGCTGGACCTGCCCGAGGGCACCCGGCTGATGATCCTGGCGCCGGTGGTGCGCGAAAAGAAAGGCGAATTCCAGGACCTGTTCGCCGACATGCAGGCCCAGGGCTATGTGCGCTTTCGCATCGGTGGCGACGTGGTCGAGGCCGAGGCCCTGCCGACGCTGAAAAAGACCGAGAAGCACAGCATCGACGTGGTGATCGACCGCATCAAGGTGCGATCGGTCGATGAAGAGGGCACGAATCCACAACGCCAGCGGCTCGCGGAAAGCTTCGAGGCCGCGCTGCGCCTGGCCGACGGCCGTGCCATCGCGCTGGACATGGACAGCGGCGCCGAAATGGCCTTTTCGGCGCGTTTTGCCTGCCCGGTCTGCCACCATACGGTGGGTGAGCTGGAACCGCGCCTGTTCTCGTTCAACTCGCCGCTGGGCGCCTGTCCGGCGTGTGACGGCCTGGGTCACACCGACATCTTCGACCCGGCCCGGGTGGTCGCCTTTCCGACGCTCAGCCTGGCCAGCGGCGCCATCAAGGGCTGGGACCGGCGCAACGGCTACTACTTCGCGATGATCGAGAGCCTGGCCGCGCACTACGGCTTCGACGCCGAAGCGCCCTGGGAGGATCTGCCCGAGTCCATCCGCCAGGTGCTGCTGTTCGGCTCCGGCGACGAAGAAATCAGGTTCAGCTATGCGCTCGAATCGGGCGAGCGCGCCGGCAAGAAGATCGGCAAGAAGCACCCGTTCGAGGGCATCATCCGCAACTTCGAACGACGCTGGCGCGAGACCGACTCGGCCACCGTGCGCGAGGAGCTGTCGCGCTACCGCAGCACCCACCCCTGCCCCGAGTGCGGTGGCACCCGCCTGCGCAAGGAAGCGCGGCACGTGTTCATCGGCGATGGCGAACAGCGCCAGCCCATCTACAAGGTCAGCCACATCACGCTGGGTGAAGCCCTGGCCTACTTCCAGCGGCTGCAGTTGCAGGGCGCCAAGGCCGACATTGCCGCCCGCGTGGTCAACGAAATCCGCCAGCGGCTGAAGTTCCTCAACGACGTGGGGCTGAACTACCTCAGCCTGGACCGCAGCGCCGAGACCCTGTCGGGTGGCGAGGCCCAGCGCATCCGCCTGGCCAGCCAGATCGGCAGCGGGCTGACCGGCGTGATGTACGTGCTGGACGAGCCCAGCATCGGCCTGCACCAGCGCGACAACGACCGCCTCATCGGCACGCTGCAGCACCTGCGCGACCTGGGCAACACGGTGCTGGTGGTCGAGCACGACGAGGACATGATCCGCACCGCCGACTACTGCATCGACATCGGCCCCGGCGCCGGTGTGCATGGCGGCCACATCATGGCCCAGGGCACGCCGGCCGAGATGATGGCCCACCCCGGCTCGCCGACCGGACAATACCTCAGCGGCGCCCGGCAGATCCCGGTGCCCGAGCGGCGCACGCCCTGGCTGCCGGTGGTTCGGACCGAGCCCAGAGCGGCACCGGCCCGCGCCCGCTACGCACCCAGCCCGGCTGCCGAGCGGCGCGCCGAACGCCAGGCCGCCCACGAGGCCACGCTGGGCGAGCTGCAGGAGATCCGGGTGCTCAACGCCCGCGGCCACAACCTCAAAGGGGTGAACGTGGCCTTCCCGGTCGGCCTGCTGACCTGCGTGACCGGTGTCTCCGGCTCCGGCAAGTCGACCCTGGTCAATGACACCCTGTACGCCGCCGTCGCCCGCACGATCTACCGCTCGCACGACGAGCCCGCCGAGCACGACGCGATCGAGGGCATCGAGCACTTCGACAAGGTGATCAATGTCGACCAGAGCCCGATCGGGCGCACGCCGCGCAGCAACCCGGCCACCTACACCGGCCTGTTCACCGGCATCCGCGAGCTGATGGCCGAGGTCCCCACCGCGCGCGAGCGCGGCTACGGACCGGGGCGGTTTTCCTTCAACGTGGCCGGCGGCCGCTGCGAGGCCTGCCAGGGCGACGGCGTGGTCAAGGTCGAGATGCACTTCCTGCCCGACGTCTACGTGCCCTGCGAGGTCTGCCATGGCCAGCGCTACAACCGCGAGACGCTGGAGGTGCAGTACAAGGGCAGGAACATTGCGCAGATCCTGGACATGACCGTCGAACAGGCGCACGCCTTCTTCGGCGCCGTGCCGACCCTGCACCGCAAGCTGCAGACCCTGCTGGACGTGGGCCTGTCCTACATCCAGCTCGGCCAGAGCGCCACCACGCTGTCGGGCGGCGAAGCGCAGCGTGTCAAGCTGGCGCTGGAGCTGTCCAAACGTGACACCGGCCGCACGCTCTACATCCTGGACGAGCCCACGACCGGTCTGCACTTTGCCGACATCGAACTGCTGCTGAAGGTGCTGCACCAGCTGCGCGACGCCGGCAACACCATCGTGGTCATCGAGCACAACCTGGACGTCATCAAGACCGCCGACTGGCTGATCGACATGGGGCCCGAGGGTGGCAACGGTGGCGGTACCGTGGTGGTCAGCGGCACGCCCGAGGACGTGGCGGCCTGCGAGGCCAGCCACACCGGACGCTATCTGGCGCGGCTGCTGCGGCGCTGACCACCGCCAGGCGGCCCGACTGTCAGCGCCTGTTGCGGTAAGCCACGCCCAGTGTGGCGCTGGAGGTGGTCTTGCGGGTCACCAGCGGGCTGCGGGCCGCATCGCCACGCAGGTGGGACACCCCCACGCCACCGAACAGGACCCAGCGCGCGCTCAGCGCGGTGCTGGCGTTCCAGCCCGCCTGCACACCCTCCCAGCCACCGCCGAGCAGGTAGGGCGAGGTGCCGACAGCGGCCGCTCCGGCCGGCGAGATGCCGAAATGCGTCTGCATGTAGCGGGCGTTGCCCCAGGTGGCCGACAGACCCAGGTCCCACTGCGTGCGTTCGGAGAACTGGTAGACGTAGCTGAAACCGGAGTTCAGGCGCATGCCGCCTTCGCGACCCATCAGGTCCTGGTCGATGCTCGCATTCCAGCCCCAGCGTTCGTCCAGCGGCCGGCGGACCGAGACGCGCCCGCGAACGGTGGTCCGGATGTCCGGCAGGCCACGCCAGACCGGGTCGTCATCGAAGGTGCGACCGTTGTCCATGCGCAACGAGGCGCTCAGTCGCCAGTCGTCACGCGAGAAGAAGTCTGCACTCACACCGGTTTCACCGGACTTGCGGCCTGTGCCCAGCAGGGTGCTGGCGCGCGAACGCGAGACCCGGAACGGCCCCAGCTGGAAATGCCAGACCGGCTTGAGGCTGAGGCTGCGCTGGCCATCGCCGATGTGACCCACAGACGATTCCAGCGAAGCGCCCACCAGGAACTCGCGGCTACGCTCTTCTTCCTGCTTGGGTGTCTCCGCCAGTGCCCAGCCACAGGCACCGAGCAACAACAAGGACAGGTATCGGTAGGCGGGTTTTCGCATGGCAACATCTTATCGGGTCGCCCACCCGCTTCTGACGCATGCCCGCGGTAGATGGAAGGGCACAACACTGGCAGACTGTAACGGGGCGTGTACCTGAAGCGTCTGGACCCATTGCAACACCATGGCCCGAGAAACCGAACTCAAGCTGAGCCTGACCGCCACCGATCTGCCCCGGTTGCGGCTCCACCCCCTGCTGGCCGCCCGGCGGCCGGACACACGCCAGCTGCACAACACCTACTACGACACGCCGGCCCTGGACCTGATGCGCGAGCGCATCGCCCTGCGCGAGCGTCACATGGGCCGGCGCACCTGGCTGACGGTCAAGACCGCCGGCCAGTCGACCGGTGGCCTGAGCCAGCGGCAGGAGTGGGAAGCACCCACACGGGCTGGCGCACTCGATGTGGACCGTGTGGTCACCGACGCGGCACTGGCCACCCGCCTGATGGCCTTGCGACCGCGATTGGTGCCCCTGTTCCACACCGATTTCCAGCGAAGCAAGTGGGTGCTCACACACGGCAACTCATTGATTGAAGTGGCGCTTGACCAAGGTCACATCCGCACCGGAGGCACCGGACACACCGCCCCGAGACAGCTGCCCCTGCTGGAACTGGAGCTGGAGTTGCTGGACGGGCGAGCCAGCGACCTGCTGGACCTGGCGCACACCCTCGCCCTGGGCCCGCCGGGACAGCCCGGCATCTGGCTGCACCCGGACGACCGCAGCAAGGCCGAGCGTGGTCTGCGCCTGTTCACCGGCGAGCGTACCGGGCCGGTGCCAGCCGGGCCCGTGACGCTGGACGGAGACATCCACCCTCGTGAGGCCTGGCGCAGCACCACCCTGGCCTGCCTGGCACAGCTGCAGGCCAACGCGGTGACCTTGCTGGAGCAGGGGACGGACGCGGGCCTGCCCGACCCGGAATTCGTGCACCAGGCCCGGGTGGCACTGCGTCGCCTGCGCACCGGGCTGCGCCTGTTCGCGCCCTGGTTGCCGCGCCGCTTCGCGGCCCACTGGTCCGCCCATTGGCAGGCTATGGCCCAGTCGCTGGGTGAGGCCCGCAACTGGGACGTGCTGGCCACCGAGCACCTGGCCGAGATCCTCTCGCACGCGCCACAGGTCGACGCCGCCGGGTGGACAGCCTGGGTGCAGGACCAGCGCGAGGCCGCCAACCGGCGCGCTTGCAAGGCCCTGCGCGAACCCGCCCATGCCCAGGCTCTGCTGGCCTTCATGCACGGTGTGCTGACGCTGCCACCCCCTCGTGGCGAAGCGCGGGTCCGGCTACGGGACTGGGCTCCCGAAGCGCTGGTGGATCCGCACCGGCGGCTGCTGCGCCAGACACGTCTTGCGCTCCACGCAGGGCCTGACGGGCGCCACGAACTGCGCATCGCGGTCAAGCGGCTGCGCTATGCCCTGGGTTTCCTGGCCGATGTGGCGCCCGACCCGCTGCTGCGGCGCGGGCTGCCCCGCCTGTCGCGGGCGCAGGACCAGCTGGGTCACCTGAACGACCTGGATCAGGCCCGACAACTGCTGGCAGCCTGCCCGGAGGCCGACCCGGCTCCGCTGTTGCAGGTCATCGACGGTCTGACCCGGCGCGGGCTGCGCGGTCTGGCGCGCCTGGAACGCCAGCTGCTGCGGGTGCCGGCCCCGTTCTGATCCGGTCGGAAGCCGATTTCCTCACAGGGTCACTGGCCAGCTTGGCAAACCGGCACGCGAGGAACACAATATCAGCAACGATGTGCCGTTGCACAGCGTCGTGTTGTTGTGCCTGAAGCACGGCAGGCGGGGTTCACACAGGGAGTCTCCATGTCCTCGATCACGCTGCGTTTCCTCGTTGAGCCAGCCCATGCAGGCTCCAGCGGCCAGGTGCAGGCGGGCACCGTCATGAAATGGATGGACGACGCCGGCCAGGCCTGCGCCACCTCGTGGGCGCGCAGCAGCTGTCGCACCGTCTACACCAGCAGCATCCGCTTTCAGCGCACTGTGCACGTGGGCGACCTGGTGGAAGTGCGCGCACGACTGGCCTTCACCGGCGAAACCAACATGAACATCACGGTCGAGCTGGTCAGCGGCGACCTGCGCACCGGCCGGATGGAAAAGACCGCCGAAGCCCTGGTGGTGCTGGTGGCCCTCGACCAGGAGGGCCGTCCGGTTCAGGTCGACACCTGGACACCCGAAACCCCAGGTGAGATGGCTTTGGCCAGCAGCGCCCGCGCCCAGTTCGACAGCACCCGGCCGGCGCCGCTCTGATCCTGCCGCGGTTCAGACCAGCGCGCTGGGGCGCGCCAGCACCCGCTGGTGCCAGTCGTGCAGCGCCGGCAGGCCCGCCTCGGACGGCTTGAAACGCATCAGGCGCGCAAACTCCACGGTGCAGAACGCGGTGATGTCGGCAATGGTGAAACGCTCACCCGCCACCCAGGGGTGCTTCTGCAGTTCGCCATTGAGCCAGACCGCCGCCTCTCGGAACTTCAACCCCTGCGACTGGCCGAAGTCGGGAAACTGCGGCTGCTCCAGCGGGGCCAGACCCGGGTGCGTGTGGCGGATGCAGTTGGCCGCCGCCAGCATCAGGTGCCACTCCACCCGCCGGTCAGCCATCTCGATGAAGGCCCGCTCCTCGGCGCTGCGCCCCATCAGGTTGGGTTCGGGGTGCAGGCCCTCCATGTAGGTGCAGATGGCGCGCGTCTCTGTCAGCACCCGGCCATCGTCCAGCTCCAGGGCGGGTACACGGGCCAGCGGGCTCTTGGAGCGGTAGGCCTCGGTCTTGTGCTCCTGGGCGTTGAGGTCGACGTTCACCAGGTCCAGTCCCTGCACCTGCTTCTCGACGAGGAACATCAGAACCCGCCGCGGGTTGGGTGCGCGTGGCGACACATACAGCTTCATGCACGATCTCCTCTGGCGTGGACGGCGCATGGTAGGGACGGCGACCGGTTCTGTCGTCCCCGGACTGTCGCGCGGGTGTCAGCCCGCCTTGGCGGCTTCCAGCTGGTCGCGCGTGCGCTGGGCCTCGCGCCGCGCGGCGGCAGCGAAGTCGTCGCCCGAGGAGGCGTACAACACGGCCCGGGACGAATTGACGATCACCGCACCGGTGGTTTCAGCGCCTTGTGCGCGGTAACCGGCGCGGACCGTGGCCACGGCATCACCCCCCTGCGCTCCCACACCCGGAATCAGCAGTGGCAGCGTGGGCGCCAGCTCGCGCACGCGCTCGATTTCGGCCGGGTAGGTGGCGCCCACCACCAGCCCGAGCTGCCCGTTCAGGTTCCAGGGGCCCTGCGCCAGCCGGGCCACATGCTCGTACAGGCGGGGCTGGCCCTCGATCGAGGCCAGGCGCTGGTTCTGCAGGTCGTCGCCGCCCGGGTTGGAGGTGCGGCACAGCAGGAAGGCGCCCTTGCCCTCGTACTTCAGGTAGGGCTGCACCGAATCGAATCCCATGAAGGGCGAGAGCGTGACCGCGTCGGCACCGTAGCGCTCGAAGGCCTCGATGGCGTACTGCTCGGCGGTGCTGCCGATGTCGCCACGCTTGGCGTCCAGGATGACCGGCACCTGCGGCGCCACCGAGCGCATGTGCCGCATCAGCTTCTCCAGCTGGTCTTCGGCCCGGTGCGCCGCGAAGTAGGCGATCTGCGGCTTGAAAGCGATGACCTGGTCGGCCGTGGCCTCGACGATGGCGGCGCAGAAATCGTAGATGCGGGACGCGTCACCCTTCATGCCAGCCGGAAACCGCGCCGGATCGGGGTCCAGGCCCACGCACAGCAGGGAACGGTTCTGGCGCTCGGCGCCACGCAGCATGTCGAGGAAAGTCATGCCACCGATTTTAAGTGGCGCCCTGCGACAGCTCAGGTCTTCGGATTGGGGCCGTAGGCGTTGTCACCCGGCTGGCTGTCGAGCACCGCGAACACCAGCAGCACCACCGGGCCGATCAGCGGCAGAAAGGCCAGCAGCAGCCACCAGCCGCTGCGGCCGATGTCGTGCAGGCGGCGCACCCCCACCGCAATCGAGGGCAGCAGCGAACCGAGCCAGAACAGACCCGCCAGCAGGCCGACCTGCCTGGACTCGCTGTAGGTGCCCAGCAGCGTGTCCAGGATGGACAGGCCGATCAGCACCAGCAGGAAAAACAAGAAGAAGAACCAGTACTCCTTGCGCCGCGCGCGCCCGGAAAAGTCGGCGTACTTGCCGTAGACCCGCTTGACCCAATCCATCATGTTGCAGCCCTCCAGCCTTGTTGGCGACACCAGTATAGGTGCCGCATGGCCCCGGCGAAGCGACGCGTCGGCCCGAGCATCTAACATCGGCGGATGCACGCGCTTTCCCGTCAGCAGCTGATCCTGCTTGTTCTGCTCACCCTGGTCTGGGGCATCAACTGGCCCATCATGAAGCTGGGGGTCACCGGTTTTCCGCCACTGAGTTTCCGCTCGATGTCCATGTGGCTGGGTCTGCCGGTGCTGGCCGGGGTGCTGCTCTGGCGCAAGGTGCCCTTTCGCATCGGGCGCGAGCACTGGCCCGAACTGTTGCTGCTGACGGTCTTCAACATGCTGTTCTGGCATACGCTGGCCATCCTGGCGGTGCAGTCGCTCTCCAGCGGCCGGGCGGCCATCCTGGGCTACACCATGCCGGTGTTCTCGGCCCTGGTGGGCTCCATCTGGTTCGGACAGAAACTGGCCGGGCGGGCGTGGGGAGGCGTGGCCGCCGCCGCGCTGGGCGTGGTGTTGCTGCTCTGGCACGAAATCACCGCCCTGACCGGCCGGCCGCAGGGCGTGGCCATGATGCTGGTGGCCGCGGCCACCTGGGCGCTGGGCACCCAGCTGATGCGCCGCACAGGTATCCCGCACCCCACCCTGGCGCTGTCGTTCTGGATGACCCTGCTGACCACCCTCTGGATGAGCGTGATGGCGGTGCTTTTCGAGCGCGGCGCCTGGACCGCCCCCAGCCCCACCGTCTGGTGGTCCGTCGTCTACAACGCCCTGGGCGTGTTCGCCTTTGCCCAGGTGGCCTGGCTCTCGCTGGCGCGCGACCTGCCTCCGATTGCGTCCACCCTGTCGGTGATGTTCATCCCGGTGCTGGGCGTGTTCAGCGGCGCGTGGTGGCTGGACGAGGTGCTGCACTGGCAGGACTGGGCCGCCGTGGGCCTGGTGGTGGTGGCCATCTTTGCCGTGCTGGGACGAGCGGCTTCCACCAGGGCGCCATGAGCTCCAGCATGGCAGGTCCGGGGGACGCCGGCATCCCGAACCGCGCTGTGTCTGCGGCACACGCGCACCTGGGCTATCGTCGGGAGATCGATGGCCTGCGAGCGGTCGCCGTGCTGGCCGTGGTGCTGTTCCACGCCGGTGTTCCCGGGTTCGGCGGCGGCTATGTGGGGGTGGATGTTTTTTTCGTGATCAGCGGTTACCTGATCACGCGGATCATCCTCAATGACCTCGCCAACGGGTCGTTTTCGCTGGGCAGCTTCTATGCCCGTCGCGCGCGGCGTATCCTGCCGGCGCTGTTCCTGGTCCTGGCGGCCTGCCTGCCCGTCGCCTGGCTGACCCTGCAACCGACCGACCTGGCCGATTTTGGACAAAGCCTGCTGGCGACGGTGCTGTTCGGCTCGAACCTGCTGTTCGCCTTCCGCGACAGCTATTTCGACGTCGGTGCGGAACTCAACCCCCTGCTGCACACCTGGAGTCTGTCGGTCGAGGAACAGTTTTACCTGGTGTTTCCGGCCGCACTCTGGTGGCTGAGCCGCGCGCCACGCGCCCGGTGGCGCGGCGCCGTGGTGGCCGCGCTGGCCCTGCTGAGCCTGGCAGTGGCCAACCATCAGGCCCTGCAGCAATCGTCGGCCGCGTTCTACCTGCCCCACACCCGCGTCTGGGAGCTGGCGCTGGGCAGCCTGGCCGCCATGCTGGTGGAGCCGCACCTGGCGTCGCCGCGCTGGAACCGCTGGCGGGCGCCGCTGGCCCTGCTGGGGCTCATCCTCATCGTGGCCAGCGTCGGGTGGTACGACGACCGGACGCCGTTTCCCGGGCTGTATGCGCTGGCGCCCACGCTGGGAGCCGCACTCATCATCCTGTTTGCCTCACCTCGCGACCCGGTGGGTCGGCTGCTGGGTACCCGGGGCGCGGTGGCGGTAGGACTGATCAGCTACAGCCTCTACCTGTGGCATCAGCCCGTCTTTGCCTTCTTCCGGCATGTCGAGGTCGAGCCCGCCGGTGCCCCGGTCTGGGGCGGGCTGATCCTGCTCTGCGTGGGCCTGGCCTACCTGTCCTGGCGCTTCGTGGAAACGCCGGCCCGCCAGGGCGGCCGCGGCCTGCCCACGCGCCATATCCTGGGCGCCGCGGCGCTGGTGTCCTTGCTGTTCGCCGCGATCGGCTGGACCCTGCACGCGAAGGCGGGCTTTCCGTCGCGCATCCAGCACATCATCGAGCGGGTGCCAGCCTACCAGCCCGACAACCGCCAGCTGCAGATCGAATCGTGGACGCCCTTGCGCACCCTGCACAAAGTGCCAAGATACCAGGTGACCGACAACCCCTCCGACCGGGTCAACCGGTTCAGCGGCGACGCGACGTCCATCAAGGTGCTGGTGGTCGGCAACTCGCACGCCAAGGACACCTTCAATGCCCTGTTTCTGAACCGGGACCGTTTCACCGGCTACGAGTTTGCGCGCTACGGGCTCCAGCTGGCCTGCCTCGACGCGTCGTCGAACCTGTTCGACGCGCCGTCCTACCAGGCCGCAAACGTGATCCTGGTCTCCACCCGCTGGGCCAACCGGCCTTGCCCGGGCTCGGCCGTGTCCCGGCACGACCTGCAAGGCCTGGACCCGTTGCACGAACGAACCCGGGCCGATGGCAAGCTGCTGGTGCTGACCACCTCGGCCCCTGAGTTCCGCCTGTTCCACAACAAGACAGTGGCCGACGTGATGATCATGGAGCATGCGCTGCGTGGGCCACAGCTGGCCGACGCACAGGATATCCACGCACTGGCACAAAGCATCAACCAGCAGTACCACAAAGCCCGCTCGAACGATCCGCAGTTGCTGGACGTCAACCGCCGGCTGCAGCAGTGGGCGCAGACGCGCCAGCTGCCGGTCCTGGACAAGGCCACACTGATGTGCGACGAATCGGCGCGCTCCTGCATGGGCGTGTCAGACGGGCTGGGCAAGACCCTGTTCGACCATTCCCACTACACCCTCGAGGGCGCACGCCTGCTTGGGCAACGGGCGCACGAACTGCGCTGGCTGGACCCGGTTGAACAGGCCCTGCGCAACCGGGCACCCTGAGTCCAGTCAACGCCTGACGCGGTCGATGTGGTGGGTGCCCGGAGATTCCCGCGCGCGCGGGAGTCCACGTCAACCGGCTTCCGCTGTGTCCATGGCCAGGCACAGGTCGGCCCAGGCCTTGCGCTTGTCGATCGGGTTGCGCAGCAGGTAGGCCGGGTGGTAGGTCACCACCACGGGCACCCCCTGGTAGCGGTGCACCTGGCCGCGCAGGCGGCCGATGGGCTCGGTGCTGCCCAGCAGGGTCTGCACCGCAAAGCGCCCCATGGCCAGGATGAGCCGGGGCCTGAGCATCGCCACCTGGCGCACCAGGAACGGCTCGCACTGGGCGATTTCGGTCGGCTGCGGGTTGCGGTTGGCCGGCGGACGGCACTTGAGGACGTTCGCGATGTAGACCCCTTGCGCGCCCTGACCCTGCCGGCTGCGACCGACCGCCTGCAGCATCCGGTCCAGCAGCTGGCCTGCCGCCCCCACAAAGGGTTCGCCCTGCAGGTCCTCGTTTTCGCCGGGGGCTTCGCCCACCACCATCCAGTCGGCCGAGACGTCGCCGGTGCCGAACACGGTGTTCGTCCGGCCTCGGTGCAGCGGGCAGGCCTGACAGCCGGCCACGGCCTGGCGCAGGCCCTCCCAGTCCATCTGGTCGATGCCCTGGGGGCGCAGCGCCGGGTCCGCCGCCGGGACCACCGCGGCCTCCCGAGGCGGGACGGCCGCGGCTGGCGTGGACGGTGCCACGCGCACCGGTGCGGCCTGGGCAAGAGGTCGGGGCGGTGCCGGCTCGGGCTGCGCCGGCTGAACTGGCTCCCCAGTGCAAGCAGCCTCGGCAGCCGCAGATGCCTTGGGCGCCCACACCCGCACACCCATCTCGGCCAGCATGGCGCGCTGGCGGGCGTCCAGGTCGGCGACAAAGGAGCGACGCTCGCTCATGACGCCTCCCCGGTGGTCGGCCGGTCCAGCAGCAGGCTCATGACGATGGCATCTTCGCGTTCACGCGGGCCGTTGGGGTAGTAGCCTTTGCGCAGGCCAACCTGGTGGAAGCCGTAGCGCGTGTACAGGGCGCGCGCCGGGGCGTTGCTCTCGCGCACTTCCAACCACAGGCAGTGCGCACCCTGCCCGCGCGACCAGAGCGCCAGCGCGTCGAGCAGAAAGCGCCCCCAGCCCTGACGCCGGTGATCCGGCGAGACGGTGATGTTCAGCAGGTGCACCTCGTCGACCCCGCGCATGGCCACCATGTAGCCCAGCAGGACCCGGCCGCCGAACTGCGCCAGTGCGGTTTCCGCGGGACGGGCCTCGCCCACCAGCAGCACGACGGGGTGCCCGGCCGCCAGCGAATCCCGAAAGTGGCGGGACGACCAGGGGTGGGCATAGGCGCGCTTTTCCATTTCGCACACCACATCCAGATCGGCTTCGGTCATGGGCACAAAGGCCACAAGGCGCTCGGCCGGGGCCGCTGGCGGAACCGGCCACAGACCACCCGTGTCGGACGGCTCTGCCGAGGGGAGCGCGTTCATGGCGGTACCGCCTTCGCTCAGAGGACCGCGCCCTGCGGGCGCCCCTCGCGTTCTTCGGTGGTCTGGGCCACCTTGTCGCGCACGTACAGCGGTTGCGCCTCGCGTGCGTTCACGGCAGCACCCGCCGCCATGAGCCCGGGCGCCAGGCGCAGCAGCGCGGCGGCGTCGGGCAGTGCGGTCCGGCGCGCGGCAGGCAGTGCGCCCAGGCGCTCGCCGTACACATCGAACACGTTGCCGGCCAGCAACCCGCCTCCACCCGTGGGCCACCAGGGCGCGATGTGGTCGGCCAGTGCTTCGGGCCGGCACAGGCGTGGCGCAGCCAGCGCAGACCAGCGGGTCGCCGTCCGGGCATAGGGTGCAACGTAGATTTCGTCCATGCGGGCATCGAGCAGGGCCACCACGACAGAGGGCTCGGCATGAGCTTCGAGCACCTGCAGGTGGCGCGCCTGCTCGGCCAGCGCCAGCAGGGTATCGACCGGCAGCACCGGCACCCGGGCACCGAAGGCCAGGCCTTGGGCCACCGCGCATGCGGTACGCAGCCCGGTGAAGGCTCCCGGGCCCCGCCCGAACACCACCGCCCCCAGCGACGGCAAGGTCCAGCCGGCCTCGTCCAGCAGTTGCTGCACGGCGGGCAGCAGATCGGTCGATGCCTGTGCCCCGCCGGCTCCTGCCCGGGTCCGGACCGGCTCGCCCGCCAGGCCACTGCCCAGCGCCACGCTCAGGCGGTCGGTGCTGGATTCAATGGCCAGAAAACGGGGGGCAGTTGCGTCGGCGCGGACGGCCGGCGGCACAGGGGATGTCATGGTTCGATTATCGGCCAGCTCGACCGCCGGGCGCCCGTGGACCCAAGGGCTGCCGGCGCGCTGGCCATAATGGGCGCCATCATGTCGATGACGTTCACCCCGCTGCGGTCACCGGTTCGTTGGCGCAACCGCCTGGGCTGCCTGCTGGGCGCGCTGGCGCTGGGCCTGCCGGGGCTGGCGCATGCGGCCATCGATACCCTGCCCGAGCCGGTGCGTTCGGCCCTGCAGAAGGCCGGCCTGCCGGCCGGGTCCATGTCGGCCCTGGTGGTCGCAGCCGACGGGCCGGCCATCGAGCGCCTGCGCTACCGGTCCGAGGCGGCGGTCAACCCCGCCTCGGTGATGAAGCTGGTGACCACCTACGCCGCGCTGGACCTGCTGGGACCCGACTACACCTGGAACACCGAGTTCCACACCGATGGCGAGGTGTTCGAGGGTGTGCTGCGCGGCAACCTCTATGTGCGCGGCGGGGGCGATCCCAAGCTGGTGCTCGAGCGCCTGCAGGAGGCCTTCATCCGCCTGCAGGAAAAGGGTGTGCGCGTGATTCTGGGCGACATGGTGCTGGACCAGAGCGCCTTCGACCTGCCGCCGCACGACCCCGGCGCCTTCGATGGCGAGGCCCTGCGGCCTTACAACGCCGCCCCGGATGCGCTGCTGGTGAACTTCAAGTCGGTGGTGCTGCACTTCACCCCGGACCTGCGCAACCGGGTGGCCCATGTGCGCAGCGAGCCCCCGCTGGAGGGCCTGGCGATTGACAGCACGGTGCCCTTGGCCCGCCTGGCCTGTGGCGACTGGCGCGGCGCCCTGCGGGCCCGGTTCGACGACGCCAACCGCATCCGATTCGAGGGCCAGTTCCCCCAGAGCTGTGGCGAACGTGTGTGGCCGGTGGCCTACCAGGACCCGGCCAGCTACGCGGCCCGGGCCATGGAAGGCATGTGGCGCGCCACTGGCGGATCGATCACCGGCCGGGTGCGCCAGGGACTGACGCCCCCTGGCACCCGTCTGCTCCATGAAGCGCAGTCGCTGCCCCTGTCGGACATCATCACCGACGTCAACCAGTGGAGCAACAACGTGATGGCCCAGCAGGTGTTCCTGACGCTGGGCCGGCTCACCCCCACCCAGGTCATGACCGAGGGCCGGCTGGCGGACCGCCTGACGCCGGTGCGCACCGCCCGCTTCGAACACGCTCGCGAGGTGGTGGGCGCCTGGTGGCGTCGCACCCTGGGCATCCGCCACGAGGCACCGGTGATGGAAAACGGCGCCGGCCTCTCGCGTGTCGAGCGGATCACCCCGGACGGGCTGGGCGCCATGCTGCGGCACGCCGCCGTGCATCCACGTGGCGACCAGTTCGTGCAGTCGCTTTCGCTGGCAGGCGTCAATGGCACCGCGGCCCGCTACGCCCGCGCACCCGGCAGCCAGGCCCGGGGCCACGCCTGGCTCAAGACCGGCACCCTGCGCGACGTGATCGGCATCGCCGGCTATGTGCAGGCCGTGGGCGGCACCCGTTACGCGGTGATCGCCTTCGTGAACCACGAGCAGGCACCGGCGGCCCGGCCAGCCATCGATGCCCTGATCGACTGGGTCGCGGCACAGCCGAACTGAAACCCCTGGCATACGCAGTGCAACCGGTTGCGGGACAATCCTGCGCTGGCGCCGGCTTTTGCGCCTTCACCCTTGTCCACCATGGCACTGCAAGACACCATCGGCTACCTGGCCGCCAGCCTGACCACGCTGAGCTTTCTGCCCCAGGCCCTGCACACCTTCCGCACGCGGGACGTTTCGGGCATCTCGCTGGGCATGTACAGCAGCTTCACGCTGGGCATCGCGCTGTGGCTGGTCTATGGCTGGATGATTTCGGCCTGGCCGGTGGTGGTGGCCAATGTCATCACGCTGGTGCTGGCCAGCAGCATCCTGGTGATGAAGCTGCGCTACCACCCGCGCAGCTGAGCCCGGGCCACTCAGGCTGCGGCGCGCTGCAGCCGGTCTCGCACACCGTCCCAGGCGGCGCCTTCAGGCGGGGTTTCAACCCAGATCAGCCTGACCCCGCTGCCGTCCAGCTCGCGCAGCACGGCAAACAGTTCCTGGGCCGCCAGCGCCGGGTCATCGGGCATGCGGCGCAGCGTCACGCCACGGGCGGCTTTCAGCGGCACACGGGCATAGACAGCGATGTGTTTCGCATCGGCACCCAGCACGTCCAGCGCCGCCTGCAGGGGCTTGGCCTCCATCAGCCGCACCGGCACCGACGGCGCGTAATGTGATTCGAGCGTGCCGGAGGCACGCGGCGCCGCCTCGTCGCGCTCACGCATCGGCAGGCCGCAGGCGGCAGCCAGCTGGGCCGGCGTGATCATGCCCGGGCGCAGCAGCACCGGCTGGCCACGCGAGCAATCCACAATGGTCGACTCGATGCCCACCGGGCAGGCGCCACCATCCAGCACCAGCAAGGCGTCGTCGGACAGGGCGGCGAATTCTTCGGCCACATGGGCTGCGGTGGTGGGACTGACGCGGCCGAACCGGTTGGCACTGGGGGCGGCCACACCGTGCACGCCGTGTGCGCGGGCAGCCGCCAGCAGCGCCTGGGCCACCGGGTGCGAGGGGCAACGCAGGCCGACCGAGTCCTGGCCGCCGGCGGCCACCGCCGCCACCTCGGGCCGGCGAGGCAGGATCAGCGTCAGAGGCCCGGGCCAGAAGGCCTGCATCAGCCGAAGGGCAAAGTCCGGCACGTCGCGCGCCAACGGGGCCACAGCCGCACGCCAGTTGCCACCCTCGGCCGGCGGCAGGTGCACGATCAGCGGGTGGTCGCTGGGCCGGCCCTTGGCCTCAAAAATGCCCCGCACCGCACTCGCGTTGCCCGCGTCGGCCGCCAGGCCGTAGACGGTCTCGGTGGGCATGCCCACCAGGCCCCCCGCGGCCAGCCTAAGCGCGGCCGCCTCGATGGCGGTCGGGTCGGCGGCGTTGAGCACCAGCGGCATCGGCGGTGCACCTTCAGAGCGGCGGGAGGCCGAGCAGCACAAGCACCTGCGCCGCGGTCTCGCGCACCTGCGCCACCGTGGCGCCGGTGATGTTCAGGTGGCCCATCTTGCGGCCCGGGCGCGCACTGAGCTTGCCGTAGAGGTGCAGGTGGGTGCCCGGCAGCGCCAGCACCTGCGCCCAGGGGGGCGAGACCGGCTGCTCGCTGGCCTGCGGGCGCACCCCATTGGGGTTGAACCACAGGTCGCCCAGCAGATTGACCATGATGGCCGGGCTGTGCTGGCGCGGCGTGGGCAGCGGCAGGCCGGCCAGGGCCCGCACCTGGGCCTCGAACTGCGACAGGTCGCAGGCGTTCTGCGTGTAGTGGCCGCTGTTGTGCGGGCGCGGCGCCATCTCGTTGACGATCAGGTCGCTGCCACCCTGACCGTTGTCGACGATGAAATACTCGACACACAGCACGCCGACGTAGTTCAGGTGGTTCGCAAGGGCCACCGTGCTGGCCTGGGCCCGCGCGGCCAGATCGGCCGGCACCGCGCCCTCGTGCACCTCGGTGATGGCCAGAATGCCGTCACGGTGTGTGTTTTTCTGCACCGGAAAGGCCACCACCTGGCCGTCGGCGCCGCGCGCCACCAGCACCGAGCACTCGCCCTGCAGCGGCATCAGCTTTTCCAGCACACAGGGCACACGCCCCAGTTGGTCCCAGGCCGCCGCCAGCGCGGCGCGGTCCTGCACCCGGATCTGGCCCTTGCCGTCGTATCCCAGACGCGCGGTCTTCAGGATGCCAGGCAGCAGCTCGGCCGGCACGGCAGCCAGCAGGGCATCGGATTCGATGGCGGCACAGGGCGCCGGGCTCACACCGCTGACCGTTGCACACTGCACGAAGTGTGACTTCTCCTGGATGCGGTCCTGCGCCACCGCCACACAGGCGGCCGAGGGGGCCACCGGCCGGTGTGCGCCCAGGGTCACCAACGCGGGCGCGGGCACGTTCTCGAACTCGGTGGTGATGGCATCGCAGCGCTGCATCAGCTGCGCCAGACCCTGTTCGTCGTCGTAGGCGGTCTGGATGTGCCAATGCGCCACCAGCCCGGCCGGGCTGGCCGGATCGGGGTCGAGCACCGCCGTGAAATAGCCCATGGCCTGCGCGGCCTGCACGAACATGCGGCCCAGCTGGCCACCGCCCATGACGCCCAGGGTCATCTGCTGGCCGCGGTCGGACAGGGCGCCGGGCAACAAAGTTTTGACAGACATGTGTGAACCTCAAGCGGCCGGGGGAACCGTCATGCCGCGCGCCAGCTCGGTCTGCGCGACTCGGAAGGCTTCGAGTGTCTGGCGCAGGGCCGGATCCTGGTTGGCCAGCATGGCCACCGCGAACAGCGCCGCGTTGGCGGCACCGGCCGCACCGATGGCAAAGGTCGCCACCGGAATGCCCTTGGGCATCTGAACGATGCTGTGCAGGGAATCAACTCCCGACAGCGCCTTGGTCTGCACCGGCACACCCAGCACCGGCACCACCGTCTTGGCCGCCAGCATGCCCGGCAGGTGCGCGGCGCCACCGGCACCGGCAATGATGGCCTTCAGGCCGCGACCAGCCGCCGCCTCGGCGTAGGCGAACATGTCGTCGGGCATGCGGTGCGCCGAGACCACCCGGGCCTCGTGCGCGATACCGAAGTCCGAAAGAATCTGCACGGCGTGCTGCATGGTGTCCCAGTCGCTGCTGGAACCCATGACCACGCCCACCTGGATGTCACTCATGGCAAGGGCTTTCTGGGGAGACCGGGCGGGCCGGCCGTGGCGCAGGCGGGAACAGCGGCACGACCCCCTGCTCTCCGGTAAAGTGTCGATTTTACGATTTGGCCCCGTTCACCCACCGGGGCTTGTTGCAACGCGCACCCGCCATGATCAACGTCACCGTCGCCAATTTCGAAGCCGAAGTCATCGAAGCCTCCATGCACACCCCCGTGCTGGTGGACTTCTGGGCCCCCTGGTGCGGCCCCTGCAAGGTCATCGGCCCCATCCTGGAAAAGCTCGAAGCCGACTACGGCGGGCGCTTCCGGCTGGTCAAGATCGACTCCGACCAGGAGCAGCAGATTGCCGGCATGTTCGGCATCCGCAGCATCCCCACCTGCGTGTTGATGGTGGGCGGCCAGCCGGTGGACGGTTTCATGGGCGCCCTGCCCGAGGGCCAGATCAAGGCCTTCCTGGACAAGCACCTGCCCGGCGAAGACGAACTGGCGGCCCAGGCCGAAGCCGAGCAAGCCCAGCAGATGCTGGCCCAGGGTGACGCCGACGCCGACAGCGCGCTGGACAAGCTGGCCCAGGCCGTGGCCCAGGCGCCCGACAACAATGACCTGCGCTTCGAGCTGGTCAAGCAGTACATCAGCCACGGCCGCCTGGCCGAAGCAGCCGGCGCCCTGGCCCCGGCCCTGGCCCAGATCCCGGTGCAGCTGCGCTTCGAGGCCCTGGCCCAGTGGCTCAACGCGCTGGAGTTTGTCACCACCGACCCGCGCGGCCAGTGGCCGCTGGAGAAATTCGACGAACTGATCGGCCAGAACAAGCGCGACTTCGAAACCCGATTTGCCAAGAGCCGCGTGCTCATCGCCATGGGTGAATGGCCCGGTGCGCTGGATGAACTGCTGGAGATCATCATGCGCGACAAGAAATGGGACGAAGAAGCCCCGCGCAAGACCTATGTGGGCCTGCTTGAACTCATGACCCCGCCGCGCCCCAAGACCGACCCGGCCGCCGCCGGAAAAAGCGCCGGAGGCATCGAGCTGTCCGGCAAGGCCGCCGTCCAGGAAGACCCGCAGGCGCAGCTGGTGTCGCAGTACAGGCGCAAGCTGAGCATGGCGCTGAACTGAGGCTCCGACCGGCCGGCGCGACACGGCGCCACCGAACCGCGGAATTGCGCCCCTTCACTGGCGCTGCTGCACCCATTGCCCGCCACTGGAAGGCGCAAGATGCCGTTACGCCTTGACCGAGCGACGCAAGGCGACCGTGCCGCACCGGGCCTGGGCCGCATGGACCCCGACTCGCCGCTCAGTCAAGGAGAACGGCCTTGAACAACTCCGCCTTCAGCCACAGCACGTACGAGCTTCGGTTCTACTCCCTGTTTCACCCTGGCCGCGCCGTCGCGGTGCCCTGCGACGCCTCGGGGCAGGTGTCACTGGACGACCTGTCCGAGCGCCTGAAAAACGCCTATCTCGGGGCAAGGGCGCTGGTGGGCAGGGAGTACGCGTATCCGGCGGTTGAGCGCAGGCACTGAGGCG